>Ga0179593_1344578_pt1 | contig 16515 bp, 17 predicted proteins | sample CZODoug2_1_08_16_FD_185931 | JGI IMG/M metagenome (GOLD analysis project Ga0179593, IMG submission 185931) | Vadose zone soil fungal communities from Angelo Coast Range Reserve, California, USA - CZODoug2_1_08_16fungal (PacBio error correction) | ecosystem: Environmental > Terrestrial > Soil >... | reverse complement strand
ACCCTTATTCTTTTAGCGTGCCCTTCTCGATTTCTTGACAACCGCATTCGTTGTTTTTTTTGTTCTGTACTTCAGGGTCGTTCTTTTTTCCTTTCGGTTATTGGTTCTTTCCCCCTATTGAACGTTCCGTTTTCTTTATTTTCTGTCATGGCAGCCATAGGGTAGGAAGTTATTGAGATGTTTGCTACTTTGACAGTTTGCGATTCCCTTAATTTCCTTTCCTTCTCCCTCGGCCCCCCCTTTCTTCACAGGTATTTTTAATTTCCTCTTCCCCCTTTGGAAATCTGGCTTTTGGTTGATTCGATACTCTAGTCCACTTTCTTTACCTCCCCTGGTTACCCCTAATTGATCCTCCCTTCCTAGCCTGGCTCCTTTTTCTTGATCCTGCTTTTCCCCCTCTTTGTTCTCGCATTCCTCCTTCTCCCTTGCCCCCGCTCTTTGGAATGTGGCTGTGTACTCAGCGACCCAAGTTGCTTCTCATGCCGTTACACTCCTTCTTTCTGGTGCCTCTCTCAAGTTCTTTCCTGTTTCACCCACCATGTCTTCGCGTGTAGAACCTGCTACTAACCACTCCGATAATTCTGTCCTTTCCCTAATTTTGCCATGGACTCCCAGCATTGCGGGCCGCCCTGCTTTCTTTTTAGAATGAGCCCCTCCTCTTTTCGCTTCCCTTGCAAACTGGGAACATCGATTCAACTCGTTGGTTTTCCTTTCCTGATCTCCCAATTTCAGCTCTTCCCTTTTATTCGCTGCCTCGGCTGCGTGTGACTTTACGTTCGCTTCTTCCTTACGCTATGCCCCGTTTCCCTTTCCCGGTACTTTTCTAAGTTTTCGTTCCCCTTGATAAAAGGCGGAGGGGTATTTTTTTATACCCGTCCCTCCGTCGAAAAGGATCACGCAGAGGTGGCCCCGTTTCCCCCCCCCCTGTTTTCCCCATAGAGCCGGGCCCATTGAGTAGAGCCTAAGCCGGCCTTGAGGCCTCTCGGGAGGTCGCTCTTGCTTTTCTCTTGGGCGAGACTTTCCCCTTCTCATTCCGCCCCCCCCTTTTGCCGACCCTTCTTCAGAAAGAGAAAAAAAGGCAAGTTTTCCCTTCCTTTTTTTTCCCATCTGTGGGTTTTTATCTACCGGCCGAGTCCCCTTTTCTTTCCTGGTGCTTTTTTCGTCTTCCCTGCTTTCATCTGGTGATGAAGAGAGACTAGCACACCTCTTCTCCCGCGTTGTTGTTTTCTAACCTATACCCGGAACCGGTAGTAGAGTTCCAGAACTTTTTTCTTACTTTTCTTTCCCGTTCCCGAAGACTGTCATTTCTCGGTGAATCTATGCGACAAGTCACATTCCCTGACGTGTGCTGTCTCCCCCCTTTTCTTGCTTTTTAGCCAGGTTTTTCTCGCGGCTGCTTTCTTCTTTTGCTCGATACCCCCCCTGTCGAGATTGCTGTCCCTTCCCCTGAGTCGCTTCAGACTTGCGCGCTAACGCGCACCAACTTTATCTTGCCTTTTCGCCTTTTTTTTTCTCTTGCGAGAGATATACAAACGTAACTTTGTAGTCCCCTTCTTGCGATCTTCTTGCGTCTGGCTTCGAAAAGGACATTTAAGGAGAGTCTTTCTTTTCCCTCCTCCTGTTTTTTTTTGTTGTCCTGAATTGCTTCTTTTTCTTACCGCGCTTCGGAGCAGGAAGGGGATCCAAGGTCTTTTCTCCCCCGTGCAGCTTCAGCGCGACTTTCCCATTCGTACACCCCTTTCAGTAACCCATTCCCCCCCATACGATTTTTGCGCTCCGTGTTTTCTCGCCAGTTGTCTCCGCACCTTCGGATTTCCCCCCTGCACCTCCTCTCAGGGAGTCAGATATGCATAAAGGCCATCAGTTCAATTCCGGCTTCTTCCCCCCCCCAGTTGCTAAGCTTAAGCCAAAAATAGGGTCGCCAGTGCCTTTCTTTCCCGTGCGTAAAGGTTCCTCTCTCCAGCGACTGCCCCATGCTTAACCTCCCTTCCCTTCAGAAATCTTGTGCACTCGACTCTCGGTTTGGCCTTTGTCTGTAGTTCAACAAAAGTATCAACTTCAGTGTCTGGCCCGCGATTTATCAGCTGGTCAAGATCCGAGTTTTTTTTGCCCGCCCCCTTGCCTTCTCCTCCCGGGTCATTTAGCTCAACCCCTCTCTTTGGCGCCAGCCGCTAATTTTCCTTGGTTTCTTCTTTCCGTTTGTTGGCTCTGATGCTCCTGCGCCTCCCTTGTAAGACCAGGGTAGACAAAAAAGCGCGACTCCCCCCCTCTCTCTCCCTCCAATTGCGGAGTCGTCGGCCAGGGGCCCATTCACATTTCTTTTCTCCACGTTCATTCCACAAGTTTTTTTTCCCCCCCCCGCCTTTCGACTGAGGTAGGAACCGACCAGTAACTCCCTTCACTCGAGAGAGGAACTTAACCTTTGTACCCGTCCGATATTTCTCCCTTTCAACAAACGAATAGAGTCGTTTTACTCTGAAACCATGTAGATTTAAGAGTCAGGACAGGTCCTTCTCAAACTAACTTTCACCTTTTCTTAATCATGGATAATAACCCCGCTTTCATTCCCTCTTCGTTGAATAGACTTAAGCGTCGGACTATTCTCTTCCTCTGCAGGCTTACTTGCTTGGCCCCCCTGACATCCTAGGAAGACCCCGAGGGACTGATCCCCCTTTTCTTGACGATGGATCAAGCTGTCTCCGGTATTACCGTTGTTTTCTCGTTGAAGATGGATCAGCTCTGTGCCCTCCCCTTCATGTACCGCTTACCCTTCAACATCACGAGAAAATACCGACCACCCTTCTTTCGTATGCCCAGTCCCTTCCCCCTGTCTTTTCTCTGATCCCCCAATCCACCTACGAAAGTTTTCCCTTCTTCTCTCAGGAGCGTCTGCCTAATCCCCCCCTCCCCCTCTTCCCAGTCTTCATGGCCAAGACGGATTTATTGCCTACTAGCATTGAGCAGTGGTAAGCCCACAGTTTGTTGTAGATTGGAGACTGAGCCGCGCTTACACAAAGACCTTCTGGTCCTTAGCACGGCCTCTGCCAAAACGGTTCAGAGAAATGGTCGCTCTGGTCGTCTTTGTTCCTCAGCACCCCGGTGCCCTTCGGCCGCCCAAAACTGAACGAGGCGAACCTCCCTCCCCTCCCTTTGTTGACGAAACGGCCCCACCTTGTGCGCCTGCCCAATCCAAGTTCCTTCCAAAAAGAGCCATATTCCATATGGAACCCCCCCCCATTACACCCGAAAGGGAGAGAAAATTGTACAAAGGCTTCGACCCCTTACCCAGGGAACCCAAGAAAGAAATCCTGAGGTTCTTCCCTGATTAAGTAAATAATCATGGTCCCGGTGACGACATGTTCCCCCCGAACCTGGGCACCTTCTGTCTGGAAATCCCTTCACTTGCCAAATTATCCCTCCGCCCCCCCCCCCCCCCATGCACCACCTTTCCCAAAGATGCAAGCCTCCCCTCCCAACCCATCTCAAAGTCGCCAAAAATCCCAACCTCCCCCCCGAAGTACGTCTCCCCCCCCGAATTTCCCCCCCATCCTCCAGGTTTTTCCCACTTGAGAATACTACTTTTTTTCCCCCCTTCTACAGGTCCACATGCCTCACTCCCAACCCCCCTCCACCGTTTCCCCACCAGCGAAATCAGCCCGGCACCCCGCACCCTTTTTCTCCTCCCAACCACCAACCAGAGCCCTTCTCCCCTTCAGTTCCCCATTCCTTCCTCTCCTGAAGAATCGGTTGACCGTCTTCCCATCGAGACTATTTTTTCCAAGCCCTCCGTCCCCCCTACTGCCATGTTTTTTTTTCTTCATGTGTGTGATTTTGGGCCCCCCCGCTCCCTCCCCTCCCCTCATTAACCCTATCCTTTCAGCCCAACGAGATGCTGATCTTTTTCCCCCCCCCTTTTTCGTACGTCAGCTGGACAACCAACTTCCTTCCAAGCGGGCGACGAATTTCGGCCTCCTTCCTTACCCCCCATTCCCTTCTCTCCCCCCCCCCCCCCCACGCTCCTTTTATTAGGATTAAAACTCAGGAAAATTCCGCAATGATTCCTCAAATCTTCCCCCCCTCCAGATCGACTAAGGTGGTCTTCGTATACATTCTCCCTCCTCCCTTTGTCCCAAAGACCGATCCCGTTCTTCCCCCCCAAAAGGGCGTTCGCAAAAGGCTTTTCCTTCACCAAGACTTCCCCCTTAAACGTCTTTGAATTTTTTAACCTTCGTTTCGATAACACTCAGGACGTCTTTTACGGTCCCCTTTCCCCCTTAGGGAACTCCCCCCAGGTAAAAGAGTTCCCTCCTGGAAAGACCCACCTCCCTCCCCAAGGGACGTCCTCTCACCTTTGGGTCTTCACTTCTTCTCCCCTCTACTTCTCTTGCATACGCAAGATGCCCTTATAGATCTCACGAAGTCCGCCCCCTACGATTGAGAAACAAAAACTTCCCCTAGAAACTCCATCTCTCTTACTACCCTTTGTTGCTTGATCAGCATGTCTTTATCATGTCCTGTCTTTTGGCTAAGTAAATCAATTAGGTTATTCTGTTCTCTCTCTTTCTCTTGTTCCTGGCGATCTTTGAGTAGTTTCGGTCTTGTAGTCCCTTTCCGGAATGCTCTCTTCTTGTTTTTTGGGGCTTTCCCTTCTGCCCACTCCTTACTTTGGTAGTGTCATTGACTTGTCCGTTTTACATTACTGACCTCCCCCTCTTTTCTTATACAAGCCTTTGAAATTACATTTTGCTTTTCAGGTATTTATTTCCTTTTTAGTGCTTTCTCTTTTCCACTCCTTTTTTTTGTGGAATACTTGTATAGATTTGTAAGGCTGTAGTTCTTTCTCCCCTTTATACTACGAGATCCTTATGATCTCGTTCTTTTTTCTTCCATTGCTGCCAGTTGTTGGGCTTTTGTTAATCGAAGTCACATTAAGAGTGTCAAGACCTGGTTTCCTCAGGGTCAAGGAAAGTCTTCCGGCTTTGATCTCGGTGGTCTTCCCCCCATCTGAAGTGACTGAACATCCTAGTAATCCCTTCTTTCTGTCGTGCTTTTGGCATCTGTCCCTTTTTTCTTTATCTTTTGTCGTTGAGTTTGCGAGTAATGTAAGGTCTTATTTTTTCCTCTTTTTTTTTTTTCTGCAGCATTTATCGATGCATACGTTTAGTGGATTCGTCCCGATGCGCTTTCAGCTTTTTGTCATTCTCCCCCTTGCGGCGGTCGTCAGTTCCAGAGGCTCTTCCTCTGGTAATTTACTTCCTGTTCCGTAGGGTTGGTTCTGGTTTTTGTGGCATAGACGTGGTCAACACCTTTTTTGTCCTCTTTCCTTGCCCCACAAGTGATTTCTTTTTTTATATTCTTTGTGCTATTCGCTGAGTTTCTTCGTGGTCGCTTTTCTAGTGATGTGTGGAGTTCTGCTTCCTCCCCTTTCGTTTCGGTTGTTCTTTTTTTTTTTTTGGTTTTCTTCCTCTTTCCAAGTGCGCTTTCATCCAGCAATCTTGGCCCCCTTGATGTGGTTGAAATTTTTTTTGAACCCTGGTGATAACCTTAGGAAGTTTCCTTCCCTAGGTAGGTCGTGAATCTTCTGATTTTTCCCTTTTACCTCTCGGTATCGATTTTTCTATATCCTTTCTTTGTTCTTTGGTGAAGAATTGTGCCCTCCTCCGTTTTTGCCCTCCTTTAATGAAGTCTATATGTAGGCCGTCGTTCCCCACTTTCTCTGGGTCCATCTCACGTTGCAGTTGTTGGAGTACTTTTGTGAGAATACAGGAAATTATACCTCTTCTCCATTGCCATATTAATCAGGAGTTGGGCTCACTGCTAAGTCACATTCCCTCGGCTTGTTTTTTTAGCTAGGCTCTTGTGGACACCACTTCTACTCCCCCGTGCGGGGGTTTTATTGCCCTAGCTTCAACTTAATCTAGCCCGTTGTCATTCAGGTACCTGCAGAAGTTAGTTTGTCTCTTTATCTTCATCTTCCGCCCGGATTAAAGGACAACTTTCTCCGGTTGTCTTTTTTTTCCTTCTTTCCATACCCCAAGCTTTTCCTCTGAATTCCATAAGGCCACTGACCTCACTTTCCGGTTTTTTCTAGGGATAAGTTCGGGTACGCGCTCCCCCATGATAGTTTTTTTCCTTTTCATTGAATCCTTTCAATACAACTCACCCCTGGTGACATCTCACTTAGCCATATCTTCCCCTCTCTGTTTGCGAGCCTTCCTGCGTTCATGACGACTCTCCCTCGCGTCCCCCCCAGGCAATCGCCCCCGTTGGTCTATTCCTCCCGCCCCAGGTCCAGGTTAGTCTAGAGGACTCTTCCATTCCCCCTCTTTTCCCTCCAAGGTTTAGCGGTAGCCTCCTATGCTGTTCTTTTCCTTCGCCCCCCCTATTCGTGGACTGATGCGCGCCTCTTTCCCCCTGAGGTGTTAGTCTAACCCCTTCTTCTAACTGGTCTTTTTACCTTTCCGTTGGGCGCTGCCCCCCCCCTGGAGGGAATTGAACATTTTTGAGAGAGTTTAATCGCCCCCCATTTCTTTTCTTCCCTTTCCCGGTAGGTAGTCTTTATTTGACTACCGTGGGTTTACGCTTTCCTCTCTCTCCATCACTTCAACCAACCCCCCTTTCCTCTCCCTCCTATGCCTCTGGCAAAGTAAAATTGTGGACTTTTTTCGTCCCCCACTTTCCTTTGTTGCTCCACCGACCCTCCTGGCTTCGGCCTCTCTCCATTGGGTCGTCCACTCTTGAATCGTAGCGCCCCCCCCGCGCGAATCCATAAATGCCATGGCCCCTTTTTTTGATGCATCCTCGCGACCTTGCCCAACGGCGGAGTCGAGGACCTTAGTGCGTTCAGCACTGATTCAGTGCGCTGTATCTGCGAAGGTCTAAGTTAGTTTAAGTGCTTTCTTTTGAGCCCCTCCCGGTTTGGTGAAGATTATCCGACTTTTTTTTTTGCCCCTATCTTTATGTTCTGCTCTTCTTGCCCATTCATCGGACTGCTGCCCCGTCCCTTTTTTTTATTAGTCCGAAACTGTTCGCCGTCCCCCCCCGTCCCCCCTTTTCCTCTGCTTGTCTGTAGGCGCCTTTTTTTAGACCCCCTTCGCCCTGACGATTTCCCTGTGACTTTTCTACACCTCCGGCACCGGTCTTCTTTTTTTCGTCTCTCCAAAGACTACCGCGCTGGCCGACTCCCTCCGTTTTGTTCGAGTGAGATTCGAATGCTGTTTTTTTTCGAAACCTCTAACCGTTTCCGGCTTTCCTCCCTTTCTTATCCTTTTTTTTTTTAGCTTTCCTTCGCCTCCGTTCCATTGATCCCCCCCCAAAGGCCCCCCCCCAGCCCCCTTCCATTGGGCCGGCTTTTTTTTTTGCGCTACTTTGGAAGACCTACCTATCTTTTGGACTTTTTTGTTGCCCTTCAGAAATCAAAGATGTCAGACCTCATCCTCCCCTCCCCACCTCTCTGCACCACCCACGTCGTGCCTTCAAGTCCCTCCCTGTCTTTCGCATTTGCTGCCGCTCTGTGCGTTCTTCGGAGCGATCGATACACTTCCATGTCTCCCCGACGCAACCCCCACTTCTGGGTCCTCTTTCTTCGCCCTTTTTCCGCGTTCTATCCACATTGCACTTCAGTGATGGCGATTTCTTTTTTCCGTATTCGAAGAGTTTTCGTTCCCCACTGTAGTTCTTTACATCTATTTTCTCCATTAGAAACCCCTCCTATGGGATTAAAGAGCACAATTTTTGGTTCCTTTTCCCTTACGCGATTCTCCCTCCCCCCGTTTGTTGTTGGATGTTTTGAGACTGCGCTCACACCAGCCCCCACAGTCAAAACCTTTTCCCCGTTCTTCCTTTCACTCACGGAGTAGTCGATCAGGCAAATTTCACACCGTCCCGGCCCCTTTTCTTCCCCTCCTTTTTACGGAGTCGGTCATTTTAATCCGTTCCCCCCGGCTTTTCTCCCTCCCCCGGAAACTTCGAGTCTCCTGACCCTCCTGCATTAAGCGTTCTTAACCGCTGAACCCCTTTCCTTCCGCAGCCCCTTCCCTCCTCACTTTCCCATTAAAAGTCAGTTGGTCCTCCCTCCCCCCCACAGATGTGCGATTTCCCCTTTTGCCCACTCCTCCCCCGGTCTCTCCTCATTCTTCAGGAGCAGCCTTTTGAAGACCGATGTCTGATCCCCCTCTTCCTATCTAACTATTAGTATTAGTTTTCTATGTCTCCCCCCGGTCAGTTTTCTCACGCTCCTATGTTTTTCCCTTTTTTGTATAAGGCGGTTCCCACTGGAATGATCCTTACACATAACAAGAAAATTCGTCTTCTCCTAGGCCTCTAGGTCCCCCACCCTGTGCTGTGCCTTACCCCCCAGCCACACGACTTAAGCGGCGCTGTCCCTTTTTTCTCGATCCGATAAAATATGACCCGCGTCTCAAGTCGCCCTTCAGGTTTATTTCTATTGCGAAGTTGCCCTGCTGGAATTAGACATCTTGTCCCGTTAGTAGATTGGGGACGAAGCAGCCCCCTGATCGCCCACATAAGAGTCTCCGGTTGATCTAAGGAAGCAAAACTGTCTCCTTCCCTTTTCTCGCTTTCAGATTCGTCAGTTTAGCAGCCCTGTGCCCTGATTACTCCAACTGCACGCGCGTCCTCTTCGACCCTTCCACCCCTCCCCTGAGCGAAATTACAGTTTGAACCCACCCTGATTCCCCATTCACCGGACCCCAAGAACCCCTCGTATCACTATGAACCGTAAGTACATGCCTTTCAGATCAGGCCGGTTCTTCCTTCTCCCTCCTCTTCCCAGTTAACGTCTAACCTGGCCCCCATGGTTCGCCGCCCTCCCCCACTGGCTTTCGGATTGCTGACTCGCTTTCCCTGACCATGTCTCACCCACCCGACCCCCCTCCATACGAATTCCCGGCTTGACTCCCTCCCACCCCCTTGCATCACCTTTCTAGACCCATCCCCTCAAACTCAACCGGAGTCCCATTTCCCCCCCCAAAGAGACATCCCCAATACGGAGGTTCCCCACCACTTTTCCTCCGACACCCCCTTTTTTCCCCCACTAGCATATTCCTAATAGACCTTCCCCCCCTCTTTCCGGCTATACCAGCGAAACTCCATCCGTTGCTTCAGACTCCTTTTGCTTCCAAGAGTCGGAGCCCCCGTTCCTTCCTCCTCCTATCCCCCAAGGGAATAGCCGCGACATCCTTCTCATAACTGCACCCTGCTTTTCCCCCCCCTACCCTTGCGACTAGCTTAACTCCCCACCCAAAGTGATCCAAAGACCCGTCCCCTTTCCCATTACTCCCCCTCCCCCCCCCCTCACCTGCCGAGCTTTGCTGTCTCCTTTCTTTCACCAAGTTCAATTTTCGCCTTTCCTCTGGGCACCAACTTTTCCCCACCCTCGTGAGATCAGGATCCTCCCCTTCTCCCTTCTTTCTCTCACGCCCTTTCGGATTAACACCTCCCCTTCCCTTTCCCGCCGATGAATCACACCAGATCGCTCCAGTCTCTCTTCTATCAATTGACGACCTACCCTCTACAACCAGACTCCTCCTTCAAACTAGACTCATCTACAACCGCCCTCTTCCCGAACTAACGGCAACAGTGGAATTTTCCAAACTTCCTGGGTATACACTTCGGCGTAGTCTTCACATGGCCCACCCTTCTTGGACCCGCCCCCCCCCCCTAAACCTTGTCTTGGCCGATTTCACCACAGACCCCATTACTTTAGTAAGTTCCTGGCCTTCCACAGGTAGATTTCTTCCCCTCCTCCCTTGGCCCACTCCCCATCCAGTCCCCTCTCATCCCGTCTCCGAGAAGAAAGAAACCGACGGGATTGTTATTTCACTTCTCAACACAAAAGGCAGGAGTCCCCACAGACCTCTTTTCTTATTCCTCTCTCCGTTGCGTTGAGATTCCCCCCTGTCTCTGTTGTTGTTTCTCCTTCCCCCCCAATTCTTCGTATTATCTTTTTGGCCCCCTCTTCCTCCGGATGAAGCGGTAGATATTTGACGACTTCTCTCCCCTTAGTTCTTTGTTCCTCTTGCCACTTACCTTTTTTCGGGTCTTGTCCCCTTGTCCCCTGTCTTAAGACGCATGGATTCCCGCGTTTGTTACATTTCCCTTTTGCCCAGGCCGTTAGCGGGCGTGAGCGCTCTGTTCTGTTCTTCTCCCTCCTTTTGGGGAAATGTTCTTGTCTGCGATTCTGCGGGTTTTTCCTCATGGCAGACGAACCCATTCTGACTCGTCTTGTTATGTGTGATCTCCCCTTTCAAGGTGGACGGGTATTTTTTTCCTCGAAGAACCCACGCGTTTTTTTTTGAGCAATGTTTACTGTCTTTGTCCTCCCATTTCTCAGAGTTTATTCGAAGCTTTGTCACCCCCATGATACTTTCGGTGTCCCCATTGATCTTCCTTCCCCCTCTCTCGTGGGAGTAGGGTAGCTGTTCTTGCTTTTTGGTCGTTTTTTTTCTTTTTTCGTAGTCTGTATGGTGTAGTTTTTTTTCTTTTTATGAAGATTTGTTTCTCTCTCCTATGGTGTTGGATCTCTCTTCCCTTTTCCTTGCTGAACCTTTTTCCCTTGAATTGGGTCTGTCCTTCAATCTTCTTGCTCCCGCTTAGGTAGCAGGGAGTCTTGTTTTTTCCTTTTTCCGTGGTATTATGTCCTCTCTTTAAGCTTCTTATTCCTTTTTTTTTTTAAAAACCTTTTGGTGACTTATTGGGCTCCTACTGAGGTTTGAGTGGTTCTTGTCCTGGCTCCTGCTTTTGAGTGCTGTCTGATGCAGCACTTCGGTCGGTTTGGTTGCCGTATCTCTCTTCACGCTGAGAGATTAAAGCCCTACTATACAGTGCTTTGGTTGATGAACCGGTATCGTTGCCTGACTAGGTCGTTCAGGTAAGACCTCATTAGTGGAGTATTTCGGTCTCTCATTCGTATTCATTTTCTGAGAGTGCTCTCCTTTCTCGTTTTGGTTCCTTCATCTGAATTGCTTGGGGCCGCACTTCCTTGGCATTTTTCTGGTCTTCTTTTTCGAGCTTTTTATACTTTGCCAATGGGGAGTGCCTAATCCGCAGGTGCTGCTCCTTACCGTCTAATTCTTCGACCGCTGTTGCCCCTTTGTGCTCACACTTGACTTTTGGTGGGATTATCTTTTTTGATTCCCCTCTTAGACGGTGAGTAACCTTCTTTGCCTTTCCTCCTTAATAGCCGTTCTTCCTTTCCTTGTCTCTTCTTCCTTTCCCGTTGGGAGAGTCTCGCTCCGCCGGAGTTTTCCGCTTTTTTCTCCCCTCCTTTGCTTTTTTAATTTTTAACGCTCCCTCCATTTTTCTCCGTTTTTTTTCCGTCCTAAATAAGTTATGGGTAGCTCTCCCCCCCTCCCTTGGCCCGAAGGTTTCATAACCCACTTATTCGCCGGTCGCCTGATCCGGTACCCCCACTCTACCCTAGGGAGAAATGTAATAATTGGTCTCCAGCCCTCGTATTCTCCCCTTGCGGGTCTCAGAAGTCCTGTATCGAAGAAGTCTTGCTCGCTTCACCAGTGTGATCTATTTTCTTTGGTGATCTTTCCTGAAATGCTTTTCCAGGTAACGGTCAGCTATTCAGTCCCTTTCCGGATGCCTTTCCTCTTCATTTTTTAGATTTCTTACTGATTATTTTTTTCTTTTCATTTCCCCCTCAATATCATTCCGCTTTTCTGGCACCCCCTCTTCTGTTCTTTTCTTACAGTAACCTCCTTCTAAAAGTGCGCCCCTCTGTGCCTTGCCGGGGCGAAGAACATGGAGGACTTTTTTTCCATTGCGTCCTAAGCATTGCTTCGTGCACGCTGGTGAGGTCCTTGTTGCGTGTTCAACTTTTTTAGCCCCCGATGTAGAGATTTTCCATATCACTCCCCCCCCACCACCGGTCTCCTTCCCGCGCAGACCCTGCCTACCACGACCAAGCTTGTTCTTTTTTCTTTTCCAAGCGGCCTCTCTTTCCCCTCCTCTCCCACCCTCCCCCACACCTCCCCGCTTTGATTCTCCCTACCCAGCGGACCTTTATCCCCTTTTTGCGAAAAATCTGTTTTTTAATCTTGCTCGAAGAGAGACTCGCCATACGTCGTTCCTATGCGTGTGTTTCCATAGACCATTTACTAGAGTTGAGTCCATGAACTTTCAAGTGATTCCTTTCAGTTTTTCCCCCCGTGGCGGCATATATGCGTGGCTCCTACTTCGTACTTTCTGGCTGCGAACAGCGTTCTCTTATCCCCCTTTTTTACCTTTGTCCTAGAGTCTGTGCTGATGCCTTCTTTATGCCTACTTTCGCCATTCGATGGCCCGGCCCCGACGATCGTGTCTTCCGCCCGTGCGCGGCTAACCGCGCCCAATCTTACTTTTCTTTTTCCCTTGTGGTTATTGCCCTCGCTCTTCCTTGCACTTTCTACCTCCTGAGTCCCCAGTCTCAGGTCGCTTCTTTTTCTCCAAAGCACTATATTCGACTCTTTCATCCCCTTTCTCCCGGTTTGGGTGATGCGATATACTTTCTTTCCCTGTGACCTCTTTTCCCCCCTGTCGCGGGGGAGATTTTTTTGGATCAATTGCCTCTTTCTTCGGGGCCTTTCCAAGATTCCCCAAGCAAAATCCAATCCTCTTTTCTTCGGTTTAGCTAGTTCTTGAATCCTGATACTCGTGGTTGCCTCCTCTCCTTTGAGCTATAGTCAGTTTACTCATCTTCCCATCAGATAGTGAAAAACACACCGTTTTTTTTCAGCCCCCCTTTGGGCGCAATCACGAAAGGTCCGCCGTATTTTTTTCGCCAAGCTCCGCGGACTGACAATTGCTTCTGCACGCCCCGCCCTCCTCCTCGGCTTGTTCTCTCTTTTTCTCCTCCACACAGCTGAACCCTTCTGATTTTTCCCCCCCCCCCCCGCTTTCCTGCCGCGTCCCCTTGCTCTCGTTTTTGCTTTCGCTCTCGTTTCGAACGGCCTGCGTCCCCCTTTCGCTCAGCCCGGAAGGAAGGCTCCACGTTGTTTAACTGGCGCCTGTGGTGTAAGTTTAACCCCGGCGAATCCCCTAGGGGAGTGTATATCTCAGTGGTCCCCGCACACGATAGCCCTTTTAGTAGCCGATAACCACCGTTGTGGTCTGGAAACTTTGTCATTTTGCTGGGGTGCTGAAGAGAGCGACCTTGCCTCTTTACCCAGGTTTCCCTAGTATTTCCGCCTAGGCTTTGGTGTCCCCTGCACCGAATCGCCTATGCTCCTTGCGCTCGAAGCCCCGCCGATGCGGTCCCCCTCACTTTTTCTTGGCTCTTGTAGCTCTGCGAAAGGCAGTTACCTCCACCCCACCTTTTACGCCACGGCATCTCTTTGTTTGATCACTTTACCCAGGCTTCAGGTCACCGTCCCCACCACCAGTTAGCAGTTCTCTGTCATTTTACCTTCTCGTTTCATTGATTTTTTTTTTGCTTATTCTCCTTATAGTTATTTTTGTGGTCTTTACCCTCGGTTCCATGCTGCTCTACTTCATCCCTTTTGCCGATGCCCCTCAGGGAGCGCCTTTTCGTCGACCAGACACAATACTGGTCCTGTCCTCTTCTGAGGGCTCAGCATTCTGACCCCTGTCCCACGGCGCATAGCTTCGCGTTACTCAGTTAGACCCACTCAAGACGTATCCCGTTTTTCGGTCAGCCATTCATCGGAATCCTTTTTCCCCTTTTTTTATGACTTTCATGTTCCGCCACCTCCCGCCTGGATGACTTTTACGATCCGTCCGGTTGTTTTGGTACCCGAAGCTTGCGTTCTTCCCCTCTCCCCCTGTTGCATGCGATTTACCTTGTTGCAGTGCCTCCCTTCCGCGGTCCCGGCTCCTTACTTCCGTCGGCCTATGCCAATTCCCTCCGCATTTCTGCAAAAGGAAGTCCTGATGTCTTCTCTAGATCCTCGTCTGTTCGATGGCTCCATACGTTGGATTTTGTATTTTACTTCCCCGGAGACTGGTGTTTTTTTGTCGAGGACTCCTGTTAACTGGCTACATGTGTATGCCCCCACTTGAACTTAACTCACTTTGTGTCCAACCTCCACACACCCTCATCCCCCTTTGTCCTACCGGTGTTGACTGGAAACGGACAATTCTACGCTCACCTTTTTTTTTTTTGTTGCATCTGGCGGTCTAACACCCCCGACCCATTTTCTCCATCTGCCCGCAGTATCTTCCGCGAGATCGACGAAACGCTTGTGCAATCGTATGGCACTACTTTTCTCCACAACACCCCTCCCTCCCATAGCGAATTTTTACACTATATTGAGATAAGCAGCAGTCCGTTCCTGCCACTTTTGATGTTTTTTACTGCTTATGGTTCTCGTGCAGCCACCGACCCGATAAGGCACTATGTTCCTTCAGCTTAGTCCTGTCGTGCGTTCGAATACAAGTTTTTTCGACGGGCTGGATCACGTAATTCCAGATGCGTGTTCTTCTTTTTCATCGACTGCGGCACCCAAGTGAGCCAAATTGTCCAGTCCACATTCCCCTTTTTTTTCTCCGTTGTTTGCCTTGTACATTCCATCGTCAGCTTGTGGGTGTGTTGATGTGCGTTGGACGGTTGTATCCCTCGCAGGAGCACTGAGATTTCATGCCGTGTCGACTCCCCCATACGGCGGCCAGTCTCTGTCCCCATGTTATTGACCTTTATTTTAGCACTGTCCTGAGTCCTGGCAGCCACCTGTGGCCACAATCTCTTGGGTCACCTACCTGACCAGCTTTTCGCCCATCACTGACCCCGTGAATGCTCACACTAAACCCATTTCCCGACACGGAGCCGTGACTGATCCTCACTTCCTGCTTTACCCTTTCCACCCCGCGAATTGAGCGCTGACCTGGTCCGATGGGTGACACCCCTGCACTTGACGATCTAGTTCCAAGAACGCATTTCTTTTCTGAAAAGATCTCTTCAGTCAGGGTTCCCCCATTGAAACTCACACTGTTGTATTTCCGTGAACTCCTTGTGCGGGAACAAACTACCTTGTGATCCTGTATCTGTACCTATGTCCTTTGGTCAGACCTAATGACAATCAGAGCCCGGATGTATGCCCGATGTTTTTTTTTTTGCACGCATTGCCCCCCCCCCCCCACCCCTGCCACGAATCATACATCACGCCCTCGCCTCTACTCAGTGCAGTGGCCACAACCTTTTTTCTGCCCTTCCGCCACCAATCCATGAAAATATTCTCATTTACCACCTAGTTTTTCCTCCCCCCCAGGTCCCCGGTCGTCAACGCGTTCACTCGCGTACTCAATTATGCAAAAAGCACTTGTCTTTTCCTAGTTTTCCCCCCGTCTCGTTTTTAATCGTATCGACTGGCCATGTGTGCCCTTCACCCCCCCATCGCCCTGCACGGTACCTTACCAGGAACTGTCCGCCTGGCCTGTTCTGCAGCTGAGTCTGACCACAGCGCAGCATCTGGCAACAACCCCAGCATGGACTGCCCAGCGCCCTCTTGTCTGAAGAATTGCATAATGTGGAATGTCCAACAGAAGTCTTCCTGTCCACGAACTTTTTCTCACCTGCCGCCGCACGACATAAATGTTAATCCCCCCCTGACTAACGGTACTCTCGCCACACCCTCCCCCCACGGCACCGCATCAATTGACAGCCCGACCCTCTTCCCCTTCCTTACCACACCTCCTACGAGTTTGGAGCCTTCCGATTGGAGATGCCTGTCAACCCATTCCTGAAGTCATCTCTCGAAATTGGTGGGGACCCCGCGCGCATGAAAGATGGTTGAGAGCCGAATGGAATTCAGTTATTTAACACCATTCTACAGTTATTCCTACCCTACGACTAAGTGGTTATTTCTTCTCTTAACCCTTTTCCCCCTCACCGGCCCACTAAGTCTACGGTTACTCCCCCCTTTAACTGAATCTCATTTCTATATCACCAAGTCCATCTGACGTTCCATTATGACCCTCTGCTGGAGGATTCTTCGTTCGTTAGACTGTGGTGACCCAGCCACCCCCGGTCCTCCTCAGTCTCACCGCGCCGTGCATAACCGAGCTCGCAGTTCCCGAAACCCCTCCTGACCTTCTTCTTCAGCCGCGCCCTACAAAAGTCTAACGTACCAATGTTAATCACGTACATGTGTACCGAACTTTCCAGTTTTCCCTTCCCACTACTATCTTTCGGTTAATAGTAGCCTCCTTCTGTTCTTTTTTAGGGACCCTGGGGAGTGCGTATACACAATTTCTCCCCCCACCCTATTTGATTCAGACACGTTCTCACGACACGTGCTTAGTTTTTACCCAGAAACTACCCCCACCTGTCTTTACGGAGTTAACTGTTCACTTTTTATCAGATTTTGCTCCCCGACACCCTTTTATCTTGCCCCGACTTGTTTCCGGCCATTAGTCCCTTCCTGCAATCTCGTACCCACTATGTCGAATCTACCGACAGAACGTCACCTTCCTCACAACCCTACAACTTTTTTTCGATAACTTTGCCTTCTGTATATCATCCGAAACAGATCACCTAGGGGACCTGAACTC
>Ga0179593_1271425_pt1 | contig 16515 bp, 16 predicted proteins | sample CZODoug2_1_08_16_FD_185931 | JGI IMG/M metagenome (GOLD analysis project Ga0179593, IMG submission 185931) | Vadose zone soil fungal communities from Angelo Coast Range Reserve, California, USA - CZODoug2_1_08_16fungal (PacBio error correction) | ecosystem: Environmental > Terrestrial > Soil >... | reverse complement strand
CGCGTCCGTATTTCTTTCCCTCAGCCGTCCCCTTACAGCGCCAGCTTTAGGCCTGGTTTTTTTCTCAAACGTCCCCCATTCCCCTCGGCTTTCTCGAAATCTCCCCCCCCGGCTTTCCTTTCCCCTTATAATTGTTTGTTAACCCGGCGAGTGTCTTCGCGCCCTGCCCAGCGCCTTGTTTTTGTTCGTTTTGTCCCCGTTTTTTAATCTGTACCCGTGGATCTGACTTGTTGGTTTTTTTGGCTCCTTTTTTTCGGGATCTCCACGCGATATCACTTCTTGTTACTGTTTCCAACCTTTTTCTGTCGTTTTTGAGCTTGGTCCGTACTGAGTTCCCGTTTGCGGTTGCCCACGTCCGCACCCGTCCCGCTTCATTGTCCACTCATTTCACCTCCTCCATACCACCCTGACGGCCTTGTCATTTCCGGGCTTTTTTTTGCCAAGAAAGGCAGTGTTCTTCGAATCCCCTTTTTCTTCTGCGTTTTTTCATTTCTCTGGTCGATCTACCCCAGTCACCGATAGAGGTTTTATTTTCCTTTGTCCTCCGACCCAACTTGGGGCTCCTTTTTGTCTTGCGTTTTTTACAAAACCGTCGGCGTGCCTAGTCTCTCAACCCCCACGAGATTTTACCGGTGGCTTATACTCTTCCCCGTTTTCTAGTTGCCCAACGCCCGTAGCGTTGTATCCCACATGGTTCGCTGTTTATTGCACCATCGCTTTTTTCTGGTTTCTTAAGACCCCCCGCTTTGACTTCTTTTATTTCAGGCTCCGTCAGTAACCCGATTGGTAACCCTTTGCGTCTTCCGATACTTGTTTCGTTTAGTGGTCCTCCTTTTTTTGCTGTCAGACTGCTTCCTTTTGCCCCTACCGGGCCGCTTCAACCTAGGTATGAAAAAACCCAGTTGTCTTATCCTTGTCAGTTGGACTCTCTCCCTCACACCATTTATTCACTGGCGACCCACGCTCCTCCCGCCGAGGCGTTTTAAGTAGCGTAAGTTGCAATTTCACACACCATTGTTCCTTTCTGGTCCCCGTTTTTGTTTTTTGTGCTGACAATGCCGTTTCCTTCTCGACGCTTCACGATCTTTTCTTGTTTTTTTTTTCTTCCGGTCACCGTGTATAACAGTTCCCCCCCCCGTCAACGCCCACCCCTCTGGCCGTTTTTCTCATGCCAGTTTTTTGGCTTTTTTTTTTTTTCATGTTTCTCCCTAAGAACACATTTACACTAAGTTTTTTTTTTGATTTTTTTTCTCCCCATTCCTTTGTTTCCCGTTCGCCTTGAACCAGGACCGCCCCGGTTGCCTTTTGCCGGGCCCATATCTTCGCCTTGTTTCACATATTTCCCTCATTTCTTATATGCTTTTTTTTTGCGCGCACACTTATTGTTTACCGTTGGTCCCCCTTGCTGTGGGTGCCTGCCTCTACATAGAGTTCCGGAGGGGCCGGCGGGTTTTCAGTAGTCCTAGTCGTTGCGTCACTCTTCACACACTGTTCACACCTAATCTTGCTTTCTCTTTCGGATCACCTATCCGTTGGATTGACGTGGTACTTTCTCGTACTCCTGTCCTTACTCTGTTTGGTGGCCCTTCTTCGCCGGGTTATTCTATATCCGCCCGCCTTATACAGTTTTTCTTTCGACCCTTGCCCTGGTTTTCGCTTCGTGTTTTTTTACCCTCGTGTCTCCCCAATATGCCCGTTTCGTCAAACACCATTCTTCTTATCTTTCACTGTTTGCACTGTATTAAACCTCGATAATTGTTTACCTTGGGGTGTTCTATTTTTTTGATATATTTCTGTGCACTTAGGGCTACACATTAGTCACCCCAACAATTTCTTTTTATCAGGTGACGATTCCGCGTTGGAAGATGTTTGTTCCTCATTACCGAACGCACTTTAGTACCCTCTTGTTTACGGCTTTTTTTCCGTCATGTTGTTGTTCCTTTTTACCGCCGGAACACTGGCCTAAATGATTGGTGAGGCGAAGACCTTTGCATTTGAGTGTTGCGGTCACTTTCCTTTTTACTTCGCGTAATGCCAGAGGAGCCTTGCCTTGTCCTCCCCGTCACGCGGCTCGGTGAATTCCCTATGTTTTTTCAGGACTGCCCCCTCCCCAGGCTTGTCCCTCCCTTATTCCCAAGCGGTTCCGGTATGCGGATCTTTTTTGCCCCATCACCCTCTTTCGATTCATCAACTTCCCTTTAAAGGGTTTCCCGAAAACCCGTCGTTTATATTTTATTTTTCTTGAAACTTTTCCTTTTTTTCGCTACTGAATTCGTTGTATCCGTCTTTTTTTTTTTTCTTTTCATACGTCTTGATCTCGTGACCTAACACCAATCTTTTCGGTATATTCGTTGTGAGCCAGCGTTTTCCTGACGTATTACGGTATTATGAGGTTTTGTACGTGTTACTTATGGGGGCCCATTATCACACGTCGCTGAGTTGTTTGTTTGCCACTCACCTGTTATCGCTGTCCATAGTACCCCCAGTTTCCCCCAGCCCCCTTTGCGTTATTTTGGGTCGTGCTTGTACTGTTAATGTTTTCTCGTTAATATCGCTCTTTCCACTTTTCTGGGCCATATTTCCTTTGATATGAACGCGGACCGAGGAATTTCTTGTGCACCCCCCAACTTCTCTATTTTGTTGATCCCCCCACCGCCCCCCTGCCCCCCCCCCCCCGAAGCGATGAGTCACAACTGCTCCGTAACGACTCGTTTGTGTCTACGATCTTATTGTTTTGGATCACTGGAAGCGTCCAGCAACACCACCGTCCAATACCATGACCCCCCTACGATTGTGATTTATTTTCCAACCCTTTTCTTTCGTTTTATATTCCCACCCCGGACGCATTCATCTTTCCGGTTAGTCTGTTTTTTCGTTTGTGTTTTCACGACTCCTACCCACTTTCTCACCTAACCAAAATCCTCTCTCCCTCTCTCCTTTCTGGCCAGCTGTTCTTCCGGCGAGCTGACCGCCTCACCCCCTGTTGCTCCCCTAAGCGTATTAGTGTCTCCTTGCCCGTACCCCGTATTATTGTCACCCCCGCCCCCACCCCCCCGCATTCGTGGTCTGTCTTTTTTTTCTTTGGTCCGTGTTTCTCCTTTGCTCACCAGGCCCCGACAGCCCGGGCACCTTTCCGTGTCTCGGATCTCTTGGAGTTGTTTTTTCCCGCACCACTTCATTTCGGCGAAGCGTTGACCCCATCCTCGACCAGCTCCCCCTCCAGTTAACCATAAGCCAGCACTACGCCAACCGCATATGCCCTTTTCGAGGTTATTACCCTTTCCTTTGTGCTTTTTCTTCACGACGAACCCGTTTTTTCCTCTTGTCATAGAATTTTTGTTACATTAATCACCTTCGCATTTTTCCGTTTGCCCCCTCTATTGGTTATTGAACCTGTAATAAGCCACGCCCTTTCGTTAAAATGCGTTTTACAAACAAGACTTTTTTCCTTTTCCACCCCATGTTTAACCTTCCCCCTCCGAATCCAACCCCATAACCTCTACTCCGTGGCTTTTTTCGAATCCACATAATTGTTGTTTGTGGTTCATGACCTCTTCCTTAGTGTTGAGTAGGCCGATTATATAGGGCGGGAACTTTGATACTAATCGTATTCTTCTATTCGGGGGCCCGTTGGTTTTGAATGCCCCGAGAAGCTATATATCGGTCCATCCAATCTTTCCCTCTTTTCGCTTATTGGGCCCGGGTCCGTTTTCGTAGCACAATGTGGAGTGGGGGGCCACAATCCGTAGTAACCATATTTTTCACGCAAGGTTTACGCCAAGAAATCCCAAACCACTGTAGGGAGAATCGACCACCCGCTCTTATGGCTCTGATTGCCACACTCGTTCTGTTTGATGTACTTAGATTTTTCTTTTCTGTAACATCAACCCACATTTTGTAAAGGAATGTTATTTTTTCTTTTTTTATTTGTTCCCAACACACTTGTACCCTGTTCTCACTGTAACACAGCCCTACTCTCCTAGGAAACGTATTTCCCATTCCCAATATCACCTCATCTACGCACACCACGCCTCTAAGGTCTTCACAAGATTTTTTCCCCTGTGACAAAAACCCTTGTCCTCTTCTTTTGCCTCGCGAGATTCAGGATTTTCCTTTTTAGCAAGGTGTACTTTTTGTTCCAGGATGTTGACTCGTTCAGGGGTAAAATCTACGTCCCCATTAACTGGTGCTCGAAGTAAACAACTCTCCATGGCCTCCGATTGTATCCGGTTCGGTTGGTTCCCCTACCGTCTGGTCCTCTCCCGGGGCTTTTTTTTGTCTATCCGTCCAATACCCGCGCTTTTTGTGTCCCATTGCGTTTCTCCCGTAGGAGTAGCCTGCCTTCCCCCGAGGTCCCCCCAATCGTTTTTTACGGTAGGTCCCCCCCCAAAACCGGCCGTTTGTTCAGTTCCGAGCGCCCCCGGTTGTGAACCCCCTCCGCAATGTCGGAGTCTGCTGAGGCTCGCAGTTTAGACCTTGGTCTGGTTTACGTGATAGGGTTGTTCCACCGAAAACCCGTTGTCTTTGCCTCGTGTGTATGTGACCTTAGATCCCACCCACCACCCACAAGTTTTTCCTACTTCCGCGCCGGGTTTATGTTCTTTCTATAACGGGGTGTGGTTTCAGGTTTTCTAGTTTTTTTTTTTGGGACCACGTTTTTCTAACTATGAGATCCCGGCACAAGGGACACACACCAATATCTTAAACTGGTAGCCAGGGTTTTCAATTGTTGGAATGGTTAACTGGCATGGCTTGATATATTCGAAAGAAGTATTGGGCCTTGTGGTGTGTGTAATTGGGGCTGTTGTTTTGAGCCGTCGCATCTTTTTACCGTCGACGGACCGTGTGGTCCTAATAACCCCATTGTCACTCTTCCTCCAAACCGTAGGCTAATTGCTTTCGCCCCCCCGTTCCCGTTGCTCTCTCCCATCCTTGGTTCTTGTTGTTCGCTCCCGACCTCCCATTTACACCCCTCGTAACTCACTGACAGTTGTCCCTTTTTTTATCTTGTGTACGCTATCCGTGGCTCATTGCTCTCCCGGCCCCCCTTTTTTTCTCCTCAGGTCGCGTATGAATGTCCCCCTTACATCTTTTTCATATCCTTTGTTTTTTGTTTTTTCTTTTGCATTCACTTCCTCTTGACGGACCTGTTATTTTGCTCACCCCCTTCTTACCACCCAAGGACGCTTGATGTCCCCGAATTACGTGCTTGTCACGAACGACGCCTTATATTTCCCCCGTCCTCACTACTGTGGCCCCCACGCGTCACACCACTTAAACGTTCGCACGGCCACGCATCCATTTTCTACCATTTTTTGCGCCTTGCTTTTGGCGCCGCCGCTTTTTATTGAAGCTCGTTCCTGGAGTTGAACCACCACCTCCAAGTCTTCTTACCGAGGACGTATTCCCCGGAGTGTTGTTCACAGGCCAGATAATCGTCGCCTGGCCTTTTTTGTGGTCGTCTGGCACGTTTGACCCTTCCCCGGCTGCCCACGACTGTTTCTCTTGAAATCTTTTCCTTTAAACTGCATAAAACTATCGCGGCCAGTTTCCCACATACTTCGGTACGGCCTTTTTTCGCCCTAACGACCTTGAATCGGAAACAACAAAAGTACAAATAGAACGCAGCTGCCGCTAATGGGCCACTCTCATCCCTGTGCTCCATAGTTCCCCTGCTCCTTGGTACTCCACCCTCATTTTCTTTGCCTCCTTCCTCCACAGTTCCGGGTATTGAACCCCAAGCAGGACCCCACCAGCACCCCTTGCCCCCCCTGGACGACCGCCAACAACGGCACAACCTAAACCCATCGCCCCCGCCCCCTGACCCGGTCAGAGTTGATACAGCTCTTCCTCCTCCTTTTTTTTTTTTTTTTTTCTTTCGTTTTTTTTCATACTAACCTATTGCCCCCTAGTTTTATTTTGTTCCCTTGCTATTTTTTTTTTTCTGTTTCACTGTCAGTTGTAAGTTTTACCAGACTCTTTTTTCTTTTTTCCTGATTGTCTGGGCCCTGTTCGTAATCACCGCAGTTTTGATGGGTATTACATGTGTCCCCACCCTACACTTGCTCTAATTACTGTTCCCGTCCGTTCCCGTATGTTTGTTTACCCTCCGGTGCTCACCCACGTTAAACTCCCTCCCCAGCACCGAGGACCTCGTCCCCACGTCAACCGTTCCCTTACAATGCTACGCCTATCGTTGTGTTATCCTTTTCCCGTGGTGACCCTCTTTCTTTTTATTGGGTTATTACCCTTTCCCCGCCAAGTCGATATTTTTTTTTCATAAACCGCCGTCGTTCCCCCTCCAAAACCCCCGTTTCGCAACGGTTGCTGTCAGTTAGTAATCCCCTGGGTATTCGATTTTTTTTTTTTTTTTTACTTTTTGTGACAACGTCGCCTACACACGGCCTGCGGTCACATTGCCGTTTTCAAGCGGACCGCCCCTTACGCTCTGTTTTTTATCTTTTTCCTTCGCCGCTTCCCTTTAATTCTTCACCGACACTTTCTTTAAGATCGGCAACATGATAGGTGAGACCAGCGGTTTGCTTGTTCGTTTCCCCCCTTCTCGGACCACCCCCGCCGGTCTTATCTTTTTTTTTTTTTGTTCGTGTGTTATTTCTTTTGAGCTATCCTTTACGCCCTCCTCCTTCCCCTGTCACGATTTCGCCCGGAGTTTCAACGCCACCCTTCCCGTCAGCTTTCTGATAATTGTGTTTCCTATACATTCCGTGCGTTGGCCATCACCTTTTTTTCCCTCGGTCTTTGGGTTCTATTTTTATTTTTCGTTGGCGGGGTTTTTAGCCGGCCTTCCCTCTGTCCCTACGGATACGAGACACTGGTGTACCGGGCCTTTCACAAGCGATCCTTTTTTTTGTTGCCTGTGATTAGGTTGGTCGTTATTTCAAATCCCTCCTCTTCCTCACTTCTACACGTACCTTACACGCTCGGGACGTCCCCCGATCCGTTTTCCACGTTAATTTTCATAGTGTTCCTTTTTGTGGTTTCCGATTTTGTCTTCTCCCCTTTCTCTTGCGGGGCCCTATTCTCGGTTGATTTCATTCTCGTTTATGCAAACCAGCACAAGCACCCCGCGATTCGACACTCAGGCTTTGCGAATAATTTCCCTAGATCCGGCCAACCGTCTCCTTCTACCCCATGAGGCAGACTCCCCTTTTGTGCCTGAATGATGCCCTGTCCCTTTCGCGTCTTTTCACCATCGGCGTTCTTGTGCTTCCCCCCTGCTCCGACCCCGCCTTCTCCAGTCCCCCCCCTTGCAATAAAAACCTCGGTCTTCGGAGATGGTTCCCACACGGCGTCTTAGGCCCCATCTTCCTGCTTTACTTGCCATCTGACCGTCTGCCGTCCCGTTTCCCTCTGTCTTTTATTGCGTGGGAAGAAGCTGTCCTCTTGGACGCGAACCCTGGTGCCCAGTTGGTTCTTTCTTTTTTCACCACGAAAAAGTTTCTTTTTTTTTTCTCCCCCCTACCTCCGGTGGTTTTGCCTTTCCCTTGTTATTTTTAATGTTGAACTCGCGGGCACGTTCTTGTTTCCTTTTCGCCCCATAACAGTTCGGCTCTGGTGACTCCCCTTCACCCTTACATAACGGCCTCGGTCCTCCTTTCATCTATAGCATGGTTGACTTGTTTCAGCAGAAGGTTTTTCCTGGTTAGTCACTGATCGGTCTTTTTCCCCGCCAGTTTCCCACGCTTCAGCGATGCAGCGTTCGACCCCGAGGTCCACGAGTCTTTCTGTCGGGCCATACTTTACTGAACGCGATCGCAAGGGACCAATGCGGAAGGATTTTCTATTACCTGCTGTGAAGTCCCTTCCGCTGTTTTTTCTTTTTTGGTCGCTAAAGATTTTATAATTTGAGCTATTAATAATTACTCCCCTGCCCTACGCTTGCGTCCCCCCGATTCGTTTTTGCCCGGTCCGGTTCTATGGTTTTGGTTTTTGTATTACTGGATGATCCGGCTTCTTTTTTGCTTCCTTCCCAGTATATATTTTCGTCCACATCGGTATGTCCAGAACACCAAAACCCTGGTGTCATAGTCATTCCTTTTGGGTTTTTGTTCTTTCGATCCTCAACATAAGACCTCAAACCCCCCACCGACCCTTAATTGTTCGTCCTCCGCGTCTGGGGCAATTTTTCCCCATTTTTTTCTCAAGTTTTTCTTGTCTTTAATCTGGTGGCCGGTAGGGGGAGCCTCACGGGCGTGTGTACCGATGCCTTCGTCTGTTCTCTATCCCCCCCTAGACCACCTTTACCTGACTCTTAATTTCTGTGGACTTTGATTGTGTTTGATTTTTTCAGGATCATATTTCGTGGGCACTTTTTCCATTTTTTCTCCTCCCCACAGGTCGTTTTGAACTGAAGATTTTTTTCCCCTTTTTTTTTTGCCTTCTCCAGCTCGACCGGCGGCGTAACCTTACCCCATGAGAGCGCCTTTTACCTATTTTTGTGCGTAGTTCGGTGTGTATGAATGTGTCTTTATGCTACCGTCAACTTTCTTGTGGGGGTTTGGTTATATTTTGTCTTAGTCACCGCGGTCTTACACGGGGCGCCCCACTTCTCCGGACTTAGTGAGCTTGGTTTTGCCCTGTGCCTGTTTTTCGAGGGCCTTTGGGGCGTTTGTTCTTCTTTGCTTACTCGTTCGGCTGACGGTCTTCGTATTCGTTTCCTGTCCCCCTCCTCCCCCTTTTTTTCCGTTTTTTTTTATTTTTTTCGTCGATTTCTTATGTTCTTTGGGATTACCCTTTACCTTGCACACGACGTTTTTGTAAACCGGTCCTTCTGCTCGCGTCCAAATTTTAGCTGTTTTATTGTTATGGTTGTGGAATTTTTTTCTTTTTTGGGTGCATCGCATTCTATTTACCCCACCACAATAAACTGCTGCTCGTTGCGGAAGGGGCGTACTCTTGTCCCGTTATTCTTTGAGTTTAGGTGTTGAATTGGCGTTACGCAGCCCGCACTCTTTTAGCATCTGACGTCGCCCTTTTTCCCCCCCCATGAGCTCGGGTGACATTTCTTATTTTTATTTCTGCTTTTTTCAATGCTTCCTCAATTTCTGCCAGACGTGGGTTCGTTCGCTTCAACAACGGGACCAATACAATTTTCCCTTTGTCACCCGGGGCTTTCTTTTTCATTTGCTGACCCCCAAAGATTCGATACTCTTACCGCTGATTCCGATCCATATTCCTTCGTTTTGCCTGAATCATACCTGTAGTTTGTCCTCGTTCCTCTGTTTTTTTTCAGGGAGCCCATCCACAAACCCCATTTTTCTATTGCTTGACGACGGTACTCACCTCCTGCTTACCGCCCATTGCCTCGTGGTCCTTTTGATTTTTGTTGTTTTGTAAGTTATGTATTGTGCACAACTCCTTTCCCCCCCTTTTTCCGTCACAACGGGTCGCCGCCTCCAGTTGTGTTTCGGAGAACTGATTCCTTGATAGCAGGCCCCTCTGTTGTGACTCTTGTTTTTGTTTAGTATGTTGGTGTCCTCAACAAAGTAGGTACTTGCATGTCTTTCCCCTATTGTGCTACGGCCCCGACACAGACCACCCCAAAAGCGGGGCCTCTAATTTTGTTTATGTTGAGTTTTTGAGACCTGTTTTTTTTTTTTCGACGCCTTCTCCTTGGGTTTTCCGTACACCCCGGTTTGGCTGCGCCCCACACTACCCCCAGGTCACCTCCACAGCAAGAGTTGTGTCACTTGATTACCTTATACCCCTTCGCCTTTAACTGCTTTATTTTGGCTGTCGTCACAAGTCTACCGCACACCCTTTCCCCTTGATATCCGTCTTTTTTGTGCACAGCTACGGAATTTGGCTGAGTAAAAGACCTTTGAGCTTACACCGATAACACCTCCACATAAAATGGGTGGACATGACCAACCCCAGCCGTGTAGGCGATATAGATTGCGATCATGTTGTACCGCCCAAGGCAAGGTAGCGAAACATCGCGGGACACAATTCTACCAATCACATGACAGCATTGTCAATGACGGTGAGGTGAGTTTGTTTTGCGTTCAAAACAGTTTATGTATGCTGTGTGATGTGGTTTGGGGTTTTTGTTGCTTTGTCTTTGAAGCAAGTCCACTTTTTTTTTCACACCATTTTTCCCTGTTTGCGGTACCCGGGTTCGCCGGTGCTAATCCGACAATGGGATTTCACCCCTGTTCCCCGGCGCCCGAGGACGCCGCCCCCTTCCCTCCTCTTTTTTTTCACGCAACGGTTGTCCGTATTTTCGGTTGTCTTTTATATCTTTCCCATGCAGCCCTCCCTATGTCACTGTTGGGACCCTGACGTTGTCCACTCCCCCCCTGCTCCAATTCGGCCCGATGACTGGGCCCCCATCCTTTTTTCGTCAACTTTTATTTCCTGTTTTTTTTTATACATCCTTTTAGAGAAACAACGGATTAGGAAGCTGATTAACATGTCTTTCACGACCCAATCCTCTATTTGTTTTCTTTGTTTTTTTTTTTGTTTTCCGGTCCCTTTGACTCCCCCCAAATTGCGTCCTTCAGCGCCTGCTTTTCTTTTTCCTTTTTTTTTTTTTTTTGTTCCCTGACCCGCGCCCTCCTTCTTCCACATTCTGACCCCGCCTTCCGGCCCTTTTGTCTTGATCAAAATTCCTTACCGGGCTGGGCCCTGCGCGTTCTGTTGCGATCACAACAACAATTCCCTGCGCTTTTTTTGTGTATCTCGGATCCCCGAGTTGGTGGTGGTTTGTTTGTTACACTGGATCTGTTGGGATTATTTTTTATGTGGGATCTTTTCCACATTTCTTTTGGGGGCAACGCCATAATCTCACAGTGTTCGACTTCATACCTGTCCACTTTTTTCTTTTTACTTCTATGTTTGTGTTTTTTTTTTTTTTTTTTTTGCAGAGGATCTCTGTTACTCCTGATGGTTGCTCTCGCAACATCCCCCCGGGCAGTTGATTGTGTTCACTTAACGGCCAATGATAGCTTGTCCACCTCCCTGTGACGATTTTGGTTTCTTTGCCCCCTTTATATCCCCCACTGGTCCGTTACGCTCGTATTGCAGCACCACGCGTGACCCCATATATGGCTAGAAAAATCGGCCAGGATTTTGTCGGCATGGACTTCTGAGTTTTTCCTGTTTGCATTATGTTAGATCTGCAAACCAAAATTTACCTCTATGCTGTGGTGAATCACTGATTCCTCTGTTGATTTTTCTCCTATGAGAAACCCTGTATGTTCCCTGGCATTGTTTCTAGGTAATTGTATGAAGCTTTTAGAGAGGGACCCACGCACTTCCCCCAACTTTGCGGCGACTTGGGGGGCCCCACCTCCTTTGGCAGTACCTCGTCACTCCGAAGTCTTGATCTTGTTTTGCTTTCCACCCAGCCCAGGTTGGTGACGGTGACACCTATTTTTTTTTTTCACTTTCCATTTGGTTATTCTATCAAGTTGCACATGGCATTTCGCTTGGATCAAATGATGTCATACAGTCCTCGACTCTTGATGCCCCTTCGTTTAACCATTTTTGTTCTTTTTTTTTTGATACTCTGTAGTTCCAAGCCACACCCCAAAGTTCTGACTCGGGTCTTTGTACAGGATTTTTTTCTGTTTGGAGATTACATTACGTTCCCTTTGTTTCTTTTGTTTTTGAGTTTTTTTTGTTTTTGTTCTTTTTCAGATATTTTGCATGGAATCCTATAAGTACCGGTCGTATTTTTTCAGAGTAGTACCCAACACCCCAAAATCTACTTTTTTTTTTTTCCTAGTTTCTTTCTCTATACCAGTTCTGACCAATGATTTCATTGAGCATGTGTGGGACACCGTGTGTTATTTTGTTTGATTCATATCATAGGTGAACCAGACTTTTATGACTTTAGAATTAACATGACCTTTTCCTAAAGGAACACCAAAGGTGGTCTATTTTCAGGAGTAGTATTACCTCTCTCCTCTCCAGTAATGTCCCCACCACACCGATTGTTTTTTACCCTCGGTTCATCCGCATTTGTTTTTTTTTGTTCCCTGCTTTGTTCTGTCACCCACCCCTTTTGCCCCAATTCCCCCCTTGGTTGTGGCTACGTTGAGCGGCTCGGATTTTTAGACTTCAAACCGGAGAAGGTCTTTTTTCCCCTCCCCTATATTCGGGCCCCCAGATTCTGACCCTCTAAGTCTCATGGCCACTCAAGTATTAAATGGCCGAGTTTTTTTTATTTAGACCCGTGATTGAAGTCCTCTTACTTTTCAGCGACATTCTTCTGTGTATGTCACCCTTGCCACGCTGTTCCGTTGGCTCCCGGCTTGTTGTCAGTGTCCTACCTCTGTAAGTTTTGTTGTGTCCGCACGTTTTTTCTCCCTTTTGCCTTGGTCCGGGGACTCTTGGCGACTGTTGGCTCTGGGTGAACATTTCATCTGCATCTTTCCCTATGTGTTATCACACTTTTTTCCCGAGCTTTTTTTCTGGTCACGGCGCACCCCTTTCCAACCCCATTCTGCTTCAGTTTGCGTGCACCACCACAACGCTCACAAGCGCTTGCAATGGCCCCCATAGTACGACCACGCTCACGCTTCAAATCAAGACCAGTTAATGTTTCGTGTGAATATCGCCGACCCAATCTACCTCTACTCCCACTCGTCTTGCCCGAAACTGTGGCATTTTTACGTCATGTCGAACATTCCGGTTTTCGCTGCCCCGTTTACTTCTTTTTTGCTTCTATTGTTTTCCAGACACGATCGTACTATGTTTTCTGACCCGGCACGGCCCTGTCGTCGGATCCCTCTTCCTTCCTGCATGGTGCCCACGATTCACCTTTTCAGCCATTGACCTCTTCTCTCCAATTTCTGTAGTTTTTTTTTTTAGTCTTTTTTTTCTTTACCCTGTTATTTCTGGAGACATTTTTTGTTACTTTTTTCTTTCCCTTCCATATTTTCCCCCCTTGGACGACGGACCCTGATTCCCCCCGTACGCCTCCTTAATTTGTTCTGAGCTTTTTTTCTTCGTTGTAACCCCCCCCCCCTTGCCGGCCCACGGGTAGGGGTATCTTTCTTTGTGTCGATCATGGGTTCGCGAAATCGGTAGGTTTAACACCCCATGTCGACGCTTTTAGCGTTCTTTGCAGTGTTCTTTTTTTTTTTTTTTTTTTTGTCTTTCTTTTATTATTCCCATGCCCGTGATTTGACGCACCCTAGTGTTCTTTTTTTCTTGTAATCTATCACTGGTTCCTTTGCTTGCCCGACTCTTTTGCACCTGTTTGGTATGGGTGATGATTCGCATTGTGGCGGGCTGCCGACCCCCTTACGGGACGACCCTTTCGCCCTGTTATACCGAACGTGGCCCCCCGCGCTGGACCCCTTACGCTTCTGTTACCTCTTTTTTCCCTCACATGGCCTGTCATTTTTTGTTGAGGAACTACAAAAGAAATACACGAAGAAGGACGTGTCTCTGGGAAACATCCGAGACAGTCAGTTGTTGTTCGGTGGGCTTTTCGCTTTTTATGCAGGCATTTGTATCATACCATTACCTTTAGCCTAAAATGCACCATCATTTTTGCCGCGTTTCGACATGAGTCTTCATCTTACTCCAATTGTCCCGGCCAAGGCCATTCTATCCCACACTTCTATTATTTACCGCCCCTTCACAATGCATAGGGCACAATGCCCAAGAGCTTCTTCTCGTTTTCTTTATTTTGTACCTGCCTCCGACCCCGACAAAACCGAACAATTGATCATTATGCTTTCTCTCGGTCCCCCCAACGTGACGACCAAGTAGTTTGCCCCACCCTATTGTATAAAACCATAACCTTGTATTCACCCCCTTTAATTTGTACTTTTCCTGCTCCGCAATTTTTGTCGAACTTTGTTGGCCCATTACTTTTCTCAAAAGCCTTTATTTACCCAGTTTTTTGCAGCCAGTTGCCCTTACACGCTCCGTACCACCGAAAGGTCATTTCCTTGAACCTTTCCCCCCATTGGCCAGTCAGTACACCGTTTCCAGCTCCCAACGGATTTGAAACCATCTCCTGCTTCTCCCATGTCGCTTTTAAAACGGCTTCCATCGTTTTGGTTTTTTCTGATGTATGTTCTTTTTTATTGAATCAGACGTCTTCATTCGCCTTTTTAAGGTGTTACAGATTTTTTTTTTCTCCAACCATCCACGCCCTCTCTCTTTAGTTTTCCTACTCCGTTTTTATACGTTTTTGTTGTATTCCTTCCCGTTAACCCTATTTTGTGTTGTTTTCGTCTACTCTGCCGTTTCGGTTTTCCCTTTCGTACCCGTTCGATAATTGGATAACGACTCCCCCCACCCAAGATCAGAGCAATCAGGACATTGTCGAAGAATGGTCTTTGACTCAGTTTTTCCTTTTTCATTTGGTTTACCTTTCGGTGGTCTAGTCTTGGGATTTCGGAGAGATTGGTTGAGTTTTTGCGCCTCGTACTTCTGCCCCCCCCGTCTTTTTGTTTTTTGCTCACCCTTCGCATTATGCATAGACACCCGTTAGAGACTTTCTTATATCTTTACCATTCGTGTTTCCTCCTTTCTTGTTGTTTATTTTTATGGTTTTTCGCAAGGATCCCCTGAGATTTTATCTTTTTTTGACCTTTATGATCCCCCGACTCCCCTTCGTCCATTTAATTGTGACCCTGTTTTAGTCTCCCTTGCCGTTTTCTGGGGTTACCTTTGAGTGTGTGGTTATACTGCTAGCCCTTCCTTCGATTCCGGTCCTGTTTTTCACCGGCTTTTGTTACCGCACTTTTTGATAGGGTATTCCCTGACCCTGATCTTTAACCCTTTTTTCACATCCCCAGGGCTCGCCACCCCAACCTTTTTAGCACCGTTCTTTTTCCCGTCTCCTTCTTTGGACCGTCCCCCCCCCAACATTACGGAGACTTTTGGTTTTTGCTTGCCCCAGTGTCTGCTTTATCCTCTTCCTCTGCGTGCTCGCCCGTGCGTTTCCTTGACACCACCCGTTGGCCTGGCGGTTTTCTTTATGCGAAGGTCACACCCCGTTAACCTTTTTCCCTACCCACCCTGTCGTCCACTCTATACCCTTTACGATTGCCGACTGCTCCGCTTCGTCTTCAAGTTTGGGTACCTCCGGTCAGTTGAGCTCCTAGGCGTGGTAGTTACTTCAGGGTTAGCTTACCTCTTGAACTTCCGTTTTCGCGGGGGTCTTTTTTGCGGGACATTCAACACTACCTTACACTTTAACTTCCCACCCCGGTACCCCTAGTGAATCTCTCTTCGTATGTTTTTCCTTGACCCCGAGTGTCTACTTGGGGGGCGATTTTGATTCCTTTCCAGACAGCAACGCCACATACGTTCTTTTTCCCGTCCCCACATCTCTCTTTTGAACGTCGACCCCAGGACCTTTTTGCCTTTTTAACCCAGGTCTTCTCCCCGCGCTTGAGTCGTTGCGACGTTGTGGACTTGTTGTCACTTTGCTGCTACGACGGTCCCTCTTCTCCGGCGGCTGTTTATCTTATGATTCTGTAAGCGTTCGACGTTTATGGTTTCCCTTTCGTCCCCTGTTCATGCTTCGTTTTAACTTGCTCCTCTCCCGATTTGCGTTGAACACCCTATTCTTTTCCTTTTCTGTGTCCCTGATGACATCCCCTGGCCTGACGCTTTTCTTCGTACACCCCACCCTCTCGACCTAATGTGTAACTGCACCTTACGTTTTCAAGTACTAGAATGATACTCTCCTTTCTTCTTTATGTGATGAGCTGTACGTATGACCCAGGGCTTCTTTTTCCCCCCCCTTTTCTTTTCTATTCCCCTCGACCCCCCCCGATCATTATTGTCACCCTTCCTTTTTCACGTTTGTTTTCCTCTTTTCCGTCTCCCTTCCCGTTTGTGCGCTCAGTATTTTTCCCCCCTTTGTCCTTTTTCCCTTTTGTAACCTTCTTCCCCACCGCCCTTACCTTTTTACCCTTCTTTCTTTTTTTCCCCTCCCTCCCTTTTCCCCTCCCCAGTTCCCCATTTTTTCTAGGCTTCTCCGGTTTTTTGATCCCACTCCCCACTTCCTTTTTTTTCCCTTGTGAGTCCTCATCCCTCCTCTCCTTTTTTCTCTCCCCGTGTGTCTCTTTCTTCCCAGTTTTACCTGTTGTTTTTCACCCCCCCCCCTCCCTTTTTCCTCCCCCTTGCCTAATCACCGTTGAGCCCCCCTCTTTTTTCCCCACCCACTCTGTTAATCTACCTTCCATCATTGTCCCCTTTTTCCCCACTTGCCGTCTCTTCAGTTATTCTAACTTTTTCTTCCCCTCTTTTCGTTTTGCCTTCCCGTTTCATCCCTGACTTATCTGTTACTTTTCTCCTACAGTTTGTTTATCATCCATCCACACTACTCATCTTTTCGCGCCCTCCCTTTAATCTTGTTGTTTGATGTCCTTTTCTAGTCGACTGTCTGGCGTTTCACCTCACGTCCTCCTTCTCTTTGTCTGTACTCTTTCGTACCTCCCCCCGTCCCCCTCCGGTGCACCACTATGTTTCCTCTTCCCCCCCATTTCATTCGCATCTTTCTTCCGTACGTACCCTCGC
>Ga0179593_1614737_pt1 | contig 16516 bp, 10 predicted proteins | sample CZODoug2_1_08_16_FD_185931 | JGI IMG/M metagenome (GOLD analysis project Ga0179593, IMG submission 185931) | Vadose zone soil fungal communities from Angelo Coast Range Reserve, California, USA - CZODoug2_1_08_16fungal (PacBio error correction) | ecosystem: Environmental > Terrestrial > Soil >... | reverse complement strand
GAAGAGAGAGGTCACAGGGTCCCCCCTTCCAGAAGTGGTTCAGTCCTTTTACCCAAGTAGTGTTACAACGAGGATTCCTCCTCCCAGATTGGCAAACCGGCCCCGATCCAATACGCAGTCATCTCCCAGTTGCTCCTTTTGGCTTTTTGAGACTTGAGTGACGTCCCCTTGGCCCCCCCTTCTTTCGAAAGGTGGAGTTTCCTTTCAGTTCCTGGTTTCCTTTTATTTCCCCTTGCCTTACTCTCCTAGATTGTCCAATCCCAAACAGGTCGTCCCCTGTGTATCGCACTTTCACTCGTATTAGTTACTGCCCTTTGTTTGCTGTCACATTTTCCCCCAATGATCGGGTTTAAAGACTGGATTGAATCCCCCCAGAACGAATTGTCTGACTAATTTTCAGGTTTTTTTCTTTAGTTTGCCTGTGTAATGAAAAACCTTAACAGGAAGCCAGTTTTCTATTGATCAGTCTCCTTCTCCCGTCTTCTTTTCCCATTCAGCTGCGACCTGCAAACCTCCCTTTTTGTCCGTTCGTACTTTAGCGGTATGATCATGCCCCCCCGCGTTTCGACTAGAATAAGGCTTACGGTTTGATGGTGAAGATTGGCACGCTAGCCCCTTCTTGTTTTTTCCTTTGTCAGTGTACGGCGTCTCTAAAAGGTTCTTTCGTCTTATTAAAGGCGTTTTTCTCCCTGTGGAACAGCGGTGTATGGATTTGTAATTGATTTTAGATGATAATGAACTCGGCCTTTAGCCCTTTTGACTCCCCCCTCAGTGACAGCGGCCTGTCCCCCTCGGTGGCTCGCAGTTTTCGCGGCCTCAGGACCCCTTGTAGACCCCCACCCTGTTGTTTGAAACTGTTCCGAGTTCCCTCGCCAGTAATTCGAAACCCTTTTCATCACCCCATGTACACCCTTTTTTTCCAGGCCATTGGTTTTTCAGCAAACCTACGGGACGGGGAACCCTTTTTCTCGTTCCGTAGTGATCTTCCTTTCCGTCCCCGCTTCACCCCCCCCCCCCCCTCCTGTGAAAGTTCCGTAGGCTCATTAGCCCTGCCATACGTCGAAAGATTCCGTTCCTTTGAGCAACTTTCCCCTTCCAACGCATCTCTTTCCTGCTTAGCATCCTGGGTTTCGGGGTTCGCCTTCCTTATCCGAACGCTACACTTACATCACCTCTGGCCTTGGTTGGCTAAGTTTAATACTTTTGCCCCTTCAGATTTCTGGTGCCGGCCCCCCCCCCGTGGCGATTCTGATTTTATTTGGTACAATTTTTAGTCATGAAAGATTTCTCCATTCTTGAATCCCCTTTTCCTTCCTTTTCCCTAATTCTGTAATGTTTCTAATCCCTCGACCCCGGTCGGAATCTTTCTTCAAAACTCGAAGGTTGGCAGCCTTTCCCCCATGATATTTTGGTCTTTTCTCATCCAACTCTTATAATTTCGTTTCGTTCCTGTGCCCCCCTGCCCTAAATCCCCTAGTCCTTTCCACCCGATATCAAGGAGGTTGAGGGTGTCTTCTTGTCGCACTCTTTTTCCGGTGTTTCCAAGCAATTTGTCCAACTGGAAAATCCCCTCCCCCCCCCCTCGTAACTGGAAGCGGATTCATGACACTTCGGTGTTCTTGGAGCCCCCACCTGCAATCCCCTGCCTCTCTGTCACCTCACTTTTTTTCAAGAAAGTGCTGGGGAACCCTTGACCCTTTCAAGTCCCTGACCCCTTTTAATGACTCGGTCGCTCCTCCGACCGGGGTCACAGGTAGGTTTTCATTAATCCCCTTTGCTGGATAAACAACGCTCCCCCCGGTCCCCTCGGGCTCTAATGTTCCCCCCCATCCTTTGAGATTCCGCCCCCAGTCTACGTGATTTTGGGAATGAAAGCTTTGCGCTCGACCCCCTTAGATGATCACAGCCGGCTCCATTCCCCCTTTTTTCAGCTCTTCAGGTAATGGAGTTCCATTTTGCTGGAACAGTTGCTTGCACGATCGGGCCTTTAGAACTCCCCCCGCCAACACTGTAAAGCCGCTGTTTCGTAACACACAAGAGGTAACCCTTCCTCCCCCCTATTTCCATAGCGCGTGACCCCCCTCCTTTAAAGGATGTGAAGGATGCGCCCATGTCGGTTAGTTCGAGCGTGATCATTCCAACTCCCAACCGATGGCACCCAGCCCGCCCGACACTCTCGTCCTCACGGGTGGAAGAGATAATTTGCCCTCCCCCCTCCCCCCACGAATACTCATGACGGCCCCTCCTTGTATCCCCTTTCCATGGTTAGGCAGCAGGTCGAAGAACCTTCCCCTGAATTCTCAGGTTTTCCCACGGGACCACAGCTTTTTCCCCATGTTGCTGATTCTTATCCTGGACTTCCCCGTTAGCATTCCCTTGCGTGTTTTCTCCTTTTACCTAAAGAGGTACAAGTTCATTAACGTTGAACCTACTTCCGAATCCAGTCTTTTTTAAATTATAGAATGTGCCTTGGACGGGCCCCCCCCCAGTCTGGCCCATGGTTATCAAAGTCTTCCCCCCATTTTTCCCTTTGAGAAAACTGGTTACCCCGGAGCAGTTGAGTCCCCTTTCACCATTTCCCCAGTTTGACCCCCTTGGTTCCTTACCCCCATCGTAGCTGACCGTCCGTCTGAGGGTTTCGGCTTTTTTTAAGACGCTGTTCATTCCTCCAACTTCTAGTTCTTTCTGTGGTTCTCCCATAAGCAAGCTCATCTTAGCCTCTTTTCTACCTTTCTCATTACCCCCTTCAGAGGAAGCCTTCGTTATTTGCTGATCTCCCCCCCCCCCGAAGCTTTTTTTCCTAACACCGACCGGCAAGGGTCTTTCCGGTGATCCGGCATCCGGAGTTCTTGTCCCTTCCTCTCCTCTCCGTTTTTTTTTTCCAGGACATTCCCCGCGCCTTTGCTACAGGAACGGCGCCCGCCTTCGGCTGGAGGATAGTTGAAATTTTCGGGGCTTTGTCTTCCCCGTCTTCCCTCCTCTTCAGTGTTCCCGGCCTGCCAAGAGAAATGATTCAATCTTCGTATGTGAGTATTTTCTACCACCCTTTAACAATCGGTTTGGTTTTCCTTGCCCCCCCTCTCGTACCTTTTCGTCCGAGGTGACGTCGTTTCCTAAGAATGGCCTTTCCTTTGCCTCTCCCTTTTAACATTTGGTTGTGCAATTATCCCTGTCTTACTGGGGAACCCCAGTTCCAGGGGAACTGTGGCCCCTTTAACCAGTAGCCATTTCCCTCTGGGCCCTCTGATCCATTTCAGTTGTTCCTCTTAGGTTTCCCGTATTTCCCTGATTTTTTTTTTTTCTGGCTGATTGCTACCCTTTCTTCGCTCAGCCATCCCCCCTCGTATGACCCTGCCGGCAATGTCTTACCGGAAAAGTTCGCCCGGTTGTTTTCAACTGTGGTTCCATCGTTATCGTGCGACGCCTATTTTTACACACCCAGTGCATTTCTAGCCTTCTTCATTAGGTGGGCGTTCTGGTTTCCTTCCCCGTCTCTACATTCCCTGGACCGATCCCCTTTCCCCTTCAAAGTTTAGTGCGGTTGCCCTTTGTTGGCTGATCTAATTCTCGCGAACGGAGACCTCTGGTTGTGACACCGTTCCTTTGTTTTATTTGACACCCCCCCGTTTCACCCTCCTCTCCCTCTTGGAGACGGGGGACTCTGGGAGAACCAATTGAGAGCGTTAGAAAGGAATGGTTTGAGTTTTTCCTCGCTCCCCCCCACTTGCCCCTTTGCCAAGAAAACCTCCCTGTTACGAAGTTCAGTGCAGGATTCGAACCGTTACTTGTCGCCGATGTTGTTGACCTTATAATGCTGCACGTCCCCCTCTTCCAGTCCCCCGATCATTCTTGATAGCTCATGTCACCATGTCTGTAATTCGGCAGTCTTCGTTCTTGTCAGGGTACAATGATTTTATCGCTCTTTTCATTCCCACTACTGAAGTGAACACCCTTAAGAGAGTAAGGGCCGGTAACCATTTTACCCTTCGACGAGAAATTCTCCCTTTTTGACGTAGTTAAAAGTCTGTCATCTGGCAAAGGTATGGATTTTTTTCCCCCCTCCCACTAGATTGCCCCTGGGGCAGTTTTCCACTCGTAACCCACTGGCTTCTGGACGACTCCCTTTATTCCTTTTTTAATGCAACCTTAGGAAACCACGACGATTTTCCCACTCTCCAACTACCGTGCTATCTCTTTCATCTCTTGAGGGTCCTTCCCGGTTTCCCTGTATGCCTTAAATGTGTATGATGCAGGACAGAGTCGATTTTCCCCTTGCTACCTGATGCACCGGCCCTCTCCTCAGTATTTTTTCTCCAGATGTTTTTGTAGAGATCGCAGGTATCCTTAACACTTCCCCTTGTGCCCGCCCGATTCTTCAATCCCCCCCTTACGAGTTCATGGACAGTCTTTTTAAAGTGATCAGCACGTCCTTCTTGACAGGCGCTCCACCCCCCATCCCTCTGAATTGGTCAGAGTTTTTTAGCGCCAACCCCGTGACCCTTTTTCATCGGGTTTTTTTAGTCGAATTTTCTTTTTTTTCTCCCCCTAAAAGGACCCCTCTCAGCTTTTTCTCAGTATCATTCATCCCTCTGCTCTTCGACTCCCCTGCTCACATAGCCGTGAAGCTGTCTCGGACTCTTCCCCTGCCTCTGGCCCTCCCCTTGACATTCCACATCTCTTGTGTGCGCGGTTTTCAGCCCCCCCCAAGCCTCGTCCCCCGTACCTTTTTTGAAACCATCTTCCACCTTTGGTTCGCCCGCCCCGGGAAACTGCCCACAGGGCCTGTACCCCGTTTTCCCCTGTGCCTAATACTTTTCCTTCTTTCCGTTTCTCCCCGGCGAGCGTACCCCGGTCACGGTCACGTTTTTCAAAGATGGGCTTGGCATCGACCCCCCTCGCTACCCTCGGACCCCCGACCCCCTTCCCCTTCTCACACTGCTTGTGGATTCACTATGGCCCCCCCCCCGAAGGTTCATGATACTTCTTCATACCTGACCGGATTGATTCCCGGTCCCACGGGCAACTCACTCTGCCCTCCCCATGACCCCCAATTGACTACGAGTCTCCCGCGGTGAGTCTCCTAACCCTGACGGATCCCAAGCCTTTCAGAGGGTCACACATCTCCCATTTCCACCCCCCTAAGTTTCCCGCCGGTTGAAGGCTTCCTCTTAGGTATTTTGAGAGAGCTAGGCCCCCACTTCCCCTCAGCCTTCTAGAATCTTCTTAGCCCAGCAGTCGAAGGGAACTGATTCCCAGACATGATCGGGATCCTATCTCTGATGAAGGTCTTTACCTTTCTTTGCTTCGACTGGTCAACCCGGACACCTGTCCCGAAACATTCGGGTGATAGGGTCCCCCCCATCCAGGCCTTAGATCGTCGACCTTTTTCACGGACGACAACTTCCCACAATCATATACTTTACCCAACTCTGTATCAAAGGAGATATACCATTCCTCTTGAAATTATAGGTTGTCATCTCATTCCCCCTCTCCCTTAGAGTAATTAGTCTTTCCCTTGAAGACAGGAAATGGCTTGATAAGATCCCTCAAGACACAGACATCCAGTCGTTAGAGTGAATTTTCTTTGTTCCCATGGATCAGTCTCCCTTTCCTCTTTTGGACCCAGCCTTATAAAGTTACATTCATGAAAACCCCCCCTTGAGAGCTAACCGTTGACCTTTCCATCCTTTTTTTTTATTTTTACTCGCAATTCCCCCTTGATTTCTTTAATGTCCCTCTTCCCCCCTGCCGGAAGCAGACCTGTACCACGGTTTATACAAGCGATCTCATTCGAAAGGACGTTCCAGGCTGTTGGAAAGAAATCTTCCTGTTAAAAAACCCCCTTTATCCCCTGAAATCCTATTCGTTTCTTATCCAGAGCCGCAGACAAGATATTTTTGGCGACCAAGGAGTTACGTCATAACAGGAATTACAATGCTTTTTAGATAACAGTCTTTTATCAGGGTTCATTCGTGAATGGAGAAAATTTATTTTTCCTCGGGATTGCATCTTTTACTCACTCTCCCCTCCAGCGCGTGTGGGAGCCCAGCAAAGCCTTCCTTTTTTCGAGACTTAGATTTCTTGGAGTAGGCCCCCAAATTTAACTACTGAGTTTCTTTCTTGGGTTTCTTCCGCCCCTTCTAGGTGAGTAAACCTCCCTTCAAGTAAGACTTTTTCCTCTCTCCATGATGATTTTCGTTCCGATGTTTACGCACTTTGCACTTGACTAGAGACCCATTCATCTTTTGCATTCCTCTCCAATGTGCAGGAACCAACACACCCCCCCATGCACCTTATTCTTCTCCCCTACTTTTCTCAATCCATCTTCTGCTTATTTTTTATTTTCCATAGCTGATCTCCTCCCGTGACCGGGCAGCAACAAATGACGTCCAATTTGTCCGAGGCAACTTTTTTTTTTCTTTTCCCTTTCCCCAATCTGTCCCAATTCACCTCTTCCCTCCCCCTTTTCATGACGAACGTCTCGTCCTTCGTCTTCATGTCTCTTACACGTCAGGAGGACATGCTGGAATTGGCTGTCTCACGAACAGATCCCTCCGTTTGATTTCCCTTGTCACACACGCTGCCCCACTTCGGAAGACAACGATGAAAACGGGCCTCAGAGGACTCTCATTGAAGTTTTTCCGTATTTGTATTTTTTTTTCTTACGAGGCAATTTTGGACGTCACCCTTCGTTCCCTCCACCAACGGTCGGCGGATGGGTTTCTTTTTATGACTCATCCCGCCGCATCCATTTGTCACGAGTGAATCAGTTCTCTTGCTTTTTTCGCTACATGGCGGAATGTTTTTCACCCCCCTTTTCCGTGGATCGGATATGTAGTGGCCCATAGTCGTAAGCAGAGACGGATTGTCTCCTGATTCCCCCCGTGGTCCGACGCGTTCCTCCTTGCCCGAGCTGCTTTTTTGCAGACTTCCCCGCGAATTAAATTTGGGTTCGGACAACCGACAGACCCTCTTGTTTTTTTCCACCCCTTTTTGGGTTTTTTTCTTGCTACTTCCCCCTCCTGGGAGAAGGCTCTTTTGTTAAGCGAGCTGTTTTTTTTTGGAGAGGAAGACCCCCTCCCGATCGTCTAGTATCCGCTTTTCTCCCGTCAGTCCTTATTCCCTTTTGGCGGCCTTCCCCCCCTGTATGAGTGCAAGAATCTTGATTAAATATCCGCGACATCGATGCGGCATCGAAGGGGGCCAGGACGCGGTGGCAGATCTTTCCACGGTGCGTTCCCCCGGGCTGGTTCACTTTATTGTCTCCTTCCCTGGCTCAATTGCTTTATGAGGGACCCTTAACCCCCCCCCCACCGTTTTGACCCCGAGACCTTGCCGACCCAGGGTTCTGTCTTGGTAAACCATTTTTCAATTCTCGCCTAATCATACCTTTTTGTTTCTTATCCTTCTACCGGCTTCCAAGAAAATCGAGTACCCCCGTGGTCGAGGATAGCGTTTCACATCAGAAGGTGTTTTTTTTTTGTTTTCTAAAGCACGGCTCCCCTTTTTCTGATCTGTTACAGCGAGAGACCAGGCCTCCTTACAATCACGTGCTCCTCTGGCCCACCGCGAAACCGCCCTCGATAGCGAACTACCCTTTATTTTTCTAGTTGAAGTGTACGAACGACGGTTTATTCCCTCCTTGTCAGTTTTTGTGTAAAATCCCCCGCCCCTGCTGGAGAACAGTATTACTCGCCACGATAGGACGATTTTTGTCTCCACCCTTTCTCTAACGTCGTTACAAGAGTACACGACCTGTGGACGCAATTCGTCCCCACAACAACACGTGTCCCTTTACCCTTATTGGTTATTTCGGGTTTGCAAACCACCTTTCCCCCTTCCAATCTTTCGTTTGATCGCGAAACCGTCTTTGTCCACAGAAGATTAAAGGACTCGTGGAAATTTGCAGGTCCGCCTCTTAACTTGCATTTCCTACCTGGTAGTTCCGCCGAATATCCTCCCCCCACTTTTGTTCCGCCATTTCTCCTCCTCTTTGTAGCTTCCATCGCCCCAGACTAAAATTCCCTCTTCCCCCAAACTGTTTCCATGTTTTAAAGGCGTCCTGCTTCAACACCGACTCGCCCCTTAGTACCCGCCTTGGCGGCCTTCCACTTTTCATTTTCCACAAAAAGACCCCTCCCCTCATGTTCGAGCCCGTTGGTCAAATAGTCCTTGGTTCTTTTTACTCCTTATTTGTATGATGTACACTGTCCCTCCCCCCTTTTGGTTATCGGTCAGATTTTCTTGGAGTCAACTTCTAATGCCTTTGCAGTTCACCTTCATTAAACGAGTCACGTCAATTCCCTTTTCTAAGAGCCGCTAGTCTCTCCTTCCCTTTTCCTGTCCTGTTGGCCCTCTTGTCCCCTTGCAATCCGGTCCCCCGTTAACTGGTTTCACTGAACTCCTTTATATCCTTCCTGTTCTCTGGTTTCCCAAGCAAAACCGGCAACCTCCTATTTCCCTTTTGCATATAGTTGCGCCTTTTCCCCACTCCATCATGGTGACCTCAAATTCTCGATGAATGACCCCAACTGGTCTCGCGGCAAGGGGGCTTTCTTCCCCCAAGGTTTTTTATAAATTCCTCTTACTGACTCTTTGCTTTTAATTCTTGCCGCTTGCTTTTGACGCCTACCCTCCTTGGGTAGGCCATCCCAACTGATACGCATCTTTTTCCCCAATTGTAGTCCCCCCACCGATCGGCGGCCCCAGATTATCACGTCTTTTTTCTTCGGATTAAACTTGACGAGCTGTCTATTCTATCTAAAACTCATGCCTTCCCGCCCGAGATTATGATTTTACCCCCCCCTTTACTAACCATCCCGCGCTCTCTTCTTCTTAGATACAGCTGAATCCTCCTTTTCTTACCTTAAATCCCAACCGGGTCGTGGCACATCTTTTTCGAGTTATAGCGCTTGTTTCTTTTTCTCCCTCAGGGACAGTCCCTGGAGAGTTTTTTGTGTCTCGGCATAAAATCCAAGCCTGGGCATCCGTCTTTGCGTAAGAAACCCTCTCCCCCTTTCGAATGCGGTAGGGAAGTTGGTCGCGGGCGGAATTGAAGGGTTCTTTACCCAGACTAGATTTGTCTTAACTCATCATGTCCGGATAGTCTAACCAGGATGAGGTCCCCGTACTAAGCCGTTTTTTTCAAGGCCTAATGTACAAATGATCCCGTTAGTTACACCGCGGAAATCTTCTTCCCGCTCAGGTCCCCCTGATTCCCTCGCCAGCTGCCGTGTCGGTAGGGCTGATCATTCCCCCCCGGTTTTTCTCCTGCCCTTAGTCGTCGCCGGTTCAGACTCTTGTCTAGACCGGATCACCGGGACTGCACTCGTCTCGAATTCTCTTCCTGGCCCGCCCTTTTAACCCGCATCCATTGATCGCCTTTTTTGCCGTAGAGGCTTTTTCGATCTTGGTTCCCGCACTGCCGATGAGAAATAATATAATCCTCGCCCCCCAGAATTATGCCTTTACCCTTTTCCTGATTTCCTGAGAACCAACAAATACGACTTTTTCCCGTTCAGAAGATAATTTCTCGGATCGAAATTTTCCCCGTACGATAGGCCAATGCCTCTTGGCTAAACGGTTTTTTTAAGTCTATGCGTTAGAGGAAGATCGTTTCTCTGACCTCCTTATTCCTTGCCATGAGAACCCCTTGGCGGATTAGTGGTGTCATTATGTGCCCCCTCGTTATCCAGTATTGTTCTTTTAATCCGCGTCCTAGGAGCTCCCTGTAAGGTCTTAGTCTCAACTTTTATGGAGATGGTGGAACCCTAGTGGACTATTTTTTTGACTGAACCTCATCATTTTTCGTGATAGGATTCCTTGCACGCGTCATTGAGCCCCCCATATGTCAACGAATTTTCCCATTACCGCCGGGCGTCAACCATAACTTGCTGATGATGGCCTTGGTGAGCCATTAAATCTTGATCGACCCCCCGTTTCCCTTTTTCCTCTTTACTCGCGGGCCGCCGTCCTTCCCCCGCGGTTTCACTTCGCCCCGAGGAAACGATTCCCTTTTTCTTTTGACATAACACCATTTCTTGATCTGCAAGGTGGAAAGCGACCCTCAAGGTAGTTCTCAGTGCTTGGTTTTAACCGTCTTCCTGACTCACGAGGGACACTTTTTTCTTACCCCGATCGATGTGTTGTTCTTCTCCTCTCTTCGCGTTCCTTTATTGATCAATGCCGCGGCAAATAATGGAATGATTTTTGCCCTCATAGTTAGTTCGGTCGCAGGAGCCCCTTCAAGGACTGGAAAACGAGTACCATCCATATGGAGTTTTGGACGTTTTCTGATACCAGGAAAAGCCCTTCCATCCTTCTCGTCTGAGACTTTTACCTCCCCGTCTTTTAGTCCGCGGTGTACCCACTCGGATCAATTCCCGGCTGAGGCATTCGAACATCGAATGTCTTCAAACGATCCGGTGAAGGGTTGAACTTCGTCTCTTCCAGGCCGGTCACTTTTTTTTACGTCCCCGATATGCGATTTTTGTGACAGTGCCATCATCCCCTTTTTTTTTGTGCTTCTGTCTAATTCCCCCAATCTTCGATACCCCAAGCAGGTCCTGACCTCTTAATCAAGAGATTTGAACTACTAATCCCTTTTAGATGTAGTGACCCATCTTTGGCCCCTTTTTTGACCCGGCAATTTTTCTTCAAAGGACCTCTCTTCTGGAAATTGCGCCATAGTTATTGAATTTATAGTTGGCTAACCTGCACTTGGCAAGCGCTTTCGCTGGAAAGCCTTTCCTTACCTTGAACAAGATGTACCCAACTTTCTATGGCTTGGAAATATCGACTGAAGTTTCGAAGACTATTACCGGCGGAGAAGATCTTTTTTCCTTTCCCCAGGATGTTACCAAGTTCTCATACAAGAGTCGACCAAAGGACAAGTCTGACTGAATGCAGCGTTTTTTTGAGACTTTCTAAACCTCCCCCTATTTTCACCCGAAATGCACTTTCTTTTTACGAACGAGGTTCATTGTCAAGGTCCCGATGATAGTCATACCTCCCTTTCCATGTGCGGCTCTTAACCCCTTAATCTGTCGGGAAACAGCAGCCGTTTTTTCTTGAAACCTTTCTTGTTTTTTTTCACGCCAGCGAAATGGTGCAGCCCGGGGCGAAACGACCAGGGACACACTTTAGACCTCCTATACTTTTTTTTTCAACCCCACCGCTTTCCCGCGCCAGAGCTTTTTTCCCCCCCTGTTCTTTTCCCCACCCTTACATTTTCTCACGTATGAGCAGCACGAGTCTTTTTAGTCGTTTAGCCCGATCTTTCCAGTAAGCCTCCGCCAAGGCTTCCCAGCCGTGTACAGCCGCCTCTCCTTATTAAGTTTTTCTTCGTGACACGGCAACACAATCCTTTGATGATGGTCCTGACCTTTTCTCAGCGACTTTCCACACTGGTTCTTTGATCCATTTTCTAGCGATGGCTCCCCCCATAGATAGTTTCCCCCCGGCAACCTTCGTATCATGTACCGTTTTTCGCAGCCATCCGCATATGTACTCCTGCATTTTGGAGGTGCTTCCTTGTTCTCAAGTCAGTTCCCCTCGGCCTCGTGAAAATTTACCAGTAGGAACCAGTTTTCCTTTCCTCATGGAAAAGCCTGGCCGGATCTTTTCTAAAGTCAATATGGCGACCACTTTAACCTTCCGATAAGGATCCAATTGGTCACATGGTTAAAAAGTTATTACCCCCCGCTCTGCTCATTATCGTCGTCCCTAAGTACGCAACATAGCCTTTTTTTTAGTTATCAGCACCCCCCCTACTTCCCGTCGGTTTTCCTCAAACATCACAGCTAAATTCCTCCCTAGGTGAACTCATGGCGATTGGCCTGATTCACACAAAAATTTAACCTCATATCTTTTCCCCGGTGATTTGGAGAGTCGAAATCCCCCTGTTTTCGAGCCGCCTAAGCGGAAGGTAGAGTTCTTTGAATTCAGAACGGCGGCCCGAGGCCATATCATTAATCCCGTTGTTGTTTTTTGCTTTTACTCTTTCTTGACCGTGCCCCCTGCGGGACGTCCCCTTCGCCCCGGTACGGCGCTTTCCCTGTTACCTGAGTGTGTCCAGAAACCCCCCCTCCGGGAAGTGCTTCTTGAGGTAACTTTCCCCTTGATCAGCCACTCCTGACATGTCCCATCGTGTCTCTGTGCTGGACCCTCTAACGCTCTTCGTTTTGTCTGAATTGCCCATTCCTCCGTACAGCCTTTTTTACGCTGGTTATCCGGAAGCGACGAGAATGATATGAAGAAGCCGTTTCCCTTGTTTTTTTTCCCTGGTTCGCCTGTGCTTCAAAGTGGAACCATCGGTCCACCAAACCTGTTGATAAGACCTGTAGAGGCATGCACCCAGGATGTCTACTCTTCTTCAGCATTAATCTGGCCGCTGATGGCCGCTTTGTCACGAGGCTGGTACACGTTGCCGAGGATAAACTAAACAGTCGTATTTCCATAATGTTGCCTGATTAGCAGGAACCCCTAGGTTATGTACTCTTTGCCTGAAACCTCTATATCGCGTCCATTGAGAAACTGCCACACCAATTTTATTTTTTTTTTACCCCCCCCAATTCATTCCGCCTTTCTTGTTTTCTTGCTATTTTTAGCATGATCGCGGCCCCAGGGAGGATACTAGCTTTCGCTTTTTGGGCCCCCCTGATTGTGATGATCTTCATACCGCTTCGAGGAACACGTCTCCCCTTTTGATGCTCATGTCCCTTTGCCAGGCCGGTTTTGGTAAGAGCCGCGGGGTCCTCGTTGTGGTTCCTCACCACACCTCACAATGTTTTTTTTATCTGACCGCGGCTGCCCCGCATTTTCTCGCGCACTTTCTCCCGGAACTATGCAGTATTACTTCCAGTGTATTTGGTTGATGACGCCCCCCTTCTCGACCGATTGGACTCTCTAATGTCACGAGACCTCGTTCAGTCCCACAGTTACGATTTGCCAGTTTGCTTTTCTTTAAGATAACCCGTGGCCCGGTGCTGGCCGTGTCTCGCTCGTTCTTTCCATGCGGGAGTTCCCCCTCAAGTGCAAAAAACCTGATTCGGGAACTGTTCCTGCTCTCCCCGGACTTCGTTTGTCGGTAGTCGGGATTCCACCCTTTTTTCCCCTAACTACGGTAGGCTTTATTTACCCCCTGGTTATTACATCCCCGGCGGCGGTTCCTAGATGCCCAGCCGGTCTTCCCGCTGGTTCATCTCTACTGGTTCGTCTCCAACTTTCTTCAACCCGTTTCGGTCCCACTACAAGTCGCAACCTTATCTATTTATTTGATTTTCTTTACTCTTCTTTCTTATTGGGTTCGATTCTCGAGTGGCTGCATCGAGAGGCATCCTCGATCCTTTTACCATGTCTGCCCTTCCAGTCTTTGCTTCCGTGCATCCGCCGGTCTAACCCAGTTATCTTTTTCTCGATTGCTTCAAGCTCCTCTCGACCGATTTGGGTTTTTTACCGCCCACCCCCCCACACCCCCACGACACTGCCGCCCCTGTTCTGTACCGTATTTCAACTGGCGGTCGCATATTTTTTCAAGGATAAAACAAGGACCCCCCCACTTTTTACCTTCGCGAGGAATGTGGAGAACTTTTCCGCTTAAGTAAGAGCTTCGCGATCATTCCCCTTGAGACCTCGGGACCGCCCCTTTTAACCTCTCACTATGATATGACGTATGAGCTACCATGACAGTCCTCCTAAGGAAAATGGCCCCCCCTAGAGGGATATTTGCATCAATTCCCCGAGCCATATGTTTCGGAGAACCCCTTTCTTTTTCATGCTTCACGTTAGGTGCCGTGCACCCCTTTTTTCCAACAGTTTAAATTTTCTAGTTTTAACCTTTGTCTGTGATTCACTCGTCCCCGAGTACGGGCTTCCCGTTCACCTGGCAGAGAACCCCGGATTTTCTTAAGTCCTCGACCTGCCTCTACTACCCCCCTCTGAGGGCCTTCCTTTAGTTAATGGTAGGGTTTCTCCATACCGTACAGGACTTTCATGATCAAGACACGAACGTTTTTCTCTGTTCCCATTCCCTTTTAGCCCCCTGTCCACCTTCAGAACCCCGAGCCAAGACACCCTTATGAGCTAAGCTCCCGCGGTCAAGAGGCTCCTTTCACCATCCTTTACCAAACCCGATTCCCGGATGAGCCTCCTACTTTATTTTTCCGAGTAGTAATTACCCTCACTCCTATTCCCAGTAGCGTTGAATTTGCGGCGAGGAAGGTCGATTCTTTTCTCCCATTACCGCTCGGATTTTTTCCCAATGATATTCTGTTCGGTCTTTAAGGGCCTTTTGTTCCGGTGCAATACTCACCAGTCATTGGAAGCTTTGGGCTCTTGGGCTTCATTCACCCCCTCATCGAGCAGTATCTAATAAGACAAGATCGACCATCTCGCGCAACTCCCGATCAGGATCGACCATGTTTCCCCCTTAGAACGATAATTTTGTCCGGTCCAGGCACATCCTTTTGAATTTGATAGGCCAGAGCTTGCCCAGTGACGCGAAATGGATTTCCTCAACTAATTCGCGCAGAAGTCGTTCCACAGGCGCTTTCTTTGTAGTTTCTTGGAACGTGTGCGAAAATTCAGGATTTTCATTAGTCTTTGGGAACCGTTGCTTATCCTTGTACAGGGACTTTGACATGACAACACACTTTCTTTGGAACTAGGTCATCCCATAGTGCGCCCCCTAACCGACCTGCTTTAGCTTTTCTATTTTCAGCATCCCTGCCCCCTTGATCCAGACATTGAAGGTACCCAGAAAAACTTGATCTCTCCCCTAAGTGATGAACGTTCTGGTGTTAAATCCATGACCTGGACACCTGATTTGTGAAAATTCGTTCCCACATACTTAATGAGAGTTATGATCCACTACCCTTGAAGACAGTCTTGGCTCAGCTGGGAAACCTCCCATTTGGGAGGGCCCAGGTACCCAGGCCAGCTCTAACAGTGAAAATACTAGCTTTCGCTGACTGCCCGTGAATTGTGCACCTGTTCGCTTGGACTTGGCAGAGAATTTTCTCCAAACTCATCCCCAGGATTGAGTGTTCTATAGCACAGAGTGCATTCTGAGAGTCTAAGATGCATACCCAAATTGAAAGATCCCTAGATGATTTGAGCCCCGTTGATACAGATAAACCGTACACTTTATAGGAAGCGAATCGAGCTGCCGGTCAGTGGAGTACCCAAATTTTTCGAGCCCCCGCCCTACGCTCTCGAGGTTGGTGTGCCCCGATGCCTCACGGTTTTGCCCCTTTGCCCCTGTTGCGGCGGCACCGATTAGAAACTTGCAGCTTTTTTTGGCTCCGCACATCTCTATCAGGAGACAATGGCCTTTTAACCCCTGCGACAAGCTAGTCCCCCATTCCCCGGGTTTACGCTGGCCCTTAAACTCGGAAACCCCGTTTCTTGATCCTCCTTCCGGTTCAAACTGGAGCTTAAGGCTGTCTCGCTCCCGTTGCCTCCAACTTTAGCCATGCGTGGCGTCGGTAAACCACGAGTGTCCATCACTCACGGTGCTGCTTCCATACAGCTGCAACACTTTACACAAATGATCCCTTTTCCTATTCAATGGTGGCCACCCAAATAATGCCGTTTCTTGTGACGGGGTGCATGCGCTGTCCTTTACGGCCTCATTTTTTTTAAGTAGTATGGGATTAGGGAAGAATGACCGCAACGCAATACATTTGTTCAGCCCGAATGGACTCTGAGTGTCTCAGGTGATTTAACTTAGGCCTGATCGGAGCCTGTGGTTTTGACCTCGGTTTTGATAGAGATAGGTCCCCCCCCCCGTGCGGCCATCAGAAGATAGGATTGGTCGGGAAAGAAGTACTCACACCCTGAAAATGGGCAGAACACGCCCCCCCCAAAACGTCAAGTTAAAGATGGTTTGCAACAGTAAGACCCCCGAAAAAACCCCAACACTTCACACAGTTTCAAAACCCTCCCCCCCAACCACACAAACTGTCCTGTCCAAACCACTCTTCGCTGAGTGCGTAAAAGGGATCCAAGTTACTTACTTATTCCCCGCCCTTCGCTTTCTTTTCTCCGAACCTTAAGTCTCTTGTTCAATTTTTTGCCCCCAGCCAGCCCCCTTTCATTTGTTTCGTGGAAACGTGTTGGCCGAATTGCTCGACACCGCCTTTATACGACTTTCACTGCCCCGAGCTTTTTTGCTTGAAGTCCCGACCCCGACTCGTGTCCGCTCGGCCTTGATCAGCTGTTCTCCGCAGCAGGCCAGACCTTTTTTGGAATGTTCACAAAACCTTCCCCTTCGCGACTGAATTTATCTTTACTACTTCAATATAGGCGTCAATCCAGAGGAGGATATGAAGGCCCGCGGTTTTCCGCCCTTCCGGCAGGTTGAGTTGTCCCTTCCTGAGTGTCTTTTGATCGCTGTAACGTAAGCTTTTCCAGTTTTTTTGACGATGTTAGTAAACGTGTACCCCAACCCCCCCGTCGGCCTTTCAACTCTGCCGACCCCGGTCCACTGCCTCTTTTTTTTTGGTAAAAGTACAGG
>Ga0179593_1527355_pt1 | contig 16516 bp, 16 predicted proteins | sample CZODoug2_1_08_16_FD_185931 | JGI IMG/M metagenome (GOLD analysis project Ga0179593, IMG submission 185931) | Vadose zone soil fungal communities from Angelo Coast Range Reserve, California, USA - CZODoug2_1_08_16fungal (PacBio error correction) | ecosystem: Environmental > Terrestrial > Soil >... | reverse complement strand
CAACCCCCCCATCAACTCCGCGACTTTGATGACGGAAGTACTCCATAGAAGGTTTGCTTATACATTTCTTATCCGCCCAGGTTCTTTCTTTTTTTCTCAGGTGGCCCAATTAGGCCGGACAAAGCCCAAATCCAATTCTCCGGAAAACTTCCCCCCCCCTTTGACTATCCGCCGGATTCCTCCTCCTTTCCCTCTTTCGATTAAGCATATTCTTTTCAAACGGGGTTTTTTTAGGACTTTTAAATCGAGACCCTTTCAAACCAACCTTTTTTTTCCGGTCCCCAACTCCAGTTTCGGTTCTTCTTTAGTTGATCGGCAGAGACATGCTTTTGGTTGTTAAGCCTTAGTACCTCAATTCGTAGCCCTAGTGCAACTACTTCTTTTCATGCTGCTGCCCCCAAATCACCCTCGTGAAATGTCCCTTTCTCACACTGGCAGTCTCCCTCTAAGAAGCTTAAATTTCCGCCTCCTTTTTTTTGCTCGGCCCACATTCCAGGTTCAGACGTCCTTTCCTTGTCAAGTTCTTTCGAATTGAATCCAAAACTCGTCGGTCCCTAGGGTGGGGTTCTCTGGTTGCACTTCCACTCTTGCTTTTTTGCTCCAGTTTTGAATTGATCGCTTGAGTAAATATGAAGTTAGTTCTTGCGTTTTTCTTCCGAAAATTTTCCAGGGTTGAGTGGATCTATGATTTTTATCACCTTTTGTGTGGTCCCTTTTTGGCAAGCGGAGTCCGGGGCAGCAGCCAATTGACCTTCCCCCCACAAACCACAATCCGAAAAACCGATCAAGGAATTTCCCAAGAGCTCCCAAAGAATTCTTCCTTGACGGAAGACCACTCCACCACCCTTCGTACTTCCCCAACAACTCAGACTCGATTTCTCCTCTTTTTCTCAAACCTCAAATTGCGTCTAAATCATTAATTCTGCCTTCTATTTGGACCATCGGACGCCCCGTTAACCGTATTTCATAAGGAGTTTGCTCTTTTCAGGCATAAAAATTCCCCTAGATTAATGGTAAGTATTTTCTTCCCCGAAGAGTTCCCTTCCCCAGATGGTCCTTACGGATCCTCCTTTTTTCGATTCACTTCAAATGGTCAAACCTTCTATTCCCCTCCTTCAATCCATGGGTTCCGGTGTTGAGCCCCTCCCCTCTCAAAAGTTATGCATGTCACAATTCTTCTACAAGTCTTGAAAACTTTCTGGATTTCAATCTCTTCCCCTTGCTCCTCCTTTTCACAACGACCTTCTCTTCTTCATAACCACTCGCGTAAAAGTCACTCTTTGAAGGATCTCTTTTTGTGCAAGGCATTTTCCCCACAAGACTGCACCATGGAGGATCCTTAAGGATTATAAGGCCCAATCCTTCTCCTACTTCCCGTGGTCCCCCCCAACAGACCCTTTTCTGGCGAAGATGGGTTTTTTCCCTCCCCCCTTATCGGTCCTTTTGTTTGACAAACTCCCTTCTTGTTAACCTCCTCAGACTGGGGCTTCCCTGGAACGACCCATTTGATCGAGGATACATCCCTCCCCCCTCTGCCCCCTTGGAAAAGATGCTCTTCTTTCCATTCGCTTTTTTTTCGCAAACTCCTCTCCCATACAGTAAAGAGGGTATGACCTTCCCCCCCCCCCCACAATAGTGAGTTACTATATTGGAATGAACTCCCTCTCCCAAACTTAAAATACTCGCCTTCCCAACTATTAAGACTTGGACGAGCCAATTAGTACCCCCATGGAGTCGTCCAAAATCCCCTTTATTGACTAATCCTCCCAGAGTCCCCCCAATAACCCAAAACCTAAGAGCAGATCCGTTGACAGAAGATACGTTGTTTTTAAAGCCCCTGTAAACTACAGATTTCCCATTTAGAATTTCCCCCCTCTCTTTCCCTCTATTTTTGTTTCATTCTTTCCGCTTCTCCAGGGTTTGCTCAAACAACCCCATTTCGTAACCGGGGTTTGTTCATTTTAATTGTTTTTGGAGCCACAGCGCCTTCCCCTCCAAGGCACCCCGCCCTCAAATTCGGTCCTGTCTTCAATGGATGCCCTCTCCCTACAACTGATTGCTTTCCCCCAAATGTCTCCCCCCAATTCCCGACCTCCGTGAATAACGGCTAGGACCCGTCAATCAAGGGCCCTGCAATATCCCACCCCTTTCCTCCTCAAAGAAACTAGCCCTATTTTCGGGTTCCCCCGACGGTTTTAAAGTTCCATGGAAGGACATTCTTTTTTGCCGATTCTCGTTTCCCTTTTTTTTCTTTCTGGTCTTTTTTTTCCCCCATCTTATTTTACCCCTCTTTTTGTTGAGAGATTTTTTTTTCAGTGTTCTGTTGCAAACCTTACGCCTAGCCCTTCCTTTCCAACTCCGAGCCCCACACTCCCAATTCCTGCACAGCCTAAAGCTGGCGGCCGGAACGGACCCCCTTTTTCTTTTTGGTTCTACGTGTTTGGAGTTTTTTCTTTCGTATGCCTATCGTCTAGCGGTTCATGACACCGTTGCTTTTCCTTTTTCGCTGTGTCTTTCCCATCCTTTTCTGCCAGGAATTTCTGCTCTCTGACCTCCCCCTCGCAGGTCGTTTTAGCGTTCTTTGCGGTAGGCATCTACGGAACGAACCTACAAACCAGATTCCTACAGTAATCCCTTTCCCCTTTTGCGACGACTTTCGTTTCAGTTGACTTCTGACACCATAGAGTGCCCCCTGGATGAAATCTTGCGAAAGCAATCCCCCCTCGTTCCAACTCTTTTTGTGAAAGCCCTCGAACAATCTAATTGTGAAAGAAAAGGGATCTCCGGTGGTTTCCTGTGCGTGTATTAATCGCCTGATTGGAGTGTACTGCCCTTTCTTTTAGTTCCTTGAGCTTTCCCCTGAAAGGCCTGATTTAAATAGGCAAGTACTTGTTTATCATTTTGGTCCCCCCCCTTCTCCTTACAGAGCTTTTTCCTTAGGTCATACCCTCTTTCTTTTCTTTATTCCCCCTTAGGAGATTTGATCCCCCCGGAGGATGCATCAGCGAAGAAGATTTGGTTCGATGCCCGGATTTCAATTTTCAGTGACCCTCTAGTCCCCACCTAAGCCATTCCAGTAGCTTCAATTTCGTCTCCCCTTCCCCCGATGGACTTTCACACCAACCGCACTTTTTTTTTTCCGAGGTTCGCCACTTTTCACTTCTAAAGGCAACGCTACTCCAACTTCTTCTCTCAGGTGACCCGTCATCCCGCTCCCCCCCCACCCTTTCTACGTGCCAAGCCTCAGACGATGATAGGTAGTCCTTAGCGCGCAGAGAGACTGGACTCCCCCTTGTGGGGGCATATTTGATCGCGCAAATGCCCCGAATTTTCCGGTTTTAACCGCTACCCTCAGATGTTATTATGATGTTGGAGAGAAATGTCTCCCTTCTGTTTTTTTCCCTTTGCCCCCCCCCCTACTGACCCTGACGTGACTGATTGAAATAGGTGCCCCTTTAAGTGAGTGCCCCAAAACCCCCAATCAGGCCCCCCCGCTGTGATGGGAATCCGACCACTTCTCCCCCTACTTCATCCGACCCTTTTGAATTAGGTCCTTTCAATTTCCAAGGATACATGATCCTTTCAACCTTACTTTTCCCTTTTTTTGACCCCGACTTCGTCCTTCTCAGTACATAGGTTTGGGTATGGTCTTGACTCCCGTACCGCCCTTTGAACCCCTCTTTCTCCTCCTCCCTTTCACCCGGGTTCTTTCAGGGCGGACGGGCCCCTTGACTCAAACCATAAATTGCGTTTCTATCTCGTTGTTGTTTGGTGGATAATAAATCCCCAGGCTTCCTTCATACGTCCCGCACACCTCCCTTCTCACCGTAAGATTCCTCCCCCCCCCCCCCCCGGAATTAATTTTCCCTGGATTCTACTCAAGTGTTCCCATGTCCCCCAGAGTCCCCCTCCTCTTCCATGATTAGAAAGGGTGTACATTGACTCTCCCCCGTCGATTACGCCACCCCTGATTTGGACCCCTCAACGAGGTAAAAGTCGGGAAGAAGAGTCCTCTCTTGTTTCGTACCAGGACCGAAGCGAAGGAATTGCTCGTCTTCCCCGACGTTCCACCTATGTTCCCCCCCTGCGAGGGACCTACCTTCATTTGGACCTTATTCACCACCCCTCCCTGCTGCCCTACCCCTTCTTTTCCAGAAGAACCCGCTGGACTGTGTTTCCTTTCCCCCCTTGACCCGTGGCTTTCTTTTCCTTGATTCCCCCCCCCAAAAAGTTACTTTTCAACCTTAGGGCTTCAAGTAGATCGGCTCCCTCATGCGACTCTAACTCTCATCTCGGTCCATTGTTCCAAGGTCCCTTTATTCTTTTGGACGGATGTTATTGTTTCCCCTCAGTTTCCCCCCCGATTTATTGGGTCGGATTGAAGAACAAAACCTCTCCTTTCCTTCCTTACCGCATGCCCCTTCCCCTACGCCGCGCTTTTTATACGGAACCCTGCATTTTGATTCCCCTTTATTACAGTGTACCTGTTTTTTTCAAATACCCCGTGAGTGTTCCCTTTTTCCTCTGAGATCCCCCCATTGATATCCCCAAATGACCCTCGTTTGTCCTCTTTTCCGAGTGCTGGCCCCTTCTCTTTCCCCATAGGTGGCCCCCTCCGCAAACGGCTTTCTCATCCCACGTTTTATGCCACAACCCTGTGTCCTTTATAGTAATGCCCTACATTCTAAAAAATACTTTCCTCTTTAATTCCCTTTTTTTCCCTTTTACCAAACCCTAAGGGCCCAGCCTCAAAATTGGCGTCCCCAACTTACCATGTATAAGACCAACTCGAATCATTAACCACGCAATTAGACTGTTCTTCTTCCGACCTTGATTTTGATTTATCCCCCCCTGTCACTTCTAACCCCATCCTTAACGGACATGCTCCCCTCTGTCCCCGGATTTCCCGCTCCCTTTTTTAGATCTACAGTGTAATTTTTTCGATGGTCCGGGATCCCTTTTACCCCGACAGTCCTAATTGGCCACTGGTTTCGTACCCTGTTGAGTCCGGGTGGGTCGGTTTTCCATCCTTTCTTGATGCTCTCCCCCACCCCAATCCACCGTTAAAGTTCAGCAAAGGATCGAGATCCTCTCGGCCCCCTTCCTCCTGCTCAAAGACCAACCCCCATGGAGCCACCTGGAATCGAACCCGTGCCGTGAAATTTTTCCCCCCAAGATTATCTTTTCAATCACAATAACCTACTGTCACGTAAAATTCACCCCCTTAAATTTTTTCCCTCCCATAACCTTTCTAACTTCCCCTCCAGAGAGTCGATTGGTTCTTTCCTCTAGGAGGTAATCCTTTCCTTTCCCCTTTTTGACATTTATCTTCTCTTTTTGACCACCTTATATTCCAGTTGTTGTTAGAGTCGTCTCATTCTGTAGATGTGCCCCCCTTCCCTTCACTAGCGAGGAAACACACCAGGGGTCCCCCCCTTCCAGAATTCCCCCAAACCGATTCTACAAGGTACCCCGTGCTGTGAGGGATACGAATAGTTTTGTTTTTATTTTTCCCCTCCCTTTGGGAGGTTTAGTGTTCTCCCAGATTTTAGGAAAACTCACTTTGCCGAGGGGCATTTCGATTAACTTAGCTAAATCCCAGGACAATACTCTTTCCTCTTGTCACCCCGCTATCCAGGGTAGATCTTTTTTCTCCCTGAGGAATGTTTTGCGGATTTTTTCTCGAAATCCCCCGACTGAACACCCCCCCTCGTAATTCAAGTAAGAACCCTAAGTTTTCCTCTCTAGACTTAGGTTCCTTTTTACAAATCTCCCCCCATTTGACCCCGGAGAAATAGGCGTTCCCCCTCTCCCTCGCAAATTTCCCCTCAGCTCTGGGCCAGCCCAGATCCTTTTAGGAAGAAGATTGCTCGAATGTTTTCATGCCTGTTTTCCCTGTTATCTGGCTGAATTTCCTCCAGGTCCCCCCCAGGGTTCGGTTCTCTAATTCTGACGATTTCCCTTATAAAGTCTTGACAAGTTTCTAACGCTGGCACCCTACCGTCCCCGAATTGCTTGCTCTTCTTCCCTTTGAGGAGGTTCCGTCCCCTATTTGAGGCCTCCCTGTTCGCGTTGCGCCCTTTCTCAGCATATGTAGTTTATGGTTTCCGGGGAACCCGCCACCCCCACTCTTTTTTTTTTCTGGACGCAGTTCCCCCCACCTCTTTTCGTCCCCTGTTCGAACCCCCCCCCCACCCCAACCAACCCAAACACAAAAACCCAAAAACCAAAAAACCCCCCCCCCCCCGGGACCTGGAGGCAAACAACTTCCCCAAACGCTCTTTGTTTTTCCTGACGATGGAGGGTGAGGTTCCTTTCAGAGTAAGTATCCGACTTCTCGGTGCCCCCCCCCTTCCAGTTTCCGAAAAATCCTCATGAAACTTGCTTCCGCTAACCTGCCGGATCCGATGATCTCTCTCCCCATCGAGCGTCCCTCCGAACAGTATATTGGACCTCCTCTCCCCCTCCCAAATGGTTTCCGTTTATCTCCCCAAAGCCTTACAGAATACCCTGAGATTTTTTTCTTTAGAAGTCCTTTAAGCCAGGTCCGTCTTATCACCCCCTTCCCCCCCAACCAGGCTCGCCTTTTCTGCATCCCTTTTTTTCCGATGCCCCCGACTCATCGGACAATGACTCCTTTTCTTTTCGGTTAAGGGTCCTCCGAAACCTCTCTTTTCAACCTCCTGACCCATGTAGACTAGCCATCTTTGAGCACGTTTAACACTAGAAATTTCCAGCTGAAATCTCTTCTAATAGTGACAACCCCTGAGGAGTTGTTTGCTTAGTTGTTTTTCCTATGGTCCCTTCTACTACCCTCTTACGATCATTCCCAGTGAGAGCCTGTAACCTTCTTCCGGTGATTTGGTTGGCGGTTCGAAGTTCTCCCCAAGTTCTCTCCCCTTCTAGACCTGTTCATCCTGTTGGTTTTGTTTCCCGTTTCTATCTTCTTACTCCAATTGAGCCCGCAACTTTTCCAACCACCTGGCAGACCGTCCTTCTGGAGTCTTAATGGGAGGCCACGACGCTCTCCTCCAAGCCGCCCCCTTTATTACCCATTAAACCCCGCCGCCAGTTTTCTTCTTCGGACAATTAGGGACCCTTTCCTTTACTCACGGAAAGGGTAGTGTAAGACTGGCCCCCTCGAAGGCTGACTCTCTTTAGGGCATCTGGCTCCAGTTTCCACAATAACTTCCCCGAACGACGATCTTTCCCTTCGCGTTGGAATACTTCGGCAATGTTGCAGGAGACCAAATTGTGGGGGGCCCCCGGCCCCCCCCCTACCCCCGGGCGCTGTTTGTGTTATTTCCCCCCCATGTAAAGTCCTCGGCTGGACTTCTTTTTTGTGTTTGCACCAGTTTTTTTGGGGCAACGGGCGTGGATTGTCCAAAGTCCACCCAAGTGTAGGATTCTTTCCTTTTTGTAGAACCAAAGATAACTCCCCCCTTCTAGTTATAACTGAGCCTATAGCCCTTCCTTTAACAGAGGGCCTCTGGACAGCCCGACTCTGAGACCCCCCCCTGCGGAGGTTCATTAAGGCCAACCCTCACGTAACCTATAACTTGTTCTCTCCGGCCCCAAGGAGCTCTTTTGAAGAACATTCAAGTAATTTTCTTCTCTTCTAAACTTAGTGTTCATCTTTCTTTCAGAAACCCTGCCTCTTCATAAGAGCAGGCAAAAGTCTACCCTGCTGTCCCTCATACCTACAGCCCCCCTGCGATTTTCCTCTGCGAATCCCAGGACCTTTCCCTTTCATTCCAAGGACCTTGACTCATCCCGTACCAGTCTTTTTTCCCTCACTGCTTGTCTTCTTCCTCCTTCCATCCCCACTTTACGTTATATTCAATTCTGGAAAGGTTAAACTATTGAGGGGAATCCGTGAGGAACCCCTGGATACCTCCCCCCCCCTTGGTCCTTCAAACCCCTTTTTGAACACAAAAACTTGCGCCTCTCCCTTTTTTTCCGTCCTAATTTAGATTAGCACTTCCTTGGAACTCCCTCCCTGTAAGGACCCGGTGCCCCCCCCTCTCCTGAAAGCCCTTTTCCTTTTCCCCCTACTTGAGGGATGCTACCACTTCGCCAGGTTTTCTCAATATTCCCCCACTCACTTTTTTCAGTAGGTAGTTGTTGCAACAATTTTCTTCCTCCGCCCCTTAAAGTGCCTTTACCCCCCCCGAGAATTATCTTCCCCCAGATTGATACACAAATGGCTACCCTTTTTTCTATCTCTGCCTGCCCTTCCTTTTGACTATTTTTTCTTAGTAAGCCCAGGGCCCTCCATATAGCACTATGTCCCGTAAATCCCACCACGTGTGGAGCTAAGAGTTTTCCGCCCCCCCCCTCCCAGAACCAGAGGTCCTTCCGTCTTTCCATCGAGTTTTCTTTTCTCCCCACAGCAAAGGCTTTTCTGGAGTTTTTTCCCAAAGCGACAATTGAACCTTCTCTTTTCCTCCTCTCCGTTGTTTTTTTTCTCCGATTTCCAAACCTTCCTTCCCTCCTCACCAGAGGTGCCAACCTTTTCCTCCGAGAGGCCCCACGAAGAGCGGTCCTTCACTTCACACCGGTATTCCGTGGCGGTTCCGGAACCCCCCCCCTCTTTTTTTTTGATTTTTCTCATGTAAGTGACGCGTCTTGACCTTGGGACTCTTTTTCTAGATTCCTTTCCAACTCTTTGCGGACTCTGTGTTTTCCGTTGTATATTTGAGACGTTAATAAATTCTCGTGATAACTCCTCGAGGCCCCCCCCTTCCGCGTCCCTCCTGAGTGTTTCCGGACCCTCTCAGGACCATAAACAAAACCCTTTCTTTCCCTCACCCGTCCCTGCACCCTAGCTCGATTTCGATTTAGTTTTTGTTGCCTTCCCAATCTTCGCGGCCCTTCAATATCTCCTACCCTAATCTATTCCCTGATTTCTTCACCCTTGGGATAACTGCGCCCCCCCTTGGATAGGACGTTCCCCATGTTGCTGCATGAATTCTATACTTTTAAATGTCCGTTCTTGCCACTCTTTCTTTACTTTTAAGAGTCCTCCCCAGCTTGAACCCCCTGAGTACTGTCCTTTTCCCTTCCTCCTATAATTCTTTTTCTTTTTTTGTGGCCCTTTCTCGACTTCTTGCTTTTTTTGAGGGTTTTTTAGAAGCTGCCGGAATCTTTGGCCCTCCCCGCTTTCCCAAGTTCCACGCCGCATGTGTTTTTTTCGCAGCGGCTGGGTTCTTCCAATCCTTTTCTACGGATTGAACATTGTATCCCTTTTTTCCCCCTCCTCGAAAAGATTTTTACCGATTTTGATGGCTTCCCAACCCCCCGACCCCACTTTTTGGTTTCCCGGATAGTCCACCCTTTTATGCACTTAGCTTTTTTTTCTACCACCTGTTATTATTATCCCTTTGGGCCACAATTCCATAAGTTTTCCCTTAAAAGCCACCTCTCTTAACGTGACTTCCCTCCCGCTCCTGACAAGATTTTTTTCCTCCCTTGAGGCGGCTTTGACCCTGAATCCTCCCCAGGGGTTTCATTTTTTTTACCTGCGATTCCCCCCGCCCCCCCCTTTCTAGGTTTTTTTTAGCCTTCGGTCTTGAGGGTAGCGCCAGAGCTTTTCTTTTTCCGGCCATCCCCTATCCCCCAATTTTTTTTCCGGCTCTTCTTCCCGGTCCTGAGTTAACCCCCAAATTCCATGCTCGTCAGGTTTTTCCAGCAGAACCGTAGTTTCCCCAATCCTCCACTGGAGCCTTTTTTATCAGGAGAACAAGAGACAAGGGACTTAAGAGGGCTCCTCCACGTACCGTCTAAGATTCCATTCCCCGGGGTTCAGTTCTTTTTTTGCTCTGTATTCCAGTTCCAGGTTGAGTAAAGTTATCCCCAATTATTGCTACCTTTCAATACTTTTTCTTTCGGTTGGGTTCTTCCGGGTCTGACGGCAAGGGCCATCCTGAGGGAGGCATATGAGAGACGGGGAAGCCCGTGTGTGGGGCTTGCGACTCCGAACCCTAGACCTCGGAGAGCTCCAGGTTTACCCAGCCCCCCTTACATAAAAATTTTAAAGCCCCCCCTCTCCTTCCCCTTAGGCGGTCTCCCTAGATCAAAATTTTCCTCGGGGAACCCTACCTTTACTTTAATTACCCCAACCTAAGTGGGTGAATTTCGGACCCCCCCTCTTTGAGACTTCCGTTGCCCCGGTCTTTTTCGACCTTACAGAGGGTCACTATTTACAGGAGACGACCAGGAACCGTATCTTTCATTTGAGCCCTACCCCCTTCCCCCCCCAGAAAGAATTCCCTGATTTTTCCGTTGTATTCAGGCTTCCTTCGGCTTTGACGGCGTTCTTTACCGGTTGTCCATCTTTTATAACCGCACCCCCAAACCTCTATGAGCTGGACTCTAACCCCCCAAGACCCCTCTCTTGAAGGCCAGTGCTTCTTCACAAGGTGGATGAGGAAACTCTTTCTCTCGTGTACTTAGTCAAATTTTCTTTCAGCCTGGATCCACTCTAGGAATCCTGGATTCTCGTTAAAGCACTCTTCACGTCTCTGATTGGATTTTTTGATGCCAGTTCACCCTCCTTTTTTAATAAATTGGGTTGCTTATTAAGGACCCGAAAACTTCTTCCTATCTAACCCAAAGTGGCTTACCCCCTGACTTTAGAAGATGGGGTTCGCACAACCTCCCTTTCCTTTTCGAGTAGTTCCCCTTTTTAAGCTTCTTTTTTTCATCCTAAGAACCCTTTTGGCTAGTTTTCCCCCCTGAGCCGTAATAGAGACACCTCCTGCTTCCACAGATCTTTCAGGAGTGTTAACCCTCAGATTTGCCGGAGATTCCCTGCCGTCGGGTCTTCCTCACTGCAAATTCTTTTTTTCATTATATTCTAGAACCTCCTTTGGAAATCCTTCCCTTCCGGGAGGGTTTTGGTCACACTTCTGGGAGAAGTCCCCTCCACCCTTTTCTTTCTTCAACATGGTCTCTTTTTCCTTAAGCCTTTTCCCTGAGTAATAAAACCCCAGGTCTCAACCCGCGTCCCTTGCCGGAATGATCTTCTTCCCCGGACGTTTTTTCATAATTTCCCAATTTACTCCCCTTTCCTCAATATTATTCTCCTTCTGTGTAGTCCTTGAACCCCCTCAATCTTGGTTAGAGTTCGACAACACAGCCTTTTTACCGCTTTTCTCTCGGGGTTAGTGTCAGTTTTTTTAGGATCTTTCTCACTGAGACCTTGACAAGTCCGCCCTTTCAGCCTAGAGTACCTCAGGAACTCTTCTTCCACTCTACCTTTTTTCCCTTTCCACCCGCCCCCCAAGATTTCAACCGTGCCGCACGAGTCCTTGGAGGCCTCCCTCCGACTTAGGCCCCCTTTCTTCACCGTTGCTCCCCAATTAACCCTAACCAACCGAGCCCTAAATCCTTTCCCGTGACCCCCCGGTTACTCCCCAGGATTTTCCTCTAGGGTTTCAGCGTCCCCCTTGCTTCTCCCTTCGTTAACTTTCTTTTTTCAGACTATCTCTTCCGTTGTGTTTAGCCTCTTCATGCTGTCTTTTTCCACCCAATCCCCAAAAAATTTTTACGGCCCCCCGTTTCCGTTCAAAATCCTCTGCCTCCCTGAAAATTAACCAGCGTTTGACCCGCACTTTTCTCCCCTTACTCCTGTGGAGGGATTTTCCTTGGCCCTTCGTGTGTACACCTATTCTGCCCCCACCCGGTCCCCGGCGTTCTTGGGGAGCTCGGGTGATCTTTTTGTTGACCCTTTTCAATTCTTGGTCAATACCTTTTTTGCTTTTGAGCTTGGGCTGGCTGACACTTAGCGGCATTTTGCAGGTTCTCTTGGGTAAAGGAAAGGATCTTCCGGAAACCCGACCCCCTGAGACTTTACCCTAATCCCTTGTTGTGCCTCTGTGCCCTCACAAGTTAGGTTGATTCATGCCGCCCCACTTTCCCGGCTTTTCTTCGCTCTGACACAACCTCCCCGGATCGGTCCTTTTTTCCCTGCGGGGTCCCTTTTTACCCCCGGTTCCTTCGGGGTTTTTTTTGTGGGTTTTTTCTGTCTTTTCTCTTTGTTTTTAAAGAAAATCTTTCGGAGGTTTCCGTTTCCTAATCGCCCCTCATCTGAATTGCGGATACTAATTTTTCTTAAGCCTTTTAGGACCCCCCCCTCCCTTATTCAGCTTTCAATCTACCCCTACGCCCCATCGGATACCCGGACTTTTTTTTTCTTTTTAATTAGAATTATTTTGAACCCCCTTCCCTTGGATTTATATCCAGTTTGGTTTAGGTCCGGTTCCGAGAAATTCCCTAGCGCGAAGCCTCCGCCGCCGATGACTTGTAGCTTTCTCAATTGTTCAGTTTCCTCTGGCACCCCCCACCACTGAAGTTGCCCATCCCCTTTTCAACCCTCCCCCCCCAAGGAGAGTTTTCTGGTGCCCATCCCGCAAATCCCCCCTCCTTTTTGGGGTCGTCTCCTTCAAAGTTTTCTCCCCCAGTGATTTCAATCTCATTGTTTTATTCGAAATCTAAGTTAAGACCCTTTCTCTAAGTCCCTAGGCATCCAGAGACACAAACCTCTCCGGCGGAAATCTTTTTCCCCTCCGACGCCTGTAAGACTTCCCTTCAAAGGAGACGACAGAGGACTAAGAAAGGAAAGTTCTAGCTGAATAGTTCCCTTTCCCTGGGCAACCCCTCTAGAGGGGTTATGGTCCCCCCCATCCGAAAGTCTTCCGGTTCTTGCAGTTCTGGAGAGCTTCCTCTCCTTTTTCTGGTTCGCAAAGTTTGGGGGGGCACCCAACCTCTTCTCAAAGATTCAAACTGTCGGCCTTCTCTCCAAGTTCCCTTCTACTTGATTTTTAACACACTCTTTCCCCCCCCCGCGTTTCTTCGGCTTTCCTGTTGTGATCGAATGTCCCCCCCAATCCCCGACCTGACCTTTCCCCTGACGAATCGATATCCCCTAGCAATTTGCAGTCAGGTCTCCCCTTTTTTTAAATTTCTTTTCAATTGAACTCCACATCTTAGTTGTTTGACTTTGGGGTTTGTGCCAGTCCCTCGTTTTCCGTTCAAGTACCTTGAGCGCGTTACTCTGCCGTTTCCGGGTGTTTGCGTCGAAATAACTTAACCTTGCCTTATGCCCTCTAGTCCTCCTTGTTTTGCTCTATCCAACCGCTTGCCCCCTCTTTCACGACCATACGCCAAACCCGGAAAGAACCTGGACTTTGAAGGCCCCTGGCTTTTTCGATTCCCCCCCCCACGAAGTGTTTTCCAGGACAAGCGCCCTGAAATCAACAACCTAGGCCCCCCACTCCCTTCCGTGGGGGACTGACGGACCTCCTTTTCCCCCTCAGGGAACTTCCATTGCAAGTTTCTTTCAAGAATTCCCGGAATGATTGAACTTCCAGACGGGGCGAACCTCCAAAGCTGGAGCTTTTCTCCCGGAGTTCACCTTTGGAGTAATAGGTGAGTGGAACACTGAACCACCGAAGGACTTCCCGATTTCCCTTCCGGGGGTCCGGCCAAGAACGGAACGATGGCCCTCTTGTAAGGGCCCCCCCCTTTTTGATTTTCGACCTACCTGTGGAGCCTTAACTTTGGTAACCCCCCCACCAGACCTTCTTGGATTCCCCGATAAAGTCGCACCGAGGATGGTTTCTGGTCCTTCACTGGCCATGCCACAAGTTTTCGGAGGATAGGTTCCCCCGTAGATCCCATCTTCAAACCCGGAGGAGGACCCCCAAAGTACGGTCGACCTTAAAGACCCTCCCTCCCAGGAGCCCCTGGATGTTTAGCTGTAACCCGCCCCTCTCTTCCAACTTCCGGCCTTCCCTTGCCAGCTTACACGAGCCCCACTCGGGATCTTATACTAATTACCTGGATCCAAAAACAGTCAGCTTAAATCGACCCCCTCCAAGAGGCCACCCCCTGACGAGTTGCCTTGGTTGGGGTTTACCTACGCCTTTCCCCCCAAATTCTGGTTCCTCTTCCGTGGGTGCTATAGTTCCTGTCCCATTGACAGAGCCCGAAAAATTGTAATTCTTTTTCCTGAAGACCTCTTTGACGCTCCAAATAGTAACCTCCAAAATTTTGAAACCTAGTCCATAATGCTTCCCGATTGAATTACCGTCAATCCTCCACACTTCTTTTCCTCCTCACTTGCCCTTTCTTGGGAAATCTTTGACAGCGGGAGGACCGAACAATTTGGCGGTAACTCGTATACGCCGGCATCCATTTCCCCTTTCTCAAAATAACCCCCCACCCTCGCCGATACGCCGACCTCTTTTCCAAGCCTTCCCGGTGCTTTCCCCTTTACTTTCCGGTGTTCATTTTCCAGTCGGAACACTTCTCTTCCCCGTCTAATGTCTGGGACCCAGAAAGCTATTTGCCTCTCCCTCAAAGCCCCCCAACTGAAACCCAAAGGTTGTTCTCCTTTTTTCCGTGACTATCCTCGAATGGCCTACAACAAAAAGCCTTCGACCCTGATTTTCGCTCCATCCACGCGGTTTCCCTTCTACCTGATTTTCTCTTTGGAGTCCCCCCCCTAAAGTTTTCTTAACAAGTGCGAACTTGCCCCCCTTACGGGGTAAACTTCCCCTACTTTTTTTCCAGGTGATTGCATATACCTCCCCTTCCCTCAAGTCCCCCCCTAGACAATTCCCCCCGCCGTGACTTTCGGTTTCCATGGGAGGAATTATTTTGGTTTTTCTTTCTCGTTTGCTTCTTTGCATCTTACTGGAATCCGCATCACCGGTTACTACTCCCTGTCTTTTTGAGAGTAATGCTCCCCCCCAAACGCCTCGGTTCCTTCCCCCAACCGCTGACAGCAGCGGAAACCCCCCCAAAGAAGAGAACGATGACAAGACTCTACACAAGGTCGCACTTCCGGGGATCCCCCCTTTTAACACGATCGAGTTCTTTTGAGAGGTTGAGGGAATTAGCCCACGAACCAATAATGCGGAGACTCTTCAACCTTGAACTCTGTTCTCTAGAGGGTCTTCCCACAAGCCATAAGTATTCTGAAAGCTCGAAAAGGCTTTATCCTTCTCCCTTTTTGGGGTCCCTTGTGTCGAGTGACATGGAAGGATCAAGCTCCACGAGACAAGAGCGAGTTTAGATTTCTTTTCTTCCCGGATGGAAGGGGTCGGTTGTGGTCGCCCAATTCCCTCAAATTCGAACATGACCTAAAACCACGTCCTCCAAATGAAAAGGACTTCTCTGGTTGAGGTTTGAGACACTTGGGATTTCGGTCTTCTGCATCCAACCTTTTCGATCCAACCATAGATCCCCAAAATAGCAACCCGCCTTGGTCACCCTCCGTTTAAATTTAACGTTTCTGGCGGTTCGCATCCTTGTCGAATGGGGTTGTGCTTCAGTTTACTTGTATTTTTTCGACTGTTGGAAGCCAGGGGACGCCAATTCTCCTAAATGGTTAACCTGGCCAGCCCAGTTGAAATTTCTTGCCCTCGGACACCGTTTGTGGTTTTGCCTGTATGCACCTCCCCCCTTTTTGCCCCTCACCAGCCTTTTGGTTTTGATTTTTCTTTAGAAGTTTTCTGAAAGTTTTCCCAGCCCAGATGGGGTCGCCGAGTTGACCCTGGTCACAGTAACCCACATGGTTCTGCGTTGTATTTGAAACCTTTTTTCGTCCTTTTCCCCTCCTCGCCTATGGACTTCTTTTCCAAACCTTCCATTCCCCTGAGTGTTTGTCTTCTTCTATGTATCCACCCGGTTCCTTCTGCCCCCCATTTCCGGAAGCACCATTTTCTTCTCGGTGGTCCCCTTCGGAAATTTTTTTCCCCCGCCCAAAATCTTTCAGGAAATTCGATATCAGGAGAATTCTGACGCTTCTTCTCTTTTCTCCCTGAGAGGCCGTTAATGAAATCCCTGGGTCCCCCTTCAAGCTTTTTTTTTTCTCTTGAACTTTGGGATGAGTCTTTCCCCTCAGTAAACTAGTTTCCTTGAGATGGTAGCTTCCAGGATATGGGTTTTCAGTTTTCTTCTAAAACCCTATTCCCCCCCCAGGTCGGAGTTCAATCCATAAGCCCTGTTAACCCTTATGCCTGACCGTCCCCTCCTTTCGCAGCAAACTTCCTCCTGAGGTTTCCCCATCGTTTTGCGTTTTCCCCCCCCATTTGTGTTACTGAGTTCGACCTGCAACTTTCGGTTTCTCCCATACTCCCCAAACGTTGTTGGCTTTTTGGGGTCCATGCAAGGTAATCGTTCCCGAGGGTCCTGCCGCGTTATCCCCCCCCCCATTGGCTGCTTGGGAACTGATTTAATGCTCTTGATCCTGTTTCCCCCTGTACTCGGCGTGTTTATCTTTGTCCCCCCTTGGAGAGAGACCGCCCAGGGCTTACTGAATTTTCGAGATTTCAGCTCCCCCCCTAGACCAATTCCTAAACCCTCAATCGACGTTTTTGACCCGAAAACTTTTCGGAGTTTTGACGTCGCAAACTGGAGGGTTTTTTTTGCAACGGACCCCTCCACCACTCGTACTTCCCTCCCCTCCCTCTTATGGCGGTTTACTCATTAGACCTGCACAGTTTCG
>Ga0179593_1451797_pt1 | contig 16516 bp, 21 predicted proteins | sample CZODoug2_1_08_16_FD_185931 | JGI IMG/M metagenome (GOLD analysis project Ga0179593, IMG submission 185931) | Vadose zone soil fungal communities from Angelo Coast Range Reserve, California, USA - CZODoug2_1_08_16fungal (PacBio error correction) | ecosystem: Environmental > Terrestrial > Soil >... | reverse complement strand
CGGAGTAGATTAAGACACTTGTTTTCCCCAATTCTCCCCCTGCCCACCACTATGTTCTTCCGCGGCGACCTCCGTCTTTGAAGATGTTAGTGTGCCAGAGTTACTAAAGGGTACACCCAGGTGCCTCGCCGCTTTAGATTTTTTCTTCTGGGTGAGTACGATGAGGAGCACGCCTCCCCCTTTAACACAGTTAAGTGAAGCACTGCCTTGTTTTAACGTACATGATGACGCTCTTTGGGTTTGGTAAGTTGCAGTCCCTTCCCTCTTTTTCCCCCCAATTCTTTCTGTTGACCCGATCTTCTCTTTCTGGATTCTCGAGCCCTGAACAAGGCCTGCAGTTTCGCGGCCATCATAGCCTCGACCTGCATGAAGCCCCGAATTCGCAGTTGCCCTCCCACTCTTCCGTTGCCTTCATCTCCTCGCTGAAAGTAGGTATCTTGGTTTCCAGCCATTCCCCACTGACTCGTGAGTCAATTCCTTTTTTTTTTCTGCTTTGTGGTCTCTTATTTCTCGCTTTGGTTGCTGGCCTTGTTTTTTTTTTTTCTTTTTTCCCCAACTAAGGGTGAGTACGCTCAAAATGTGGTTTTTGTTTGCAGGGTACCCTGCACAACTTGTGACATTTTTTCTCGGTTTTCCCTCTTGAGTCCCCCCTCTCTCATACTTTTCCCCAGGACTCGTTTCCAAGCCGCCTTTCCGTAATCGTGTCCTTTTCTTGTCTTCTTCTCTTTGCCTCCCTCCCCTGATTGTTCCCCTCCTTTCACTTCCCCTTTTCTTTTTCCTCTCCAGGCTTCTCTCTCGATTTTTGAGATATGTACAAAACGACCAGCCGATAAATAATTCACCCGCCCCTTTCTCTTTCTTTTCTCACCCCTTAACCCTCCCTGGAAGCTGCTTCCCTCGTTTTTTATCTACCTCTTTTTTAGTCGGTTCTGGTAAGGAGAAGACCCCCCTATCGGCTGTCGCCTCAACCAGTAACATGTTGAGATATGCGGTTTCCAGTCTCGTCCTCCCCTAGAGTTTCTTTCTTCCCCGCCCCCTCCCGGTAAAGAATTTTTACCTGTGCCTTCTTTGGAGGACTCTTGGCAGACCAGAGATGATCCCGTTTTCGCGAATTCTTCAGTCCGCTCTTTTTCTGTATAAGACTCTTCCTTTTTATATCGTTTTCCTCGCCCCCCCTACCCCCCCTTTTCTCTTCGGCCATTCGTCACGCGAACCCCCCTTTCCCCTTTGCGGGGCACCCCCCATGACAAGAAGGGACCCCCATTTTCTTTGCGTTTTCTCTTTTCTTTTTCCTTCCGATTGTTCCCTCCCCCCTCCCCAACCACAAGATTTTTCTCCAACGTAGAATCCACGAACTCTCCTTGGGAACCTTTCCCTTCACCTGTAAGAGATGGCGTGCTTTTTTGTTTTAGTTGGTGATGCCATCGCGGTTGCATTTATTTTTTACCGTCATCCGGTTGATCCCCCCCGCCCCCTCCTGTACCCTTCTTATATGAATCCAAGACACACGCCTTAATACTCTCTTACTGCCTTTCTCTCCCCTCCTCCCCACCTCCCTAGCTCTGTTCTTTCACCCCCCCCCCCCTACGGTAAGACACGTCCTCCCACAATGAATGTTTTTTCAACTTGTCTTCACAAAGGAGGTGTCCGTTGTTTCATATCGTCTTCTTTTTACCCCCCCCATTACTTTGGCCTTCTAAGCCGTTCCCCGCTGCTTTAGCCCCCCAGAAATCAACCAGCCGCCTTCTACCCCCCGAGTATAGAAGCGAGACCCTTGCTTGGAGCCCGCTCCCACACCCTTTATGATTGGTTCTTTTCTGCGGTCCCTCCTCCTTATCCCCTCGTCAAATCACTGCTTTTTCCCAGCTTGCTCTACGGGATTCTCCGAAGCCAGTTTGCGCCCTCCGCTTTCCGTTTTTCACCTCCCTTCCCCCCGTCCCAGAGCTCTTTGTTTGATCGTCTCCAGAACGCTTGACCCTTCCCCTTTAAAGCGCCTTGCTTTTCTCTCCGCGACGGCTCCCACGCACCGCTCTGTTTCAAATCAACTTTTCCTCCGCTCCGTCTGTTTGACGTCCTCCAAAGGCGATTACCGTAAGTATGAAATGTAGATGAAGCCCACCCCTTTTCTCTCTCCTCCTCTATTTTCTCTTTTCTTTTGATGGTGCGGCCTTCAATGAATGCCCCAAACTCTCCCTTCTCAGCCCAAAAAGGTGTTGGGGTATTTTATAGCCCTTCAATTGCCTTTCTTCATTTCTGGTTCGAATCTCGCTCCCTTTGTGCTAAGTGGAATTCACTGTGTGGTATTTTTGACGGGGCTCTGGCCGTAGTTTTCCCTAGATCTACTCGTTTTTTTGGCTTTTCCCCAAGGCATTTGTGCCCGTCTTTTTCCCCCCTAGTTATCTGACCTCCCCCCCCCTACGGTACTATGTCCTTTCGGCTCAGTTTAATAGGGACTGGCCCCGCCTCCGGCCCCTTCTTCCTAGTCCTTCCTCCCCCCAGAGGTCCTCCCCCAAATGAGCAAACTCCCTTTCTCTTAGATCCTCTTTTACTTCGCCGCCCGTCAGCCAAGCGCCTTTCTTCGGTGATTTTTCCCCTTCATGATGCCGCCCCCCCGGACGCTTCCCTCCCTTTCTCGGTCAAATGGACCATATGTTTTCCTTTTGGAGTTGTTTGCCCAAGAAATCCAGGGCGCTATCCCTTGTTTGAGCCTCCTTTCGGCGGTTCCTTACTTCCCCTTTTCTCAAAAGGGTGATGTCCCAGGTCAAAACTCCTTGAGCTTCTTTTCCCCGCAGGACCTTCTCTTCTTTTTCCTTTCGCTGTTATTTTTCAGAGTACGGGCCCCCCCCCAACCTCATATTGGGCTGAAATTTAACTCTCTACTGCTCCCCCTCCGGTTTCCCCTATTTTTCTGGTTTGATTGCCCCGGTTTATGTGGGAAACCCCGTCTCGAACGCGCTTCCTTTGAGGACCCCAACCCATCTCCTTCCACTTCCACCAGGTACTTTGCACCTCACGCGCCCTTGGTTTTTCCCTTTTTTGACCAACAATGCCGGTCTAGTTATTTGAACAGCAGGTAGGTCTCGGTGAAGCTTTCTTTATTGGCTAGAATCACGTTTTCCTCGTTTTTTGGGATGTCCTGTCCGGGACCAGTCCCCAGCCCCCTACCTGCCCCCCCCCCCTATGTGTTGCAAATTCAACATTGATTGAAGTCTCCCCCTTTCCCCTTCTTTTGTCCTTGGTTTTCTGTTTTTTTTTTCCCACCGAAAACTTCTTTCTTAGACTACCAGCGTATTTAAGCTGAACACGGATGTTCTCTTTCCACCTTCTCCCTCTGTCTCTTCCCATCTCCCCCCCCCCACTCCTCTAAGCGCTCCTTTTCCCCCCCCCCCCTGTTTCGCTAAAGGGTTCGACTTTCACGGTTTCCACTCTTCCGAGCTATCCTTATTGAACCCACACTTCTCCTTATATTTTCTCCTCCAGTTTTGTTTTTTTTTTTTAGAGTCCTGTTTGACTTTCACCTACTGAAGCTCTTCTTTTTTCTTTGCGAGCGCCCTCTTTCTTCCCGTGAATTGAACCGCAGGGGTTTCGAGGGTGAACATTTCCGAGGCGTGAGGATTTGTTAATGCGCTTGCTCCGTTTGACATCCCCCCTCTTTTTTTTTCTCGGAATCGCTTGTCTGGCCTCCCTCGTTTTCTTGTTTAAACACAAATCCCCCGTCCCCTTGTCTGTCACCGACGGTTTGCTCTTTGTCCCCTCTTTGCATCGAAGAGGTGTCACCTTTTTGTGGCGCTGTCCCATAAGTTTACTATTTCCAAAGAGCGACAGTTGCTCCCCCTACGAGCTCTCTGCCCTCCCCCTGTCTTCTGTTTGAAGACCTATTTTTTCGCAACACGACAGGTCGCTTTTATGTCCTTGTGTACTTGTCTGTTTATTATAAAGCTCTCGCGTTCGTCCTTTTTTTTTCACCTATTCGACCTTTTCTCCTTTACCCTCCCCCAATATTTTACCCTTTCTTCGGCCCAGTGAGCTGTGAACTTTGCACACAAAAGTCAACCTCCGGACTCTAGACTACCTCGCAAATTCCATGAATTTATTGTTCTGCGGGGTCCTAGTCTCCAGATTTTCCTTTCACTGGACGTATCCATCTTGTGTGATCTTTTTTGAACCTCTTCCATTCTTTTCTCAATCCTTGATCTTTCCCCTTTTCATCCTTCTTGTTTTTTTCACTGCAGCGTAACGCCACTCACAGCTTTAATTTACAGAGGGCACTTTTTTCCGGCCTGAGTCTCATCAGAATGAAACACAGAAGTTGAAGGGTGGTCCTTTCTTCTCCTTCCTTAGCCCTTTCCTCTGACCCGTCTTGTATTTTCTCCTACCCCCTTTTAGTCAGGTATATATCCAGTGTCCCCCCCATTGAAAGGTACAAGGAGGCCCGTTGAGATCCTTTCGGCTCTCTTTCCGGCCTTGGTGTCCCCCCCCCTTTCCCTTTTTGTTTTTTTTTTTGATTTAGTTGTTTTCGTTTCCACAATAATGGTCTTCCGTCTGTAGATCCCTCGTTGAAAGGCCGGACAGCACAAGCCCTCCGCACAACCCCACATTGCCTTCTGGTTTCTTCTCCCCCCTACCCTCCCCATGTCTTGACATTTCGTCCCCCCCCCCACCAGTACTCAGCAACTTTCTGTGAGCTAGACCTTCCCAAATTTGTGAATGGTAGCAAGTGAGTCTGTCTCGATTGTTTCCGGGTCTCGCTCAAGACGACATTCCGTTGCCATCCCCAACAATTTCCGTTTCTTCTCTCCCCGTTTGGGGTTCCAGTTTAGGATTGTCTGACTTCCTTGATGCACGTGCGCGTCCCCAGGGAAGCGAGCCTCTCCCTGTGGTTATTTAACTCGGTTGAGTTTTGTCGCTGGTCCCCCTAGTTTCTTTACAAGCTGCGGGTAGGACTGTTCTGAAATTTCTGGATTCCTTTCGTGCCGCCCGGCGCTTCTTGTGTACAGCTTGCTGTGTGCCCAAACTTTTTCGTGATTATGCTTAACTGTGCTCGAGCACCACCACCTTCAGCAGACTCTTCGCTTCATCCCCCAATCTTGAGCTCTCTCATCAGTCTGCTTTCGGCCGCTCCCCCCCTCTATGAGCTTTTCGCTTGGCTCAACTGTAGCTCTCTCGATTAAGTAGGTGCTCATGTCTCGTCATGTTTCTTGTCGGTTTTTCCTAACCTTCGTCTCCTCCTTGAAGTCCCCCCAACAAAAGGACATCGAGTATAGCGGAACAGCCTTTGGAGTCACAATTTTTTTTTTGAAAATTCTTGGAGATGTCCTCACTTTCGTTGGGGACCGATATTGATGCTTCCGGAGTTTATCGGACCCCTTTTTTCCTTCCAGTTCTTAGTCTCGGTGTTCTTTGGTCATGGACCCTGAAGTTCTTTTTCATGGGGGCTGGCTCTTATCGCACCAGACCGTTCCCTCTCTGGCATCAGCACACACCAGTCACATATAATTTTTCTTTTTCGTGTGCCCAAATTTATCGTTCTTATATCTTTTGCTTGCCTTTCGTGTTCGTCATTCGCAATTCTGCCCCTCCACATGTTCCTTTTGTTTTCCTCCCCCCCTCCCGCACGCAGTTACACTTCTCCTCCCATTAGGAGCTTTTTTGTATGCTTGAATTATTACTCTCGTCTTGACCCCTCGAAGCCGCGCTCCTATAACTTTCGAGGGTACACTGTATCCCCCCGTTTTTCTGCCAAGCTACTCAACCCCCCTCCTTCCCTTTCAAACTCTGTCGTTGTTTGGCCCCCGCCTCCAGTCCGAATTTTAACACCTCGCTATCCCCCCCCTGGTTGCGGCTCCCTCCTATAGGTTATCGCGTATCCAGACTTCTCCCCGCTACCTTCTCACTATCGCTTTCCAGCCTTTTTCCGGGTTACTTTTCCGAAAGCCGATTCAATTGTCGTGGACCTGATCTAACATCTTTTTTTGGTTTGTACTTCTCAGCTTCCAAGCCTTCTCTTAGTTTGTCTTGATCTTTCCCAGAACTTCCTTCTTTTCCTTTTTGCGCTTGAAAATTCAGGGTTCATCGAGACCCTCATCGTAAAGAATAGGAAAACCCGGAGCTTCCTCCCTTCCTACCCGGGCTCTTCTCCTCGTCCAAGGCCGAGTCCTCTGTTTGACCCGATTTCCTGACTGGAAACCCCCCATATTTTGATGAAAAGGATTCGCACCTCGTAGGTCAAGCTAAACCAACACCGTGTTCAATAGATCCACACGCGAAAACACGTCCACGTTCTCACTGGATTCCATGGGGGTTCTAGTCCCCCTCTTCCCCAAGTCTCTTGCGTACCTCCACCCACTTTAATTCGTACTCCTTCAGCCACCCCTTCCGACTCTCCGCTCCATTTTTTCCACCCCATAATCAACTCCTCCTCATATTCGATCACACCATCACTCACCCCCCCGCACTCAACAAGACTCCCTTTGCTTTCTCTTTTTTCTTTCTCCGCACCCCCCCCTTTCCCCTCTACCTCCCAACCGACAACAAGCAGAGCTATAAGACCTAGGGGCACCCACCGTAGATTCTTTCCCCCTCCTCCTTCTTGGACCCACTTCTCCTCCATTCAACTGTGGCAATTCATTTCCGCATTACAGATGTCGCTGACATAGGACCCGTTTCCACGGGTCCCTACCCTCGAGACCTGCTCCGGTTATCCCCCACCAGCTCTAGGTTAGTCTGGTTAACGCCTTCAGCCGCCACCCACTCTGTCGCATCCTTTCGCTTTCCAAACTTCTTGGTGGCGGCCCTGCCTTTTTTACCTCGCTTTCTCTTCGTCCTGTCTCCGATTGAACATTCCTCTGATAAATCCGGGTTGACCATTTTTATACGGTTGACATTGCCCACTATGACGCAGAAATCAGTATATTTGAGCTCCCATTTCGTATCGGCGCGCGTCAATGCCCCCCCCCCATTGTGTTGTCAACTGAATTGTTTCCCTGATTTTGAGCCACCAATCTTTTCCTTTCTTCCTGTTTCGAGACCTTTCCATCCTGGACATACCTTATCTTCTACACAAAATTGTACAGCTGTCGATCTTACTTGTTCGCTCCTCTCGCAACCCCTTTTTTCCTCCGGTCTTCAGTTTCTCACTTTTGTGCTCCCTTTTTTTAAGCGCCTTAGTCCTTGGCCGAACGGATCTGCAATTTCTTGCGTTGAGCTGTATTCACTTCCACCCCCCGTTTTGTTTTGGGCGCACTCTCTCCTCACCCACTTTACCTTTCTGGCCACTTTCGCTCTTTTTTCTTAATTGCGTCTACAGACTTTCATACGTACCTAATGGTTTTTTCGTGCAGGTGCCGAGTTATACGCAGCTTCCCCTCTATTCTATCCGTCGGGACTCCGCTGGTTTTCCTTTCAGTCTCATTAATGAGCCATTTGGGACACAGGAGTCACCCCCCCGTTGCCGTTATTGGTCTTTATTGTCCACCGCCTCCCGTACCCCAGTGGAAGTGAGGCCCATCGGATGTCCCATTTATCTTGGAAAACAATATACAGTTCCCCACATTTGGACTCGTCCCCCCATGCTTTATTGCGTCTTAATGTCCAGATCCGATTTCTCACTCTTCCGTCACGACCATGCAAGCTGAATCGCTCTTGTTCAAGTATCCTTTCTTGTCCGCCGGATAGAGGTCAATCTGCTCCCGCCTCGTTGCTTTTCCCCCTTCCCCCCCCGACCTGTTCCAGTATCCGTTGTTTCCTCCGCGCCACGGAGTGTCGCGCCCTCTTTTGGGTGTTCCTCTTAGATTCATTTACCCTTTGTCATTCCCCCCCCCCATCGTATGTTCCCCCGCCCCTCCTGACCCTTTTTTTTGAATGAAAAGCATGACGTGCGCGCCATTACGTAAGCCATGCGCCTCCTTCACCTTCCCTGGTTTGTCATCCCTTTTTTCTGGTGTCCCTCCCACCCCCTTCTTCTGCCTGATTCCCTACTTCCCCCCGGCATCACACGTACCTCGGGGCCTCTCACCTCCCACCCCCCACCTTGAATCTGCTTCCCCGAAAAAGTACGTGTTTTCGTCGCATTCCTATACTTGCCGAGTTGTTAGTTTGCTCTTTGACCTCTGGCTCAAACCTGACTTTCTCCCCTACCCACAAGTAAAGCCCCTATCTAGCTTTTTTGGTTCGTTACTCGTTGGACCCCCCTTTTCTTTTCGCCCCCCGGTAGCTTCGCTTAGTGCCGTATGTCTCCCGTGACTTTTCTTTCCTTCTAATACATTGAAGCCCAGTGTACCCTTTCCGTATTGGGTGATCTTTGTTCTGATTCTCGCGAAGTGTGTGCATCCCTGATGCTTCCTTGAGATGTGGCCGCAAACACCACACGCCAATGGAAGCATTTTTTTTCATGTTGCCGCTCTCTGCACGTCATGGGTACCTTGCTCTACTTGTTTGGAGGGGTGTGTACCCCGAGACACGCCGTATTTCCCCCTACTCCCCCTTTGAAAGTTCAGTCACTAGCCCCCACTGGGTTAGGCAAGCGTAGTGTTTTGCTTTCCACAAGTTTACACCCGTATTAACAGCCTTTCTTGAGTGCGCTTTCCTTTTTTCTCCCTTCACGAGTGTGTGTGCTGACCCGGTTTGGTCCGTGCCCTCAGCACCCCTTTTGCAATTTTTGAGGAGCAGTCAAGCCCCACGAAAATCGTGTGGCTTTGAGTCTGTCTATTGCTCGGTCAGGTTTTTTCTCTTCTTTCGCACTCCATTTCCTTTACCGTTAATTCTTTTTTCCTAGCCTCCGATTTCATGACCCCTTGAAGGTGGGTGTTCGGATCCCGGCGCTTGCGCCGCTCGTTGCCTCGCCCTTTCCAATGGTTCACGCGATGGTTGTCTCGTTACCTCTCTTCCTTGCCTCCCTTTCCTTGACTCCCCACCCCCAGCTCCCCTCTTGCTCCCCCTTTTTGCCTTCCCCGTTGTTGCTACCCCCACCTGCTGTGGTGAGGGTGCGTGAAACGTATGTTTGTCTGAAGATTGATGGGACTATGAAACAGTCACGGCGACATCTTCCCGGTCCCAACTCCCCCGCGTTCCCACCGTTACACGACCACCCCCCGCTCGTTGTCTTCTCCTCGCATCCCTTTATTCTGATATGTTAAGTTGAATCTGTGAACGGATTCCTCCTTCCTAGTTTCTTGTTTTTGGCTTTTTACAGGCCACACAGATACTCCTCCCCTTTCTCCGGTCCCGGTTGAGTGCATTTCCACGAAACGCCGTTTTTCACATTGGCCCAGTAAAACCGCTCCTCCTCAGACGCGGGGAAGTTCCGAGTCGCACAGCTCCCCAAATCTCCGCCCAGACTTTTTTCTCCCCCCCCCCCCTGTTCATGAATACAACCCCTGATTCAAAGCTGCCCCCCAACCAATTTTTGTCCCTAATTCCCCCAGGATTGTTTTTGCTGACATCGCGTTGCTGGTATAAACCATGTTTTTGGCGCTGTTAGTTGACCTACGCCCATGTGCAGAAGAATGTTCTGATCCCACCCTTTTCAACCACCGAGCCCGTTTCCTCTCCCTCTGCTGGCCCGACCGTTTTCCCGGTTGCGAAGACGGCGTTGAGACCCGCTCCTCTATCTCGTTGATTTGGTTTTCTCCTCGGGGGGAGTGGGATTCTCCTCCTCTCATGGCCCCTGCTTATTTTATGAACTGAAGCGCTTGATTCTGCCTGTGATGGCTACCTTTTACTGGTTGAATCCCTCTTATACTCTGCCGAACAACCTTCCCATCTTTTGCGAAATGTGCTCTCGTAGTCCCGGACCCACCCTTTTCAAGAACTGTCCCCCACTTGTAATGCTTCAGCGTAGTCTTTCTCTCCCCCGAGACCCTGGTTTTGAATTTCCCCCTGCACGATGGTCGTTACATACCAACTTTCTTTACCTCCCCTCCCTTCATGGATCCTCCTCCCCCGTGCTTGTCCCACCATAGTCCCAGCGAGGCAGCGTTGCCCCCCCCGCTTGTTCTCGCATTCCGGATCTTTTTTATTTCCCTTTCTTTCACCTTTTCATTTCTTTCGTAGATTGATCCCCAACCTCTGCGCTCATGCGACTTCTAGACCACCCATCACCCCAGGTGGTCCCCCCCTTCTAGACATCCAATCCAACGTTAGATTAAGCGGGTATGGCTCGTTTCCTATCCTCGGGCCCCTCGTCACGGCCGTGAAATCATCTGTGTGGTTTTGTGCTCCAATGACTCCTCGGCTGACTGCCGACTTTTAACCGACTCTCCGAGGGTCCAGTTGGATCCCTGAATGGTTGCCGCTTTTTTCTTTTTGCTGAATCCCCCCCCCTCTCCGATTCGTTCCCAACGTTATCCTTTTCCTTGCCAAGAGCTAGCCCTTTTTTTTCTCGAGACGTCCTCGCCAGAACTTGGTTTTTCCGTCCTCCCCAAATGTTATCACACATCCAACGGTCTTTTTTTTCCGGGAATCCAGTCATTCGGACGTCACCCCCTGGGATGGGGAATTCTTTTTTCTGTACCGGGCGCACCTCACGCGTCTTCCCGTTTTTCATTTGTCCCCTCGTGCCGGTAGGGTGAAATGGAACCTGTTTGGTGGGTAAGCCTTCGTTTCCGCTACCGGTGGTGACCAGTGATGAGCGTTCTCTCCATGAGTTCTGACGTCCTAACTCCTTTCTCGTTTTCAGGACACCTGTATTTTCCCTTCCCGGAGCCTTGGTGCTCTCACTCTGCAGTTCCCCGGTACCAGATCCAGTTTTCTTTATCTTGTCGAACTAGAGTTACATTTTTTTCTGATTTTACAGGGTTTATGGAGTTCTGCCGCCTTTTTTTTTCTGCTCGGCCACCGACACTTAGGTCCCGCTAGACTCAATTCTTTCGGTCGGTTTGATAAGAGTTGTTGTTTAGCCTTACCGCACCTTTCTTCCTTTAGTGCCGGGGAAATAAGGTCCAAACTATACTAGGATATCTCTCTCTCTTTTCTACCCAAAGTTCTCCCTGAACCCTTCCCCATTCCTGGCGCTCGCCACTCGTGCCGCGAACGGTAGTTTTCGAATGTCGCCCCCCAATGACCCCCCGAAGGTAGGAAGTTGTCTTCCCCCCTTCCTCCGGATGTATCGTGAAGTCTGGCGGGATCTCGGGGACTCTCCTGTGGTTCCCCCTTGTGGAATAGGACCCGGTTACAGGCAATGCGCCCTGAACTCTTGGTTCTCCCTTCCCCCCCAACATTACCGGCCATGTTTTGGCACCCCGCGCCTATCGTTTCGTTTTCCGTCCACTGTGTGTTCCTTGTTGACTCCGACCAGTGCTCTTATTTAAGACTACCCCCCAAGATGGCCCGGCCAACCCTGATGTTCTTTTCAAACTGCTGCCCCCCTCGCTCGCGACCAGTCCGCCCCCTTTTCGCCATTTTTTGTGACGCCCGTGTTTTCTCCCCCACTGCGTTCGCCTGACCCCTGGTTCGAATGGCGATTTTGTTTCCTCCGCCCCAGCTATTCCTGCGATCCATTATTGAATTCAAACTTTCCTCCCCTTTTCCTCTCCCGTTTTGTTTGCGATTCCCAGTTCTTTCAAAATGATTTCTTGCATTTTTCCTATTCCCAGATCTTCTTCTATCGATATTACACATTTGGGCACCTCCGACAACGCAGCTGCCCAATTTATTACGAGCCACTGGTTTCTTTCGAGTTATGTTGTGGCTTTCTTGCTTTTCTCAGCTATCTCTCCACCTCACTATGTTCCCCCTAGCCGTCTTTATCTTGGTGCGGAGATATCCCTTCTTTTATAAGGTGTGTTCGCGTGATCTGGAAACCACCTTACCCCACCTAGCGCCATACGTGGCCATTCCCACACGAACTACATAGTTGGAGGGGTCTCGTGTCCTTGTCCCCGCGCTGTCTTTCTTTTTTCCCCCCAGAGTGTTGTTGTGCGCCCATTTTTCAGACGTCAGTCATCATCCCACCCTCCTTGTTATCCCCAGTGATGATTGGCCCTGTTTTTCACGTCCATAGCGTACTAGCTTTTCTGCTCCGCCTTCGGCCTTGTTTTATGCTTCCAGGTCCGCAATGTCCCACCCCTCTGCCTTCCTGCATCCAGGTTCGCGTGAAGTTCGCTCTTCCCGGTTTGGGGCCGAGTGTCGTCTCTGTTTTTAGTGAACGATCGCTTTCCGATCTTTTTTTGTTTTTTACGCATGATTCATTCATTCCTTCTATAGGCCTATGCCAATCTACCCCCAAGAACACAAATTATAAATGGCGGATTGTCTCTTCTCCTTTTCCGGTACTTTGTTCGGCCATGACCATCATCCCCAGTGTGAAGAGTGTCGCCTCGCTCCAACTGAAAGGGCTCGACAAGCTTCTAGACCCGACGCATCTGAGTTTGTTCTTTGGCCTGGGGAGCAGATTGTGCTCTCCTGTCTTTTGGGTATCCGCGGTTTCTGCTTTATCCGACCACTGTACCGTGCTGTGATTTATGTTGCCCAGATTGTGTCCTAACCAGCGGCCAGTGAGTCTATTGTTCCCGATTCCCGTTTGCCGCATGTTCCACGATGATCGCAGAGGGGTTTCCGTTACCCCCACCTCCGCCAGTTATTGACGTTTTAAGCATACGCTGTGTCCACACACTGATTCACTTTTTTTTTTTTCTTTCGTTGCGTTCTTTGCCCCACGGTTTCTTTTCACTCATTTCCGGAATCTAGAGCATGCCACCGATAAGATTACCTGTTTGGGGCGCGTGTGATGTTCCGATGTTACCCTGCATGCTCCTTTTGATCCTGCATGTACAGTGCCCTATTTAGTCTCATCCCCGTTTTTATGGGATCCTGGTCCCTTGTCTGCTTCCACTTTCTATCTTTGTTATCGTGGCCCCCCTTGTTCCGCCTTTTGTCAGTTTTGCGATGTTTTCGACACTCTCCTTGCCTCCTAGCCCCTTGTTGTACACTTTTTGGATCATATCCCTTGTGTACCCCCCATGTTCCTGGGTTCTTTTAGCGCACCACAGGGTTTTCTGGGGATTGTCCGTGCACTCTCCATCGGTTGCCTCCACATCTCTTCCCGTCCTCCCCCCCTGACCCCCAGCTTGGCCACCGCCACGCCCCTTTTTTGATGCTTCTGGCGCGGTCGTTGCCTTGACGGCCGACTTGAGTCACTTCTGCCTCCTTTCAGCCACCTTGAGGGCTTCCCCCCACCATGTTCACCCCTCCTGTAAGTAATGCCTGTCGTTGTCTGGTTTTCCCTCCCCATTTCTACGTAGTCTGCCTTCGTCCAATCCCTTCGTCTTTTTCAGTCGCTTTTCCAAACCTCTTCCGTGACTGGCTAGCATAGCCCACTCGTAGGTCGTCAGCTACTTTTGTCTTCTGTGATTCGGTCTGTCCTCGCACTTTCCGCTTCCCCTTTCGTGACACAAATGTCTTTCCACCTTCAATCCCCACCCTTGCAGACGATCACTTTTTGTTCTCTTTCATTTTCCCTCCCCTTGGAACTTTTTCTCCGGTCGCTTCCATCTTCACATTGATATTTTCTCCACTCTTTTCTTCCCCTACTCTCGTATGCCTTCTTCTCTCTTTCACATGGCTCTTTCCCCTATGGATGCGTCCGCACCCTTTCTGCGCCCCGAGGTATGATCTTGTCTTGTAGGTCACCCTATTTTACGCCAACACCAGTTGACCGCGGATTGTCTTTTTCGCCCCACTCCCAATCCTCGCCCGCTAAATCATAGAGTTATGTCTCTGTGCCCGGTTTTTCTCTGCAACTATTTAAATGTTCGTGCTTTTGACGGTACGCGTTCACTATGCGCCTCTCCTATATCCTGTCTTGTCTCCTGTTCAGTCTAAACCCCTGTCGACTGCGCAGCGTTGTACTAATGTCTTTTTATAACCGGCCTTCCTTTTAATCTTAGTCATTCATGATTGCCTCAGCCGTTTCTCTCGGTGTGAACGATCCGAATTGTTTCCTGTCTTCCCCCTTTGAACGTACTCCTTTTTTGTAAATTGTTGTTCATCACCTTGGTCCGACCCTATTTTTGACCGCATTGAGCCGGTTACTTTTTCTCGGGGAACCCCCCTGTTTGTAGTTGTACGTCTCTCTTATTCACCTTATTTCAAGACCCCTGTTGTTGCCTGGCCTTTGTCTCGTTCTTGAGACCCCTTAGGTGAGGACTCATTGCCCATCTGTGCCATTACCCTAGTTCTTTTTGTTGTTGTACCCAAGTCGTTTAAGACTTATTCTTTTCTTTTTTTTCTGAAGCCCGATCTGGCTGATCTCTTTGATCTTTATCTTCTTCCCGTTTCGTTCCTTTCTTCCCCTCGAGCGGTTTCTGGGTCCGGCTTACTCTGTGATCTTGCTGCCATGGGGCTTGCCTATTGGTCCACTCTTCATTTGTATGTGATGCCCACACCTTACTATGGTCCAGGCGATGTCATCCTCACTTTCCACCTAATCATTTTTCCATTTTTGTCCGTGCCGCTACCTCGTGTACGCCTACCACTTCCTCGGCCCTTTCATCTCGTTTTTTATTGGTGTTGACTCTGCCTGTTTCCGTTCACTTTTCAGCCTCACATGTATTGACGACCACACAATGCTCAGACAGTCTTCCTTTGGCTTTTCCCATTACATGGTTTTTTCCTTTTTGGTGCTACGGTCCCGCAGACTTCTATAGTATTGATTAGCTTTTGGCTATGGTCACACTTTATACCGCGTCCTATACGGACGCTGCTCGTTATTTCATAAACGATCACAGTCTCAGTTCTGTCGATACACATTCTGGTGACAGGGATGGTCAATGTCCTCTTTTTTATCTCCCTGACTTCTTCCCTACCAGACGGAGCTTTCCAGAGCTATTTCCAACTTCTTCCCGAGTTGCGCTGTCCGGCCATCCCACTCTGCCTCAGTTAACCTCTCGTGTCTTACGCCACTTGGTGAACTGTCACATGCCCCCCCCCCCTCTTTTTTATCTTTCCGCCTCCACCAACCTCGTCTTGGGGTTAGGAGTTTTTTCCCTCCAGACCTTTATTCACAGAAACTAGTCGATCCGGCCTCGGGGTATGCTTTCGAAGGTTTATCCGCTCTGTAACTGTGGACCGGACACGTACTTCACTTTGGGGAACTTTGTGTTATGGCGTTTCTGCCGGATCTCTCCTTGAAGCATATATCCTGTCTCTCCTGGGGCACTACGAGTCATACGAGAGGTGGCGGTTCTTTTTCCCCATTTTTTATGTCCCCTGGTGCTCCCCCTCCCATGACCTTTTTCCACCCCTGCGTTTTTTGCGCACACTTTCTTTCCGTAGCCATCTTGTCATCCCCTAACGCCTTTGATACATTCACGTCACCTCTCTTTCCCTTCGGCATTACTCCCCGTACACCCTGATATGTCCTTTTGCTAGCCAGTATGATGCATTCGAGAAGGGACGGAATACCGGGCACCCGAGTCCCTACCCTTCCTTACCCCCGCTCCACATTTTTCTATGTTTGTCCCTGCCCTTCTGTCACACCTGTGTGACCTTTTTTACCGCGTCCCTTCCACACCCCACACCTTTTTCAGTTTGCCAGTCGAAACCAACTCCCCATAAAAACCCCTGTACACCCCCACTTCTTGTTCTCTTTCGGCGCTATGATCTCTTCCCCTGTGCTAGTACTTCATGCGAGTCTGTGAGACATTACGACCACAGTCAATTCGTTTTTTCGATCCCTTTCCTCTGTGCCCTGATCCTGTATGTCATTTCCTAGTAGACACGTTGCTTTCCGTATTTTCGTGCGAGAAGGGCGGTTGTCCCCACCCCGTGGCTTGTAACGGTCCAGCACATCCCGAAGTCCGATCGCGATGCGTTCCACCATAAAGATTGCGAGTTTTTTCTCTTTCGCACTGTTTCAGTTTCGATCTCCATTCATCCACGACGACCAAGATGTAGCAACCCACTCATTATTCCACCCCCACCCAATATGTTGAAGGGCAACGGCAACTTTTATTTCCTCCACGTCTCATCTTTTTTTACTTACGTCTCTTGGCCAGTCCCTACCCCTACCATTTCCGCCCCGCCTGTCTTTCATTTTCTGCACCCTTCGTCCTTCCTGAAGGGTTGTTTGCCGCAATTAGCGACTTCGACCACACTTATTCCACTGATTCCGGCATCATGTTACATTTTCCACATAGCCTCTACGCTACGCGTGCAGAGTTTTCCCCCCTGATCCAGTGGCCTGAGTGTATTTATTGTATTTGTTTCCGTCTTATTGCCTGCCAGATTTGTTACCCTGGGTCACCCCGTGCATCTCGTATCTGCTCTTCCCGCTTTTCCCTAGCTGAGCGCGCCCCCCTCTTCTTCACACACCCGGGTATAAGGAGTGTTCTCTTCGACAGATGTACCCGCATTCTTTCCTCTTCCTCATCACTTGCCCTGCCATGAACCCCCGCCCCACGGTGTGTACTACACGGTCTGCGTCAGTCACACCATTCTTTTCACCTTGATATGAGATGAGCGCCTTTCTCGGTCGAGTACTTTCTCCAGACGCACACTTGTGACTGATCTTACAGATGTC
>Ga0179593_1400902_pt1 | contig 16516 bp, 19 predicted proteins | sample CZODoug2_1_08_16_FD_185931 | JGI IMG/M metagenome (GOLD analysis project Ga0179593, IMG submission 185931) | Vadose zone soil fungal communities from Angelo Coast Range Reserve, California, USA - CZODoug2_1_08_16fungal (PacBio error correction) | ecosystem: Environmental > Terrestrial > Soil >... | reverse complement strand
CACTCCCCTTTTTGGTTTTCCCCCTCCCCCCCGGCCCCAACACTTTGCTTAAATTTTAAGCCCCTTCCCCTTCTTTGCGACAGAATTTTCTTGAGATATTTCCCCATTACATTTTGGTTTTCTCTTAACTATCTCCGCCCCGGTACCCCCGCGTTTCCCTGTCGCGTGGCCGCTTATCTTTTGTGGTTTAGTCTTTTGCCTTTTGCCTACATCCTTCTCCGGTAAAATCTCCGTTCAATACTCTCAGCTTTGCTGCTTCGCGTCTTTCGGTTTTTTTTCCATAACCTCTTTTCCCCGGCCCATTCCCCCGCCAGTCTTTTTTTTGTTTTTTCCTTCTGACCCCGCACAAGTTTTTTACATTCTTGTAAATTTCGATCCATACGGTGTCCCCGTATTTCCGTTTTTCAGACCCCCCTCTTTTTTGTCCAGTTCAAGGTTTCCCCTTCACCCCATCCCCGTGTTTCTGTGTTCAAAAATTTCTGCCCTTTTCCGGACCTGCATTCACCTGGTTTTTCCCATATCTAACGTTCATTTTCCCTGACACCCCCCCCCTGCTGCGTTTGTCTTCTTGGTCGAATCAAGGGAGCATCATAGAAAAACCCCATCGTCCCCCCCCCACTGTCCTGGTGGTTGCTCTGCCTTTTCCCCACACCATTTAGGAAGCATGTTTCATTTTTCTTTCCCTTATCTCCTTTTTCCTTAGTCCTTCCTGGTACCCGCTTTGTATTTTTTTAAAACCGCTGACCCCCTGGGAACATGCTCCCACGGTCTTCAAGATCTTGTGACAATCGGCAATTTTTTCTGTTGTATAACCTCGGTCGACCTCCTCGACTTTTCTCTCAATCTAGAAAACCTTTCAAGTACTAAACCAATGTTCCGTCTTTCCTGGTGACTTTGATTTGGATTCTTGCTTGTCACGATTTGAGAACCAATGGTTGTTAAATCCACTTCCAACTCTCCTCATTGTCTTTTTTATGCTCTCCCTTCTTTTGAGTTTCACAGTGTGATCCACGACACGACCCATTTAGGTAATTCTGAAGTGAACTTCCTACTAAAGCCTCTGAACTCTCTTCTGCGATCCCCCTACCCATCGCCCCTTTCTGTGAGGTCCCATTGAAGCCTTTCTCCTTTTGCTCGTTGATAGTTTCTTTAAAGATGTCGTTTGTCTTCTGGGCTTATCTTAGTCCATCATGATGTCTCCCCCTTTTCCTTCACAATAGTGGGTTCATTCTGGTTGTCTGTGTGGAAGTCAGATTCCAAACGGAGGTCGTCTTTTCCGAAATTTCACTCTTTTTCCCCCAATTGCGACCTATTTTTTTTTGTTCTTCCTCCCCTTGACCCCCCCTAATCCGCCGGGCCTGTTATCTATTATCCGCTGTTCGACTGCTCTTTTTTCGTTTTCCCAATCCCCCCCCCTAGATTTGCCCCCACATTTTCCCCCTCCCCCTCGCCGTGCTTCCCCCCCTTCCCCGTCGTTTGGTTGATGGTTTGATGGGTGTGATGTTTGCTGATGCTGGCTGGCTCCCCACCGAAGATTGTCTTCCCCTGGGTTTTTCTTCCGGAACGCGTTTCAAAGTTCCGTTTTTGGATGTTCATCCCTTTGTTGTCAGTTCTTTTTCTTTCAGTTATTGAAGATCGTGTTACCAAGGGGGGATACACCGTCATCTTGCCCCTGATCTGAGCCGCCCCCCACGAACATCTTTCCCACTATCCCCTTGTGTTAAGCTGTGTTTCCTACCGATTCGCTCTTCGTCGGTGAGGTAGTTTGCTTGGGAATTTTTCTGCGTTCAGTCGCCGCCGGACCCACCCAGAGTGATTTGACTACAATCCCCCCCTTTCTCTCATTCTTATTCTTTGACTAAAGGGTTGCTGGTCCCCACTTGACTCATCACTCCCCGTTTTTGCCCCTGTTACTTCACCATCCCTTCTTCTGAGTATTTGCTCTCGGGAACGCTTCGAAGGTCCCCTTGCCTTTTCCCTTGCAATTTCACAGCGTCGTGAGTTACGTTCCAAGAGTAGTGTATTCCTGTGTTTTGTCTTTTGGCCGTAACTTTGCTTTTTGAATTTTGTCTGGCCTCCCACTCGAGGGCGTCTTCTCTGCTGCTTTTGCGTGCCCCTTAGTCTTTCTCCCCCCCGGGGATGGGACTTTTTTTTTTTTTCTTGGCACTTTTCCCCCTTGTCCCGCCAACTTTTCTGTTAGTTCCCCCCCCCCCCCCTACTAACTCCTTTCCCCCGACTTATTAGATGTCTTTTCCCCGTCGATCCCCTTTTTTAACTGATTTTTTTCTCGGGTTTGAAGCTATCTTTTGTTCCTTCTTCTGTTTTGTTCCCCGTTGTTCCATTTTAACCGGGACAAAAGAATTTCTCTTTTCGTCTTTTGCGATGCCCACCCTCTTATGGATGACCTTCCCCTGCAAACCCCCCCCCCTTTAGCCCCCCATGAATTTATGAACCACCTAAGATTTCCCTTTTACACTTCTTTTCCCCCCCCCCAACACCTTCTCGGCCCCTTCTTAGAGTGCTTTCCCGTCGAAGGGTCTTCTTTTGCGATTTTCAGCCGTTTTCCCGGACACGTGAACCTTGTATTTTTTCACCTACACGTTCTTTGGCCAATCGGGTTGTCTGGGTCTCCGGTGACCTCCGCTAGGCTCGTCTTCATCCCCCAGCCCCCTCGGCCAGATGCCAGGGCTGGTTTTTTTTGAGTCTCCGCTCCTGCACCTTTCGGCCCGATGTTTTTCGTATCATGGTCCCTTTTCTCCTCCCCGGGCAATTGGCGACTTATGTGCCCCGATAACCTGTTGAGACCATCGATTCGCGAACATTCCTTTTTTGCGACCCCCTGGAACAGCAATTTCTCGGCATTTGTGTTGGTCCAGATGGTGTTCCCCCTAGGCGTCGGACCTTTTCACCCCCTTTACAAACTGTGCCCCCTGGCGCCGACCCCTCTTCGTTCCGTCAGTCGGTTTTGTGATCGTGATTTTACTTTTCCCCCCCAGGCCCGCATCGTTTGGGTAACAAAGAAAACTTACTGATTTATGGAGATGCCGTATTTTAGAAGACTTCGCCGTCAGATGGACCTCTTCCATTGGTCTTGCCCCCCTTTTCCATGGCCGTTTGGTCAGCATTTTTGAGACCGCAAACCCTTTTCTCCTTCTGGCAATGAAACAACCCCATTTCTTTTTTGACTGCATGGCTTTATTCGTATCTTTTTATGGGTAATTTTCGCCCCCACCAGCCCTCCCTTCGGCCCTTTCTCTCAATCATAGTCCGGGCTGGCCGTTTTTGACGGTTTCCCCTCAAGGTTCCCACCGAGTTTCTTGGCCGCGATTTTTGCTGAAGGGAGTTCTCCCCTTCCCCACACTCCCGCCCATTTTCCATCTGTTTATTGTTCCGTTGCCCCACCTGCTGGATTTGTAACCGTATCCATCCGATTTTTATAAGGAAACCACTTCCCCCGTTCCTTCCACCTTCGCGCACTAGTTCACCCCCCCTTGACGTTTTGCACTTGTCATGGATCCTTCCTTTCCCTTCCTCTGCAAGATTGGCTGCTTTCATTGTTCCCTCTTATTATGTACAACTTGGAGGAGTATTTTTCTTCAACGGCGGACCAAATTGTTACATGGGGGACGTTGCGGTTGTTTGGAATATTCTCCTGTATGTTCTTCCCCCCAACATAGTCTGGGCTTTTTTTCACGCGATTGGTTGCCCATCATCTTTTTTGTGGCTGCCTTATCGCCACCCACACAGGGCCCGTTGCTTTCCTTCTGCAAAGTGCGTTTTTTTTACACAGAACCCCGCCCCCTAGCCTAGGCTACTGCCGTATCCCTCGTTGTGCACTAGGTGGCAGTTTCTCACTCCCTTGGCGCCCCACTTTTCCTCTACCCTTTCTCGGCTCTTTGTTTGATTTCCGTTGTTCTTGGCGTCTCTTTCTACCAAAAAAGTTTTCCTTTCCCCACCGCTTCGGTGATTCATCCGCCAGCGGTCTTCGTTCCCCGTCCGCTTTTTCTTTCTCTTTTTTGTGCTGTCGCAGGACTACACCCCCCCTTGTCGAGTTTTGGTTTCTCCCCCTTCGCTTTTTTCCTTCCCTCGTATAACGCCTGCAGGGTACCGGACCCGTTGTGTGACCCGTGGCTTTGGTTGCAGCCACTTGGCTTGCACGATACAGCAGGGGTTCGTTCTCTTACCAGATCGCTTTCCTTCCGACCCCTTGGTAAACATCCCATCCTCGCCTTTTCCCCACATAATTTCTAACTTGGCTCCGGGGCCCCTTTAGCTCTCCCCCCCTTCTTATTTGATTCTCTTCCCTCACCGTTTTGTTTTTGTGTGCCTTTCAGGAGAGTTTCCTACCCCGCCTTGGCCGCATGGTGCTTGCCCGTGTTTTTCTCGTGCCACGTGATCCTTCTCCTGGTGGGCTATTAGTTTTTGTTGCCGACGGTTGAGAGTCTGCGGCGTTACGATGGCACACCCTTTCGCTGATTTTTCCCTCCCACCTCGTTTTTCCCAACCCCCAGCCCCCCCTTCCAACATTTTTTTCCTTAAGTCCTGCGTCTTATACGCCTTTAAAGATGGACTCTGAAGATGCAAGCTTTCCAAGGTGTTATGATTTGGCCTTGGGCAAGCTCCTCTGAGGTCCACCCTTCTAGTGGTCACCCTTGTTCTTCCAAATGGAAGCGGTTTTCGGAACCTTTTTTTCCCGCCCCTCTGTCTCCATTGTACCGGATCTAGCTTTGTTTCTTCGGTTCCTCCCTTCTCCTTGAGACATTTTGCCTATGGCTTGCCCAAAGCTCTGCTTTTGGTAGTTGCCCTCGTCTTTATTCGTCATTGTGCCTTTACAACGCACTTTTGGTCTCCCATAAAAGCCCCCACCAATGTGATTGTTTTGTCTCTATTTCGATCACGGATTATTCCCTCCCAAATCCGCGTAAACGCTCTTTTTGGGTCCTCCCCTTTTTTTTTGGATACTGATCACCGCCTGTCCCAAATGCAACAACTTTTCATAAGTTCGTCCCTCTCCGTTCCCATGTGGTGAACAGAACCCAAGTTTTAGGCTCCCCCCACCCCCCCTTTGTTCGAAAGGCAGCCTTTTTCGTCCCATTCCCTTTTCACCTGACCTTGATGGGTGCTGCCACTCCAAGTTTGTTTATTCCTAAGGGGAGTTTTCTTTTCCCCTTCCTTTTTTTGATCCTTCGAGAGTGCGTTCCATCCCCCCATTTGGTTTCCCCCCCATAAAGTGGTGTTTGCCCCTTTCCACTCATTGAGGTTGTGTTGTCTCACCCTTCCGGAAGTTCCCGTTCTGGCCCCCACCGGAACCCAAGACGTGTTACGTTTTTTTCCCCGCCGCACAAGGGGGTCCAGCATTCCCGTCGGGGACTTCTTGTTTTCCCTTTCAAAAAGGTGATTGCTGGTTTTGTAGTATTTCCCCCCCCCTGATCCATGATACAAGTTCTAGGCCGAAACTCTTTATTTTTTTCTTATGCCTTCTGTTTATTGTTTGGCCGCCTGACCCAACTTCCCATTCGGGGCTTAACCGTCGCTGTTGCTGCACATTCGCCAACCGTGCGATCCCCGTTTCATTTTGACCAGACGGTGTCTTGGCATTCAGAGTTTTGAATCATTCACCGCGTGTTGTCGCTGCTTTTCCCTTGTTGTTTTGTTTCTGGTTTTCGCCCTTCCTGTTACTTTCGTGACTCTCTTTCTTTTTAGCAAACCTCCTGCGCAATTCTTCTTTCGGTTTTTCGCGAAGTTTTTTTCTGCCGCCTGCTCTTTCCTCACCGTATCCGGCCCAACTACCTGTCTGAGCCTTATTTTGCCCTTTCCTCTGTCCTTTTACACATGGTTCCGAGTTCCTATGAACCCCCCCCCCAGGTGACTATTTCCTAGTTTTTTTCATGTTCATTTACTTTCTGTCTTTCTACCCCCGCGTTCCCGTATAATCCCCCTGTTCCACCGTTTTCCACTCGGCCTGCCAAGGTCTATAAGTTCCCTTTCTAACACCATGATGAATGCCCCTCCACTGTAAGTCCAACTCTTTCTTCGACCCCTAGGCTTGTTCTGTGGTTGTGTTCCCCCGTTGCATTGTGATCGTGATTCCCGTAATCTTTTCGCCGGGGCTTCACCCCTCCCGTCTGTTCGACACCCCGCTTGAATTGAGAATTTCTACTTTTCACCTTTTTTCTGTTGCAAATTTGTTACTTGACATTCTGCAAAGATTGGCACCTGGGGGGCTTCTACCTCTTGATCCCGCCACGTGGTAATCCCCCGGTTTTCCCCTCTTAAAACCAGTTCTCCGGGGCAAAACAAGGGCCTTTCTACATGGTCTGGGACGGTTCCCCGTACGTTCCGCACCTGTGTCAGTGCCAAATTGATTTTGATGGGCCTCCTGCCATCTCAGACATCCTAGGACGCCAGGAGCGGTGCAGGACCCTGCGATTTATGTTCCCTCTCGCATTTTTTGGACCCAATTCTCGAACAGGGCCTTCACTCCTGGCCAATTTTTACCTGGTTATTCCTCAGTGTCCCGGTACCGTGGGCCGTTGCGTGTTTTAGTTTCTTCTTACTCACCGTTTTCGTGACGCAAGCGTTGTCCTATTTGACTCGGCCTTTCCCCAAAGTGCTGTTCTGCAGTCTCCCCGTTTTCTCGAAAACCTGTTGTCATGCCGGCTTTGTCTTCCGATCCCGGCTGGGTGTTTGATCCATCGCTTGGGCCTGTTCCCTGACCCACCTTTCCCCACCTTGTACCCGTCCTCGTTTCAAGGATGAAAGCGGTTCGGTGACCTTCCCACCCTTTAGAGGTTGTGCCTTGGTTCATTCGTGGTTCCCTCCTCCCACCTATGTTTTCGTTTCCTTTCACCGGCACTTTCTCCCTTCCACCCCGCAGAAAACTTCCTGCCTGAGAGTCGCCACAGATTTTGCTCGCCGGCCCCCTGTGATCCCCACCTATTCCTTTTTTCTGGGCCTTTTTTTCCCCCTCCAACTTCCCGCACACCAAAACGGCCCCGTTTTTCCCTCACCTCATTGGGGAGTTGCCCCTGCTGGATTCTACGCCAATTCTCTCCCCCCCCCCAAGCTTTGCTAAAGTCTTTCCCATGTTCTTTTTGGTTTTTGCATTTGAGAATCTCCTGGATGTTTCCCCCTGGTTTTAAAATGACTTCATTTATTCCTTAGGACTGGACCACTTTCTGTTGCATTGCCACGCAGACAATCTTTACCCACATGTGTGAACGTTTTTTCTCCCCCACTGGATTCGCGGTACGCCCCGCCCGAAACAAGCAGGCACTCGCAAGCTATTCCCACCCCCCCCCAATTACCCCGTCTGTAGTTCCTGGGGTGCTGCACCAAATAACAGGGGGGCTTGGGGTCTTGTCTTGAAACTCCCTTCCCCGTCAAGGGTGTTCTTTTCCTTGGTGCCGGCATTGAGTTGTGACGAAATCCCTTAAAATTTCGTTGAGATTTGGGACTGGATTGACACCAGTGGCTTCTTCGCCCCCCCCCGTTGAGGCCAGCCAAAACCTACACCGCGCCTGCCCAATCATTCTCTGGTCCTGCATTTCCCCTGATTGTCGTAGGATAATTCTCTGACCTTTCTTCCCTTGAGCGATTGATGAAAACAAAGGTCTTCAGAGTTAACAAGTGAGTCGTTTCAGCCCTTGGTCACTTCTGCCATTGCCGGCGCCGCAAAAATCCTTTTTGAAACATTCGTCGCCTCGTCAAAAATTCCCAACCCGTCCCCCGGCAGACCGGTTCCTTTTGGGCCTTTTTTTTTTTCCCCTTCCCCGAAAACACGCTTCATGTTCGTGATGCTTTCCCCCCTTTTCCCCTCTAGAGCAGCTTCTTTGCGCCCCCCGTGTAGATACGCAGTACCCTTTTTCAGTCCTTTTCTACGTCCAAGACAATTTCCCAAACGTTGTCATCCTGTTTCCCTCGTTTTCTGCCTGGCTGTCATCCATCGAAGCCTTCGACAACCTTTTGAATCCCGTGTCCCAACCTCGTATCTTTTTCCCTACCTATTATCTCTTTGTCTTGCTGGTGTAAACCCATGGTTCTTTGACCCCCTCCTTTTTGTGGCCTTGCTTCTTTTTTATGTCACCTGCACCTTTCTGGATAATCGAGCTGTTTTTGTGCGATTTTTTACGGACCAGCGGTGCTTTTTTCTTTGCGAGCAATGCCAAAACCCCTTCTGTCCTGCACCGCAAGTTTTCGCTTTCGCACACGCTGGGTCTGTAGCAGCAGGATGTCAACCCTTTCATTTTTTTCTTACTCTAGAACTTCCTTTTTTCCGCAAGCAATCTGGACGCAAGATTTTGACAGGTCGGGGGCCAACTCCCAGTAGGTCTTTAAATTTATATCTTCTCCCCCCCCCCCCCCCTGTTTGTTTTTTTTTGTTTTCTTCTGAACTTGGCCCTTTGGACTCCCACCCGTTTAGCTTGAATCTCCCCCCCCCTTTCCCCCAGATGCTTTGGTTTCTTTATGAATTTTCCTAGGCCTTTGAGGTCACAATGCCATTTGTCACTCTATTTTTGGTATCTATCCGGACTCCCGCCACCGCCTTTGGCCCCCTGCAGTCCGCCAGCCCGGTCGCGGCGCGGGCCTTGATAGTAAATACCATCTGTCACTACAAAATTCTACGCCACCATACTTTTAATTTGCGCGGCTGTGCCGGTGACCATTACTCATCCTTTTGGCCGCCCCTTTCCCGGCCTCAGTCATGGTTTTTGCTTTCTCGGTCGACAATTTTTGCCCTTGATACACCAACTTTTACATCATTTTTTTCCAACATCCGTGCCAATGGAATCGAACAGTTTTCCAGACTTTCTATGGTTAAACAAATTGTCTCCCACGTTTTTCCCCCAACCGATTCCATCCTAGGGACAGCCTTCGATTGTCCTTCCTTCTACTGCCGGTACCGGCTGAATGCGTACATGTTTCATACCCGACGTTTTTCTCTAACTCTACCCAATGAAAGATCCTCCCGAAAACATCAGTACCCCCCTCCCTTGTGGGTTGCATGATTCCTTTTCCCCCTAGGTTCTTTCCTTCCTGGTGAAGGTTTTAGATGTCCTCGACTGGCTTTGTTGGACACAAAGGCTTTGTCCCCTGTGACGGGGACCATTTGGTCCGCATGTCTCCAACCCCTTGGTTGCCTCCCCTGCGGTTTTCCCCCCCGGTTTCATTCCCCTCCGCTCAATGCTCGATGTGATTATCTCATTCTCGAACAAAAATTTTGCTAACACAGCAATGATTCAGAAATTCGGCTGATTGGATGGGTATTTGTTTGTTCCGCTTTGGGGCGAGCGTCACCTTTTGTAATCCAGTCCCATCTCGGAATTTATTATTGTCTTTTTTCCTTTTTGACTGCTGTATGCGGGGCCCGTGACTGCCGAAGTGCAAAGACCTTCGGAGTTTTTGCAGTGCCCACGTGACGCAGGCCCCTCGTTGCTTGAATCCTTTTCGCACCCGATCATAGACGCGGGCGGAATGCTTCGGATGTCTCGCTGGACTCGACGGAATTGCTCGGTATGCGTCTTTTATCGCTTGGTCTTCGTTCGAACCCCCTTAACCCCCCCCCCCCCCTTTTGGTCAATTTTCCTTAAGTGAAGTCTCCCACAAGAAGGTTCCTTCCTCCTCATCTGACCGTTCCACCCCCCCCTGGCTGACAATACAGGCTTTCACAGCCATCGAACTCCTGCATCGGATTATACCCCCGCTTTTTTTAGTACTTTTGCAGTCCGTAAACTATCAATTCCAACCCCTCCGCCCATAGCTGTGCTCTCCACCCTGAGGTCCGTTTTTGTTTTTTCGTGTTGATTGTGTTTCTGATTGAGGCGCCCTTTCTCCCCCTCATTGTTTTGGCTGCCACGTGTCCCCACGTGGCCGTTGACTTTTGAGCAATTTGGTGGACTTCGGCCTGAATTTCTGCGTATTTCCTGATTGTTTTCATGGTCCAACCCCGTCATACCTTCCTGTGCTGAGAGGCAAGAATCCCTTACACTCTCCCTGTGCTACTCTCCGGTTAGTTAGATCTTTCTTGAATCGGTTTATGGTCTCTTTTAGCTTCGCCTCAAGCTCTCTTTTAAGCCTCACAATAGTTTCCCTTTCTGCGTTGTTTTCTTTGGCCACCGGTTTTTTTTGCTCGTATTCACCCACTGGCCACCGTTTCCCAGAACGTTCACACTTCTTTTGGACGGCCGCCTTACAACCCGTTTGTTCCTAAGGGCCCTCCTGCTTGCCCTGTTCCAAACCTTGCGACCGTAGCTTGTGGTATCAATTTACCCAGTTGGATGTCCGTGCTCTTGTAGCCTGCCTTGTGGTCCCGGGTCTCGCATGTCCACGACATTCTCGGTTGCTTCCTGCTGGTCTGCCGCCTATTCACCCTGCGCTTTGCCGTTACCCCAGCCTTTTCCCATTGTCAACGGTTCTTTCCCGTCGGTTCTTTTCACCCTCGACATTATTTCCCAGCATTGCTTGCAGTTTGGACTTCGAATTCCACTTTTGACTTCCACGGTCTTTTCTTCCGATTCGTTTGTGCTTTCTTTATGCCCGCTTTCTCTTCCTGATTGCAACCCCCCCTTCGGAAACAAGTCCTTATCCTTCGGCGAGTTCGATCCCCACACCTCGAATTGGCTTACTGTTTCCAACCCCAAATGCGCCACGAAAAAAACCGATTCGGACACCCCCATCACTGAATACCCTTTCACCTTTGCCCAAAGTCTCCCCCGCTCTGTCGGGAACAAGTAGCTTTCTTCGTGGCGGCTCTTTCCATTGTTTTTCGCAGTCTTTCAACGTCTTTTCCCCTGCCAAAGAGTGGCCATACTGTAGGAGTGGTAGCTCGGCTTCCCCACGCAGGATCTCCCTGCGAATTGCAGACACACTTCCGCTTGTGACTGCTGGGGGGTTGTTCGTTTTCCGCGCGGGAAAGTCGGTTCTTCCCCCGAATGTGTAGTCCTTTGACGCCCCAGGGGCAATGGCCCTCACCCTTCTGGCCGGATACGTTTTGAGGACCCGCTCGCGTTCCTTTTCCCACAATCTTTCCGCTACACCTCCCAATGCCTCCCCAGTGAAGCGTCAAGGTTTTTTTCCTAGATTTCTGCTCATCAGCTTCTCACCCGGAAACAGGGCTTCCCTCGGTTCTCCGCTTTGATGTGCTTTTTTTTTTGATTATTGTCCCCTCACCTCCTCCGTCTGTTCCCACTGAACGATTTATAGTTACTTCCTTGCGGTTGAAGCGTATGTCCTCACCATGTTTTTTTTTCGAGACCCTGATTTTGGACGCGTTGTAGCGGCCTCAGAAGCTTTTCTCCCACATCGTGCTGCCGACCCGTCAAGACCAGCATGAAGAAACAGAAGACAAAGTCTTACTCCCCCTTCCCCTTCGTGTGCGCCCTTTTTGGGTTACTGGGTATTTTTTCGGTTTTTTTTCTTGCCAAGCCTTGCAACTTCCACTTTTTTCCTATTTCCCCTTCTCGAATGGTTCTTTTCCTGGCAGGCTGAACGGGCACTGTTTATCCTAGTGTTTCCCGGCCGCCTTTGGCCGGACAACACCTCCCCGTTTGTATTTCACTTTTTTCCGGCGTATTTCTGGGCCCCATTCCCCCACGCACGTTCTGGGAACCATTTGCTCCGGTCCTCCCGATCAATTGCGTTGAACTTTAAGGAAATCCCTTAAACCCCTTGCCTCCCGGCACCCAGACCTTGACGGCTTTTCCTTGTAATTCCTTTGATGCGGCCCACGGGTTTTTGTTGTTTTATTTTCATGGGTCTCTGTACGTTGAAAGTGTTTTTTTTCTTTTCCCTGGGCGTCTTCAGACCCAACCTTAGGGCACATGTTGGTCCAGTGGTATTGGCTTTGGAATCCTTCAGCTTTGCTTTGAGGTAAAACTTTTTCTGCGTTTTGGAGGCCAATCACGGGGCTTCGGTTTTCATTTATCGCCCAAAAAACCCCCCTCACCTCCCGTTTTGTTCTTTGGTCCGTTCACTTTTTTTGTTTTGGCGCACACTTTTTGGTTTTTTTTCGATGGGAGGCTACTCCTGCAGTTACTACCTAGGTTGTCAAGCTGGTCGTGCTTTTTCTAATCTCCTTTGGCATACTCAAGCCCTCCAGACCTACGGTGGTCCCTTGAAGTTCCCGGGTATGGCCTGACCCATCCTTTTTTTTCGAACCAACCGTGTTTCGACCCTGTTCGGAGGATCGACTCAGTCGAATGTTTTCCCCCCCCCTCCTGCGGCGCTGCTTTCATCCAGCCCACCATAATTCAACCCTGAGCGTTTTTTGGCCCGACTTGAAGGCGCTGATAACAAGGGATTTCCCCTGGGGCGCCCGTTCTTTTCCGGCCCCCCACGTTGGGGTTTTTTTTGGCCCGCCCACATTATTTTGGCGGGTCGCTGCCTTGCGTTTTGCCCTAGTACGCCGGCTCCCTTTTTCATCTCCGTTCTGGCCAACATCCAACGTCCAATCCCTTCGCCATTTTGAGACTGCTTCACCGTTTTGGCCGCCCGTGGCTGCCTCTTTTTTTCAGGATCTTCTCTTGGCTTTCTATCCGTGGTTTTTTTTCTCTCTAAAGAGGCCGCATGCCTCCCCCGGGCCCGGAGACACCCTTGATCATTCTCCATTCGAATTCTATTCGTTGATTTTTTTGGAGTTTCCGTTGCGTTTACGCCTTTGTCACCAAAATTCGTTCACCCCCCCGCCCCCACCTTTTGATTCAACCAAGTCACCTTCCCCCCCCTTGGGGGAGCGTTTATCTCTTTCCCCCTTTCTGCAGCGCAAACTCTCAAGGGTGTTTCTTGACTAGGACCCGAGAATGGCGGTGACCATCTCGACTCATGAGGATTCCACTTCCCTCTCAGGTCCTTTAAACATTTTTTCGCAAGCTCTGCCAGACCGGTTCCCCTTTTATTCTTTAATTTTGAGGAGGGCGTTATGGCACTGAGTTCATTTTTAGTTCCCCCTGGGGACCGTTTTTGCCTTTGCCCCCCCTCGTCGTGCGTTTTTCTCATTCGTCTGCCGATTTTTCTTTACAAAACTTTTTTGATACGTCTCCAGCACCAAGGCGTTTTTTTGCCGAGTCGGTGAGAGTATTCCCCCTTTCTTTTAGCCAACATCTCGTAACATCCTATTTTGGACTCCGTTCTACGAACTTTGTGCTCAGTCCCCAGGGAACCGTTTCTCGACACTCTTTCAGTCCCGGACCAGACACTTTCCAAGTACGAGACTCATTGCCTTAACTCCTTCCGTCAGAAGGCTAAGCGTCACCATTCGTCAAGGGTGTTGTGAGCCTTCGCTTGCTTTTTCGTTCCGTGGTCTTTCCTTCGTCCTTTATCTAGGTCATTGGATCGGCTTTGGTTGTGTTCCATTCCCCCTTCCGGTGTCGAACACGTTTCTGCCACACCCACCGATGCATATCGGGTTTGGGTGATCTCACTTGAGGATGTGCCCGATTTTCGAGTGGTTCTACAAAAACGGCAGATCGTTTCAAGTTTTTAGTCTTTGCGGACCAGAGTGCCAGCCCTTTTTCCCCCCTGATTCTTGTCCCCGTTTCCGTCCAGGTATCGGCGTGGTTCGATGTTTTTTTTTGGCAAACCAGACCCCACCTTTTTTTTGACTGGGCACACTCTTGCGTTTTGCCGCTAGGTGGGTGCGTCCTCCTTATTTACGACCAAAAGCCATAGGGTGAAGAGTGCCCTAATCTACCCAAGGCGATCCCCAGCTCTTTGACCAGAAAAGTTTCTTCTTATATATAATCCCCCCCCGTTCTGGACGGCCCCGCATCGTTGACCTGGGCCTTTTTGCCTCAAGACTCGACTCTCGTGCAAACTTGCCGGCGTCACTGAGGCAAGGGTTTTGATCCGCGGACTTTGTTTTCTTTCCGCGACGTCGTTACGGTCCCAACTAAAATTGGGCTATTGCCTGGTCCCTTTTTTGAGCACCTTCTACCCATTGTTCCTCACTTTCAGCGCGTGCTCCAAAACAATCCAACCCCAACCTCCGTTTTCATCTTTTGGATTCTATGAAGCCGGATCTCCCCAGCTGGAGAAGCTTCATCAACTCCTCTCCCAAGTTCTTCGGGCCCTTTTTTGTCAAGGGTTCACGTGCCTTCTGTTCACAGAGCGCCCGCCTCTCTTTTCTCCGGTTTTTGCCAGGGTCTCTCCCTTTGTTGTGTGCAAAGTTTGCAAGGTTTTCTTTCTTTCCGACTTATCGATTACTGGATAAAGCCCCTTAGGCGTACCGCCGCCCCAGCGAAGAAATTTTTTCCTCTTTTTACACGTACATTGGGGCCATCAGTAAGCGGACCGAGGCCCCTAAGACGCCCACACCCGAGAAGCACGTTTGACAGACCAATTACCGTCGTCACTACTGAGGTGATTCCCCAAGTGGCCTTCTCCTTCTTCTTTTAACACTACTGCCCACTCAAAGTTGAGGGACCCTTCACAGTGTGGCGGCCCGGCGCGGCGAGACCCCCTCGGCGGCCTACTCGAGGCCCAGAAACGATCGATGTGTTCCTGACCCTTCGCAATTGCCCGCCCCCTCATCGGACAATGTGGTCAGCTGTTACTTTGGCTTTTTTTCCAGTAACGGTCACCCGTTACGCCTTTTTGCGGGCTTTGGTCTCGGTTTCGACGGCCCACGGCGGGGTATTTTTTACGGGCGTGCAAACTTTTCTTGCTGTTGATCCCGTTTACCCTGAGTAACACTTTGAACTATTATTGTTCCGGCGCATCCCTTTCCCCATCGATCGGCCTTCTGTCCGACTCCCCCTTTAAACGACCGTTTTCCTTCGAGTCCAAATGATGACCAGGCACGTCGCTCTACACAAGGGGAGTGGAATTGAAGTCCTGCGTTCGTCTTCTTATCCCCGATCCTGACGGTGACTGTAAATCCCCCATTCGTCCTTTTTCAAATACGGGCCGAAATCTTGCAGTGCTCTTTTCGCCCCCCTATGCTGTCCCTGCACGGCAATGTACTTCCAAATCCTTCGGTGTAGCCCCGACCCATTTTTCCACCCCACATGCGCAACACGTTCCAAGGGTCACGTCAGATGTGAGAGTCTTGCTGTTCTCGGTTTCGACTCCCACAATCGCTGCCCCACCCCCGGTATCCGGATCACAGTCGGTGGAGGCTTTGTTTGGAATCGAGCGGCCTGTGCTGCCCCCCCCAGGGTTTTTTTCCGGTTCATGATCGTAATCAGTCCCTTCGTTGGATCGCACGTCCTCCCCCCCTTTTTAAAACCACATGTGTGAACAAAGTGGGTTCCTACCAGCAGTCGCGTAGATTTTGTTTAGCCACGCCACTGCACTTCCACGGAGAGTTTACCACAAGCTCACCTCACCCCCCCCCCTCTCCACCCCCCTCTCACTGTACACCCTGCATGTGTTGACTTGTTTTTTTGAAATCTACTAACTTTCCCCTTTTCTCGAGGTAGCGCTCCGTTACGCCTTGCCCCTTCGAACAGGGGTCTTTTTCATTTGGGCGCACCCACAGTGTGTTACGTCCTCGGCCCCCCCTTCCCTTTATTCTCCATTCTCGGAGATTTGGGGACTTTTTTTTTGTCTTTTCCCCCCCTTCTTGCTTGTGCTCTTCCCCCGGAGGCAGCTAATTCTCCACCGGGCTACTTCTCTTTGTAGTCCCTTTCCATTTTGTTCGAGACGCGACTACATCCCCCCGACATCAAGATTTTCTTTGGTTCGCCTCTTTTCGAACCACCGGCGAGCCCCCCGTCCTTCCCGGCCCTTTGCGACTTCACTTAACCGGTCCGGGTAGACAAGGCTTCGCACAGTTCTGTCATTTTGTCTTACCCTCCCCATGCACCTCCCCTTTCCCTTGCACTGACGTTTTGAAGTGGGACGTTTGACTCGAGCAAACACCGTCTGTTTCCTTTTTTCACACGACTGTTTCTGTTCCTTGCGCCAGTCTCTCCCGTGCTTAAAAACGTGTAGTTTTATATTCCCTTCCAGTTAGGTCTGCGTTCCCTGACGACTCCGCACTAATCGTTATGTGTCCATCATGGCACTCGTTTCCGGTTTACTGTCCTCATTCCCCTCCCTAGCTGGCTTTTGTGAACTGAAGTCTTTCATTTCTGTTTGACCCTGTACTCTTCTTCCCTCCGGTGTCCCCCATCCCTACGTTGTTTTGTCTCGCCTCCGCGTCCCACCACACCAAGATCTCCCGATGTATCATGAGGGCCCCGTGTCTTTGTAACCTTTCCAAGGACGCCTTGACGCTTGTCATCTAGCGTTCTGTTTGAGTTACCGCATGATCACGATTCCCACAGAGGATGGCTTCCTCGTAAAGTCCTTTACTGCCCTCGCCATTACGCTCATTTTCGGCTGTGCGCCATATTTTTGCGCGTGTTCTCCCGAGACCGGCCGACGTTCGTACAAATTTTCCCGGGGCCTAGACTCGCGGTACAACTTAATGGTAGCTCCCCACTGTCAACTTGAGCGTTTTGCCACGTATTTGGAATTCACATCTCCGCATTATGTCCTTGTGGCTGGGCCCCCAACCCCCAACAGGTCTTGGATG
>Ga0179593_1461720_pt1 | contig 16517 bp, 14 predicted proteins | sample CZODoug2_1_08_16_FD_185931 | JGI IMG/M metagenome (GOLD analysis project Ga0179593, IMG submission 185931) | Vadose zone soil fungal communities from Angelo Coast Range Reserve, California, USA - CZODoug2_1_08_16fungal (PacBio error correction) | ecosystem: Environmental > Terrestrial > Soil >... | reverse complement strand
GTCGTCGGTACCCGGCCGGGCCCCGTCCCTCCCTCCCTTCTAGTTTCCGCACACTCTTGGGTTTTTTTTCCAGGTCCCAGGTTGCCGAAAAACCTCCTTTTAACCTCCTTTCAGTCAGATTCCCCTTGATGTAGGTCCCGTCGCGCGGTTCTCCCCCCCCGCCGGGCACGACCCCGCCCGGTTTGATTCCGCACATCGTTTCATGCTTTCAATGGTGCACCGTCTGTGTTCTTCTCCTTGTGTGTCAACTCCTCTCCCTTGGGTGGTACCCCTCGCAGCAATTTCGTTGTGACAGGTAGAATTGTACGGCGCCGCGGCGTTTTCACCACTTCTCCCCGGTTGCTTGATTGCCGGTGGACAGTCTGTCCCCTCGCCCCTGGGCCTCACAATTGATCAGATCGTAGCCCTTTTTAGTTCCCTTGAAGTGGGTATATTTTTTTTTTTTTTTTTTGTTTTTGCCAGCGCTCCCAGTCAGCCCTCGGCTGGGAATTCTCTGTCTATGCCAGTTCTTTGAGCCACGAAGAATCCCCTCAATCAGCCGTCAGCCGTTATCGCTTGGGGATAACGGAACGCTGACGCCAAACCCCCCCCCTGTTTTTTTGATTTATTTTTTTTTTTTTTTTTTTTTCTCCCCCCCTTTTTCCTGCAGGAAGGTGACACGTTGGTTCCAAATGTTCCCCGGACCGGGCACCTGACCGGGAGTAGACAGCTTTAAACACCCCTGTCGACGTCGTTGGGGCTCGTTGTCCTTCCTCGAGGATATTTTTTGGCCCACTTCGTGAGGTACTTGTTTGCCAGTTTAGATTGGAATGGTCTCCGTGGAAGCACCAGCTTCCCCTCCAGGCGGGGCGGACCACGAACTTCCCCTGCCTTGCGCTTTGTAGGTTCCCAAAGGTCTAATGACCTTCCGGCCCCCCCCCTCTGATCTTATTTTACCGAGGTTCGACATGTTTTCCTTTGAGATTCCTGGTTAATCGGCAGTTTTGCATCATCCTAAGACCCAACCGCCGCTCGACTGACAGGGAAAAACCGGAGGTGAGCAGGCGAAGTCTTCCTCTCCTTTAGACAGGGGAGTTGTTTTTCCCCCCCCCGAGTCCCTTCTTTTCCACAGGACGTTCAACTTTAAGCAAAGCGCCCCTTTTCCCCCGTCACGACCACTCCCGTTCTGCCACTTTGAGGTTTCGGAGAATTCCTTGTAAAGGTGGTCCTTTTTGAGAGGTGGTAGCTAAAAGCACACGGAAAAACGCGATCAGTGCCGACTATTTTTTTTTTTTTCACCTTGTTGCCCACTACCCTTCCCCTTCCTTTCCAAGAGGACCCCCTCTCCACCAGATGTGAGCAGATCAGGCCCCTTTCAGAGGAAGGAAGAAAAAGTTCGTTCCCCTTCTTGACGTGCTTTACAGGGAGGTGCCCGCCCTTTTTTTTTAGCGTACAGCCCTTCCCTCCAGGACCCCTTCCTTTTTTCCGCACCAGCATGCCCTTTTCTAGGTCAATGAAGCGCATCCTTTCATCTCCCCGATCAGTCCACTGTAGAAGCGCGCCGGGACCCTTTTTTTTTCGTCGGCATCTTGTGTCTTGGTCTTTTTCTGGAAAGAATTGCCCCCCACCACTTGGACACTCTCCTCTTTGGCCCCATACTCTTGCACTGACTTAGATTTGGAATGAGATCCCTTTTTTTTTCAATTCAAGCAGTGTGTACGTCGCGGTTGCCCCCTTTGCGAAAGATACCCAATACTATCTCCCTTTCCACCTTGCAGTGGTTGGTATAGTTAATTGCGCCCGTTTTGGCAACCCGCGAGACTCAGACCTAATGTCACTTTGTACGTGTCCCAGATCGTCTCTGTCGGCATTTACTTCTCCCCCAAAGTAGGTAGGCACGGAGTGGTGTTTGGCACTCTTATCCTTGCCACTTCAAGACAGCACACCCCCGCGCCCTTTTGAAGCACCGCGGGTCTGTCCTGTTCCCTTGGCTGCTCCAAAGCTCCCCCCTCCGGTTATTGCGTCTTCCCCTTGGTACATTGTCTGCCCCCTGACCTTATTTCCCGCCCGCACGTTGGACGCGGGTGGGCTTGCGAACAGGGACGTTCGCCAGTCACGTGACGAGGTTTTTTTCCTTTTCCTTTTTTTCTGTTGCTGACCTTGTTCTATCCTGGTTCCCCCTTCTTGTGAGTGCCCCCCCCGGTTTAGTCCGGCGGGCCCGGCCGGTTGATGAATCTTGCGCCACAAGGTGCCCGTCCTCCGCGTAGCAAAGATGAGATTCGTCTTCTAGTGTGGGTTTAGTGCTTTCTACCCTGCTCGAATGAAACAACCTCCGGATGTTTTGCAACATGGAAGGTAACTCCCCCTTGCACGTCGAACTTCAGCGGAGGTTTACCCGTTCCTTTTTTTCCTTGCTAGTGTGGGGCCGCCCCCCCCCTTCAAGGACTCCTTTTGGAGCTTCAGCCTACTCTCTGCTTTTTCCCAAAACTCCGGCAGCGCCGGCTAACTTTTCTCAAAACCGCCTTCGCGTCCGTGCTTCAGAAGTCCCCAAGTTTCCTCTCCCGGGTCAAAGTCGGATTTTTTCCCATTGCCACTCCGCCTCTCTGATTCTGCCGTCTTCTCCCCTGACGGGAACAATCTGACCGGAGCCCTCCCGTGGTTGAATAACCCCCCAAAGCTTTGCCAGCTGCGCTTCGTGGTCGTTAACCTCCCTTTTTTCCTTCGAAGTTTGGATCTGGTGCTTGTACAATTTTCATCTTCGTGAGCTACCAGGTACCCGCTTCCCCTGCTTTCGCCTCCGGGGCGGATCAAGCGAAGAACACCGGCCCGTTAGACCCCTGTTTCCGTCTTTCAAAAAGTTGGGTCCGTTCTCCCTTGACCAGTGTTCCTTTCCCCTTTCGCTCTCCGGCAGATAATAGAAAGTTGCGCAGGGTCTTTCCGATCAAGTATTCTTGCTGGGGGTCTCTTTTCTGAGTCTTTTCCTTTTCTCCGAATTACGCCAGTTCCAGACGCAATCGCTGACGGTCTACCGTTGCTTTGGAGGCAATTGCCCCGTTTTGGCAGTTAACGATTGCCTGCCTGTCCCACTTTTTAATAGATGATAAGGGAGTGGCCCTTCTTTGGAATCTTTTTTCCAGGGGAGATCCCAAGACCACCGTCTCGTGGGCTGCCGCCGGAGGAGTCCTACTTTTTCACCTTTATTTGAAAAGTAAACCTTTCGTCTGGCCCCTCCAGGTCCTTCTCCACCCCCCGTAGCAGATCCAACCCCGTCTGCCAGTACTCCGCTGGACCCTTGATGTTTCGTTTGCCGCACCGACGGGCGGGTATGGGTGCGAGCGTGGGATTTGCAGCTAGCGGAACCTAAGTATTCCTTGCACTCTTGGTTCTGGGTACCGGAGTCTCAACCCTGCCCCTTCCTGTCGCCAAGAGAGGGGAGAACTAAGTTTTTGTAGGGCCCGCCCTCTTCCCTGGCTTATTCCTCCTCTCTTTTTCCCCCTTTCCCACTCATACTACCGTTGGTTTCTTCCGGGAGTCCCCCCCCGAGTCCGGCGGGAATCCGTCCTCTCTTTTTCGTCTAATCTTATTTTTCCAGGGGAACAGGGTGCCGAAGCCGATTTCCCAAGTTGCTTGCTTTGTTCTCTTTCTCCCCTTTCTTCGACCACCCTCGTTCCCCCCCCTCCCAGGAGTGAGACCTCCCCGACTAAGATAGACTGTTAAAACTTCTATCCTGTGGTTTGGACTATGCGTGTAGCACAAGGCGAAAACAGGCCACCTTGCGGTTGCGCCACGGACCTGTTATCCTTGGGTCTTTTTTTTAAAAGGTCGCCTATTCCTTTTAGGCGCACCAACGCGTCTTCTCTTTGCAGGCTTCCTTCTCGGTTGCCATTTTCATCTTGCAGAGCTCAACATGATTCAGCACTTTCTTTAGTTGTCTCTTTCAGGCCTATTCTTGTCGCCCCCTCGCTGTTAGTTCCCCTCTTGGCCCATGGAGTAATTGGAGACACGGCCGTAAGAGAGGGTGTTCAGCAGGCGCCGTCTTTTCAAAGGACCAGCTGGACCCACCAAACTGGTTCTTAGGTGGATTTGCGAGAATTGCACCTTTCTAACGGGAAGTAGACCTGACGTTAGCTCAAGCCTCTGTAATTAGTTGAGGTCGTGCTCCATACCCTCGCGGGGCGGCGGAGTGTCGGGAGAGGGGAGAAGTAAAGACCTCTCTGACCCTTGTCGTCCCCATTCAAGGACACCAGAGGCGCCCGCCCCTGCTTAAGAACAGATTGCCTTTTTTCAGAGTTGTGGTGCTTCCAGATTTTCCCGATTTCTGCTTTTCTGACAAGGGGTACTCTATGATCTGTCAGGTGTGGTGGGGTTTGGGGCGGCGAACTTCCTACTGCTCTTAGTTTCCTCCCTTGCGTAGTTGTACTTTCCCCCTCTGACCCCACTTCCTCATTTGACTTCGGGCCTTCTTAACGGCGTTTTTCCTACGTTTTCTCCCTTTTGGCCGATTGCGGGCTTTTTTGACCAGCTCCGGTCTGCAGGCGGCCGTGCTGTACGCTTCCCAAAAGGAAAGCCCGCGCCGATTTTTCAACCAACGTCACGTACCCCTTTCTTCTTAAGTCAGGCGTTCCTTCATTTTTCAACCCGTTGGTGAGGTTGCCTTTTGTTCAGGTCGCAGTAGTAACTGACCCCCAAATAAAGCCCCCTCTTCTGTTGGACTCTTATCTTCGGTCCAATTTTTGCGCACCGCTTTCTACTCCGGTTCCCAGCGTCAGCACAGGTGGGAATTTCCGTTGGAGCAGGAACCCCTGGATAAGACCCCTTCATGATTCCAATACGGTCCTTCCCTCTTGGCCGACCCTCGTAGCCCTCCATTCAAAAGCTTAAGGTTTTCCCCCTTGAGACTTACTGACCTCTCCCTATAAACGGCACGTTCCTTTTTTTTACACACGCAGCCCTCCTGTTTGTGCATTTCTGTCGCCGGTTTTTCGTAGCAGGTTTTCTGGATCGTGCCCTCGTCACCTCTGAATTTGAAGTCCATTCCCCTTCCCTGACTTGATTGCACTTTTATACAAGTGGTTTGACATTCGAAGTTCTTTCGCGAGCGGTTGACTTACGTTTCTCCTTTCACTTTTCAGGACCTTCTCTCATCTTTCCTTGTTTGTTTTGTGAGAGAGACGCTTTTCTTAAGCTGCGCCACTTCTTTCCAACGCTTACCCGAATGCTCTCCTTATTATTTACGTGCATAGAGTCCGTCTTCAATTTCGCAACGCTGTTCCCCAATTTTGGAGGGGAACTAGATCCCGTCCCTACTGCAACCACTGAGCCGACCCTCCTTTCCCTCAAGAGCGGAGTTAGTGCTTGATCAATTCGTGTGGAGAAAGCTCTTCTTTAAAAGGTACTCATTTTCCCCTCACTGGTAGCGTCCCTCTCTTACGGACCTCTGTTGGTTTTCATTCCCCGGAACTTTCAAGTAAGAGGGGCCTGCGTCCTGCTGAAGGGTAGCTCTCGACCTATGTTCTCACCGTGTTTTTTCCTTTAACGCCGGTTTTTTTGAAGTTTTACCTCTTGTCCCCACTTGCACGGAAGAAGTCCTCTTGGGCGGCGGTTTCTGTTCTTGATATCACCACCTGATTCCTGTTTTCCTACACCGCAGGGGTGCGATTCCCTGCCCAACTGTATTCAGCCCGGCCCGGTTTTAGTTGGCCGTTTGTCCGTGCTCGCTTGTTGAATGTAGGAACTGGAAGGTGTTGGCATTTCTTTTTTTTTCTTTCCCTTTTTCCAACAACCCCCGGAAGGCAAGGGGCTTTTTTCACCACCCCGGCTCTTCCTTCTTGCTCCCTCCGGTTGCTTGCCGCTTCTACGCACTTCTTTATTGAGTACACCATCACCCCCCCCCAAAAACCAACCCATCCTGCGCTCTTCCCCGTCGGCTTCGCTTTTCTCGCCTCCTGTGGTCCCTTTGGTAGGCCGGTCAGTTACCAACGGCCCCCCCCTTCGCAAGGGTGTGTAATTCATCTTGTGCCTTGTTGATGTCCGGCGCCGCTGGGGTTTGGTTATTACAGGTCAGATCGTCCCCCCTTACATCCTGTGGCCCCTCCGACAAGACTTGGGAACCCCCTGAGAGAAGAAAATACCCTCACGCCGGTGGGACAGCGGTGGTTTTCTAAGATCAAAGGCAACTTTGCTGGGAATTCTGCCCCGGTCTCTTCCCAGGTCCCCCGCTCTCCGAGTCATACCCCCCCATCCCCGACAAGGTCCCTGCGAGGCTTCCGACGTTTACGGCGTTTTTTTCCACTCTTCGTTCGGCGGCTTTTTCCCCCCACCTTTCTCTCTCCCACACAGCTGATTTCCGTTTCCGCCGCTGGCGGCCCTCGCTCGAGTTTCAACTTCAAGCTTGCCCTCTTTCCCCTCCCTATTCTCGAGCTGATTCATTTATGCCGGGGCTCTGTTCATCCCCTGGGTGAAATGGCTGCTCTCAGACGGTCCGACGCCCGTTGTCCCTTCGTTAATTCCTACCTTTTAAAACGAAGGGGATGCCCCTTTCACGGTTCTGGGGCGGGCCCACTCCGGCGTTCGCCCAAAAAATGACTAAAAGGAAGATACGGATTTCCTTTGACCACATTATCTGTGTTGAACTCTTTTGGTTGGCGTCTTTTTTTTTTTTCCCCGGACCGCGCGCCGACCCTCCTTGCCTCCCTCGAGCGCGACCTATTTCTTTTTTCTTTTTTGAACCTGGAGTAGGCACTAGCCCCTTTTCCTTCTCCAGCCCGTCAAAGAGCGCTTTCTTCCCCCTCCTAGTATAGGCCCCGGTTCTTTTCTTCTGAAATTTCCAAACTTCCTTTCTTCTTCCCAGTTTTTTTTTAGAGATAATTTGTATTCCTACACCGAGGACAGGTAGGGAACCTAGTTTCCCTCCTTGGCGCATTGCGGGGCCACGGTGCCTTTTTGGTTCAAATCAGCTCCCCGAAGCTCCCCTTTTTTCGGGTGTTTCGGCCGCGCGTTTTCAAACCCCTTCTTTCCCAGACCCGTTCCTTTAATCCGACCTTCAGGCAGTCTTCTTTTAAATCGACACCTTGGGCTTGTTTGGTTTGGCCCTACTAATGGGGGTTCTTTCCAGCTCCATTTCCGTTTCTCGGACGCAGTGACGGTTGGACCCGAAATTGCTTGTTTGATCTTGCAGAAGTCTGACAGTCTCAGTAACCATGGAGTCGGAGATGTTCGTTTTTTTTAGAATGTTCACCATTTTTCCAAGCCCCCAGCCCCGAGCCCATTTCCCTTGACGCTAGAGTTCTGCTGGAAGTGAAATTTCTTCTCTATGGAGAAACGCTTTCGGTGCCAGCTGCTTCCCTTATGGACCCTCTTGAAGCGGTCCCTCTTACAACTCCCCGAAGAAGATTTTCCATTTCCTCCTTACCGCGTCGCCGGACAACTGGAGTAAACCTGGTATTCTTCCTGCTGATTCTCGGCCGAAGTTTCCACGTTGGGGGATACTCCCCGTCCAGTCGCCGCACTTACTTTAGTATAACATATTAACCACTTTTTCCTTTTAGTAGTTCTTCGCGGCTTCTCTCCCCCAGGTTCGGCGAGCAGTTTTTTGTGATGTAATCTTCGAAGCTGACGTATAGCTCCCCCGACACAAGCGGCGCCGCCCGACCGTTCGGTTGGAAAAAATTACTTTCAGCTTTCCCTTGTTTGTGGTAATTATTTTTCGCCGGATGGATCCTTGGGTCCTCGATGGGCCCGCGTTTATCACCCTGTCGTAACGCTTCCTTCCGGGAGGAACTTTTGCAATGACTCTCCAATCCCGAAGTTGACCGCAGCGCGGCCGGACTGGGCACGACGGCCTTTTCCGTTTCGTGAGTCCTCCCTTCTTTTTTTTTTTGGGCTTTGTTGAAACAAGACTCCGTTGTATTCCTCTAACAGGAGTAGTTGAGCAAGGGCCACAAACCAGCCATTCTCTCCCGTTTCACCAACGTCCCTCACCACGTTCCCTGGGCTGTTTTTTCCTGTTGCATGTTGTAGTACCACTCATTTTTAACCCCAACCCAACCCTTCTCTTTTTCATTTAGGTGGTTATTTCTTTGGGTTCTCCGAAAACGCCCCTTCCCCCCTTCTGCCCGAGAATGTGCGGCGTTCTGCGGGTCACGTTTTTCCCTCCACTAGGGCCTCCGGGGCACGTACGTAGCCCCTTTTTTTCGCTTTTTGCGCCCCCCCAAGGATAGAAAGGGTCCCACCTTTTCTACCGGAGTGCAAGGACTTCGGTTTCTTGGATGGTTTTGAGCAGGCTGCCTCGTTAGGCTCAAGCGCGGGCGGCGCCCCGTTTTAAGTTGCCCGAACCTGCTTCCTGGGTAGATCTGAAGGAAGAAGACTTCCCCTCCATTCCCGAAAGCGCCACCGGAACGTTCCTTCACCCGAGACTTGGACCCCCTTTTTTAGGGCGGGCGCGGTTTTTTCCCTGCGCGCCGGTGGATTTTCTTGTCCCTTTCACCAGGCAGTTGCACAACGAGAACCTCCGGCTCCCCCTTGCACGAGTCCTTCTAGATCAATCCTTCAAACGTACCCCCTTCCCCTTTCTTTTGGATAGTTCGCGGTTGCGACGTTAGCTCCTCCTTCCGGAATAACTTTTTTTCTTTCTTCCCCCGTCCTCCGTTGTTGTTTGTGATTCGTCTTTTTTCTTTCTTTTGAAGTTGTCACGTCGAACCCTCGACGACAAAGCCTTTTGCTAAATGTTATACTCGGACGTGCTTTTCAGTTTCAGTGCGTGATGCTTCCTTCCTTCCCCCGTTTCTCTGCACTGGTTTGTGTTGAGGGGCAATGATTACAACCCTTCCCGATCAAAAGCACCCCACGGGCCCGCCCCGCAGACGAACACGTGTAGCCGTTTTTTTCTTGCTCCGTCGGTGCTGCTTCCGTTCTGGGTTGATCTTTTTCCTGCTTTTCCCTTGGTGATTGGGTTTCAACTTTTACCTATTTTCCTTTTTCCGCCTCGCTGAGGGTACGATAAGAGTGGATGAGCACCAGTCCGTCGACCCCCTCTTTATGGGGCCACGCTCTGTTTTTCGTTCTGTTTTGCTGACGTGTTCGATTGGCCCCTTTTTCGGCCCAAGTGGATGGCACTGCTTTCCCGTCGGCACCTTGGTGATTACGAGTGCTTTCCTCCCAAGGTTGCCCGGCAGCGAGGCTATGCGGGGCGAGTTTCTTTTCTTTAGAGATAAAAACTTCTCCCTTTACCCAACCGGCCCCCGAACGTTGTGTACTTGACTTTTTTTCCTTCTGCACGCCTCTTACTCCCCTTGCCATTTTTTTTTACGCTTTTTATACGTGATAAGGTGGCTTTTTCAGGCCAGTTCCGGGCTTCTGGAAAGGTTTTGGGGGAATGCTGTTGCAACCAAAGTTTCTGCCTCGCCGGCTCAAGTTTCCCCCCGCCTTCTTCGTCGTTCCCCGGCAGGTTTCTGTCAGGGCCGTCTCGTTTCCCCTTGACTTTTTGGATGTTTTATGACAAATGAGTTCTCCTAATTCTGATTCCGGGCCCGCCCCCTATCTCCCCCTTGACGGGGTTTCCCCAATACGATTCCTTTGCTCGACCGAAGAATTTTCGGATCTTTTGACATTTCCACACGCGTGAAAGTAATAGGGTACGGGCACCTGCTTAGGCGATGGTGCTTCCTGGGGGGTCTTTTTTATGCTCGTTCTTACTTATGTTGTTTTTTGGGTGTTTTGTGGTGGTGTTTTTGTCCAATTCCCCCCCTCCGTGTCCAAATCGAAGATCAGGGGTCTTGTTCCCCACGCCGTACTCCTCGCCAAAGAAGGACTTAGTGTGCCTACCACGTCCTTTGGACCTTGTCGAGGAATGGACCGGAGTTCCCTGGAACGGCTCGCAGAGGACTTATATGGCAGATCATCGACCATTTTTTTTCTCTTTCGTGACTTTTCGATTGAGTCGGTGATGTTTTTCACCCCTTGGAGGCTTTTAATCCCCCGCACATTCTTTAGCCAGGTTCCCTACAGGACCGCCTCTCTCCTTTCCTACCAGGCTATTAGCGCCTCTCGACGACCCGCTTCCTTTGCCCTCCGCGATTCCTCGATTTCTTTGTTTCTTTTTTTGGACCGTGGCCATTCCTCCACCTTCTTCTCCCGGCACGCCCCAAACCGCCGACGCCTTGGCTCTGCTTCCTACGGCCCCAGTTTACCTATCAGGGTGCAAAAACGTCACTGCTTTTCTTTGGGACACACCCGAAATTCGCACTCTTTCCTCCCCCATATAAGGAGTCCACCCTTCGGGTCGGTTAAAAGTACCTCCTTTCTTGACCCGTTCTGTCGGGCGCTGCGAAATCAGGGTTTTTTTTATTTGTTTGACCAGAGCCGAAGACCCACCGGAGCTCCCCTTCGGATGGGATTGTACCCTTTCTGCCACCTGGAGTTCAGGTTCCCCCTCCTCCCTCCCTTCTCGGAACAGAAGATGTTTTTGAGCCCTTTGAAGTTTTTCTTTCTTGGGATCTTTGTTTACCTTGAATTATTCATATTTATTTCCTCCCTCCTTTTTTTTCGCCTTCGTAGAAAAGTCAGGTTACCCTTGCCTTTTTTTCCCTCCTAGATTGTCTGCCACATTCCTTTTTCCCCGGCGGCACCGGGGAGATGTCAAAGGGGGTCCTGTTTTCCAAGCGGTTCAATCTCCCGGAAGTAGTCGGCCCCCCCTGAGTTCTCTTCGTTTTTCTTGAGCTTCCTGCCCACCCTCTCTGGCCCCCTCCCCAGCTTTTTGCAAGCGAATAGAAATGTCAGGGTCCTTTCGAGGTTGGTACTCTGCCTGGTTTTTGTTTTCTTCCGTAGAATTTGAGAAAAGGAGAGTCCCTCTTTTCCCTATGCCGTGAATTTCTTTTTCCCGGTGGAACTTCTCCTACCTTTGCCGTAGAAGGATGATCAAGCCACGTTTTTGAGATTTTTTTTTTTGATGAAGTGTGCCCTTGTGCCATATTCACCCCCTTAGCCCTTCCATAAAACCCTATACTCTCTCTCCCTTCTTTTTCAGGGCGTCCTTTCTTTTCGGAGTGAGATTTTTATGGCGTCCTTCGCTTTTTCCCGCAAGAAAGGGCTATGCTTAAAGAGTTCTCCGTGTGAGGGAGGTCTAAGACTAAAGAGAGGGTGTCCAGCTGGTCTCCCTTAGTTTTGCAACGTTCCCGCATTAAGAAAAACTTTTCCCTTGACCTGAGACGTTCCCTTTATAGGCCCGGGTCGTCCCGAACTTTCCTTGTAGTAGACTACCCGCTGTTCCCTTCTTTATTTTCTTTAGGGATTTCTTCCCTCTCTCGGCGATAGCGGTGTTTGTTTCGCTGTCATTTCCCGCGTGGTATCCGCGCTTCCCCCCCGGATCCCCTCTTCGACTCCAGGCCTTTCTCCTCTGGGCGTTTAGTCTTTTTTCCCTCTTTTTTTTTTTTTCGTTCCCCAGCTTCATGCTAAGCGGGTCGCCTTGGTCGATGTTGCCTTCCTGTGGGCGACCTTTGGAGCTCCCGTTTAGTATCGTTTTATTGCATTTTTTTTTCCCCTTCCCCGCAGGGGAAGGCGCTCTCCCCTTCCCTGGGACCGGAGGGAAGCAGAAGGTCCCTTTTCGGTAGGGTCCTGTCTTTGCTTTTCCAAGTGCAGGCCGCTCCCCCTGTCCTTCCGTCCTTTCCAACTTCCCTCCAAGATTACGTATTCCCCCCCCCCCTTTAACAGAACCTTCCAGGTTTTAGGTGGAGGGGCGGGACTTTTTTGACCGGTGCACCCCGTTTTTTGCTAGTTTCGGTGTTAGGTTGTTTAGGTAGAAAAAGACCCCCTCACGTTCTTCATCGTGTTTCCTTCCCGCGGGAAATTGTTGAGCCCTTACCCTTTGTCCAAGCATTTCCCATCCCCCCCTCGTACAAGCCAGCTCTGAGAGGATCCCCGGTATCAGGACTCCCAAGGATTTCCCCCTTTTTCTTGTAGGGGTGCCGGATTTTCCTGTTTGACCCCTTCCCCTGGAGGATCACTCTCAGGTTTTCTTGTACGTTTACCTTATCTCAGTCAGACTCCCCCCTTCACCCCGACACTACCTTTCTCCAAGACGGAAGCCCGGTTCTTCTGCGTTTTCTCCGTTCGGGGCGTTTTCCGGGGGCTTTTGTCGCCTTGTGTGCTTTTAACTAGTATCCTTGCAATCCTCCTCCTTTCTTCTATTCTCATCCATTCCTTAGATTCCCGTCGCTCAATCCCCTGGTATTCTGTTTCGTGAGGATGCTGGTGCTTTTTTTTCACTCAGGCGTACATTATTTTTTTTTTTTACCTTTTCCTTTCCGTTTTTTTTTTTGAGGCTTTTTTTCTCCTTTAGTTCTTGAAAGTAGTCCCCCAGTACCCCGCATGCTTGTTCCAATTGCTAGAGTCATCCCCCCCCCTCCTTTTGTGATGCTGTTCCTTCTCAAAATTTCTCTTGTCTTGGTTGGGGTGGGGAACTTTTCCCAGCCCAATGTCGCTCCCAAAGTTCCAGGCCCCCCCTACCCCCCCTTCAGCCCCGTTTTTTTTTTAAGTCTTGCCTTGGTTTCTCAAATTTTTAGTTGATTTGACCTGCTTCGTCTTTGTTCTAGCCCCCCTTACAACAAGGTGGGACCAGGATTTTCCCCTGTCTCAAAGCGGCGGTTTACTTTTTTTTGATCCTCACCATCCTGTTTTCTCCCGAAGCAAGTACTCGGGGCAACAGATTCTTTATCTTCTGGAACCTTTGATTGGGTTTCCATGTTCGGCCCACGTTTTCAGAGGAGGGCCTCTTGTCCTTCCTGTTGAATACGCTTAACATGTGCCGGGCCTCTCCCGACGGGGAAAGTCACCCTTTGTTTTACGTGGCCCGTGGTTTTGTTTAGGGACAGCTCGCCCTTCCACCAACGGCCCACCCCTCCCCCCTTGGGCCATCTCACCTTTTTCCTCCTCTTTCATCCTCCTTGGGAAGTTGTTATATTCCTGTTCTCCCTTTCTCACGGTCCCGTGAGGCGGGCCTTGTTCGAGCCGGTTGTCCAACCCCGCCGGGCCTTTCCCTACGGATAATGTTTTTCACCGCTGGCCGTTCTCTTGTTTCTTAAAGTGCGCTTCGCGGGTTTTCTTTGGTCGGCGGATGAACATGCAACTCCGATTCTGGTTCCGTGTCCCGACCCGGTAGCCTTATCCTCTTCCCCTGATGTGGCGCCGTCCCCCCTCCTAAGGGTGTGCACCCGCCCAAGCGAACTTTCACGTTTTTCCTTTCGCTTTTTCGGGCGCCGCTTGCTTCCTTTGGGGGCTTTTTTCCATTTACCATTTCATGGATCGTTTGCTACAAGGACAGCCCGGGGTTCACAACGAGATTATGACGGGGGTTTCTCCCAAGGAAGAACTAAAGCAAGAAGGGAGAACTGGTTCCTGTGTTTCTATCCAAGGGGTGACTCTTTGCCCGTGCGTCCACAACGTGAACACTATAACCCTCATTTTCTGTTCGACCCCGGTGTTGGCGTTTTTCCCAGTCTTTCCCTTCGCACCGACTCGGCTGCTGGTGGGACCACCCGGTCGGGAGGCGTTTCCTGTTCTTCCGCGCCCCATAGTCCCGGGGCCTTCGCTGTATCGTTTACATTAGATGGTCGCCAGATCGTTTCCCCATGGGGCACACGTCACGTCCAATTCCCTTTCCTCTTGCTCGATGCTCATTGGTGGACGTCCGGTGGGCACTTCTGGCTGTCCGGCTTCACCTCACGAACTTCTTTTGTGTGGGTATCTCCTCCGGCGGGCTACCTTCTTCTACCCCTTCCCCACCAACGCCATGATTTCACGGTCCTGGCGCAAGCAATCTGTTCGCCAACCCCCCCCTATACAGCGATCGACCCTGCCGGTTCTTTCCTGATGACTGCTGACCCTGAGGTCTTGACTTCTGCAACGAACGTGGCGTTTTTTTCGACACTGCGTTGGAGGAGACCGCTGGCCGAATCACAAGAACGCCCCGTCCTTTTAGAATAATCCTGCTCAGTCTTGCGTTTTTTCCGGTCCGGGACATTCGCCACTCCCTTTTAGCCCTCCTTTTGCGACGAGAAGAGCGGTTTTCCCCCCCGACCTTTCGGGTGTTACCTTACTTTGATCCAATATCCCTCCGTTTTGGTGTTGACTCGCTTTCGTTTTTCCTTTTAAACGCCCGGTCTTCTTTTAGCAACTCTTCTTGGCGGGCCCGTTTTTTTGCCCCCGGGGCACCCGGTTGACGATGGTTTTCCCTTCAGGTTGAAGTTCGCTATCGGCTTGAGTTTTGAGCTCTTTCTAGGAAAACCTGCCCTCTACGAAAGTCTTCGCGACCTCTCCTAATAAGTCAGCTTTCGACTTGGTGGCCGACTTCTAGGGTCGGGGTGGATTTTGTTTCATCGCGCCCTTTGGTTGGGCCCTCCAGTTTGGGAAGTGATCTCTTTGTGTCCATGTTAGAAGACCTTTCGTAGCAGGGGAGGAAAATGAGTCGGCGTGGGATCTCGCCCACCGTTGCCCCGGCCACGATTGGTCCCCCCATGATCAGCTCTTGGTTCTGCCTGGTCTTAATCCATGTGAAGGAGGTAGATGGTTAGGCCCGATCAGCAGATGTCTTTTCTGTCTTTAGAAGGGCGCGATAAGCAAGGTCAAGATCGTTTTTTTTCCCCCGCCGCCGTTACGCGCCTCCCGGGAACAGCCTGCGCCACCACTTGTCGATATATTGGTCAGGCGAGGCCTTGTTGAACTTTTTCCTCCCTTGCCCTGGAGCCGCCGACCCAGTTGTTTAGAACCACCTTTTCCTCGCGTCTTTTTTTTAGTCTTCTCGTTGCTCCCCCCCCCGCGTGATAGTGTTTGCCTTGTTTTCGGTAGAATCAACCGTTGGACCGGTAGCGCTCTCGCCACCACGCCGGCCAGCCAGGTCGTACCCTGTTTTTCCAGAGTACCAAGCTTCATGCCTACATCTTGCGTCTGCCTTTTTTCCGATTGTCCAGTCCGGGGCGACGGTCTTTAGGCGAGCGACGTATCTTTTATGCATCACTTCACCCCCCTCCGGTGCCTCTGCACGGCTTGGACCCGGCCTGTGAGGCCACCCCCCACTCTTTTCTCTTCGGTGAGAAGGCCATTGCTGCCCTCGAAGGGGACCAGCGTTTTTTTCCCTTGTTCACGTGTTCTTGGCGCACACGTCCCCTCCTTCCCTTCGGAAACCAACGTCTTTCAAAGGGCTAGCAAGGCGTTTTTCCTTTTTCGTAGACGCAGGTGACACCTTTGAGTTGAGGCGTGGTGGGGGTCGAGCAGGTGTCCCTACCCTTCACCCAGATCACCAAAGCTATTTTTTTTTTTTTGCCGTAGATGACTTTCAATGCGCACAGAGTCCTCGCTGGGCACGCATGCCAGCTTTTCCTCCCATATTCGGATAGGGACCCCTGAGCCCTACCCCGGAAGAACCCCCGTTCCCCATATAGGGCTTCTCCATATGTTTCTCCTGACCGACCGCGTTTTTCCCTTTAAGAGGACGTTCCCTTCTTCCCCCAAAATCTTAAGGGTGGCAGACCTTTAGGCCATTTCTACTTCCAACGGACATCCCTAGCATCCCCGTCCTCCTTTCCCTCCCCCCTCAAAGCAGGGCTGTTCACCGTTTCTCTTTTGAGTGTTTCTTAGGCGTTTGTGGTGTTAATTTGACCTCACAACAGGCCTAACGAATTTTGCAGTTCCAATCCCCCTGACAATGACTATTTTTGCCATTCGATTCCTGACTTCTAAGTAGGTTTCCCCCTTTTTTCGTCTTGCCGCGTCGAAAAGCTTCCCTGGCTTCGCTTTTCATCTCTCTTTCCCCCTCTCCGTTTTTTAAGATTGAACCCCTCTGTGACGTTTCGCAGCTTGCGACTCAGTACCGCATTCTGCCCTTTCTGTCTTTAATCGCTTCCAGGCGCTGATGTCTTTAATGGGAGTGCACTGTTTTTTGATGGCCACCGTGCCTTGCCCCCCCTCTACCTTAGATGCACCCCCTGGCCCGCGCCCGCCAATGACTCTCTGGCGTGCTGCTTTATGATAATTTCTTTGTCTGGAGGCGTCGTCATGGCTGTCTGCCTTCGTCCAACCCTGAAGATTTCCTTTTCCATGGGTACATAAGCGGGTGTTAGTCAAAAATATGGACTCCGCCCCTCTTACGGGGGGGTCCACGCTTGGTTTTTCCTGTGACCTTTTCGCTTTTTCCCCTCTTGTGGCCTTTTCTGCGTTGCCTTTAGGTTGTTGGACTTTAACTTGGCGCACCACCGGTTTTCCCCGGCAGCACGCCGTAAATCTTGCGATGGGGCGGGTGAGGGGCTGTTTTTGATCTACACCGATTAGATGGCATAACCCGAACGGGGTGACGCCCTTTATACGCACCCTTCACGCTCTCGCCGGCCCGTGGGTTTTCCCTTGACTTTGACCCCTTTTCCGGTCTGTGATGGGAAACCTGCACGTCCTTAACCCTGTAGGGGCAGTTACAACAACGCCCGGCAAGCGCAGGATCGCTTTTCAAACGCATTTTTCCTCCTCGTGGGCACAGCGGTGTCCTTTTACCTTTT
>Ga0179593_1774330_pt1 | contig 16518 bp, 21 predicted proteins | sample CZODoug2_1_08_16_FD_185931 | JGI IMG/M metagenome (GOLD analysis project Ga0179593, IMG submission 185931) | Vadose zone soil fungal communities from Angelo Coast Range Reserve, California, USA - CZODoug2_1_08_16fungal (PacBio error correction) | ecosystem: Environmental > Terrestrial > Soil >... | reverse complement strand
CACCACTTTTAGTCCCCTTTTTTTTTTCCTTCCTTCTCCTTGTGCCACAAACCCGGTGCCTCCCCCTTTTTTCCACAAATCAAAAAATTTCTCCCAGGCTTGCCCCCCTCGTACTTTTCCTTTTTTCACGGCTTTTCTCGACCCCCCCCCCTTCTGACCCTTTCTTACGGAGGCTTTTTTTTCTTTCACCCTCGGCTCAACAAGGGCAGACAGCCCCCCCTCCCGTTTTTTTTTTTTGGTGCCCCCCCAGAGCGAATTTTCTTTCTCCTTTTTTCCCCTTCCCTTTTTAAGGGCAGCATTTGGGCCTTCCCCCTTGTCCATTCCGACATAATTCACATCGCATCCAGCCCTTCCCCCCCTGTTGATATGGGAGACGGCCCCTTTTCCACCAACACTCCCGGCATCTTTCCTTCCTCCTGGCCTGCCCGTACACTTCCTCGTCGCTTTTTCCCCCCCCCACACCGGCGCATTCTCTTTGCCCCTCGTGTACCTCACTAAAGGTGTGTTTGACTTTTTTCCTTTTAAACAGGCCGCACCTTTCCCCTTCTCTTTTTTCCCCTTCTCCCCGGTTTTTCCCTTGCGGTTAGGCGCGGATCGCGACACATTTTTGGGTGTGTTTTTTTTTTTTTTTTTTTTTTTTACCATAGCAATTTCTTTTTTCCCCCCCCTGGTCCGTCAAAGAGTACGACCCCTTTGCGAAAAACCTTATCCCATTTTTTTTGCTTTTTTTTTCGAGATACGGGACAACAGCAAACCTCCCCTTCCCTCTTTTTTTTTGTGTTCATCGAACCCCGCCAGTTCTCTTTTATCCGGCCCAGTTTTCGAGTCCAATTCCCTTTTTGATTTTTTTTTTTCTCCCCCCTTTTTCTTTCCCATCGTGGCCGTCCACTTTTCAACCATGATGGTGTGGTTTCATACCCCCCTTTCCCCCCCCCCCCGACCTGCTCGGGGAGTTTTTTTTTTTTCCATCAAATGAAACCTTTTCCCCATGCGCCGTCGTGCTGGTTTCCTCGGCGCTGGCCCCTGCCTCCATTCTTTTCTGGAGGAGATAAGGCCGGCGCCATTTTTTTTTTTTTTTTCTCCTCCTGACTTCTTCACTCGAACCCCGGCGTGCCTCCCCCGCCCTTTTCTTCCCCCTTTTTCCTTTTTCAAGCACGGCTACGGGGCGTCACCTCCTTCTTTTTTTTTCCCACCACCCAAAAAAAATCTTCTCCCCCAAATTACCTGCACTCTCTGTTTTTTTTCCCCAGAGATGGAAATAATGGATACTTTTCCCTTCCCCCACATGGTGTGTCTAAGGGGACACACCCCCCCCGGATGTCTTTCCGCAGAGTACCCTTCCCCCCCCTCACCATCCGAGGACAATCCTGAATCCCCTTCTGCTAGACTAGAAGGGACCTTTTCCTGGCCCTGTAAATAACGGCCCCCCCCTCCGTACAGATTTTCCGCAAAATTCCCCCCCCTTTTTCGCTTTCGCGTTTTTGATGACCCCCCCCCCCCTTTTTTCCCAAGGAAAGTTACCGCCTTTTTTTCCCCCCCCAAGGTGGGGCCCTTAAAGCAGTACTCGTTCCCGCTCGAGATGGTGTTCTTTTGTTCCCCCCCCCCCCCCCTTTTAAGGAAAGAAGTTTTTCTTCTCCCTCTGCCCTCCCCCCCTCTCAAGATGCAGGTGAAAACACGCCCCCGTCCCACCCTTCCCCTGAACTCGTGGGCTGTCCCTACGGCCAAAACCACCTTTCTTTTTTTCCCCTGCCAGAACTCCCCGTATTTTTTTTCCTTTTTTCTGCGAATTATGGGAGACTTTTCCCCTCTCTTTGTGGGCAGGATCTCGCACGCGTGTGACCCCTCCCCTCAAATAGAATAAGACTTGCTCCCTCCCCTCCCCCCGAAATTAATCAGGACATGTGTTTTTTTTTCCCCCTCCTCTTCAGGGCTCTTTTTCCCACTCGGTTCAGCTACGGTTTCGGCTGGTTCTTCTCAACTCTTTTTTCCCCCCAGTGTTTCCATCTTCGAAAACCATGGCTTTTCCCCCCCCCTCGCTTTCCGAAAGACCCCCTCACGGTAACTGCTACTTTTTTCCCCTCAATCGCAGGGCCGACTCTTTTCCCCCCCCCCCTTTTTCCTCCCCCCTCTGTCTTCTTTTTATTTGAAGTGAACAATTTCCTTTCTTTTTTCCAGGGTCACTGGGCACAGGTTTTCTCAGGTGTCAGTTCCCCGGGGTTCCTTTTTCTTTCAGGCTATCGTTTTTCGGTTCCCCTCTTTTCGAATTCGCGAGCAGGTCCTGGGTTCTCTTCCTTGGGGTGCCTGACAACTGGCCTGAGGAACCGAATTCCCCCCACCTTTTTTTTCAAACCCGCTGAGGCCTTTTTACTCTCACTGCACCCCACGTACCCCCCCCCCTGTTTTAATTCGCGTTTGCAAGTCGCCGCATTTTTGATGCCTTGAGGACGTTTTTCGTGTCAGGTCACCTCCTGCCCCACCTGCGCGTCGTTCCCTTTTTTCCCTTCATGGATCGGGCGAATCGCGCATTCGTTTTTCCTTTAACATGGTTTAAAATCTTTTTTAGGACGTCCGAAAAAGTGGACTCCCCATGAACAAGCCCCCCCCCCCCGCAACCACCAGGACGCCCCCCTCCCCTTTTCCTTAGAACGGCAAACCTTTGAGTACACTTTTTCCCCCGGAAATCTGTTACAAGTGATCGATGGGAGAGAGAGAAGGGGAGGCTGAAGCGGAGGCGGAGAAGTTGTTAGGGTCCCGCCATCTCTTTGACGGCGGGCCCCCGTTTCTTTCTCCCTCCTGTTCGTTTTCCCTTTTCCCCACTACAGGCCGCCTAAATTGACCCTCCCTTTTTCGCCGCTTTTGATTGGATTCCTGGCGACTCCGCAAGGGTTGCAGTTTTTTAATCCGTTTTTCCCTTCCCCTTTTGGGTAATGGGTTGTTTTTTTTTTTTTTTTCAGGTTCAGTCCACTTTTCGGACTTTTTCCCCCCCCCATGTTAACTTAACGGTACGGAGGCCCTCCTGCCGCGCATTTTTCTCCCGGACATCACCCGAGCCTCAGTTTCGGTTCTTTTTTATTTTTTGGGCAAAAAAACCCCCCCTCCCCTCTTCACGGCAATTTCGGTGCTCCTTCATTTTGGGGGTGCCGAAAGGGCAGGTTTATTAAACACCTTTTCTCTTTTCCTTCCCCCCCCAAATCTCGGGTGACAGTCAGTGCCTTTTTTTTTTCCGGCACCTTCTCAGTTGTGCTCAAGTAATTTGCTTTTTTCCCTGAGAATAGATTCTTTTCCACCTCCCTCCCCGGTCCAACTCTGATCCTGAGGAAAATGGAGACCTGAGACCCTTTCCTGTGGCCCAGTGACCTGCACCTGCTATATTGTCACTGCCTTCCCCCCTTCCCTTTATTCCGCGGAGTCTGTAAGGGCCAAGAACTCCCCTCCTCCTTCCCTCCGATTGCATAGCCGATTACTTTTTTTCAAACGGGATGGATTTGGGGATTTTCGGAAAGGCCGTTTTTTCTGTTTTTTCCATGCGCTCGTGGGGCGTTTCCTTTTTCTCCCCCCCCTCCCGGAAAAAACCGTAGCTGCCTTTCGGCCTTTAGGAATGATTGCCTTTTTCTTTTGGACGGAACTTTTCTTTCCTTAGTTTTTTTTTTTTTTTTTGAAATTTCTTTTTTTTTGCAGCAGTTTTTTTCCCTTTTCCGAGAGCTGTTGTCCCCTTTCTCCTTTTCTCGTTTGTAACACACCGCCGGTCTCCCCTTTCTGATCGGTTTTTCTGGCGAACAATCAAGTTTTTTTTTTTTTTCCGTAGAGGGCGGTTTTTCCCCCTTTTTTTTTTCTCTTACGAGAAAGTGTTTCCCTTTGAAGATGCGATCGTCGAGGTACCGTCTACTTCTGGAAGGAAAACTTTTTTTTCCCCCCCCCCCCCTTTTCCCCTCCCCCAATATTCCCGAGTGATGTTAATGACAACTTTCTTCTTGGTTCGATGCTTTCTCCCTAAACTCACTTTGCACCCTTCCACCCCCCCCCTTTTTTTTTTCTTTGCGGGATATGGTAGGTAGGGGTTTGTTGCCTCCTGGAGGTCTTAGTAGTCGAGCCTGGGAAAGCAGTTTCTTTCGCGATGGTGATGGTTTTTACACGTCCCCTCCCTTTTCATTTTCCCCCTCACCCTTCTGTTTGAGCGTATTGTCGTAGCCCATTTTTTCGTTCTGGTGGGCCATCGCGTGAACTGCTTGGTGATAGGAGAGGCGATCGGTGTTTTTCTTTTCCTCTAGATTTTGTGGTTTAACTTTTTTTTTTTCCGTCCTTTACGATCCCCCCTTTTTTTTCCATTGAGGAGACTTTCCCCACCCTTTTTTTTTTGCGTCTTCGGGAAGAATCGATGCGAAACCCTTTCGGCGGGTCACGGATAGAAGTATGAAAGAGGTCGCCCCCCCCCCTTCCCCCAGGAGAGAGGAACCTCCCTCCCCTTATTCTTTTTCATTGATTTACTAAGAGAGCATCTTGGCGAAAAAAAATTTCAAGCTCCCATTTTTAGGCAACCCCCCTTTTTTTTTCTCCCCCCCCAAGTCAGGTTTGGGCACTTCCTTTTTGATCGCTTTGGAAGCGGAATTTGTTTTGTCTTCCTTTCCCGAATAGAGCAAACTTTTTTCTTTCTCCCCCCCCCCAGGATCGAGGAATTGATTCCCGGGAGCCGGCTTTTGCTTCCCCCCGACAATGGGATATTTTTAGCGCCTTTTTTCCTTTTTCCTTCGTCGACGGCCGTTCCTCTTTGAAAAACTGTCGAGGACTCCGCGGTGTTACCCCCCCCCCCTCCCTTCCCTAAAAACACAGGGGCCTTCCTTTTTTCTCTGCCAGGGCGGTTCTTAGCCGAATCCGGGGACCACCCCATTTTCATTGAAGGTAAAGGCGCCCTTTAACCTTCCCGTAAATGGCCTCCTTTTGGGATGACGGGGCAGGCAGTAGGGCGTTGATGAGCAACGATGCTTTCCCCTTGCCGGTCGCCAAGGGTGAGTTTTTTTGGGCTGGATGATGCGATGTAAATGTTGTTTTCTGCGCAGGCGTGAACGATTCCCCTTTCCTGGGACGGTGGCTCTCTTCTAAATGACGGCGGGGGGCGGTTGCGCGCCCCCCCCTTCGAATTTGATGTCGTTCCCCCCCCTTTCTTTGTGTCTCGCTGTGGCCTCCCGTACGGTCGATTCCAGCCTTGACGATTTCATTTCCCCTTTTTTGAACTTCCCCCCTGGATATTTTTCCGAGGGTTTTCCTTTTTCTTTTCTGGAGCCCGGGTTGGCACCGGTCATACCCTTACCCCTTTTGTCACATGTCTAAAAAAGTGGTTCTCCTTTTTTTCCCTCTTCTTCCCTCCGTTTTTTTGTTGTTGAGCTTTTATTCTCCCTTTCCCCCCTGTGACCCATTTAATATGAGACGTTTTCCCCCCCCCCCCCCCCCCCCTTCCCCTTTTCCCCAAATCAAAATCCCTCCCCCCCCTCGAAAAATATCCCTGGTTACTTTTTCTGGTTTTTTTTTTTTCAAAGGGAGTTTTTTTTTCTTTTCCCCCTTGTCGTTTTTCTTCACCAAACTTTTTGCCCCAAGTCGCCGTTGTCCCCCCAGGCAGCAGCATTTCCTTAGGAGAAAAAGGAGTTCTCACATAGTACACCCTTTTTTTTTCCCCCCTTTTCCATTTAAGAAATCATTTCATTTTTCCCCTCCCCAACCGTTCGGTGACGATCAGGGTCTCCCCTGAACTTCCCCCTTTTCCCGGCATTAGGCTCGCTATTCAAAACGCAGAATTCCCTTTCCCCCCCCTCAGTTATCGAGTCCGAAAACGGCCCCCTCCTTTTGTTCTTAAAAGGAAGGCTGGACGAAGGTGGGAAAGGAAAGTCCCTCCCTTCGTTCATAAATTGTTTGGGCTCCCTTGTGCGGCTTCATTTCACAACAGCCCGCTCTTTTTCTCCCTGTGTTCCCTCGGCAAAAGGTTTCGTGCCCTTTTGTCTGTTTTAGGCGCGGAACCCCCGTTCACATGCGAAATTAGCTTAAGGGCCCTCCTCCCCCCCCCCTCGGTTCAAGAGTCCGGACCCCGATGCGAAAAAATATCCCATTGCTGTTTCCCTCTCTACACGCTAAGGGAAACATCCTCCCCCTCGATATTCTGGTGGAAGGAGGAACCCCCCCTCCCCCCTTTTTTCTTTGGATGGGGAGAGTATCAGGAACCTTTTTTTCTCCCCCCCACATCGAATAAAGGTATGCTCTTCCCCCCTTTTTTCCCCGACTTTGTTGTTATAAAATCGTGCAGCTGTCCAAGGGGAAAATTCCCCCTTTTCCTGTGTTAACCATCTTTCCAAGACTGATCGCCTTTTCCTTTTTTTTTTTTCTTTTCCACTGACTTCATTGCGCCTTTTGTAACCGCGATGGCCCGTTCCCGAAATTAATTTTCTTCCCCTGGTTCGATCCGGACCGGGCCCCCTTTTCCCCCGCAGAGCTTTTACTCAATTACTTCCCCTAAGGGACGGTCTTTTTCACTTGATTAAGAAATGGCCCCTTTTAAGAAAGGCTAAATTTTTCCTTCCAACGATCATGAGCAGGGTCAACAAACAAAAATAGGACCCCCCCCCCACTTAAGCCTAGAATAGCAACCCACCCTTTCCTTTTTTTTCAATCCAGAGGACATGGGAAATAATTTCCCTTCCCGAAGGTCCCCCTAAGACCCAAGACGCTCACCTTTTCTTTTTTTTTCCTTTTTTTTCCCGCGTACGGGGACCCCCCCCATCAACATCGTCCCCCTGAATTCACACTTCGGTTCTTCCCCTCCTCCGCACCTCATGCCAAGCACCTTTCCCCCCCCCCACCCCGACGACCAGATCCGTTCACTCCTTGGAACAGCTTTTTTGTTTGGCTTCGTCGTTGATTTTTGAGCTCCCTTTTATTCGACCACTTTCCTTCCTGGCAGTGGTCCTTTTAGTAACAGCAACTCGGGCTTTCGCTCGCTTTTTTTGTCGAAAAAAGTTTCCTGCCAGAAGTTTCTTTTTTTCTTCTTGACGAGCGCATCTTCCTTCCCTCCTTTTCCCTCACCCGGTGGGCTTCGCCGTAAGAGGAAATTGGTGCTCAACGCACAGGCCCACACCCCTTTTCCACCCACACACTGATTGGTCTATTTTTTTCGATTTTCTTTTTTTTTCTTTTTCAGAGTTCGACGTCCTCCTTCCTTCCCGGTTCTGCTGTGTACACACCTCTTTGTATATTCTCCCCCCAAGCGATGGTCACCCCCCCCCCCCTCTTTGATAAGCGACCGCAGATTTTTTTCCCCAATTCATCAGGGCCCCCCCTTTTCCTTCCAAACGCCCTCTCCCCCCCTTTTTTCCCCCAAAAGGGAAAACATAGGTTTACATCCCCCCTTTTCCTTCTGGTGTTAATAGAGTCTCCCCATCGGTTTTTTCCTCCCCCCTGTGGCACTATGGAAGTCCACAATCCCTGCAACAATAAATAACAGTCTCCTTTCCCCCCCCCCCCTTTTTTTTTCAACTGTATATGCTATGACCGGACGAAAATATTTGTGTCAATAGATCTGGACCCTCCCCTGCGGATCCTTAAAGGCAGGCTGCCCCCCGAGAGGCATTTCCCCCCCCCCTTTTCCCAACAGGTCTCATTTGTAGGTCTAAGGTCTCAGGTCTTTTTGATTTTGGGCCCCCCAAGATCGATTAGCGACGGCCTTTTTTTTTTTCTCAACAACGGAGAAGGGGTGCCACCCCCCTCTCCCCCACCCAGAGCTTTCACCCCTTCCCAACCCCTCCTGGAGGGCCTTTTCGCCCCCCCCCCACGACCAATCGCACAGAATGCCAGTTAAAATCCTTTTGCCCTTCCCCTTCCGAGCGCACCCCCTTTTTTGTCCTTGTCGCAGGTCACCGAGGTGGCTAACCCCGTTTTCTTCCTCAGTATGAGAAATCTTCTTTGTTCCACAATCCCGTTGCAGTTTTTATCTCTTTCTGAACAATAAAAGCCAACAAACAACTGCCCCCTTCCCCCCTTACACAAAGACCGTTTTTTTTCAAACCCTTCTGAGACCTCTTCCCCTAGGGGAGGGAGTGACATTTAGTTTTGAGGCGTTGATTTCTCCCTCCTAATAATTTAAGGTTGTTGTTTTTTTTCTTATCATTAAAGGAAGCCTCCCCCGTGGGGAGAAGCTTGCCCCTTTATGGACGTTTCTGGGCGCCCTTTCCTTTTCTCCGAGGCGTCGTGGTCCTGGTGTTTTTTTTTTTTGTTTCAGGTTCGTCCACTTTTCGGACCCCCCCCCCCCTGTCAATCGGATTTACAATTTGTTAAACTTTTCTCCCCCCCTTAGAATAGGAGGCCTTCTGCCGAGGCCCCCCATTCTTTTTTTTGTCATGCGACATCACCCGCGCCTCAGGTCCCTTTGCCAAACGCGTGATTAAAACTGGCCCTTTTTTCGTGGGGTGCATTTGGGGGTGCGAAACGTTACTTTTTTTTTTTTTTCTTGTTTCCCCCTCTCTTCAGGGGAAACCTCTTCTTTTTCCGGGTGTCAGGAAACCCTTCTCCTGTTTCTTTTTTTTTTTTTTCCCCCTTTCTCTAATCGATCTTGCAGAACCACCACCCGAGAAAGGCCTGAGTCTTCCCTTCCCTGACAACCTGTGGCCACCTTTTTTTTGAGTTATTTTCTTTTCCTTGTCAACCTTTTTCCTCTGTCCTTTTTCACTTCAAAATAAATTTTCCCTGGCCAGATGATTGGCCTCAGGTTTGCCTTTTTTTTTTTTTCTAGCACGGATTCCTTTCTTTCTTCAGCGCTGGCCTTTTTTGTGGCGGAAACTGCCGATGGTTCCTGTGCACAAACCTTTCCCTTGCCTTGGATAGGGACTCTCTTTTCCCCTAAACCAGTATGATGAAAGAGTTTTCCGTTTTTCTCTTTTCTTATCTCGGCGTCCCGAAATGGAGAGACATGTTTTCTGATTCCCTTTCGGGTTTTTTTTGATTTGAGGATTTTTGGACCCCCTTTTGCTGAGATATGCCAGCGATGCTGGGGGTAACCCCTTCCCCCCGAGTTCGGGCAGTCTCCCTCTTTTGATCTTTTTTTGCCCCCGCCGTGGTGAGCCCCATCAGTGTTTCCTCGGTGTGGGACCGGATTGTCCCTCGTAAGAGACCTTTTTCATCTTAGAGGGAAGGTTTTCGCTAGTAGTCAGAAAATCGAGGCCCCCTCTGGACTCCCCCCCACAATTCCGGATCCCCGTAGTTGCTGTAAACTGCCAACCATTGGCTGCCGTCTTCCCGACACTTCTTTTTTTTTCGATGGGATTTCTCCATCCATTCTCACGACCCTTTCCCCTGATTTGCGGGAGCTGGTCGTCTTTGGAGTGGAGGGCCATGAGGTTTCCCTTTTCCCCCTCGAAGGCAGGCTTGGGATTCAGGATTTTTTTGAAAGGGGTGCTTTGGTTGTTGCCGCGTAATTCCATCCCCAGAAATAGGTGATTTTTTTGCTTTTGTCGTAGAAACCCCGTCGTGCTACAGTAGGGCTGCCCCATTTAGTTCCTTGATTGTGTTTAGCCTCTGCCGGAGGGGAGTAATTTCCCGATTTTGTTTTTAGTTCGAAGGATCGGTTTCCCCGACGTAGCCTTTCCCCCCTAAAATTTTTATGGGCCATTTTCTTCCTTCTCCTTTCTTCAGTTTTCCCCCCTGATGAGAAAAAACAGAGAGAGGTTTTGTATGAGCGTTTTGATAGACTTCCCCTCGACCATGAAATGGCTTTTTCCCTCGCGAGGAACACCAGGCACTTGTTCAGTAGTTTAATTGATTTCCCTCCCCCCCCCCCTTTTTCAGGGCTGTTGGCAAGCGATGGAGGGCCACCCTTTTTGTGTTGAAATTCTTAGGTGAAAGGATCTTTTTTTTCCCCACAAAGTAGGTTTTAGGCTTTGTTTTTTCGTTTCTCCTACGGGGATCTCCCTTCCTCCTCCAATCGGGGCGGGGGTACCCCCTTGGCCAGCAGTTTCCCACTGGCGGCGTTTTCCCCCCCCCCCCTCTTCAATATTCACGGTTTTTCTGTGGAACTTTTCCGGCGGCACCCCTGGAAACAAGAATTTTTGAGCACCTTTCCCTGTGTTCCCTTTGACATTCGTGGACCACAGTCCCCCGCCCGGTAATTTCTCTCTTGGGGAACTGTGTTTCGCGTTGTTTATCCACCCTAGATAATTTCGCCCGCGGAGAAAACCTTTTACGAAAAACCAACTCTCTAGTGGGGAAGAGGGCCCCTTTTTCTTTCTTTGAGTAGACCTCACGGTGGGGGTATCCCCCCCGTGCCTTGAAGCCTTTGCCTCTGAGCTCGTGTGGACTAGGAACTGTCCTGTTCTGTTTGACTTTGAAAAAAAATTTCCCTTGTTCCGTCGTCGGGGCTTCGGCGTCCCTTCGCCAACGTTGCGCAAATTTGGTCCTTCTTCTCTTTCTTCTCCTCTTTCCTTTCCTTCCTGGTCGCGTTCTTCTTACTTTCCCGTGGTCCACTATTAGCGGGCTTTTCGCCTCCTCCGCGGGAATATAACGGTGTATAAGTTCGCACCCTTTTTTTTTCTTTTTCCGTCTTTTACGGGTTACCAGCCCTTTTCGTATGCCTTCTATTTTTCTTTCTTTTATCTCCCGTCCCGCGCTTCCCACCGTCCTCCATTGTTTCTCGATACGGTTTCTGACTACATTGCCCCTCTGTCGTTTAATAAGTGGAGACTGCTCGGACTCCCTTTTTTCTCGTTGTTAATGTGAAGATGAGGAGTAATCGGTCGTCTTCCACACTTTTAGTGAAGTGATAGATCAAGATGCCCTCATAGATGATTTGGGAAATCCTCAGCGGATGAGACTTAATGAATGCGTCGATATGATCGTTTCTAGTGTACTCGAGAGTTGAGTCCAGGCACTCGTCCTTTTATTGAACTAGCTTGTGAGAGAGTGGGTGATGTTTTTTTTTTACCGAAGAGATGGTATCTCTCTGTAGCGAGATTGATAAAGAGTTTGGTGGGCGTAGGTTATTTAGGTCCTAGTTCCCCCGGAAGACCTTTCAAAAGACGTTTTGGCCCGGGATATGAGATGCCTCGACGCTGTAGGTTTCCCCCCATTTAAATGGAAGCCCCCCAGTGAAATCGCTTTTCATTAAGGAAATTTCCGAGATGATCACCCCCCCATGAGGAGATTTGTAGAAAACGTTTCCCCCTCTTTTTGATGTAGAAAGTTTTTTTTCAATTACCGGCCTCGGTTGTGTTTCTAGAGCTGTCATCCGTTCGATCCGCATTGCTTAGCGCTTTTCCAGGAAGTTACCTTTTCCCAGGGATATTTTTCTCTTTTCTTTCTGGAGGATTTTGACCACCCTTTGGTGGGCTTGTATTTTTGTTTGGCACCGGATCATATTTAACTTTTTCCCCCCCCCCCCCCTTCTCTCCAAAGGTGGGGATTTCTTCCTCCTTTGTTGTGTTGAGAGAGATCACCCACTTTTCTCACAGTTTTTCCCCCCCATTTAATATGATTCCTTTCCCCCCTTTTCTTCCCAGGGGGAAAAATCCCCCCCCTCCTACAGGGATGCACCCGAACCCCCCCTTTGGTAACTTCAAGGGCTCTTCTTTCCCAGTCGGGATACGACCAGTTTACGGAGGGCCCCCCCAACACTCGGATCCCCTTTTCTGCACCCGGGGAAAAAGTCTCCCTGAGTGGGCGCCCGCGGCCGCATCATCCCCTCCTGGTGTCTGCCAACCGGCCTTTCTGGGCCCACTCGTTCCACTTTGTTTTTTCCCCGGTAAAGGAAGACCCCCTCCGTCCTTATCAAGCACCCTGCCGCCTCTTTGTTCGAACAGGTCACCAAACAACCCCGGTTTTTTTGAGAGCTATTCCCCCCCCTTTCCCTTTTCCGTCCCTCCTAATAGTTTCTGAAAAAACGGGCGAACCCCCCGCAGGGCTGGGAGCCGTTTTTTGCCGTTAACGCGGGGAATAGAATGCGCTTTTTGCATGTTTTCCTTCCCGCTTGGAGGGATTAATTTCCCCTTCCCTTGGGCAGATTCTCTCCTGGTGTCATTCTTTTAACTTCGTTCCGCAATTGTTTTCCGACTTCGGGCGGAGGATTTTTACCCGTTCACATCGCAATTTTTTCTTCTCCCCCCCGAAAGTTCAAAATGAGTCCGGTGTGACCCGTGTTCCCCCCCCAAATATCCCATGCTGTTCCTCGGCTCAGGGGCCACAGCACACCGTTTTTTTTTTTTTGAAATATCTTCCTCGCTTTTTTTTTCTACCCGCCCCCGCCAGTTTTTCTTCCGGCCCGTCGGCGTTCCCCGTATTCCCCGTCTTCTCTCCCCTTGCAAACCGGAATTGTTTTCTTTCCAAACAAACAAAACCCCCCAGGGCAACACCGGTTTTTTTTTTCTTTGGGGTTTTTCCGTCCATCCGTCCACAGTGCTGGAAAGCCATGAAACGGACCTTTCCTCCGGTTTTTTTTTCCTCGCACGCTGGCGGTTTGCCCCCATTTTTTTTGGCTGGCACGACGGCTCCCTCCCCTCTGCCGCCAAGACCGCCCTTTTCTATTCTTCCCTCGACGGGGCCTCCCAGTTTTTTTATCGCCTCGTGCACATGGGCCAGGATTGTCTTTCAATTTTTACTGCGTCTCCACCTCCTTCCCCCTTGACCAAACAAAAAATCTCTTTTTCCCCCCCGCCCTTCGCATCGCTCACCAAAAGTTTCTTCCCCCCCCACTTGGCCCTCATGCTCACTCGTAAACGACTTTTCCCTGGGCCTTACGACAATTTTTTCTTTTCCCCGATTGTCTTTCCGGCTTCCCGGGGGGGGAAAAACCCGCGAAATCCCTGCATCCACCCCCTTCTGTTTTTTCTTAATAAGAAGACCCCCTCCCTCCTCCTTAAAACACCCCCGCCTTTTTTCTCCCGCAAATCAGTGAACGGATTGGGTTCTCCGTTGTTTCCTTTCTCTTTGAGGAGAAATCCCCCCCCCCCCCACGCAGTTCCCTGCCGGGCATAGTTACAGCAACTCGTTTCTTTAGGCTGAGTTTTCCTACAAAAGTTTTTTCCTAAGTTTCGGAGGACTTTATAGACCTCTTTGCGAAATATTAATACACTTTTTTTCTTTCCCCTCCCCGATCCGCTCCCCGTTCCTGAACGAAACCCCCCCCCCACCAACCGTCCCTTGGCCCACACCCTTTCTTTTCTTTTCGCCAGACCGATCTTATTTTCTGTCCGTCTGCGACTCTGGCGGCTTTTTTGGTACACCCTTCGGCTGGTGCAGATCTCGCCCCCGCTTCTTTTTTGCAAATCACACGCTGATCAGCGTCCTATACCCTTCCTCCGGCACCCCTGGCTCCTTCCCGCCTCTCAGGCAAGAGGTTGTCCCCCAGGACAAATAGGTAAGCTTTTCCTTTTTTTTTTTTTTTTTCCTTCTAGTACTATCACGGTTCCCCCGCGCATGTGGCACATATTTCGTGATTTTAAGAAAATAATCTTTTCTTTCCCCCCTTCCCGGTTAAACGTGTATCCCCGAAGCGCAAAATCGATCTGGAAATGAACCCGCGTTTCTTTTTAAAAAAGGCAGATGACATCTCTTCCCTCCACTGGGAAAAGGTCTCAGGTGTCAGGTTTTTTTGTTTTTTAACTCTCTTCCCTGCTATAGTTTTAGGGGCCCCTTTTTCCTTGTCTTTCCTCCCGTACTGAGCACACGGAGGACTTTTTTTCCCTTAGACCGAGCTTTACCCTGCCTCTACTTTTGTGGAAAACCGCCTTGATTTTCCTCCTCCCCCCCCCCCCCCCCCCAACGACCCATCGGCACAGTCCCTTTCCCCCCCGTTTGCCCCCGCCGTTTTTCCTCCTGCAAACCTTGAGGCGCAGTTTTTTCTGTGGTTCGTTCTGGTCCCATCCAAGGCGCGGCAGAGCCCCCCCTTTCTCCCTTCACCTTTCCACCCATTTTAAAATAGATGCAAGTTTGAGGACGTCCCCTTTCCCTTGAACAGCCCACAACCAAGACAAGCAACCCCCTTTTTACCCCACTTTTGCAAACACTTGCGAAACTTCCTCCCCCCCTCTTCCTCCCCTTTCTTTTTGCGGCGCCGTATTGATCTCTTTACCTTCTGAGATTAATAAACGGACGCCCCCCTCCCCCTTCCCTTTTCCTCTTTCTGGTAATTTCTGGCGAGGAAGCAGGGTTGCATTTTTTTCCTGGTGTTGCGGTTTGGTTGTGGATGTCAGGTTCGTCAAATTTCGTCTTCCTCTCTTCCCCCATGTTAAATTTAAAGTAATATTTCCCTTTCCTCCTTTTCCTTGTCGCCGTTAGACAACAACGGGTGACCTTTCCTTTCTTTTCCTCAGGTAGCGCTTGCTGGCTTGAAACCGCTGATTTTCGATGGTCGTGGGAGGTGCATTGGGTGCTCCCTTTTCTTCCCCCCCCCCTTTCGCTAGGGGAAAGGCTAGGTTTCTCAGGCCCCCCCCCCGTTGTGACATACAGTACGGCTGTCCTCCCCCCCTCTTCTTCCCCTCCCTTGGCCCGAAAACCGTGCTTCCCTGAGGGACCTGGACCATGACCCTTTTTTTCCCAGTGGACATGTTCCCTCTCTTTTTTTTTTCTCCTTCCCCAAATAAAATATTCAGAGGTCTTCAGGCCAGACCTTTGCGTCTTTTTCCTTGCATAGCACGATTTACCGTTAGTTTTTTTCCCTTTTCCCTTTTCTCTTTCTTGATGTGAGGAAGCAGATGGTTTCCTCCCGTGGGCCGTGATAGGACTCGAGGAAACCAAGCATCACCCTTTTCCGTTTTTCCTCGGCCGTTCTTCTTTTTTTTCCGAAAAAAATGGGAGCCAGCTGAATTTCTGATCGCTGAAGAAGAGTTTTTTCTCCCCCCCAGCGTGAGAGATATGGACAGGCGACCTCCCCCCCTCCCCCCCCTTCGTGGCAAAGAGTCGCAGACGTCTTTCCTCATAGGTCTGGGGGCGAAAAAAATCCTCTTTGTGTGGCCGGTAGGCGCTGTGGGAATTCGTTCATGCCTTTTGGCGAGGCGGTGTTTCCTCCTTTTCTTCTCTTTGTGTCTCGTTCGAGAAAGTCGCTCTTCAACACTTTTTCGACACTGGGAGAACGCAATTCCCCCTTTTTTTTCTTTTTTTACTGCCAACTTGCTGCCCGAAACTGCGTGGTCGATTACTTTCCCCCCGAGAACGAAAGATTTTTTCCCTTTTTGGGCTGGATTTGTGGTCCCTCTTTGCCGTATTGCATGGGCCATTTGTTCTTTTTTTTTTCCCGGCCCCGAAGGGTGCTTTTTTCCCCCCTTCTCTTTATGGTGAGGGTTCCCGTACGCGGTGTTCCCCCTTCCATCGGTGAGCGTTTCTTGTCGTAGCCCACTTTTCACCCCCGAGTAAGGACATGATGTCCTTTTTTTTTCCCCTCTTTTTTTTGATCTCAGCGAGGCGGGAAGTTGGGTTTTTTTTCCCTGCTCGGGACGCCGTTAGCCGTGCTGACTGTCCATTGCGGGGATGAATTCCCCCTTCCTTTCTCTTGGGAAAGAATCTGATTTCTGCCCCCCGTCTGCGGCGGCCGGATTCCTCTTTCTTTGCTCGGCGCAACGCCCATCCCTTCTGGGTGTGACACAGCACGACTTTTTAAGTCGTTTCATTTTGGATTTCACTCCGATCTTATGGATTCCCCCCCCCCCCTTTCTTTTTTTTTTTCCCTTTTTAGGAAACGATGGGCTCCTTCAAAGGGAGGAGAAGAACTGATGTTCCGGAGAAAATTTTCCCCCCTTTTTTTTTTCCCCTCTCCTGAGAAACTGGCGGCGGTTCCCTTCTGGAAGATATAACGGGCCTGTTGTTTTTCGCGGTCCCCTCTTTTCCCTTCACCATGCATGGATATTTTTCTCTCCCTTTTGGGACTTCTTGGAGCTTCCGTGGAACTGCGTCGCCCCTCTGTGAAAAACTGGGTCAGGACCCTTCTTCCCCCCTTCCCTTCTAAACACCCGGGAAGATGAGATCGAAAGGGCGGATTTCCATGAACCTCCCTTTTTTTTTCCCCCACCGCATTTTCTCGGCGATTTACGGTAAAACGGCTCCTTCAGAATAGGAACTTTCTTCGTTTTTTACGTCCTGGAGGGCCTTTTTTCCCCATTTCCTCTCTCTGGTTTTGAATAGGCTCGATGCCGGGAGTGTTTGTTTGACATCCCCCCCAAGGGAGAGGAACCCCTCTTTTGTTTTTTTTATATGCGATGAATGATCCCTTCTCTGCGCGGGAGTGGAAAGGGGCGATTTTGCTCCGAATTTCCCCCGGTAATGAGGAGAGGTGCTTTCCCCCTTCGAATTTGATGTAGAAATTGGTGGGTTGACTACCCCTTTCATAGTAGAAACCTTTTTCTCCCCCCTTCCCCCCTTTTACGAGTCGATCCCCGCCGTGAAGTACAGTTTTTCTATTTGTCTCTGGCCGACTGTTTTTCTTTTTGGGAGGGGGGCGGGGGCGGGTAGCCCGTTTTCTGGCAAGCAGAGGAAAGGGGCACCGGTCTTTTTTCTTTGGCTCCC
>Ga0179593_1650726_pt1 | contig 16518 bp, 23 predicted proteins | sample CZODoug2_1_08_16_FD_185931 | JGI IMG/M metagenome (GOLD analysis project Ga0179593, IMG submission 185931) | Vadose zone soil fungal communities from Angelo Coast Range Reserve, California, USA - CZODoug2_1_08_16fungal (PacBio error correction) | ecosystem: Environmental > Terrestrial > Soil >... | reverse complement strand
CTGTCCTGTTTGGCACTTGTTCAGGGCAAAACGCCCCCCCGCCTTCTCCGTACAGCAATTCATCCCCCTCATTAGTTTCCGTTTCTTTTTTCTCCTCCGGGCTCGACCCTCTGCCACGAGGTACCCAGTCCTCTGTCTCGGTTCTGCGTTTTCCCTTTCCTTCCCCTAAGGCTGTTCACCGTTTTCGTATCGACAGGAAACAACGTTCCCCGAGCGCTACCTGGATGAAGACCCGCTCGAACTCCTTCTTCCTTAGTAACTCTTTTCGGCTTTTTTCTAGGAGACTGCATCTCTTTTTTACACGGCTTCTCATTTTAGCATGTTTTGCCCTTCCACACTCCAAAGTGCCCTTCTCTCTGAAGCGCGTCCCCTTGCTACCAAGGAAAAACCTGTTTTTCCTTCTAGTCTGGCTCACCTTGAGATCTTCGCTCTTGTCAGAAAATTTTTAATCCTCTCCAGAAGTCTCCCCCCGTGAATTCTCCTCTCTCCTTTTTCCAGACATAGAGGACTTTTTTCACCAGATAGTGCTTCATCGCCCCCCCCCCCCCCCCCTGCCCACTAGGAAAGATTGCATAGATGTCTCCCCTGCCCTTGCTGTGGACTCTCTCTTTTGAGCCAGGGCGCATCCCTCGCCCTTTTTTTCTTTTTGTTATCTCTTTTGTATGCACTACTTGCACGATGGGCTTTGAGTCAATCTAGTAGAATAGCCCACCCCGAATTCCAGGTTTTTTTTCTGCTCTTTCGATTTAGAAGAGGTGCTAAACCTTCTTAGCCAACCTCAGTCCCTATTCAACTTATTTCCCTCGGTTTTGTTTTGTTCTCCGCCTGAACGTTCTTTTTTTTTTTTTTTTTTGAAGCATGTCTTCGTCCCTAGAAAGGAGGCTACGGGCCTCTTTTATCCGTTCTTTCTTTTAAAGGGAACCTCTCTCCTTTCAATCCCAAAGTCCCCCCTCCCCTTATAATATTCAACCCCCCCTCTCCTGTGTTTTTCCATTTCTTCTATCTTTTTTTTCTTCATAGTTTATTTTTCGACTATGCTTTGAAGGTCCCCGGTTCTGCTAACCCATTTTCCCCCCCCGTCCCTGAGGCGAAGATAGTGCACCCTTGCTCCATACACCACCAAGATGCCCCCTTTCTTTTTTGAGTTGAGCCTTGATTTTTTAACTGGATTGGAAAACCTAATGCAGCCCTTATATCCTTCTTTCCCGACTTTGCTTTTTCCTGGAAGATGATTTGACTTCCCCTTCCGGCCGAACCCTTTCCCCCTTTTTTACGTAGCGCGTCGGCCGGGAAGACTCTACCCAATTAAGGGTAAACTCTTTCCTCCTCCGTTTTTTTGAACTCCGGTCTATCCGTTCCGGTATCTCTAGGGCAGTCCGGTTTCCCACCCTGCCTTTTCCTGAGTTCCTCTTTTTTTATGCAAAGGAAATCTGCCCCCCGAGGGAGAGTACCCTTAGTGAACGCGCCTTTTCCGGTTAGAAGCGTCGGACTTCTTTTAGGAACAGCCTCTCCCCTCGAGAAAAGCTGCCCTTCTTCCTTTTTTCTTTTTTTTCTTAGAGCGAACAGTCCCCACCGGGAGGATCTACCCCTTGACCTTCTGCCCTGACGCTTTCCTTCTACCCGCCTCCTTCTCGTGCGTATCCATTTCAACGAAGGCACTTGCAGAGGATGGAGAAGAATCCTTCTAGATGACAGGCGCCTTTTTCCTTTGCACGACCCCCCCCCCCCTTTCTCCTTTATTGAGGCGAACTTTCTTTGCTCGTAATGCCGCGGAACGTGATTCGGTCCCCTACCTTCTCCCTTCGCTGCAGTCCTCTCTTGCAGAGCGGGCAAGTTTCTTTTTCTCGCCAGAACAGCTTCTTTCTCGCCTCCGCTTCACAGCTCTTCCAAGAGTGAGGCTATCGGCGATATAGGAGTTCAGCCCCGCTAGCTTTTCGAGTTTAGTTCGTCCTCTTAAATTCTGCATGCGTTCCGGTATTTAGTGATCAGGTCCCCGGAATAGAACCGACACCGGCCTACGCCTCCTTCCACTAGAGCTCGTCTGCGTCTCTCCCCCTGTGGTTGTCTTTTCCCTTTTTTCAGACTCCTCTTCTTTTTCGTAGTTGTCCACAGACCCCCCCCTTCTTTTGCCCCTCTTTCTCTCTCCGGTATTGCTTTCCCCTTTTTCTTCTTTTTTACGACATCTTTCTTTTTTCAGATTTCGGTTCCTTCTCAGACGCATGTTTCAGTCGTTCTTCCTTGAGATGTGAGAACGCTATTTTCCCAAACTCCGCTCTTTGCAGGTAGAGATCCCTCTTCCTACGCCCCGACTTTTTCATGCGCGGACACTTTTCTCCCTTGACTAGAGAAGAGTACCCCTCCCTCCTAAGTGCTCTTTCAATGGTTCGTGACTGCCAGATTTTATCTCTGGCTTCTCTTTTCTTACTTTTGCTTAGCACTCCGTATTCTTTTTTTCCCGTGCTGGTTCGATTACGCTTTCCTCCCCTTAATAAACTCTCTACTCATTTTTAAGAATGGTTGTTTCTCCTCGAATTTTTCGACCACCTCTGCGGTGCTCGTTCCTCCTTTTTCTGATGTTTTATTCTCCCATTTGCCCTTTTCCTTTGCAGACGCGGAAACGTTCCTTCGACGAGTCTTGAATGGGCGGCGCTCGTTTTCTTTGGAGCTCGGGTGGGCGCACCCTTTCCAGTACGCTTCGGTTGCTGAGGAATAGTCCCGGCCCCCTCCCCCTGGTTAGTAGACTCCGGTATCTTTGCAGGATTGCGCCGGAGCTTTTCCTTTCCGCAGCTCCCTCAGCCTCCCTTCAAGTGGCGTCGAACAAGCTGTGAGGGTCCCTTTCCTGGTCCAAACCGAGGCTGTTTCCCCACTACAGGGTGTCCCCTTTCCTCTCGGAGAACTGAAAGACATCCAACCACCCCCACGAGCCCCTCCTATGAGAAGAAGAATGTTACTGAGAAGCGACCTGACTCGGAGTTCCGGAAGGGGTTTCGTTTTTTCCTTCTGACCTTTTTTGAGCCCACGGCCGGGCTTGCACCACATGATAGGACCTTAGCGCCTCCTCCCCTGTCTCTCCCCCGACCCTCTTTTCCCCGCTTGCAGCATTTTTCCAGGAAGTGTTTCTTCCTTCAAATAATAGACTCATTTTTTCCTTTCGATCACCTCTCTCCTCCTGGCCGTTACTTCTTGCCATCCCCCGACCCCCTTAAACATAAGAGGGCACGTTTTCCCCCCCGATCCGAGTTCAATTTCCCTCCTTGTGATCCTTTTTTTTTCCCCCAGGTTGAAAGTTAGTGTGAAAAAACTCCCCCCCCCACTCGTGCCCCCCCTTCCTTGTTGCAGCTCTCCCGCTGCGGGTCTTTTTTTTCTCCTTCTTCGAATTCGACGACCCTCCCAGGAGTTTATTTCGCCTTTTTGGACTTCTTGCCCGCCTCGGTCTCCCTAGAGCGTTGATCGCCCGACAGCTCCCTTCCAATCCCTTCCTCTTTCCTTAAGAGAAATACAGCACATGTTAGTCTCTTCTCAGGCCCTCTTCGCCGCAGCCCATCTCCGTTTTTCCCCTTCGACTCGTCAACAGAGGTCCAATGCCCCTTCCCCGCCCACAACTATTTGGAGATTCGCAGTCACCCAGTGATGACTTTTTTCCTGAACGCCCAGCGACTCCCCCCCCTAAGGATGTTAGATCACCATATTTTAGTTGCGCTTGAGTCTGGGTGTTTTTTCCTTTCTCCTCCTTCCTCCTATTTTTTTCGAAGCCTCCTTTCTGCTCGAACCTTTCCCCGGCTTCTCATGTCCGCAAAGTCGGCCTCTCCTGGCGCCCTCAATAGAACCACTGCATATTGTAGGGAATACTTTCCTTCTGAATCTCTTAGTTGTTGATTGCCTCCCGTCGAAATGCTTCCCCCCCGCACGCTAATCACTCTACCTCTTTTCGAGCCCCCCCCGACTGCGATTCCTCGACAAGACATATATAGCCTCCCCTACTCCTCGTTGTTGTTGTTTTTTTGAGAGTCTCTGGCTGTTTTTTTTTGACTTTCAGAGATAATGTTTTCCTCTTTCTTCTTGAGCGCTGCGGCATTTCTTTCCGACGTCGATGAGAAACCCTCTTGGAATTCGGAGGAGGCTCTCGAGAATTTGGCCTCAATTGATAAATGGCTTCCTTTCTCGAGATCTCCCCCCCCCCCCCCCCCCCCCCCCCCCCCTTCCTTTCCGAACTTCTTGACAAACTAACTTTTTGGACACGGAGCGGCGGCTTCTTTCTCTATTTCAGAAGCCCCCAACCTTCCAAGAGGTCGCGTTTCAAGCTCCTTCTTCGCAGGAGTTATACTGCCGCCATGTACGTGGGATGCGTTCCCTTTTTACTGCAAGGTTCGCCTGCGTCCGAAGTCAAGAGAATCGTTTGTTAGGAAGGAGGGTCCTTCTTTGGCTCTTCTAGGGTGTCTGTTATTCCTTAAGAGGACGATTCTTCCCCCCCCCCCCTCGGATCGATGACGAAATTTCTTTTCTGGTACTTTGCGGTCTGCTTTGGGATACAATCCCCCCGCAGATATGATTGCTACCTCTCCGCCTGCACTCTTGATTATCCAGTCATGAACTCCTCCGATAGTACGCCTTTTTTTGACCCGATCGATCCCCCCGTATAAGCCGTTCCCAAAGATGACTTCCCCCCTCCTTTCTCTTATTTTTTTTCTTTTGAGCAGAACGGGTCCAACCCCTTTTTTTTTTTTCTTTTTTTTTTTTTTCACCCTCGAGCATCAGTACTTGCCTTTTGATAGGATAGTCTGCCCCGACCCTCCCTGGTATCGTTGGTTTTTCTTCTTTGTGTAAAGCCCTTACCCAGAGCGTCCACCCTTTTTTCCCCAAGAGAGTTCACGGCAACCCCCCCTTCGAGAGGATTCATGAGCCTCCTTTTCCACCTCTCGTGAAACCCCTTCCCCCCGCTTCGGTGCTTCCCCCCCTGACCGGGGAGCCCCATGTTCTGCGTAGAGAAATACCACGGTCCCTCCTTGCCCTCTCCCGCCGCCTTTCCCGATCCTTTTTCTTCGTCACTTTTTTCTTCTCCCTAGCAGGCCCGAGTCGTTTTCCAACCTTCCCGTTGCACCTTCCGGTATTTGGCCTGCACAAGACGTCTTTTTTTTTGACACTTCCTCCCCATGAAAACCTTTTTTTGGACATAGCGCCCACGGATGACTTATTCTGTCTTTTCCTGCCCCCCCTCGTCTGCTCTTCTCAAGCTACTGTCTTTCTCCGCAAGGATGTCCATTTTCCCCCCTCCGCAACTTCCGGTTCCACCTTTTGAATCGGTTTCGCTTGAATAACACCACCCCTCCTCTGCCTGCCATGAAGTCGCAAGCTTCCCCCCCTCCCCCCCGATCCTCTTTGTGCTTTCCCTCCGTTCCTGACAGTTGATAAATTTAGTCTTTTCCCAGCAGCTCCCCCCTTGGCGATTTCCCACTATGTTGTCGAGCTGTTCCCGCCCCTCTAAACCTGCAGCTCTATACATTGTTCTTCCGCAGAAGTCGAGTTATCAATTTTCCTTCTCCACCCTCCAAAATCCCCTTATTCCTGATTGCTGCCCCATGGGGAAGAACCCATACCCCAGCAGCGCCAAGCCCAGAGCGATTTTCTTCTTTACACCTTAATGTTCTTGGGTTCTCTGCGCTATTCCCTCCGATTGACGCACCCCATTCACGCGAGGGGCGCACTGATATTCCCCCCTATTTCGAGCACCTTTTTTGTGTTGGTTGTGGGTGTTTTGCCCAGCTATTTCTAGTTGACGAATGAGCTGCCTCCCCTCCTCCCCTCCGAAGCTTTTTCTTCTTTGGGCTTCCTTTCTTTTTTTCCCCATAAGAATCTTTGGATTCGAGACTCAGAAAAGACAGCCCGTCCCTTCACTTCCCCTTCCTATTGACTTTGTACATCCCTTGACTGTGACCGGCACGGCTCTCCCCCAAGCTTAGTACCGACAGCGCCCCTCTTCCCAGCTAACCACACATCCGAAGGAGATACCTCCCGAGGCATAGTGCAGATGGCTTAGCCCCGTGCGTTTCTTTAGACCTCCCCCTTATCCTCCCACCTTTACACGCAGTGGGTCCTCCTCCCAAGGTCTCTTTTTTCCCCCGCTGAAAATTTGAGCCCGTCCTCCCTCTAGAGATCTTTCTCTTTCCTTCTAAGATTTTTTTTTTTTTGCTTTTTCTCCGAGTCAGGAGTGCTTGGGCCGTCCTCCTACGTCTTCCCTCCTCTTGAAAGTTTTATCTCTCCTCTCAGTCGCAGAACCCCCTTCGGCAAGGACCGCACTCCCCTCAGTGAATTAGCCCATCTTGTTGGACTCCTCCCCCCATGTTTGCCCCTTCATTAAGCGTTTCCGATCTAGCGATGCGATCTCGCCTCGCTTCTCCCATTGCTTCTTTTTTTTCTTTTCTGAAAACCTACAACTTTTCTCCCTGGCTTCTCCTTCATCCGGCCAAAGCGACTGTCTCTCCCATTTTCATCTTCCTCCTTTCCGTTCTGAGAGTTCATCTAAGTAGGACGCTTCCCCTCTTGGTCGCGCTGTTTGCGGCTAAAACCGATTCTTGCCCTTTTTTCTCCAGTTTCTGTTTGAAAGGCCTCTCCCAGTCGCCCTTCCTACAACGGGAATGCAAGTCTCTTGACTCGACCCCCCGCTTTTCTTTAATACCTGGTGACCGTTCCTGAGAATTCTTTCCATTCAATAGTCCCTCTACAAGTCTGGTCATCCGAAATCGACTCGCTAACTTTCCTTTAAGGGAAAACCCTCAAGTCCTCTTTTTTTCTAGACACCTTTGGTAGTACAGGCTTCACGTACGTCTGGCCCCCCTCCCAATGAGAGATTTAGTTCCCCTCCCGGTCAAGTCCTCGGTTTCCCCCCCCTCCCTTAAATCTAAAGGGCCCCCCCCTCGGTCAGCTCTGTTTTTTCCTGGGCGTGCGTTAATGACTTTCACGCGATATTCGGTGAGTTTCCGCATTTGCAGACCCTCCCCCAAAGGCAGCTTGCCCACGATCAACGAGTATCCTCCTCCGGCAGTCCCTCCAACAAGAAGGACTGTCTCTTTTCTTACAAGAGGGATTGAGTTCTCTTGTGATTTCTTCGTTTGATACGGTTAAAGCCCCCCTCTAATTATACTTTTTTTCAAGTAAAAGGTAGTTGACTAAGAGAGGACTTCCCACAGACGAGAGGAATGGGATTTCCGATAAAATGGGCCCTCCAATGAAATGTCCTTTTTTTAGCCCAACACACACCTTTTGTGGTTTTTAACAACAAAATGGGTGGTTGACCCCTTTTCCCACCCCCAACCCCCCCCCCCCCCCCCCCCCCACCCCACCCCCCCCACCACACACCCCCCACCCCCCCCCCTCCCCCCCCCCCCCCCCCCTTTCCAACTGTCATCGCACCTCTAAATGCCCTTCTCCCCCTAAGTCCTTACTGGGGTTCTTTTTTTTTTTTTTCGGGTGGCGCGTCCCCCCTTTCTCAAGAACTTTGAGTCGTGATCTGACATTTCCTTTGCGACACCGACAAATGGCAGGCCCCCTCCCCCAGGCTTCGATTTCTTCTGGGAACCCCATGCTGGTTCTTTTGGCTCCCATTGATAATCTAAACCCCCCCCCCTTGTCATTTTTGGAGCTCTTTGGGAGAGCAAGCCTAAAGTTTTTTATTTGTGCCAATGTTTGCTTTGTTTTTTTTTTATTTTTTTCTTTTCTTTTAGGGTGCTTCCCTCGGACTCCTTTATGTCCTCCTTTCGTTTTGTTTTTTTCCCCCCCCTTCAAATGGGAGACAAGACTCAGATCTCCCACTGGTTTCTTTTCTCCTGACCTGCCCTGCAAATCAACCACTTTCATTGAGTCTCCTTCTCTGACGTCCATGAGAATTCCCTCTCACCCCCGGTGGTATTTTTTTATTTTCGACTGCGGTTGGAAAGTTCTCCTCTGCTGAGACTATGATTTTGCCGTCCTCTTCTCGCCTCGCTCGACCCCCCTTTCCTATGGTTTCACCGCTCACCGTAGAGAGAAGGGTCTTTTTCCCTTCCCCGGTTACCCATCGAGACTTTTTGTCGATCCCCCCCATGAAACCGAATTCCTCTTTCAAATCCCCCCGCCCTAAACCCCCCCCCTCAGCCGCGAAGTCTCTTCTTGGGGAAGGTTGTTTGCCCGTTCCCCTAATTCCCAATTATATTTAGTGTACGATTCTTCCCCTTCGGGCTTGCCAATTGAACGTGAGACCCCCCCCCCTACTCTATCTCTTCCCAGTTGTGGTTTTGGTTCTATTTTTTTTTCTTTTGCCGCCTTTGACGTGCAACACGCCGTCCTTTACTGGCCCGCATCGCCCTTTTTCTTACTATTTGGCCGTGGGACTTGCCCTCTGTCGAAAACGCCGTCCCCCCCTAGTCCCCCTTCTCGCCCTATCATGATGTCCTCCTTGGAGTACTGTCTGAAATTTCTTTTCGTTCAGAAGGTCAAGCGGTACCTCGTTGGAGGATGCCATCCTTTTTCCTGTATGACTGTCTGCGTTCCCTCGCACCCTTTTTCAGCTCCGGGCGCATATCCCCTCCCCATTCATCTCTCCCCTTCGCATGATATTAACTGCACTTTACGCCTGTTGCCGCCACTTTTTTCATCCACCTTTACCCCCGGAGTTGTCTGACTTTTCCGAGAGTCGACCTTCCGCCACTTCACAAAGTTTTTTTTTGGTGCTAGAGTCCCCCCAGTGTCCCCCCTCTTTTTTCAGCACATCCTCCTTTCCTCATGGCGACCCCCCTGCCCGAACGACGTTCTGATCGACATCGCGTTCTTCCAAAGACTAGGCTTGAGCCGTTCCCCCCTGCGCCCGGCTTCGAGTCTCTCGTTATGCTCCATCAGTCGTGAAGATCTTTCGCAGCCCGGCCCCAACGACGGCCGTTCTTTTCTGGTTTCCTGATTTTCTCGACCGCCACTTCCCCTTTGCATCTTTCAAGGGCGGTTCCAAAGAGATTCTCCTTTCAAGTCAACTGAAATTTTTTTTTTGTAGTTGTGCGATTTCCTCCTTTTTTTCCTCATGAAACTTCCACCGAACCCGGCAGACACGCTTCCCCATGTCAGGTTTTTCATAGGGTTTTACCCATATTCACACCTCACATACAGTCGCCTTCCCCCACTCGCGATTCAACCTCCCACCCCCCTCACTCCTTCCTCTCTCCTCCCCGCCCTCGCACCCTCACATGATTCCTCCCCCACTCTATTACCTTCGCTTCCTTTTCCCTCGCACTCTACCACTCCCCTCTTCTTCCCCCTCCTCCTCCCCCCCCTTGCGCTTACCAACATCACGTTAACCTCTCCTTTCCACTTCCACCCTCCACGCTTTCGACTCCAGCTCGCTTCCACCCCCTTTTCCCTTTTACCCTTCCAACTCCCCTTACCCCTTACGTCCCTCTCTCTCTCCCACCCCTACATTTCCATCGCCTAGGACCCCCTCCCCTCCAAACCCTTCCTTTAAGGCCCTACTTTTGCCTTCTACCTCTTTTTTATCTCGCCGCGGAGAACTTTCCCCTATCTTTGTGGAAGCCCGCGATTCTCGTTTCCTCCTTTTGGCGCCGTTTTCCAGAAGGGTATCATCCGTTATTGCACTTTAAAAAATTCCCCGCCGGACTCTCTCCCCCCAAAGACGCCCGACCCCGATGTGCCCTGCCCCCTTTTTACTGAAGAGCTTTGTTGACATTCAGTCCGATCGCTCCCCTTTTTTCTTTGAAAGCGATGGCTTGCCGTCCCGCTGGATGATCCGTGCGAAACAGCGCACGTTCTAGGATGATCTCGTGAGGACTCCGAACCCCTCATAAAAAGGGAAAACGATGGACCTTATTTTTTTTGCAGTTCTCATTTCCAGGGATGGCAAAACTATTCCCAGGTGCGCCCCCTGCTTTTGAATCGCACGCCAGAATTTTCCTCTGGAACCCCCCCGACGGGAATTAAGAAGTGACCCTATAAAATGCCTGGTTCTTGACGCTTTCCGTTTTTTTGTACAGATGAAAATTACTTTTACTCTTTTCGGTAGGATACTGTTCCCGAAGTATCCGGCCCCCTCCTGAGCTTTGGACGTACTGCTTGCTCTCCTCCGAGTTTGGCTATGCATGATGAATTAACCTCTTGCGCTTACCTTCCCCCCCCCCCTAAGCCTCCCCCTCAGACGGCTCAGGCAAGAAACCCCTACCACCTGGTGAGGTCCTCCTGATTAGAGTGTTCCACTCCTTAAATATAGCATGGCGGGGATGGTCAGTTTTCTAACCCCCTTCAACCGGCTTGCGTATCTCCGACGATGAAATCTTTTTTTTTGCAGGCGCAGGCCTCTTTCACTGGTCCCCGGTTCTTCCCTTCTACCAGGCCGGTAAACAGATCGCGTCGTCTGCGCCTCTCTCAGATCCGAGCTCTTAGAAGAGCCGACGGCAAGTGTGGATATCCCTTCTCCTTGGCGAATATGAGGGGAGGGCTCCTGGAAGTCCGAGAAAGCGTTCTTTTAGGACCCCCCCCCTCGATTATGAGGCTTGATTTCAAGTTCCAAGTCGCTGGAATGATTCGTCTCCGGACCCCTAGAATCCTGCCGCGGCTGAGCTCTAACTCTCTGACCTTCCCGTTGATTCCCCCCTCTCCGCAGTATCTCGTTTCTTTTCTAGTTTTTGTAGGCAATTCTTTCTCTTTGATGAAATGCGTTTCCCCTCTTCTCAACTGTTTCTTTTTCCAGACTAGCTCCACCTTCCGCCTAAGCTGCTATCTAGGTGTTCTTCAATTACTTTGGTCTTTAGTTTTAATCTGGGAGTTCATCAGTATTAGAGATCACTTTCCTCTGTTTCACAGCTAGGGGGCATTCACCCTCCACACTTCCCCCCCAGGTGGTGTTCCTTCCTTTGGGTCTTTTCGATAGGCCTAAATATTTCGGGATGCACCCCCCCCCCCCTCCCCCCCCCCCCCCCCCCCACCCCCCCCCCCCCCAGTTCACCCACCCCAGTTCCCTTTTTAGTCTGTGGAGATTGCGAGCTCATCTTCAACTACGCGCTTTTATCCGTTTCGCCCCTCCCCTTCGTTTAACCCCTCTCCGTCGTGTGCGGTCCCCCAATCCGGATACGGACTCGCGCAGCTCGATAGAACCGTTTGTTTCCGTTCCGGTCGGTCTGGTGATTTCCTCCGGACCTATTGTGCTTCTTTGTTTTTTTTAAAAATGGCGCCCCTCCATACCTTTTACCGGGGGTTGGATGGTGCTCAATTTAGATCCTCGCCTCCGATATAGAACGGTTAATGCTCTTGGTGCCCCCTGAGCGAAGTCTTACTCCCAACGATTCCTTGAGTCGCTTCAAATTTCTTGCGGAATCTCCAATTCCCTCTAATGCGACCCTCCCGTTTAACTGCGTTCTTAGCGGGTGTCCCTATGTTCATGTTCCCTTTCGTTTTCGCGTGCGATCGTGGTTGGCGCCGGTTAGAAAACGCTTCGGTTGGACCGATTTTTCCACCCGGGTGTTTCCTCGCCGCCAAGGGAGCCTTGGCTTTGATCTGTCCCGGAGAGCTGACTATTGAATCCGCCTTGCGGGCTCTTTTTCCCCCAGCAAGGTGGTGTCTTGGACCTGGTATGTTCAGGCTTTGCTTTACCAACAATTTCCCCAGATTTGCGCCCCTAGATCGATGCTTTGCCTCTCAAGGACTGACGTCGAACCATCCGTGACTTGTCGGCTGAATCACATCCTCTTTTTTCGGGGAGTCTTCATTATCCTTCTTGAATGATTTTCCCCGATTCCCTAAGGGGACAGCTCCCCGACGAGCGGGATGGCCTCCTGTTAGCCCCCCCAGAGCATTTTTTTCAAAATTACTTCCCCGAATCTCGCAGTTTTCGTGATAGCGACCCGCAGTCCCGCGCTCCTTTTAAATGTGCCCCCCGAAATTTCACCATGACAGAGTCCTTGTCAAGGCTTTACCTCCAGGTCTTACGTAGTTCCTGTTTTCACAACAGGGGTCAATTCGTGAGCAAACCCCCCCATGAATGTCAGGCTTGCAGTCTTTGCACTCTCTGAAGTCTTGGATTTCTCTTTCTTCCCCCTGCAAGCTTTCCCGATTTCGTGCCCCTCCGTTTTTTTAAGTCGGCTTTCATGGCGAGGCGCGCGGCTCCTATCTTCTCCGAGGTAATTTTTTTTTGAAACAGACCCCGCCCCTCAAAGCCCCACCGCCTGACTCGCCCCTTGTTCGTTTTTCACCCCGCCAAGGAAATATTTATATTTCCCTTCTGCAATCCCTACGAACCCGCTCGAACATGGAAAAGAACGGCGCAAAACAATACTCTCTCTCCTTTCTGACTCCTTCTCCTTTTTTTTCCTGACTTTTTGCGACCCCCCGCTTTTTTTACCGTCTTTTTTACCCTTCTGTTCGATAAGTCTCCATAACGATTGAGCCTCTTCGATTGATCCGTCATTCTTTCGTTTTTTGTGATTACTCTCCTCACTTTTCCCAGTCCGAATTAGCGCCTGCGGGCGTCGGCGTTTTTCAGATTTTTCTTCATCATTTCTACTCGATACCATGGAGCCCCTTCCCCGTGCGCAAGGCTCCTCCTCGAACTGCCGCCTTCTCGTGATTGAGCACGGCATGTGCCGCAAGCACAGTTTCTAGAGCGCCACCGGCGAGCGCTGCTTGATCAGTCCCACCCCTATCTATATCCTCTCCTCCTTTCTGAGATCTGGAGTGTTTTTCTTCGTCCAGCCTCGACGGTTTGAAGCGGTATCCGATGAGTTTTCTTCTCTCCGACGGCGCTGTTCAACATCTCGTCCTTCGAGGAGGCCGAGTCAATGCTTCCCTTTTCACATTGCCTTCGCCGCAGTCCCCTTGTTTTCCCGCGTCTGCACCTCCGAGCCGGGAGGCCGGCGAATCGGAGTTATCCCTCACCCACTCACGCCTTATAACTCGAGAAGAGTTGCTTATTTCTCGTACTACCCCGGCTTGTTCTTTTTCGTTTTCTCCCATGTGCATGCGATGGTTCTGTTTGCAGTCGCCCTCCTCCTCCCTTAGTTGTGTTTTTAGGTGGCCGGCTGAGTTTTCCCCCCTTTCAGTTTAGTTTCCTCTACGATTCTTATCTATGAACATTTCGTGTCGTTCTCCGCCTGGTAGAGCCTTGCCTCGCGTCGGGTCATAATACGCGCTCCGCTTTCCCGCAGACAGATTCGCCGAGCTCTTCGGTCCCCCCAGGCGGCATTTTTAACCGCCGACCGCGTTCAACAAGACGACTCAGCGAGTTAACACAAACCTCCCTTGCTCTTTCCTGGTGCGCACCGACGGCAACCTTTTTTTTTTGTCACTAGACCTCCCCTTACTGCCCTTTAACTGAGAGCTGACCTCCCAGCAGTCCTTTCCGGTTCGAGGCTTGCTGTCGCAGTGACGGCCCTCTTGAATCTTTCCCCCGACCTTCTCCGGTCCCCCCTGTCTCTCGCTTCGGCAGGTACTTTTTCCTGCGCGGCGACTTCCCCTTTCCCCCCTTATAGGTGAGATCCCTTTCTTAGGAACTCGGGGAAGATCAGGTTGTTTTTTTCCGATTCTCCCGACTGACAAGCTTCATTAGTAATAGAGACTATGCCTGCCGATAGTAGGCCCTCCTTTTTATGATCGTGCATGTCTTTAGTAGTAGTTCCTGAGTCCCAAGACAGTTGCAGTGTATTTCTGATCCCTTTGTTTCCTTAAAGCACGCCCACAGCTGCGTTCTTTAAATCGTCCCAAGTTGTTTCTTCCGGTCCCCCTATGTTCGCGTAAGGATTCATTTCATGCAAAGCTACCTTTTTCTACCCAGGATGTACGATAGATTCTCCTATTCCCCACCGAAGCCCCTTTTTGACTCGACCCCACCACGTGATCGCTTGAGCAGAAATGTTTCCGCGCCATGCCTCCTTTTTTTCCCTCCCCCCCCCCCCCCTTTCGATAGTTTCCCGTCACTCTTGCAATTTCTCCAGCAGCTCACCCCTTTTCGCCACCGCATCGTTGTCTGATCCTTCTCACCCAGGTCTCAACCTCTCACCCCGTTTTGCGTAGGCGGAGGGCTGGGCTTCGATCCTTCCGCCCATCCCCCCGGCCCTTCTTTTTTTTCTACTTTGAAGGCTTTCCCCTTGTTTTGAATCCTCAACTACCCAGCAAAGTAACGCCATCCCCTCAGAGAGACGTTTGCAGGACCAAAGGTTTTGGCTCCTCTGCGCGAGTCAATCTTTTTCACGCACCCCATGAACTGAGCTTGGAGTCACTTATAGGCGATCGCTCTCTCTCTCAGTCCTTGAGCGTTTGTGATAATGTCAGTTCGCACTCTCCACGTTAGATTTTTTCGGTGCCGTAGCTGCCCGACTCGCATTTAAAAAAGATTTCTCCTCTCAGCCCTCCCCCAGTAGCCTTCCGTCGTTGATTGAGTTGGAAGCCCCCACTCGCTGTGTACCCCCCTCTTCACTTTCTCCTCCCTGAAGAGTTTTCTTTCCTAATCAGCATAAATCACCCCCCACCGAGATTCGAGACGCCGCCCTTTCCTTAGCACCGTGCCGTGGCGGGCTGCGCTGGTAATAAGACCTTGATCCGTGCAGCAGCGGAAACCGCGGGCATCAGATTTTAGTTTGATGCCCTCTTTGATCCCCAAGTCGCGACTTACTTAGCTCTCTATTGTCTTCCTCTGGAGAGTCCGCCTCGGACGAGTAGCGGTTGTTCCCTTGTCTCGATGCCCGCGCCTGTACCGAAGAGACTTACATTTTCTTTTTTCCGCCCATTGTCTGCTTCCCTCGACAACGATTTTCCAATTCTCACCACCAGAGAGGTTACCCCTTCCCCCTGCATTGACAACATCAATACGCCCCCCCCCCCTCTCCCACGTCTTTTTTTCCACCCCCCAACACATCCCTACATACCTCCTTTTCCTCCCTCCTCTTTTTCCACCCTACCTACCTCTCTACCCGCTCCCCCCTCCCAAGTTCTCTCCTTTTCTCCCCCCCTCTTCTTCTATTCCAACATCTCCCCTCATTCGTTTTTTGCGTATCACCATATCCTCCTCCCCTTCTTCCTTTCCACGGGCAACGTCCCTCTTACTCAAACTTTCCTCGCGGCGACCTCTGCATTTTAGCGCCTCTTTTTTTGCCTTCGTTCCCCGCTCGAACGCTCTCCGCGCCGTCCCCCGTTTTTCGCCAGGTCGACTCCGCTTTGCGTTCGCGGCGACTTCCCTGCCGCTTTCGCTCGCGTGCTGCCCAGCGTCAGGTCCTTCCCCTCTTGATGGCTGCGCGACGCTTTTTCGACGTCATCCCAACCCGGCGTCGCCCTCGGGACTTCCTTATCCCTAATCCCCAGCCAGTTTTTTCCCCCTCCAGCCCAGGAACCCCCCGGACGCGACCTTCGGTCCGGAGCACGCACATTTACCCCTCCTTTTTAGCGGACCCACCGTTCCCCCGTCGACCATTTCTCCCCCTTGGCGTAAAGTCCCCGGGTCAGCCCAGGCGAGAGTCGGTTTGGTACAAAAGCCGGCACGTGTAGTCTTTGACCCCTAAAAGTTCCCGCCGGGCAAACCCCCGCCCCCGGTCACGTTTTGTTTCTTATTATAGGGACAGCGACTCGCCTCGACTTTCTGTCACTTTCCTCAGTACAAAATCCATCTCTTCCCCCCCCCGAAGACCCTCAGCAGCGACGAAATCCGGCCATTTAGCGTCAGCCCATCTTTTTGGTTTTCTTCTAGGTAGGTTACCTTGCCAATAAGTAGAATTATACCCTTTTGGCTCAGGTAGGGCCTTCCAGAGCTTCCTTACCACCCCCCCCCCAAGAGAGGACCGTTCGGTCACCGATATACCCCCGAGTCTCATGTTGAATCGTTCTTCTTTTCCGATCTGTTCTAGCCCAACCAGCCTACCCTCCGTCCATCCTCTTGACATGTTTTCTCTGTCTTTAGCGACGAATCGCTCTTCATGAGCGCGTACATCTCCCCTCCAACGCGGCCTTCCCACCCCACTGTAGGAGCCCTTTGTTTTCGACAGATTGTCTTTATCTGGATTTCTTCGATCTAGTCGGAGATTTTTTCCTGTATCCCTATCGGTGGACCCCTCTTTTCGACGAGTTTTTTCTACTTGAGCGCGTTCTTACCCCGTTTTGCCTAGTTTTACCTGGGCGAGGACGCAGTCTCGCCCTTGTCTTTTTCTTTACTCGCAATTCCCCCACACTGGTTCGTTCCTTGCGTGATCGACGCCTCGGCTAATTCTCCGACGCCATGGTCTTGATTGTCTTACGACAGCGCTGGAGTCTATCTTTACTTAGCGTCGCCTGATTCCCTCAGTATTCTTCCGATCGTGCTGGTCACCTTTCAACGCCGCCTTTTCCCCCTCTCCCCCGTTCTAATAGTCGTTCCGATTTCCTTCTCTCACGCAACTCCCGCCCCCCAGCCTCCCTTTAACGCCGCGCACGTTTGCTCGGTCCTTCCTCCGAACGCGCCTCCGGCCCCCTCAGCGTGTTCCTCCCATGCGCCCTTACCCGTATTTAGTGTTGCCCCCACGGCGCCTACAC
>Ga0179593_1468819_pt1 | contig 16518 bp, 18 predicted proteins | sample CZODoug2_1_08_16_FD_185931 | JGI IMG/M metagenome (GOLD analysis project Ga0179593, IMG submission 185931) | Vadose zone soil fungal communities from Angelo Coast Range Reserve, California, USA - CZODoug2_1_08_16fungal (PacBio error correction) | ecosystem: Environmental > Terrestrial > Soil >... | reverse complement strand
TGCTTCGGCATACCCAATTCGGGTAAGTATGTTTGTCCCCCTCCGTTGTTTGTATGTTCCCCAGCCAAACAAATTGGTCGGTATTGATCCTTTACCTTTCCAAAGTTTCCTTCTTATTGGTGGATGGGTCCTTTTGCGCAAAGTGAGTAATTAGGTGCTTTTTCTTTCAATCGAGTTCTAATTCCCCGGTTCTGCCCTTCTCCGCTTTCTTATTCATTATGTCCTTGAAAGAGTTCCGGGACACAGTTGCCGTTTCCTTAAATTGTTGTCCGACCCCCCCTTTTTTCTCTCTTTGAGATATTTATCCGGTTTTCTTTTTATTTTTCCACTTTATCCTTTTCGTGCTCTAATTTTTGCTCGAACGTTGGCCAGATTTTAAGATTTCTCCGTGAAAGCATACTCCCCCCCCCTGTGACCCTCCGACTTTTTTACCTAGAACTCGCAAGTTGATTTGGTTGGTCTTAATGTCTGGACGGTCGCATCTTTTTCCCCCTCTTATTGAGGCTTTGTACTTCATTGCCCCCCAACTATCAAGTTCTTTTGTCCTGGCTCGTACCACAGTTTGGTTCTAATATGGTTTTTGACCCCAGGCCTAATTCGTTTCAGCCCGTCCGCTTAGCGGGGACCCCCCTTCCCCCCAGAAGTTTTTTCCGCCCCCTCCCTTCCCCACACAGTGAGTCCCGCAATTTTTCCATTTTCGGTTCTATCCGTTCCTCTGGTCGTTTTTTCCCCGGGACACGCCATGGCCACCTCTCTTTCAAGCCCCGATGTCGATTGTTTTTTTTTTTGTCTCATGTGGTTTCCACGGCACAACACTTTATCCCCCGTAGTCTGGATCCCTTACGGTGACTTCCCCCCTTGTTTAACCCGGTCTTTTCCCACGGTCTAGTTTTCTTTTCTGCTTTTGGTCCTTTTTATTACACGAAGATGGGTCTGATTTTCGGACCCCCCAAAAAACGTAGTACTCTGACTGGACCCGGAGCGCTTTTCCGGTCATCAACTTCTTCCCTTGTAGTTATCGGACTTCGGTTTTCTTTTTAGTTCCTTTCTTTATTTTTTTTCTCCTTCTTTTCAGGTCTTAGTCCCGCTTTTCTTCTTTTTTTTTGTACCCTTTTCGGTTGACCCACACTTTCAGAGGAGTGGAGATGAAGATTGGTATCCCCCATTTTTGAGGGTCCACTACTCCTCCGTCCCAGCGAGTGTTTTCACCACGAATTTTCCTTTCGAAGAGATGAGTTTACCCCCCCCCATCACACCCACTTGTTCCCCTATTTGTTTTGTTCTAAAAACCCTTTTGGGTTTGAAAACCCTTCTCAAGTTTCAAATCCCAGTCACCACTCCATTTCCCTTTCCGGTTTTTACCTTTCATCTTCCCAAACCATAGAATATGTCTGGCCCCCCCCCCCCCCACCACCCCCCCCCCCAAGCGTGTTCCAGGATGGATCTTTTTAAATGGCCCCCAGCCCCTCGATCCTTTTTTTTTTCCCCCGGTTATCAACCTGGCTTCCGGTTTTTTTCCAGCAGGTTCTTCCTTTCCCCTTTCTTGGCCCCCTCCACGGTCCTTTATTTTTAGCTTTATTTTTTTTCCCCCTGTCCCGAGTTCCACCCGATTGTTCAGCTTTTCGATTAACCCTTCCAATCTGTTTTTTTTTTAATGGTTAGTCTGTCTCTGTGGGTCCTGAGATCCCACCTTAATGTCACATTCGTTCCGGACCTCCGCTAAGTAGTCCCCGTCCCTCTTTAGCCCGTCCCTAACCCCATCAACTGCTTCTAAGATTTTTTGTTTAAACCCCCTTCCTCAGTTTGTTCCACCCCCCACCTGATGGTCCTCGCTCCCACCGAGGTTTTCTAACCGGGGTCAGTCCCCGTTACCTTGCCTCTTCCATTTTTTTGTTCCGGTCTTACAATCCCGGTTCCCCCCCTTTTTCCTAATGAACCCAGCACCGGAGGTTACACTACTTCGGTCTGGTCTCGAAGTTATTATGTGTGATTTCCTTTTCTGCCCTTCTTCCCCCCAAGGTCTAAACCCGCCCAAGGTAGGGGGCTACCGTCCACCTCCCTCTTGGTAAAGTTACCTTTTTTTCCAGCGATTATATTGAATAATAGACCCCGTACTGGAATCCTTTTCGAGGTACCCACAGATGGTCTTTGCCCCTGTTTGGTCCACTTACTCCTATCAGACATTTTCTTAGGTTTGTTCCCTTGGCCCCCCCCCACCCCCCCATTCGGATTAGAGTGCGCCAAGTCAAAATAGTAAGAAAAACCTTCGCTCTCGGGCCGTCACCTCCCCTTGCTCGTTCATCCATAACGAGTCCTACAAACGGCTCCTGTAGGTGCTCTTTTTTAGCACGGTGCCCAAGTCCCCCCCCTTCCCGGTAAAGATAACCCATCCCCCACCCGCTTTCTGGTCGAGGAACCGGTTTCCTCAAGCTGCTGTTTCGCGGGTCCCCTGACTGCTTCCTACTCCAAATCTTCGTCATGCCCCCAGCAACTTTGAGAAGTCTCCTTCTCCCGTCTTTTGATTCTCCCCCCCAATGAGAATCTACCTCCCTTCCCTTTTAAGTTGACTCAGATTTTAGTCCAAACAAATCTTGTATCAAAGGTAGTTGACCCCCCGTCTTTCGTTCTTACTTTTACCTGTGTTATGTAACCCCCTAGTCGGGAATCTTCTACGTCGTCTTTTCCCTTTTCCGACCCCTTCTCCCCAACCAGTCCTTTTTTCGCGTATACGGGCTAGTCTTCTTTTTGAATAGACGGGTATCCGAACCCCCCCCTTTCCATCAGATACGTTTCTCGACTCAATCCTCCTCCCTGGCCCCCGAGTTTTGAAGGGGATCCGGTTTTTTTTTTTTTCCCCGACGTTACTCCCTCTCCTACTCTTCCCATAACCCCTCTTTTTGGTATCTTATTTCCCCCTATAACCTTTGATAAGTTGTCGCGTTCCTTAAGTTTCCTTTTCCCTCCTATGGCTCCTCTTTTCTTTTCTCCTAGTTTTTTTTAGCTGTCATCTCTATGACCTTCACTTCTCCCCCTTTCCATTATTAGTGGTTAGCCTCGAAGCGGTCTTCGCGAATTTTACGAGCGGACTAAACCGTTTTTCTTTCCACCAGAGGTTTATCTTTTTTTTTCTCCGGTGTTAGTTTTTTTTTTTTTTTTTCAATTTGATTGTCCTCGGACCCTTTGATCGATATGTTTTCCCCTTCCTAACTTTGTGTTGCCCGCGAGAAGACGTAGGACCCCTTTTTTACCGGACTAGTTTCCCCTTTCCCTTTCTAGATTCCCGATTTCTCCTTACATACGTTTGTAAAAACCTTGCAGTTCGAACTGCTTCTTTTTAGTTGTGTGGAGTACTGGTTTTTCGGAGCAACTATGCCTTCCCCTTTCTGGACGGCTAGTCTCCTTTTTCGAAGATCGCGATTATCGACGGAGAGGCTTGGTAGCATGGTCCGTCTTCGCGAGGGTTTCCTCCTTTGCTGAGGTCGCCGCTTTTCCTTCCCTCCTGTAACCCTTTCAGGTTATTTTTTCCCCCCTCCACCTCTTTCCTTTTTGGGTTGTCCTTTTCCCTTTCTGGCAGTTTGTCCCGAATATCTTTTCCTATGACCCAGTAGAAGTTTCTTTTTGTCGTTTTTTTTTTTTTTTTTCTTTCGTTTTCCTTCTCTTTTCCTTTTCTCAGTGAATCGCCTGCTGTCAAAACAGGAACCGCCCCATTCTCCCTTTAATGGGTCCCATTTTCCTCACCCCAAGTTCAGGTGCTTTACAAGAAAGGGATGCGTCGCAACTTTTCCCTTTTCCAATGTGGTGTTTTGTTTTGTTTTTTTTTTTTTTTGGTTTGGGTTCTACATGGACTGTCCTTTTGCGTCCTTTTTCCTTTGCCTAATTGTTAGTCCTTCTCGTGCCAGTTCCTCTTCAGGTCCCTTCCGGACTTCCACACCGCTTCGCTCGCGTCGAAGAATTTAGCCTCCCTTTTTTTTCGGGTCGTTCTGTACCTTCTTTTTTTCTTCTTTTAGACACTTTTCTGTTGTTCCCATTCCACCCTAGCTTTTCAGGCTTTTCCTTTACGTCTCGTATTTGCGATTTTCGATTCCCAACGTGGGTCAGTCGGGTCCCCTAGCCTGTCCGCTTTTTCTTACTGGGAGGGGACCTTCGTTTTTTCCTCAACCCTGGTTCGACATGTTTTTTTTTTTCCGTGATGAACGAGGACGTAGTTCGGACTCTGGATCTTCCTGTGACTTCCCCCCCGGATCGAACCTTTCCCAAAAGCTCGTCCTCGGTTTTTCTTTCGTTTTTGGTCAAAAGTCCTTTCTAGTTTTTCCCCAAAGGGCCTTTTTTGTTTCTTGTCACCAATGCCCAACGATCGTCCACGGACTTTTGCGGCCCTGAGTAATTGGATAAAAGCTTTAGCGGTGTTTCGTCTTTCCTTTTCCTTTGGCCTTACATCCTTCCTGGGTAGGAACCCGCGTTTCAACAGGGGTTTCCCTCTCTGTACCTTCCGCCCCCTTAAGCTGTTTTTTTTTTTTTCCAAGTTGTCGATCCCCCGCATCGTGTCCCCCGTTTTTGGGGTTTCTTCACGCACCTTTTGAGTCCCCCCTTCCTGTTTCTTTTTCCCCCCCCCCCGCGTGTTGTTTCCCGACTTTGAGTTCCGCCCTCTTGGAGGACATTCTGTCCCACCCTCCTTGACGACAGCGGTTTTCCCCCCTCCCCTTCCCAGGACTTTTCGTCTCATATTCAGACGGCCGGCGCCCTCTTTCCGTTCGGGATTTTCACTCTTTCTTGCCCGTGCACCCTTCCGCCCCTTCGATGGAGTTTAAGACCGTTTTCCCTTTCCTTTTCCAAACCCTTTTTTCATCAATTCCCCCCATTTGACTCCATCGATGACTTCCCGTGTGGCCCGTACTTTACTCCCCCCCCCGTCCCTTGCCTTTGTCCCACCTTTTTTTCTTTTGCTATGTTAGTGTTGAAAAACACACGAGCCACATGTTTGCTTCCCATTTCTTTCCTCTGAGCTTAGTTCCCCCCCCCCAGGAATTAGGGAACCCCCTCACATGTGCCGATTTCCTTTTTTGGAAGAAATGCCGATAATTGCCGTGTGAGTCAGCCTTTCTTTTCCTTTTTTCCGATTCTCCTTCCTCTGTTGTCCTCCTAATGTTCCCACACATATTTTGAACCACTTTTTATTGGGATGCCGCTCTTGCCAACCCGTGATCTTTCAGTTCCTCATATCCTCAACTTTTTTTATTCCTCCTTGCTCTTTTACCCGCTTGCTGCTCGGTCTCTCCGTCGAGTCGGAGATTTTTTTTTAGATAGTGACAGCTTTTCCCCCCTTTTTGAGGGCAGGCTTCAGAAAGTGAGGCCGATGTTCTTTTTTTTTGACCGACAACCCTCTCCTCTGTTCCTGAGATCTGGTTCTTCACCCTGTTTTCCTAAAGGTCCCCTGTCGTTGACTCACCTCCTAAGTTCTGGAAGTTGAAGGTCCTGACTACTTGCCAAAGAGTTTAGGCTTCTTTTCTTTTTTTTGAGTACGCGTTCTCTTTTGGCCGGAAACTTTCCTTCATCTTCCGCAGTAACGAAAGGAATGAATCAGAACCCTCAGAGTTGGGGCTGTTTTTCCCCCCGGTCTTTGTTCTCATGACCCCCTGATTGTCTCAGTTAATCCCTCTGTTGTGTTTTTGTAGATATAGGCGTTTTTTTTCCTGTCCGACACACCTTTACGTACTGCCCTTTGAAAACTCTACCCCTCCTGGGTTCCAGTTTTCTCCTCAGGTAATCCCCCCGGACTAGATACGTTGTGCCCTGGTGATCCCCCCTTTTCCGGCGAACCCCTTCTTTGTTCTAAGTGATCCTTTAATTTTTTTTTTTTTTTTTTTGGGTCCTCTGTCTCAGTCCTGTCTTCCCGGTCTTTTCTCCTTCAAGTCGCGCAAAGTTTTCGTGGCTTGACTTTTTTGCTATCCCACCATTTCAGGGGCATTTTGGAGAGATTTTTCTTTTGTTTGTTTGGTCCTTTCCCCACACAACCTCTGCCCTGCCCCCTCAGTGCTTTCACTTTTTTTTTTTCTACAGAAAGTTGTTGCAGCTCTTTTTTTCAAGCAGCCCTCCTCGTCTTCCTGAGACACTAGACTTGATCGATTGAGCCTTCTTTTTGGCCGTTTTAGAGACCTCTGTGAGACTGCTCTTTTAAAACCTTCTCACGTCGGCTTTTGGTTTTTTTTTTGGTCATGTCTTTCCCCAGATTATTAGGTGATGTTAATCGGGGGGGCCTGGCCCTTCAAGTCGCCGTCTTTCCTTGAATTTTCGGACCCGCCCAGTTGAAGGTCCCCCCCCCCCCCCTTGTGGGGGGACTCCCCATCGGGAATGTCCCATTTGTTTCCGTGGCCTGAGCTGCGCTTTGTGTGTTCCCTACCTTTCCAACGAAGGCTCGAGGCCAATCCCCCCCTTGAAGTCCTTTTGTGTTTCCCACCCAGGAAGCAACCGTCTTTTTTTTTACCTTTTCCCCTGACGGGTTCTTACCGTTCAAACCCCGTTTTCACTTTGTAGTCTCTGCGTTTTTGGCCACTTGATGAACTGCTTTTTTTGCTTCTCTCCATTTTTTTTTGCACCAAACGGTCTCGACCTTTTGAAGGATTTTTTTCATGTCCTCCCCAGGCTACAGCTTGATCCCCTCTTCGTTCCTGGTGCGGGGAACGTCCTGTGAAAGTCCTTTCTATCGCCGATCGTCTTGATTTTTAGCTTTAGGGTACTGGATTTGATCTGAGACCGGATTGTTTGTTTTCGGAAATTTCAATACTAACAGTCTTCCCCAGCTTTGTTGTCCATCACCCTTCCAAGTGTTACCAGAAAAGAGGGCCCCGACTTTTTTCCCATCCATAAACCACAAAACTTTTAAGATTTTTCTTTGTTTATAAACGGGGTCGGGGACATTTTTTTTACCCCAGGTTCCACAGTAACAAGGTTGTTCCAAAACCGTTTCCAGACCTGATCTGCTTTTTAATAACCCCAAGGTTTACTTTTTTTTGCCTTGACCATCCCTAGCGACCCCCCTCTCACCCTTTTTTTTGATAAATGACTTTTTTTTTTTTCCCCGGCGTCGTTTTATTTCATTTCTTTTGTGGTCCCCTCTTTTGATGTCTACTTTCTTTCTTTAGCCCTGGAGCCTCCTTCACCCTGGAGGAAGCTTTCTGATGTTTACTTCTTTTTTTTTTTTTTTAACGGTTTTTCGTCGCTTTTGGGGAGTCTTCACAGGCGTTGGACCCGATCATAGTTTGGACAAACCTGGCTCGGTTCCCCCACAGTACCCACCGCCCCCGCGATAGACTTTTTGGTCAACACTTCTCTTTCGTAACTGTTGTTCAAACGGCTGTACCTTTTAGACCCCGTGGTTTTTCCCTTTTTTTGAGCGCAAAATCCTAGGTTTTGGTAAACCTCAATTAATGACCTATGCCTTCCGGGTCCTATTGGGGGCCGGTCAGCCCCCTTAGTTCCTACATGCCTCCCTCCTCCTTTTCCGGTTCGACTCCCACCTGAAAGAGTGATACTCTTATTTGATATCAGGGCGTTGTTGAACTACGGTTTTTGGACGAACGAGGGCGGCCCCCCTTCCTTGAAGACCTTTCTTAACAAGGTCGGGCTAATTCCAACTTCCCCCTGAGATTGACACTTCCCAAGCCTCTTCAGAATATGCCTGAGTTTACTTTCTATGATTCCCTGCCAATTCCTTCTTGGGTAAAAGAACCCACGAGTGGTTCTGTCCCGGTGAAAGGCCAAGGACAGGCCATTATAGGACCCCCTTTTGAGGAGTTTTTCCCTGTTTCCAGCAGGGCGGTTTTTCCTCCTTTTGATGATTTGAACTCACCTCCCCCTTACGCTTATTCTAAGAGGGCAAAGACTTTAGTCGGGACTACTCCTGATTTTTTTCAGCAACCGTATAAAGGTTGACACCCCAGTGTCCACCCCCCTTCATGGTCCAGAGACACCAAGAAAACCTGATTTTTCTCAGTTTCTTTAAAGAAGCCCTTGTGTAGTACTCCTTTTCACGCTCACCTTGGTTATTTCCATTTTTCACTCTCCGTTCGGGGATGCCTCCTAATTTTTTTTTCGCCCCGGCTCCCCACTACACGAAACTCCCCCGATCTTCCGTGGCTTCCTACTTTTTGTACCCCCTGACCCCCAGCGTTTTGAAAAAAGCTCAGCTGGGCGTCCGTTGATCCCGTGAGAATGCCATTTGCAGAACATCGTATCGTTTTCCCCGTTGAAACGGCCGTCCTTTTTCCCAAGTCAACATAGTTCTCCCTGATGCTGGATGGGCCCCCTTATCTCCTTTGATTCCTGAACCCCGATTCTGCCTTTTCTCACAGAACCTTTTTTAGTACGCCTGCCGCACTTTGAGGAAGCTGGACCCAGAATTGTTTCTTCCCTCCTTTCTCCCTCTCTAGCCGGCGATCTATATACGTACCTCATGGGTGCTAGTTATTAAAAATGACCGGTGTCATCTTTTTCTTAATAATCAATCGTTTTCTTTCCCCTCTCTCCTTACATCTGCCCTTTTCCTTTGTCTCTGTCGCAATTCTCTTTTTTTTTCATTTAAAGCGGTACTAGATCCAGTTCCGATCTTCGTCTTCCCCCTCAGGAATTGGGGCGGCCCCCTTTAGGCAGTAGTATTTTGTTCCCTTTTATTGACCCTTCGATCTTTTTCATTCCCCAATTCCCTGATGCCTCGCCCTTTCCCCAGCCCTTTTCTTCCTGAGAATCAGTTTCTGGACCTTTTTTCCTTTGCACCCGGAACACCGATCCGCTTCTCCTTCTAGCTTCCGCGTCTTCCAACCAAGTTTGTTCCCTTTTCCTTTTTTTTTTTTTCCCCCTACCCCAGAGCGGTTCCGCTTTTTTTTTTTTTTCTACCAACGAGGTTGGTGGACTTTCTTAACCGACGTGCCTTTTAACGAGTTCGTGTGGTGGCCGCTCCTGCGCGAGTCGCCAGAGACTGTGCTTTGACAAGTTTTTTTTCTGATGTAGTTTAGTTTCGTTTTCACTTTCCTGCGTTTGGCCGTTTCTCCGCGAAACCTTCTTTTTCTCTTTTCCGGATCTTGTGCCAATTGCCTTTTTTTTTTCCCCTTTTGTTTGCCCATGCATATTTCTTCGTTTTCCTGAAAACTGTTCTTGTTCCTGCTTTCTTTCGCCCCCTGTCGTTTTTTGGTACCCTTCACAGAATCAGCCCTTCCTCAAAAAGGTTTCCAAAACCCTTTTTCCCCCCAATTGGATCTCGGCTTGTCAGGCCGTTTCCCCTCCCCTTCTACCCCGTGATCCCGTCGATTGGATTGCATCCTTTCATACTTTCCAAAGGATGGTTCCTGTGTTGGTTCAACTGGAGGGAGGGTGGCTTTTCTCCTAGTGTAGGCGGGGCTTTCTTCCCCCATGTGTCCCTTCAATTCCTTATTTCATCCTGATCTCTGTTCTACTGATTAGCCATATTTTCTAACCGTACGGAGTAGAGCTAATTTTTGTTTTTTTGAAAACCCCCTAGCTCCCTTTTTTGAGTCAGTGCTTCCTGGGAGTTTACCCTAGGATTCTAGTGCGATGCACACTTGGTTAGAAGTGTCACCTGGTTATTTTGTCCCCAGTTGTGTGTTTTTGACTAGACTACCGGTTTTAGGAAAGGCCTTTCTTTTCCTGGAACGAGTGCATTCTTTTACTTCCCCCTCTCTCTGTAAGCCTTTCTGGACCCCTTTTCCCCCACTTGACCGACAACTTAGGCATCTTTGACAGACACTTCCTTCTTTCTCCCTTTTCCCCTTTCCGAAGCCGGGTATTGTGTCCCCCGAACCTTGCCGTCTTCGTCCAAAATGAGTTTGTTTTCATTTTTCTGCTTTTCCCCCTGCTCGGGATCTCCAAATAATACTGGGGTAGGAAACCTCCTTTTTCCCCCTTCCGGAGGACAGGGGTTGCCGAGGGTTTTGTCCGCCCTTTTTTACAACGTTCCTTTTGCGCCCCAAGTGTTAGAAGTTTCCCCAATCTACCCCCCCCCCCCTTTTGGGGGGATGGACCGCCGCGTTCTTTTTGTACCCTTAACCTTGTGATCGACCCACTTCTTGGGACAGATTCTTAGTTAGACGAGTTTCGTAAGACCCCGCCGGGCGCATGGGACCTTCCGTGGGACAGAACTCTTTCGGGCTTCCTTTTTCTTTCTTCCCAGACGCCCCTCCCAGGACGTCGATTTTAAGATGTTAACTTGTGACCCCTTAGTCCCGGTCGATGGTTTTGGTTTATTTTTTTTTAACCCTTTTTCGCGTTTTATCTGGTCTTTTTTTCCTTTTGTTAAAAATGCCGGTCGACCTTCAACGTGGGTTCCGACCATTTTTTTACGGACCCCTTTTTTTTTTTTTTCCTTCCCCCCAACCACCTCGTTCTTGATGTTCGTGGGACACCTCAATTCGGGACTTCGCCGCTTTCTCTCAGCTTCGTGTGCGGCCGTTCGGGGCAAACTCAGACCCCCTACGTCGGCTTTCCTTTCCAGAAAATGTCCCGATGCCTCTCTCAGTTCGTGCGTCGGGGTCGGGGGCCGTTTTTTTTTCTCCCCCCCCGACTGTTCCAAACGATGTTTGCATCCACCCCCCTTTCTCTTGACCGGCGTTTTTCCTCGCCCCCCCCCGCCGACCCCTTTTTGCACTATCCCGCCCAAAGCGTTCTTGAGAAAGAGAGCGGGCACCTTTTTTTTAGAGTCTCGACTCCTCGGTCATGGAGATCTTGTCCCCGTCTTTTGAACCTGGCCGGTTCCACTCCTTTAGCAGTGTCCCTTGACGCGCCTTTTCTGGTTCGACCAACCAACCAAGAGAAACCTTGCTTTGATACTTCCCCGCTTGTTCCCCCACGGGCCCCAAGACCACGGGCCATTGGAACGTTTCCTCAAAGAATCAAGAGGGCCTAACTGGTGTTACCTCCCTTTTTTTTGAAGTGATCCCCGCTGACGGAATCCCCCGCGTTCTACCCACAACCGACACTCAAAATAATTGTCCTTCCCCCTTTGTTAACTCCTTTTCCCTCATCGAACCGTTTAGGTGGGATGAGTCCTACCTGTGTAGATTCCCTCTTCATATTTTTTTCTTCTTTTATCCCTCCTTTTTTTGTTATTTTTCCGATCTGGATCCCAATTTTTGTTCCTGGAACCCGACGTGTTGCTCTTTTCAGCCAACTCGTTCCCTTGACTGGGTACTTTCTTTTTCCGATCCCTTTCTGTTTACCATCAACACCCGACTCTTATGTTTTGGTTTTACGTTGTGGTCCCGCCCCCTTTGAATCCACCCCCGGGTCTCATCGATCCTTTAACCTGCTTGTCGGGACATTCCTTCACTCTTTTTTTTGTTCTTGAGTTTTTCCCTTCGCGCCAACTGTTTTTTTCTGCCCCTTTTGAACCTACGTTTTTATTCGAGCCATCTTAGTGTTTTTTTTGGTTTCGGTCCGTTTCCTGCTTGCTTCTCATCTTATTTTTGCACGTGTTCAGAGATTTAACTATAGACGTCGACTCCCCCCCCCTTCCCAGGCGATGCCCTGAAGCTGCGCAGCTAGCGCGCACTGGCTTCGAGATTTTGGATTTCTCTGGTAGTTAGTTTTAAAGGTCATCACGTTGCTTGGGAGCGAGCCCCCCCAAGTCCTTTTTTCAGTTTTGTCTTCTGTCGGGGGCCTTCTTATAGTTCCCCCTTTTTTTCCTTCAGCCCGTTGGTTTCACATCCTCCAGGCGCGGGGACCTCAGGAGTCGGCCTGACATTAGGGCATTAGGCCGGCGATGTCCTCTGACGAAAGTGTGGATTTGACCCCGAGAGAGAATTTCCCCCTCGTTGTATGTTGGGTGTTCCCCCCCCCTTTTCCCCTTTAGCAACCCTCTGTCGGGTTTTTGATTTCTCGTGATTACTTTCCCCCTGGTTCGGAAAAAGTGTTTTTGAGCAGGCGTGGTCCCTTTTTTCCTCCAAAAGACGATGGGTTCCCTCCTCCCTTCGGCCCCCGAATTCCGTGACGGCTTGCGATCGATCAAACGACCCCCGAAAGCCCCATGCTTATAGACAGCGATAGTGATAGGTTTTTCCTTTGACATAGTCATTCCCTTCTATCGGTGTACAGTAGTTGTCTACCATTAGCCTTTTTGAGATGAAGATTTTCGACCCTTCGGAGGAGAAGTCATTCCCAACGCCTCAATCCCAGGACCCCTTTTCTTTTAAAGACCTTTCGAGGGCGTCACCCACCCCCCCACCAACTGTGCCGTCCTTTTCCCAAAGTCCTTTATCACCATTTGAGTTCCCAGTGACAGAGTGCTGACCCGGCTGTAACGTTAGTCACCCTCAACCCCGTCGTAAAACCCCTGTCTAGACCTTTTTCGGACAAACCCACCCTTCTTCAAGTGTGTTTTTTCCCAAGTTAGGGATTTTGAATTGTCGCACACGGCCTTTTGCTGTTATACTTCCCATAGGGGCACTCCCTGTAGCATTTGACTCTTTTTTTTTTGACCACTACCCTGCATGTCAACCCACTTCGGCTTCGAGTTCCACCTTAGTTGCCGGCCTTTGAGGGGGCGATTCCTTGTTCGTTGTTTCTCCGTTGGCTCCTTTTGATCCAGGATTTTTTTCCCAACTTCCCCTCTTCCTTTACTTTCCTCCCCTCCAAGTAGACCCGTTTCCCCTGGGCGAGCACCCCGACTTCCCCCCCCCCCAACTCTTTTCGTCCCCTACCTTGGTGACCGGTGAACGCGCGGACACACGTGTTGCATCGCTCACCCCGTCCTGAGGCCTTCCAAGGGACCCCCCTGGTTTTAGGCATTTAGTTTTTGGCGGAGCCCTGATCTCCTTCCTCGATCCGTCCGGTTCCCTGACCCGCGAGTACGAACTCGTCCATGGATCGGTAAGGTATTTTTCTTGAAGGAACTAAGAGTTTCTTCCCGGGCCAAAGACCCGAACCCCTGGTTGGAGTAATCCACTGTCCCCTCGCCTTTTTTTTTATTCCCAGGGGACATCCCCTGTTTAATTCAGATGATTCTTGACCATGTCTCATCCCGGTTTGGGTCTTCCCATCCCCCCCGAGTTGGTTTTTAAGGCCGGACAGGCCCGAGTTCTCATCCCCATTTTTTTTTTTTTGCAGGGGGTAGTTGATCGTCCTTTTTTTTCTTATGTAGTGAAATAGTCCCCTCTGCAGTCTACCCTTTTTTTTTTTTTCCCCCCAGGCGACGTTTCATGATCCAGCTCCTTCCCATTTTTTTTTTCCGGCTTACCGGTTATTCTCCCCAAAGTCCCCCCCTTTCCCAACTCCCACAAAGAACCCCTTTTCTTTTTGTTAGGGAGGTCCACGGGACCTTTTCCCTGGGTTTTTGTTGGTCCCCCAGATACCAGCCCCTTTTTTTTTCCACTCCCCCAGGCAATTGCCCCGCCTGTATCCTTTCCGCTCGCGGCGAACCCCTCAACGACGTCACCTGGTTTGGGCGAACCTTTTTTTTTTTTTTTGACAACCTCTGTTTGAAAAGCGGAATACTTTTTTTTTCCGTGGAACCCCTTTTTCCTTTCTCTTAGAGAAGGTCTTTTTTTAGGTTTGTTTTTTTTTTTTTTCTTTTTTTTAATGCAAACCCGTCCCTGATTTTTTTCCCCTGGTTGATTCCTTGCCCTTCGGAGGCATCTTTCCCCACTTTCTCCTCCCGGGCGGTAGGAAATAGTGGCATTCTTTTTTCCCCATTTTTTTGTCCGCGGGGATCCCGTACCCCTTTCCGTTGCTCGAAGAGTTTTTTCTCGAGGCGTCCCACTTTCCCTCCCTTTTTTTTTTTGCGGCAGTCTTACTGTGTTGCAGATGGGACTAAATAATCCGTTGTTCCTGTTTCGCTCCTCTTCCCCTTCTCACGACGTCATACGGTTGGTTCTGTCTCAAAGAAGAGGTAATTGGTTTTTGATGAGTCCTGGAGCGACTCTCCCTTTTCCTTCCTTGAGGAACCGTTCGGGATCCGCGCTTGCCCTGGTCGTAGGTCATTGTTCGCCCCTCCTTTTCTCCCTGATCGTATGGTCAGTTTGACCCCTTTTTTGAGGACCCCAGGACATCCTTTTTGACCGAGGTCCCCCCCTCAAGGGTACGGTTGCAGGCGGGTCTCCACACGGAAAAATAGATCCTTTTCGCCCTTTAGCTTCCTCGTTCCCCCAACCTTTCTTTCCGGCGCCAAGATCGTTCCTTTTTTTCCCCTTTTTCCGTTTTTGACCCGGCGCATCGTTTTTCCTCAAGGACCGACTGACGGGGGTTGTATTTCTTTGCGCCCCTAGTTTTTCTCTTATCGTGAACGCGGCGTTCCTTTTCTTCCGAGATTTTTTTCCTCCCCTGGTAGGGTGTCTTCTTTCTATCCGTTTTCCCTCGAACATCCGGTACGGTTCTCCTTGACAAATGGTGAATGTGCCCCCTTATGTGTACACCTTTTTCAGCAGGATTGGCATGGACCCTCTTTCCTCTTCCGGGTTTCCTGGTTTGCTGATCGCTTTTCCCCGTTCTTTCCTGTCCCTTTCTCCCAACAGAGCTTTCTGAAAAAAGGCCTTTTTTTCCCCTTAAGTCGATCTTTTGATTCCCGGCTCTTCCCCTCGTGGCTTAGCACCTTTTCCTTCCCTCCGGGATGCGGACGCTGCTGATTTTAATCATAATCACCTTTTTTTCCAGTGTCCATTCGTTCTTTTTGTTGCCCCCTGGGCAGTCGGTTTTCCCTTTTAGAGGGATTTTTTCTAACACTTGCAAGAATATTCTTTCCCCGGTGGCCAACAAGCCCCCTAGATTCCGCAAGTAGTAGCCCTTGGCTGTTTCTTTTCTTCACCGTTTTTGACGTGAAGGAGAGTTTCTGTTGTAGCAAATCCGTGTTTTTAACCCCCAATAAGGAGAACGTTTGCGAGGCCGGTTACTTTCTTCCCTCCCCGGCTTTGCCGGAGCCTTCTCACTGTGGGGGTTGAGAGGTTTTTTTCCACATCGTGTTCCCCTTTTGATTGACGGACTCCTGTTCTTGTTTGTCCCGTCGGGTGCTTGCGGCCCCTTTGGTTGGAAGTATTTCCCGGTCGGAACTCTGTCGACTGGCGTCCCTGGGACTTTGCCTTTTTCACGAAACCCGTCAAACCACCCCAACCATTCTCGAACGCTTCCTCGGTGTTCTAGTGGGGGCCTCCTTTTTTTTTTTGAAGTGCTGCCTTTTCCAAGCCCGGGTAGGGTCCAAATAACCCCTTTTTCTCCCCCAAGACGTTTTTGAACCAGCTCCTTTTTTTTCAGTTGAGAGTGTCTTTGGCTTTCCCTTTCATCCCAATGGTTCTTTCCCGTCTTTCAGCATAGGCGACTTTTTTTTTCCCGTTCGTTTTACCGGCCGCCGCTCGTCTACCCCCTCCCCCTGTTTGGCAAAGTTCTGACGAAACTCCCCCCCCCTTTGGTTGGGATGGGGGTCCCCATCTCCCTTTTCCTGCCCGCAACGTTTGATTTTTTCCCCCCCCCCCCTCGATGGAGACTCCTCGTTCGGGCCACCTCGAACGCTGGGAAGTGTCTTCTTTAATTGACCCCCCAAGACTATTTTTTTTTTTTTTTTATCTCAAGAGGTTTTCAGAGATCCTTCCCCCCCCTTCCGATCGGGGCTTTTAGACTTTTCTCCCCCTTCCTCCGCCTGTCGTCTATTTCTCAACTGGGAGAGAAGTGAAATTTTTCCCTTTCGGTTTCAAGTAACCCCCCCTCCTTCTTCCTTTAACCCGTGGGGGATGAGGGTTCACTCCACATCACCCCTTTTTTTTTGACACGGGTCGACTGTGCTCGGCTTGGGTTCCCCCCCCCCCCCCATGAGAAAAATCGCTCCCTTGTTTTTACTACTTCTTTTTTTTCCGTTCGGGACCCCCCTTTTACCCGACCTCTTGTTTCCCCAAAGGCCGAGCCCGCTTTTTTTTTTAGGAGTAACTCGCGCTTCTTTTTTTTTCGCCCATTTTGACGACTTCCATTTGCCTTTCAAACCCTCCCTCCGAACCATTTTCTGTTTTTTTTTTTTTTTTTTCCGCTGCTTTTGGACCCCCCCCTTTCCGAGTTTGCTCAGTTTTCCCCCCCCCCCCAACTGCTATCTCAAGAGGGTTTGACTGCCATATCTCCGCACTCAGCTGGCTTTTTTCCTCGAAGGTCGTTTAGTTTTTCCTGTCTTTTTGAATTGAGCTTTGAAGCGGCACATTCTCCGATGACGTTCCAGCCCCCCTCTTGCCGTAAGTCGGGACCCCACCCCCTCTTTCTTTGGCTCTCATCTCTCGTTGTTCTATTTTTTCCTGACCGGCCATGGTTTGTTTCTTCCCTTTTTTCCTTCCTCCCAGACTGCCCCGAATTAAAGAGAATTCCGCCCTGCTTACCCTTATATACTTACTAGTTATTCAGGAGTTTGAGACCCCGTGTACACCACCCACCCCCCCTACTTCTCCTGCTTTGGAGTACACGACTTACTCTCTCAGGACCCCGAGACTTCTTTTTGGTATTTAGATCCCTGTCTGTTTTTTTGACGAATCCAATTTATCCCCTGGAGAG
>Ga0179593_1425859_pt1 | contig 16518 bp, 25 predicted proteins | sample CZODoug2_1_08_16_FD_185931 | JGI IMG/M metagenome (GOLD analysis project Ga0179593, IMG submission 185931) | Vadose zone soil fungal communities from Angelo Coast Range Reserve, California, USA - CZODoug2_1_08_16fungal (PacBio error correction) | ecosystem: Environmental > Terrestrial > Soil >... | reverse complement strand
GAGACGCCGGTGACAACGGAATGTTCACCCGCCGTATGCGCAAAACCAAAACACCCCCTTCACCCACGAATGAAAGGCGGTGTGCGGCCGTCTGGGAAACTCCTGTTTTTCGCGTACGCTTCCTTTGCCCATCCCCCTTGATCGGCCAATCTCCCCCTTCCTACCTCTCTCCGTGGTCGAGGTTTCCTGGTCCACTTTTGCTGGGGTTCCACCTCCGTTTTTTTTTTTTTTCCCTTGACGACCTTTCCTTATTGCTGATCTTACTGCCTCTTTTTTCCTCCTTCTCTCCAGATAGGGACTCAAGTCCTGTTTTTTTTTTTTCTATGATTGTTTCTGTCCCCCCAAAAACCCTTCCTCGGGCGGGAGGACTTTTTTCTGAGCGGGGACCGGGGTCCCTTGTGTTTCGCCATAGCGTCAGAGTGTTCCCTTTTTCCCTGTCATTTTTCTTAAAGGAGTTTTTGTTTTCGGTTTCTTTTTCTCCCACAGCCCACCCTTTTTCAAAACCTTTTTCTCATTGGAGATTTTTTTATGGCTTTCCTCAAGTCTGTAACCTATTTATTTTTTACCAATCAGCTGAGTTTTTTTTCTTTTCTTCTTTTACTTTCGGACCTCCAGTCTCCTCCCCACTTTCACAATTGGGAGTTCTTTTATCTTCATTTTTCCTTACCGTCTGACGCGAATCCCCCTTCCCCCCTTCCTTTGCAGATTTCGCAGCATTTTCCTTTTCCTAATGGATCTCTTGCACGCTGGTTTTTTTTCCTGGTGCCCGTCTGACCATCTGGACAAGCCTTTTCTTCATGCGGGCCCTTCACCTTTCCTTCCATCTTTCCCCCTTCCCCTCCTCCACCCCTGGTCCCCCTAAAGTTTTTTTGCAAAGTGTCGCAACCGCTCCTTTCCTGGTTGACGAATCTGCGGCGCGCCCTTTTTTTTTCTCTCTTTCGGTCCCGCCGTCGCTCGGCATGAGCTGGCAGTGCCTTTGGCTGCCCCTTTTTGGCCTCAGTTTTTTGGTTTTTAGTCTTTATTAACGGGTCGCTCAGAAGTTGCCAGCCCTTCCTTTTTCCCCCTCAGTTCATCTTCCTTTTACTTTTTTTTTCTTTTTGCTCCCCTGTGCCAGGACTTCTTCTTTCCCCCCCACTCCATTGGCCAGTTTTCCACAAAAGACACGATCCCAGTCCTTGCCTTTACTTTTTTTGTTGATTTCCTTGCCTTTTTGCAAGTTGGCCCGCGGTCACAGAGACAACGGCACCTCCCTGCCACGTCTCCCCACCCTCCCTCTCAGTTCCCTCGTTCCGCAGCCTCCTTCGACCCCGTTTTTGGATGTCGATTCCGGACATGCGAGTCTTTTTGTGCCTCTCCCCATGCTTGTTTAGTTCGGGGTCGGTCCACCACCAGTTTTTCGCCCTGGGGTTTCGCACGCATCCCCTGAATTGAGTGGCGGGGTCTTTCTCCCCTCTTCCCCCCCCTATCTGTACTTTTCCGATCGTAATCTTTCCTGATCTTTTCAGGTGCCTTTCTGCCTTTTTTCTGCTGGAAATTTGGCCTGAGTAACCCTTTTTTTTCTTTTCTCCCCCCTTCCATGCGCCTTCTCCAGGGTTTTTCATTGCCCCAACACGGGTCCCTTGCAGCTCCACCACGTTTTCCCTCCCCAAGATGAAGCGGGGACCCCCCCCCCCCTTCCAGTCTGCCGATCTCCATGGCGACTTTTTTTTTGACCCTCCTTCCCCCCGGCTTGTTTACGTTAGTTTTCCCTTTTAACGTGGATATGAAGAGGTTTTTTCCCCTTCTTTTGCCCCCTTCATTTCTCACTACACCCTGTAGGCTTTCCGTTGCTATCTTTTCCATCGTTGCGAAGGGACGACAGTTTTTCCCCCCTTCCCCCGCTTGTTCTTAGGCAGATGGTCATCGGGCATCGTCTTTTCGTTGCGGAAGAATTTTCTTTAGGGCCCCCCTTCCCCCGAAAGACGACGAGCGCCTCCGGCTTGACGCCTTTGAGTTTGCGTGATTTTTTTTTCCCTTCCTTTTAAGTCATTCCGAGTTCCTCCCCGTAGATTGGATTTCCGTTCGGAACGGTTAAACCCCCTTTTTTTTCCTTTCTTCAGGATTTAGATGCTTGCTTTCTTCGTCCCGTTTTTCGTGCCCCGCTCCCCTTTTAATTGTCGTCTTTTTTTTTTCGATGCAGGGTTTCTAGCTCCAGGCGATGTTTTTGAGAGAAAGGGGCGCTTTTTTTTCCTTTTTCCGTTCATGAAGCAGCGTTAGGTTGCTTTTTTTCGGCCTCGTTTCTTTTTATTCTTTTTTCGAAGAGAGCCCGGTTTTCGGTTTGGTTGGGATACTATCACCCATACCAAACCTGAGAGTATGAGGACTTCCCCTCTCTCCCGGCACCCCCACAGATGGAGATTGACATTGAGGTTTCCCCCACTTCTCTCCCCCCCCCCCACTTGTGGGACTGGGTTTGCTTTTTCTCCTCCGTTCCACACTCTTTAAGTGAGTATTCCCCCACGTACCTCCCACCCCCCAGTTGTTAAGCGAGTGACCCCCGCTCCCCCCCCCGTTTTCCTACCCGTAATCACCTCCTTTTTGCGCACCCACCAACTTTTTCCCCCCTTTTTGGCTCTTCACCCAACGGTTTTAGGTCTTTTCGCAACCATTTTCCTAGACACCCCCCTTCCTTTCCAGGTTGAAAGCGTGTACAGGCTTCCTCTCTTTTCGTTCTGTGGGGGCCCGATACGCTGCCTTTTCATTTTTGTTCTTTCTTGGAGTTTTTCTTCCATTTTTTCTCCTGAGGGAAGGGCCCTTTCTCCTGCACCGTGGGACGTGGTGTTTTGATTATGTTTCCCTTTTTTTTCTTTTTATGGTGACGGAACCCAAGGGGCCTCCCCCCCCAACTTTTTTCCCCCGGCCTTGAGAGTCTCTCTTTTGAGGGCCATGTACACCCCCCCACCCCCAACCGTTGTCGGTGTTTTTCTTCAGTTCCACACGAAGATGTTTCCTTTTCCTTAGGGCAGTTGGGGATTGTATTTTTTTTTTTTTTATCGTCTCTTCCTTACTGACCAAGAAGTTTTTTTTTTTTTCGCGTTTGAAAGACGCCGCCTTTTTTTCCGTTTCCCTCTCCTCCTTCTTGGAACTTTTTTAGAGATGGGTGGATTCTTGACTTGGAACCTGATTCGAGGTTCTTTTTTTTTCCCACGGCGCCACGGAGAACCCTTTCTTTCTTCCTATTTGGGCTGGGGAGGCTGTTTTGCTCTTTTTCCTCTTACGCCCCCCTTCTTAGTGGTTCCCCCTGTGGCTGCAACAAATGGGGTTGTGGATTTTTTTTTGAAGAAACGGCAGTATCTTATTCCCTTTTTTGTTGTTTCTAGAGATCCGTTTCAAAAAACCACCTCCCTTTGGTTGCGCGGCCGTGTGCACATCCTTGTTTTTTTTTTTCCGGCTTTTACGGTTCCCCTCTTCCGCACGCCCGATAGTAATATGCGTTTTTTTTTTCCTTGAACAAAAGAACCTCGACGCTTTTCTCCCTCTCTTTCCCCCTGCCTTTTTCCCTTCCCCTCTTTCTTCCTGATGTTGAAGAAAGTCCAATCGCGTCTTTCCTGCGCTCCCTCCTCTTTCCCTTCTTGGGTCCTGGATTGCCGGGCTCGATGGGAGTGCCCTTCCCCTCCCTAAACCCCTTCGTTGCCGACAGTCTTTTTCTTTCTGCCTCAACCTGAAAAGGGGATGTTATTTGACAGAATCTTTCTCTTCATGCCTTCCCCTTGGACCTTCCGTTCAACCCTGGACCGAGGACAATACTCCCCCCCCCCTCCCTGCTCTGTGCGCTTTTTTTTGACCCTGCTCCCCTTTCCTTGTGCCGCAATCTTAACCCTTTTTGTCCCTATTTTAGTTTTGCCTTTTTTATTATTTCCTGCGCTGCGCTTCACATGGTCCTCTTTTTCGTGTCGGGATTTTTTTTTTTACCCACCCCGGTCCCTTCATCTCCCAAACACTCCCCCCAAGGTGCTGGCCGGAGGTTTTTTTTTTTTTTTTTTACCATGACCCAAGACTGTGAGTTGGCCTTCCCTCCTTCGTGCGTCCCTTGGCCTCTCTCCCCCCCTTTTTTTCTTGGGCTTATTTTTTCTGGCGTGTAGGCGTTCCCTTGACTGGGTGGTATCTTTCCCCCTCCCCCACCAAAAACCTTCCAAACAACTTTTTTCTTTGCGAGTTCCCCCGGACAACCGCATTTTTTTCTCTCCCTCTTGGTCCTGCATTATTAGGGGAGGCCAAGTCTCTCATTTTTGAATGTGTCCCCTCAACATTTTTTGGGTGCTACATCCGCGATGTTTTTTTTCCCCCCCCCTCCTCGCACTCTCAGTTGACGTGTCTTTTCGTTTTGCCTTTTCTTCCTTCAATTCCCCCTCCCCCTTCAAGCGGCATTTTCCTACTTGACAAATGTCAATGTTTTTTTCGCGGCCACGGGCTTATTAAAGTCCGCAGCAAGGCCCACCCTTTTCCCTTTGCGATCTTCTCAGTCGGGTGCTCCCTGGTTGTGGTTTCTGGGTTCCTTATCCTCCTTGCAATCCTGGCGCCAAGGTGTATTCCCTCTTTTCCTTTTTTCTTCGGGTTTTTCGTTTTTCTTCCCGCGTCCACTCTCCTTTGCCGGCAGGAAAAGAGCCTACCCATCCCCCCCTTGACCCTTCCCTTGGAGGAGCGTTTCGCGTCAGCGCCCTCTTCTCTTTTCCCAAGTAGCCCCCTTCCTGGTTAGTTTCTAACTTCTGCCATGGGGTTAATTTTTTGGCCGGCTTCATCATCCAATTAAACTCTCTTTTCTCCCCCCTCCCCCCTTTTTTCAGTGTCCCCCCCTTTCCGGGCATGGTACTGCTCTTTTTTGTTGAACGATTTACCGGATTAGTGCTTTAAGTTGTTTCTATGCCTGTCTTTTTTTGTTTTTTTTTTTGATCACCGCCTTTGGATTACGCGCTGGGGTGATCTTTCCCCCCCCCTTTCCCCCTCCCGGCACCCCCTTATACCAGCCGTTTTACGAATTCGTTCCCTCCCATTTACCGCGCGATCGATGCAGACGTCGGGTTTTTACGGGCCGGCCACACTTTTAAACCTCACGAATTTCGGGGTAGCTTTTTTTTTCCCCTCCCCCCTCTTCTTTGAACGACCCCGGAAAGCTCCGTTTGGTTGCCTTCTTTACCAACGCGCACGCGGTGACGTTCCTTTGGTTTCTTCTACCTGGACTCCCCTGGGCCCGTCGGATGCGCCTATGAAGGCTGCCGTGTGGATGTTTTTTTTTTTTCCTTCTTCTCTGATTGGCTTTTTATGTTTCTCCTTTCCCTTTGAAGTCTCATCCCCTTGGCCTTTCCCCGTTTGGTGATTCTTTTCTTTTCTTTTCCTTTTTGACTTCTGTGGAACTCTCTTCTGGCCAAAGGTGTTTCTCTCCTTACGGCGCTCCTGAGGTCTCGTCCTTCAACCCCCTTTTGTTCGTGCTACGGCCCCTCGCTTCCCATCACCTGCGGTCTTTCTTCCTTTTGCTCGCCAAGACCTCCATGGCAGCCCCTTGTTTTTTTCGCATCGCGTCCCACGCCTCTCCCTTTCGTTTTCTTCCTAAGGAAGGACTTTTTTCCCCTATTGAGTTTTCGAGGGTCCATGTCAATTATGTCTGTCCCCTTTTTTTTCCCGTCCCGATTCGTCTTCGTGCAGATGGTTTTTTTCCAATCGTTTCTCTGCCCTAACAGTGAAGTGTTTCTCTGCCCCCCTGCTGTCCCGTTCGTTTCCGATTTGGGGTTGAAGGGCGGCGGCGACGTTTTCCTTCCTCTTTTTTTCACCTCACCGGACCTGTTGGGCGTCAAGCGCCTGTCGACCTCGTTTAATTCGTACCCCCCTTTGCTAGTTTGATTTGGTCCGAACTTTTCGTTCTCCAAATCCTGCCGTCCCTATTCCCGTTTTCGGATTGAATCTCCCCAGAACACCCTTTCTTTAGACCCATGTGTGTCTCCCGAACCCCACGTGACGTCCTTTTCCCATTCGCATTATTCCGTTCGCGCCAAAGCCTGATTTTTTCTTCCCGCCTCGAGGTGTTTTTGTTTTATTTTTTTTTTATCCCTTCTTCCCGTATCTGTCTCGATTCGAACAACATCTCTTTTTATTTCCTTCTCTTCTGTGCATCTTTTTTCCTTCTGATCCCCCGTGTCTTCGTGTTGCTTTCCTCGCCGGTCGGATCGTAGGCATGGAGGAGAGTCTTTGACTATTCTTTGGGATGGCGCTCTACGCGTCTGACGGGGCCGCTCCTTTTTTCTTTTTTTCTTTTTTTTTTGGACCTTGCATTATGGACGTCTTTCTTTTCGGTTCGTCCCCTCTCCTCTTTTCCTCCATACCCCTTTGTTTTTTTCTCACTCTTTCGTTTTTTCATTTTTTTCAAAAAGTGGAGACCACTCCGTCCCGAATGACCCATCACCCCCCCCCCCCCCCCCCCGGAAACCAAAGAAGGCTTTCTGCCCCTTTTTAAGGTACCCTTCGTTTATACTATGGGCGGGGTGATTCGCTTCTTTTTCCCCCCTAACACCGCAGTGCTCTTCCTAGCTATGCCCATGCCTTCCTTTTTATTGGGCCCGGTTGAGTTTAATGACCCGAGGCCCTCCTCGAGGTATTCCTTTTTTTCAGTTTCCTTTTCTCCCCCGTTCGTTTTTCCGATCTTTCTTCCCCACGTTCTTTTTCCGATCGGAGAATTTTTTCCCTTCCCCCTTGCTGATAGATGCCGTTCCCCCCCCACCCCTAGTATGAGTTTTCCGGCCCCTGCGTTTTTTGAACCGTCCATACAATCGCGATTTTCTGTTTTTCCCGGCCGGCCCGTCCCCCGTGTCGTAAGAAATTTTACCCCTCTTTTTTTTTTTTTTGTTTGAGGTTCTCTCTTTGGTCCGCAAGAACCGGGCCAGAAGTGGTGAAGGTGCTTGGATGGCGTGCCCCCTCACCTACTACAAATACCTTCACCTTACGATCGTGGAAGGTCCTTAGTATTTAAAACTTTTTTCTCCCTGGAGCTTTCCGCCACCTTTCCACTTTTCAGTTTCTCCCTACTACCGGAATACAGTCTCCCTTCGCCATAACTTTTTTACTTCACTCCCGACCCGGTTCTTTTTTCCCCTTTCGCAAGATCAGGCTCCACACAGCTTGTCACTGTTTTTGAGAGAAACATTTCTCTTGGATTCCCCTCTGTGTTTTTTTTTGTCGGAAGTGTAAATCTCTCCCCCCTCCTGCAAATACGGACCAATCCTCCCAACATCCCTCCCTTTCTTCGGAAACCGGACGCCCTCCCGTCCTTCCTCCGAGATGGCGAGGCTTTTTGCTTTCTGACTCACCCTCTCTCTTGACTGTGGATGTCTTGGCGTCGCTGGTCATCACTCAATTGTTGATTTTTTGTTGGCGGCCTTTTCGCCGTCCCCCTTAAAAGGTCGCTCCTTTTGTTGCCTACCAGGCCGATCCCTAATGAAAGGAGGCCTTTTTTTTTGCTTCGGAGAACCCATTTTTCCCCAGAAGCTCGCCCCGGACATTTGCTCCCCCCCCCTTTTTCAAAAGAACGATCAACACCTTTCCGCCAATTTACTTTTGTCGCCTTCCCCCCGTCACTTGAAACGCTTCCCCTCCTTCCTCTTCAAGTTGCTCCCCCACCCAAACAGGCCTCCCTTTTTTTTATTTCTCGCTATGGAAGGCTTTTTTGGACTTCACCCCTTTCTCCGTATTTTTTTTCTGTTCTACGCACCCCGTTCCTCCCTCCTCTTTGAGTGTTTGTGATATCCCCCCAGCTTTTTCCGCTCCCCCCTTCCGTCACAAGAAGTCTTTCCCTGTGAGTATTTCCGCCTTTGCCCTTGGCGTGTTTTCTTTCCCCTGTTTTTCCCTTATTCCCCTCGATTCCTTGTTTTCAATCGTGTCATTCTTACCGTGTTTTTTTTTTTGTTCCTTGTTCTTCTTTGCCTGCTGGACACTTTTTTAGCTCACGCATTCTCTTTCCCTGAGGTGAGGTCCACCTTTCTGGGTCCCCCCCTTCACGATCCCCCAAATCCTTTTGCTGCGGCGTTTTTCCCCCAAGTAAAATATTAGGCCTCTTTCTCCCCCTTCTCGTTTTTGCATTTTTTCCGGCTTTGATGACTTTTTTTCGTTTTTCCCTAGTTACCGGTTTTCTGGTGACAAGATTCTCCTTCCCCTTTCCTTCTTCCGTGAAGTTCGCCACTCCCCTTTTTTTCCCTCTTTTCTCCACTTTCCGCTCAAAGGCGACTGTTCCACCCTTTTGGCCTCTTCCCCCCCGCTCCGATCTGTGCGGCGGAGTGTTTTTTTCTTTGTTGGGATCGGAGCGTTGTCCGTTTTTTTTCATGTGTTCCTGATTTTTTTTGGTGTCCCTCCTTGTGAAGAGTCCCCTAGCCGACTTTCCTTTTTTCCGTCCTCCTTTAGGGCGTGATGTGACGGAGTTCTTCCTTTTCCCCCCTTGCCTTTTCTTTGCTTTCCCTGGATCGCTCGCCGATATGTTTGCTTACGTTTCCTTGCGCCCGGACCCTGACGGGAGAACCGGTATTTTGTTTTCCTTTTCGTTTTTGTTTAGGTCTCTGGGTGTGGCACAAAACGGCGATTCGGAAGTCCATGGTTCCTTTTTTTTTTCCTCCCTTTTTCTTCGTTTTTTTTTCCCGTTTTCCTCTTTTGCTCTGCGTTTTTCCTTCCCCCCCAGCCGCGGTCTTTTTGAAGGCTGGTTGGGCTACTTTTTTTTTTTCCCTTTTGAAAAACCCCTTGATGAGAGGGTTCATGGCCCTTTTGATAGGGCCATTGAACACAAGCTTGGGGTTTCTGCCTCCTTTTTCTTCCCCCTTTTCGCAAAATAAACTTTTTTGGGAAGGTTTTTTTTTTTTCTTTTTTGGGTCCTTCCTTTGGCCCACTTTCTACGTTTCTTTCGGTTCCCTCCCATCTACCCACCAAGGGGGCTGAGAGCTGTCCCCTTTTTTTTTTTTGTGCAAACCGCTCCCCGTTTTAACCAGTTGGTCTTTCTCCATATTTTCTTCGTGCTTTTCTCATCCCTTGCACCTTGGTTTTGGATATTCACGGTGGTTCCTTTCTGGTTAGACCCCCCCCCCACCCCCACCTTCCTTCCCACTCTCTTTCCCCCCCAGGTGAAGTCCTCTCTTTTTTCTTCCCTCCCTATGGACCGGCTTTCTGCAGGAAAAGTTTTGTAAGTCCTTATTCCCTCTCTGGTTTGAGTCAGGTTCCCCGTTTTGGTCATAATTTTCTCCACACGGTTTCGGCGGGTTTCCGTTTGAGTTGATTCGGTTTTTCCTGTTCCCCCGGAAGGAATTGGCCTTGTTTTCCTTTTTCCTTGAGGCAGTTCTCTTCGAGTGGAATGTTTAGTTTCCGGGGTCCTCGCTTCGGTTCCCGAAACACTTCCAACCACCGCTTTTTTTTTTTCTTTCTAGGGACCCCCCCCTCCGCCGCTTTTAGGGCCGCCGAGAGTAGTTTTTTCCTGTCTCTCGCATCTGATCGGTCTTTCTTTTCCCCCACCTCAGTGATCCTTTGGGGGGGTCCTTACTTGTTCACCACGCTGAGTGAACCAACTCAGCGATTGTCTTTTTCTTTCTCCATCCGTTTCTCGATTGACTTTCGAGGCCGTTTCCTTTATTGAGAGTTTTTCTTCCCCCCCTTTTCTCATTTATCTTTTCCTTCCACAAAAGCGCCACCACTTGTCTTTTTCCCCCTTCTTGTCGTGGGTACAGTCCTTTTATCGTTTTCCTGGGCCCGCGGCAGACTGAATTTTCCCCCCCCTCCACCGCTTCCCCAACCTTCTTAGGTTTTGACCCCACTTTTGATTTTCTTTTTCTTCTTTCCTTCATTGTTGTTTTTTCGTCGAGATAACGTTTTTTGCTTCAAAACCCTACCATTGGGCGCGCCGGGAGTTTGAACCCCCAGTTTCGTCCTGTTTGTGCCGGTCTTTGATCCCGGGCCCTGCCCACTGTCCGTCTTATTTTCATATAGTGGGGAGCTGGCAGTTCAACCTCCCCTCCTCTTTTCTCCCACCGTCATTAATAACTGCCGTCCTTTCCTTCCCGTCTTTCTTTTAGGTTGGACCCTGGCCGCACTCTTTTTTCACCCCCCCTTTATTCAGTTTTTTTCCCTTTTTTTTTTTTTTTCAAATACTTTTTCTTTTTTTTCTACGTCTTTCGCTCTCCCCTCTATTTTTCGGTTTCTTGCCGTTGGACTCTTTGTTCCCAGGTCCCTAACGTTTTTTCCTGTTTCTTGCTCGCCGCGTCTCTGCCCTCAGTTGTGTCCCTTCCTTTCTTTTTCCTTGTAACGGACCTTCCCCTTGGGTCCCTCCCCATCAACCGGTATCCTTTTACCCGTTGTTTTTGCCCACCTTGTTACCCCCGAGCAAGTTCTTGCATCCCTCCTTCCCTTTCCCCCTCCCTGGAGTAGCTGCGGAATTCTTTACCTTCGCGCTGAGGTCCCAACAATGTTTCACAATTTTTTTGTCGAGAATTTTATTCACCCCCCCTCCGTTCCCCTTAATAGCCCCCCCCCCCCACGTCCAGGATGGAGGTGTGTTCCCTTTCCCGGGTCCATTCCGGTTTTTTTTCGGTAACTGGTGTAGAGGCGGTTTTTTTCTCCCTTTTTTTCAGATCTCCCTTTGGGGCCTTTTTTTTTCTGGGTTGCCTTTTGGTCCCCCTTTGAATTGGGCTGAGCTTTCCCCTCCACAAACCCCCTTTTTTCCCCCCCCCAAGGGGCTTTTTTTGACCCTGCCACCCCTCTTTGACTTTTTATCTTTTTTTTCCCCGCTCTTTTTTCCTTGAATTTTCCCTTCTCAGGTTTTGTAATGTATACCTTCTTCCCCCCCATATTTAAGCAATTAACCTTCTTTTCTTTTTTGCCAAAGCATTAGGCCAGCTTCAAGGCCTTTTCCCTTCAGTCTGTTTTTCTTTACCCATTCCTTACCGTGAGCGACATTTTTCCGTCCCATCCCCCTTTGACAACCGTCCTTCCTGACCAGTCGCCACCGTCCTCCTCCGTTTGCGGCGCCTCCCCTTTCTCTTTTTCTCGGCGTCCCCGCTCCTGTTCTTGACATCCCCTTTTTTTTTTCGTTAGCGTTTCCCCGGCACCCTCCCCACGCGCAAGGCGTCTCGCGGCTTTTTCTCCTGCTTTTTCCAGCGACATCGTATGGGCCTTTTTTTTTTTTTTTCCTTTTTTTGCGGGCCCTCTTTTCCCAAATGCGGCCTCCGTCACCCAGAGGATTTTCGGTTGCCGGTGCCCGTTGATTCTGCCCTGACCAGCTTCAACTGTGGGAGACCAGCGTCTTGGTCCTTTTTCTCCTTTCTCCCCCCCGACTCTTCTTCCTATAATCATCCCTTCCATTTTGATGTTTTTTAAACGTAAATCGCCGGGCAGGTTGTTTTTACACAGTCGCCTTGTTTAGTTTTTTCCTTCCCGAGATTCTTTTTGCCCGCGGCATCGTGTGAAGTGGTGATGAGTTTTGTTTCTTTTTTCTTTGGTTTTCTTTCCACCCGCCGGTTTTGTGTGTTTTTCCCTGAGGATTTTTTCTTCACCCCTTTTCAGCAGGCAAAAACTTCACTTTTCTCTACTTTTTTCCCAATTTTAGAACGATTACGTCTCCGCTTCCCCCTTGCCATCGTTCCATTCCGGAAAGACTCCCGGACATTTTTTTTTTTGTCTTTCCTTCTCCAAGTTTTGTGTGTTGCCAGACCCCTGGAAATGCCTTCCTTTGGATATCAACAACACCCTTTTTTTTCCCCCTTTCTGGGGCTGTTTTTTTTTTTTTTGGCTAGCTTTTTTCGGGAACCCAATTCGCTCCTTTCTTGCAGCTATTGACGTGTGGTGGAGTGAGTTTGTTTTTGTCTTCTTTTTGGTCTGTGCCTGGTTGGATGTTTCCTGTCCCTTTGTTGTTTTTCCCCTTGATCCACGTTCCACGGGGCGGTCCCGTTGTTTCTTTTCCTTTCGTCTCTTTTCGTGAAATTCGGTGACAGATATTTATTGCACTGGTTCTCCTCCCTCCTTCACTTTTTTTTTTCTTCTAGGGACATTACCCCGGCACTGGCTGACCCTGTTCGCCGGCTGACCAGTTAGCACCTCCCCCCTTTCTTTTCCCCATCAGTGTCCCTTCTTGCTTCATGCAAGAGATCCTTCTTATTTTTTTTCCCAAGTCTCCCTAGCATCTTTTTTCTCCCCCCGTCAGCTTCTTGTTGCAACTTGCTTTGCGAATATTAGGTTTCCCTTTTTGACTTCCGCAGTCTTACCTTTCGATCCGTTGCCTGCAAGTGGTTACTTTTCCTTTTTCCCCCCCCAAGCTTTCCTTAGATCTGTACCTGTTCCCATGACCGGCGCGCAGGCTGCTTCCTTTTTTGAGTGTGGATTGCGCCCCGGTTTTTCAGCGGTATTCTCCGAGTCCCCTTCAACTCCCCCCTTGGAAGTGGGCTTTTCCCCCCCCCCCCGGCTTCCTGTTTAGAATGTCCCTTAAAGGTTTCTTTTCCCCTTTTTTGTTTCCCGACCTTTTTCTTTTCGTCCCGCCATAGAAGATACCCTTTCCATTTCTTTTTCTTTTCTCTCTCAAAGCTCCACCCCGAAAAACACCTTTTGACCCTTTGCTTTTTTTTCCTACACGTTTGACTCGCGGAAAAGCTCTTCTTTTATGCCTGTTACGAGCCGTCGTTCATTATAAGGCCTAGATTTTTTTTTTCCGGAATCTTCTTTAAGACGTCCTTTCTTCTTTTTACGTTTTTCCTGGTCGTCCTTTTAACCCCCCCCCCTTTTTGCCGACGGTTAGATCTCCCCCCCTTCATTTGCGACTTTCCCTGTCGTTTTTTTCCTCTTTCTTTGTCCTTCGCAAGTGCTATTTAGTTTTTCAGGATTGCGTAACTTCGATTTCGTTGAGCGCTTGGTGTCGATCTTATAACTGTTTTTCCTTTCCCCTTTTAGTCCTATTCGAGGGTTTCCAGGTGTTTTTTGAAGGAATTTTGTTTACTTTTTTCTCCTTTCTTTTAACGGCCCGTCCGCATCTATTTTTCTCTTTCCTCCGCCTTTGTTGTTTGTGGATCTCGATGGGCGGACGACATTTTTCCCCTTTTTTTTGTGCTCCTCGTCCCAATCCCCCGTTTTCCCCCCAACCCAAAACCCCAAACCCCCCCCCACCCCAAAAAACCCCCCCGGAAACACCGACTTGTCCTTTTTTTTTTTCTTTCATCTCAAGGACAACGCCCTTTTTACATTTCCCTTCCCTGACGATCTCCCCACACAGTCCCCGTCTCACTAATATGATCCGCAAGGGCCGCCCTTCCTTTCCGGCCCCCCTTCTTTTTTCAGCACGCGTCGCCGCGCGTTGGATTTCTTGCCAGTGGACATTGTCTTTTTTTTTTGTCTTTTTTCTTTCCCGGAAGCCCCGATGTTTCAGAAAATTTCCCTCTCCCTTCTTTTAAGACCCGTGCATGATAGATGCCCCTTTTGACCAACCCAACCAATCGAAGGGGGGAGTTTCCTTGACTCTCCCCTTCGTTCCCCGTCATTAACCAAAAAACATTCCCAAATTCTCGACCCACGGTGTTTCCTGGTGCCCTTTCCCGGGTTTCCTTCAAACTTTTTTTTACACCTTTTTTTCCTTCCCCTTCTGACTCCGCAACACAGGAACGGCCCTCATTTTGAGCTCGATTTTTTGGTTCGAAAAGAAATTTGAACAATCCAATTTTCCCTCTGGCCGGACTTTTTCTTTTGGGTTTTTCCTTTTCTTCCAGGCGATTTCAGCCTCCCAGGTTTTTTGCCTTTTTTGTTAGTTCCTCGAGCATTTAAACTTCTGATTTTCTTTCCCTCTTCAACAAGAAGACCCGCACCTCGTCTCGTCAATTTAGCCTACGCTTTTTCCAACGTCCTTTTGTCACGGTGACCTCGACACTTCCCCCTTTTCCAATCCTTTTATTCGTGAAAGACCACCTGTCTTCCCCTTTTCCCCCATGCCCCCCGCGGCCCCATCGCACCTTCTTTGCCAAACAGCCCCCTACTCCTGGTTTCCCTGGCGACTCTTTGGGGGCGGATTTTTCGGCTTTTTTCCCTTTTTTGTTTTTGATACCGCAGCTTGCATTCTTGCTTTTGGAGGCGTCTTTGCCTCCCCCTATTTTGGCCTCCATGGGTGACTTTTGTGGCGCGCTTCCCGGCCCAGGCTACTTCCCGGATAAGGCAGTTTTTTTCTTCCTCCTTGCCGCTCGTTAGGAGAGGATCCCTTTGTTTCAATCTTTTTCACCGCAAATTTTGCAGACCCCCCCTCCCTCCTCTTTAACCCACATTGTTTTCAATTCCTTTAACTTTACGTTGAGATGAGGTCCTGTTCCCCCCTTCCCTCAAAACGTTTTCCTCTGTCAGCTGGGCTAACCAACAACCCTACCCCTAAGTTTCCGTTTTCCATAGGTCCTGAGGTGGTAAAGGACGTAGCCCCCCCACCTTTTTCTCTCCGGTTCATCTTCTTCTGAAAACGTTTCCGACTCTTAGGGAGGTTTTTTGGTGTCAACCATTTTTTTCGAGCTTAATTTGTGTTTTTTTACCCTTTTTTTTCACCCTTCTGAGTTCCTTCCTAGCCCCGGTCCCCCTTTCTTGGATGTTTAGTTAATTTCCTTTTTTCCCCTTACCCTGCGATTTCTGCGTAATCGTCTTTCCCGTTTCTTCGTCTGACGTCGACTTTTTCTTTTAAAATTTTTTTCTTTCCCCCACCTCCACAGCGTCAGAATACAGGAGGTGAGTACCCCTCCTTTTCCCCCAAGTGTCAAAGATCAAACCCCCTTTCCTTCCCGTATTGTGGACGAGGTGCCCACCACCAACCCTCTTCTGTCATATTACCTTTCCTCGTTTGGCCTGCCAGGCATTTTTTCTGTCAGTTCTTATTCTTTTGCGGGATGTTCTTAAGTCGCCCGCCTTACTTTTCCTTCTCCTTTTCGTTTTGCCCAACTCCCCCCACGTCCCCTGACGGTTTCTTCCTTTCGTTTGCTATTTTTTCCAATACTAACGTCGACCCGACTTTCTGGCCCAGGCGTTCTCACCCGCTTACGCTCTGTTTCCCTTCGGGCGCCTTGCTTTTTCTTCCGGAGTCTGTCCCCTTTTCCCCACCCCCCTGTTTTGACCCTTTCCTTTCTTGTTTTTCCGCGGTGGCTTTTTTTTTCCCAAACGGCCGAAAGTCACAGAGCCGAAGTTCTCCCTCGGCGCCCCTTTCCCCTTCGTGTGTGATTTTCCTTTTTTTTACGTGCGACCGACCCCTTGCTTCCTCTCTTGATTGTCCATCCTGCGGAGAATCCGTCTCTTTTCGGTTTTTTCCTTTTGAGGCTGGTCCGTTTTCTTGCCGTCATTCGGTTTAAGGTTAGATGTGTTTCTTTTTCTTTCCTTTTCTTCCCCCGCTGGACTTTTTGAATGACCTCCTCTTGGTTTTTTGTATTTGCCCCCTTTGTGTCTTCCGTTTTTTTGCCAGCCAGTCGTAGGATTCTTTTTTTCAATCTTTTTGGTGATATTTAGAACCTTTTCCCCCCTGATTTTTTTTCTTACTGTCAATCTTTTTTCAGAACTTCCCCCCCGATGGGTCCCCCTCTGGGTCCACATGAGTTTTTCTGCCTCTTCCTCCCCCCCGTGTTTCCCGGGGGGTTGTTCTTTTTTCCTTTACCACTCTAACCGGTAGACGCCTTCACCCCGAACCCCCTTCCCCCAATTTCTGTAGTAGTGAGAGATGGGTTTTTAGTTTTTTTCTCCCCCTTCTTGAGTCCAAGATACTACTTCTCTCCTCCCCTGCACCCGCCCCATTACCTTTGCAGTTTTCCCACTTGGGCCTTATTGTTAGACCCCCCCCCTTCCTTCCAATCGCTTTTCCAACTTTTTTCAGTGCCCCCCCCCCCCCCCGGTGTGAGTGCCTCTTCGAGGGGGGAAGCCCTCTCCTGTAAAAGTGTTCAGTTGTTTTGAGTTTCCGCCTTTGAGAAGGTTACTGGGGATTCCCTCACCTTTTTTTTTTTTTTCTCGTGTATCGTTTTTTTATTGATGTAATTAGGTCCCTGTTTTTCCCCTTCAGTGTTTTCCCCACAGTCGCCCAGTCTTTCTGAGTCCGAGCGCTTTCGTCGTTCCAGTTTTACATTTTACAAAAAGGTTTTCTTTTTCTTTTGCTTCTGTTGGACAAGAATACGTCTTGGGCTTTTTTTTTCCGTTAACTGGCGTGGTTTTTTTTTCCTCCTCCTAGAGTCAGGAAGCGCCAATAAGTTAGAGTAGTTTTGTAATTTTTTCGTGTTCACTCTCAGGATCGGGAAGGTACAAACGCCGCTAGACTTTTCCTTAAGTTTCAGGGGTCGAGATTTCCGTTCAAAAGTCTTTTTTTTTTTTTTTTTTTTTAAAAGTCGGTGCCCCCCACCCTTCTTGGTTAATATCTCTGTTAGTGCCAGTTCCGCTCCCCCCCCCCTGGCGCCGGGGCCGTTTCTTCCCGTTTTTTTCTTGTTCCCCCCGCCGCGCCGACCCCCCTGTGGGTTTTTTTTTTTTTCCCGCCCGAATTTT
>Ga0179593_1519646_pt1 | contig 16519 bp, 12 predicted proteins | sample CZODoug2_1_08_16_FD_185931 | JGI IMG/M metagenome (GOLD analysis project Ga0179593, IMG submission 185931) | Vadose zone soil fungal communities from Angelo Coast Range Reserve, California, USA - CZODoug2_1_08_16fungal (PacBio error correction) | ecosystem: Environmental > Terrestrial > Soil >... | reverse complement strand
CCAGTAAAAGAATGAGTGCTTTGCCTTCGCATCATTTGCTAAGAGAGCTAGGACCCTCTCCTTCTCAATGCGCCCCACCCAAGAGTTTTTAAGTTCAATTATTCTCTCCCGCATTAGCGTCCCTTCTCTCTTTTTCCTAGGTTTTTATTTCCTATGAGCCGCACCCCGCCATCGGTGGTGACAACTGAAACTTAGATCATAGCCTCCCTCCTCGTGATCAGGCTTTTCTTTCCTCCCCGATCTTTTTCCAATCAAGGGCCCATATCATATCCAGTCGGCTACAGCGCAATATCTGTTCCTTCCTCGACCCTTTTTTGAAGAGTCGCTTTCCACATTGTCGGGGTTTCTTCTCGAAAAGTTTTGGCCTGGTTTCCCCGTTCAGGAGTTCAGTCAAAACGTTGCCCCGAAGAGTTCGCGCGCTATTTTCTTTTCTCTGCATTTTTATTCGCTTCCCGCGATAAATTGAATAGCGTCCCAAAGATGATTACCTGTTGTACCTATCGTCCATTGACCCATCCCTCATGACTCCTCCTCTTCGCAGTTTTGCCCTTATCTGTGAAAAACCTTCATAATATTCCTCTTTTACTCCTGCACCGTCCCTGGGTAGAGGTTGGGGGAGTCGAATACTTCCTAGGACCCTTTCTTTAAATAGTCGGCATCATCCTGCAGCAGCGTTGTAGAGATTATTTCTTACATGCCTCTTTCTTTAGATTTATTCTATTCCCTTTTCGTCTTTCCATACCTTTTTAAGGTTCATTTGGTGTGATCAGAGATTTAGTCTCCCCCATACTCCGGATTGTCAATTTTTTTGCTTCCTGGCTTTTCAGTTTCTTCCTTCCCGTTTTTAATCTTTTTTCCACGATGGTTAGCGATTTCTTTTCAGATCAGCCTTTTTATGTGGACATGCTTCCTCTTTCTGCCTCGCCTGATTCTCTATCCGGCGACCCCAACCCTTCTTGATAGGGTCCCCCCTAGAAGAGAATTGCTGATTAGTTCCAGTTTCTGTCGGCTTCCTTTCTTAGAGATGGGTTCGGGCGTACAGAGCTTTCTGACAACAATTCTTTTTGCCCCCCCGACTTCCTGGATAGATGATTATCTTGTTCCACGACCTTACCTCTAGATCTTCCCCCTCTCTTCCCTCCAGTTCATTTCGACCCGGGCCTAGTGTAGATGGAATGATCTGTAGCACCCCCTCATCCCTTGAGCCGTACAAGAACCCCTTTCCATATTCTTCCAGTCCCCTCTTCTTGCTGCCATCTGTAAGATCCCCTGGTGTGGAGCTGCACTTTTTTCCCTTCACTGTTTTCTTTCTCGTTCATTTGCCGCGTTGTAGAGAATGGCGATCCTGAGGGATGGCAGGTCCTACGCCCCTGCAATCGTCTACCTTTATACACTCCTCACATCGATTGATCGCAGAAGTCTCCTCGTGAATTCCCCCGTCCCCGTGTTTGATCATAGATCTCTTTTCTCACCTCCCGTTTTTTTGATAAAAACAGCGGTATTGACACCAACGTGATAACGGCCGAGAAGGACGCCTCGGGGTCTGGAATCCGTAGGTTCCATTTAGGGTTGCCCCTTATTTTCCACTTTACTCCCTGCTTCCCCCATCGGGGTCATGAATATGTCGCTGAACCGCTACGAGGAATTCTTTGGAACTCGATACCAGTAATGCACTATCTTCCCGCTTCTCCCTCCGCGGTTTTGCGGCAGCAGACTCTCCCCTTCCTGGCCTGATACATGCCTCTTTTTGTATCCACGGAGTTTTTTCTTAGATCATTATTTTTCTCCCTCATTTCCTCGCCTCCTGAAGGCGTGTTAATTCGCGCGTGTTTCTTGCTCTTATGCTCGTCTTCGAGAACACGATGTCTCTATAGATGATCTCTCTTCTTGGTCCTCCCTTCCCCGATAGTTCCGCCCGACAGCCGCTCGAAATTGTCTATCTCCTCACACATTCACGTTCCTGCTGCACTCATGAAGTTCTCCTGCCCGAGCCTCTTTCCTTGATCCAAGGAGATTACGCCCTAGTCCTCTCCCTCTTTCACTTTCTATCCAATTCCCACAATCTTCGCGAACACTCTTTTTTCCCTAAACCCCCTTTCTCCGATCCCCATTGGAATAGCCTCCCGAATAAAGTTTAGCCGCCTTGTTCCCCCCTCAGACAGGTTAACTTACATCTCTTCCCCTTCTCCCAAATGATCAAGGGAACCAAGCTCCCCAAAGCCGGTATCCCTGGACTCTTTTCTTTTACGGCATACCTCGTCCCACGACTACCCTTCCGTGACGGAAAATCTCCCATTTCTTCTCCGAAATTTATTCTCCTTCCCATTCTGCTTGGTGCGTTCGAGCATCCCAGTAGGAATCTGGTCGTCCTCTTGGACCAAAAAAGTCCACCGGTTACTTTCTTCTCACCTCTCTCGAGGGAGGTCTTCTCTTATTTTACCAGATCACCTATCCTAAGAGTCTTGAAGGGTTGTTGTTTTTGTGAGGTATTCGCTTCACTTGGTTATACCCCTCCTTTTCTCCGCGGGGTTTCCTCATAGGAAAATTGATACCCCGGCTACCCTGTAGACTTGCCCTATACTACCTCTTCCTCGACCATCCTCCAACGCTGTCGTGTTCCCCCTGGTCGGCCGGCCTTTCCATTCTCTCTTCCGTCGACTCGCGCAACACTTGAAGACCCCCCCGGTCCTGACCCTCGATCTCTTCAAAGCGACTGCTATGACTTTTTCTTTTCTAGGGTTTCTTTGTTTATTGACGGCCTTCCCTCTCCGATGTTCGATCGTCGTCCTTTGCAGGGGCACCTCAAAGATTGGAGGGGCTTAATCCCTCGCCACGTTTCAATAACCCGCACAGTCGATCCTAGCTTCACAGCTCCCTTCTTCTTTATCTTAAAAAACTTTTTTAGTCAAGTGATTTTCTTTTATCTTTCTAGATTCCCCGCAAATGCATTCGTCAAAGCTGCCTGCAAACGCAAGCAAGATTACCTTGTTCCCCCTCATCTTTTCCCCATCGTTTTTTTTTGATTATTTTTTGTCCATTGGACATTGCCCTATTCCGTTTCTCCTCATCCCTGAAGAAGAGGCCCTTTCTATTACTTTGCGCCCTGTGTTACCCTTGTCAATGCGAGCGCCCTCTTAAGTGAGCGCTGTCAGATCGCGGCACCCTCCTTTCGGTCTGTGATCGTAACGTCAATCGGTCTCCTTCCACTCGATGACTCAAGTCTTCAGGCTTCCTGGCCCTTTAACCCTAGGATCTCCACGGAATAGCAGTCGCCGCGAATTCCCTGACTTGACCGCCGTTTCTCCCTAGATCCTCCTCTCCTTCTCCCCTTGCCACATGTCGGGGGTTTTAAAATGAGCGTCAAGCCTTCCTCCCACGGATTCGGAGCGTCTTAAAACGTTCGCGTCTTGCAATCTCAGAGATATTTCCCCCCCTCATTCCGAGGATCGTTCAGGAGAAGGGTCAGTATGACCTGACCTCATCACCCCGATGTTTTTGGTTACCCAGGACATCCTCACTCATCCCTACTCCCCTTAACCCCCACCCAGAAGATTATCGGGAAAATGAACGCTAAGAGAAGACATCGACCCCTCTATTTGCGCATCTTTGGTAGACGTGTTTTTCGCTGAAAGAGGCTACCATCGGGACTCTCTTCACAAGATGCACTCTTCCCGGTCATCGCCCAGATTCTAGGTTCGTTCAGAACTTTCCCTTTTTAGCGTGTAGCTGTCGCGATGAAATGGAGCCCTCTTCCTCGTGAATTTTCAACCGGAGACGCCTTTCAGGAGACCCCCTCATGTTCACTTTTTCATGGTCAAACCCTTTCGCCCCGGACCCCATGAGTATTTTGGCCTGAAATTTTTAATCGGTTTTTTATCGTTTTTATTTTATTTTAGACTCAGAACTCAGTGTGATACCTTGTCCTCTTGACTCCATTCCCTTCTTCGTGTCTGGCCTTCTTCTCTCGACGACATATTTTCCCGCCCCCTCTTTTTTCTTCTCCCGCGACTTGCTCGGTGCCCCTGGGAGATATTCCTTTTAGTCCGGAAGAGCCGGCCAAAATGAAGAAATACGCGATTTCTCACCTGACTCCAGGCGATTTTCTTTTTCTTCTCATACTCCCCTCAGCTCTAATTGAATCAACTGCTTACGATTCGTTTTCCCTGTCCTTCTCCATGATCTCTGCCAAAAGCCCGTGAACAGAGCCTGGCCCAAACCCCTCGTATTGCCCCCCGCCTCTGACGGTGCAAAAGTCTGCAGATCTCCTGCCGGTGCCGATGATATAATTTTTTTGGTCTGCCCCGAAATCGGTCGGTCCGGCCCTTTTCCTTCTCCCTTGATTTTCTTTCGACATTCTGGCTTCCCCTTTTCACTTCCTAAGGTCCAGAACTCGTACGACCAGGATACAGAGGAAATAGCTTCCCTTCAACTACGTTGAAACTTCAGCGTGATTTTTTTTTTCCCGAATGGGTGACCCCCTTCCTGATTTGCACCCTCTTTTCCATACTTCTCTCGATGGTCAAAGTCGGAAGAAAATGGGATTTTGATCCCTGCACCTATTCGTCGGCCTTTCGCGTGCTTCCTCTTAACACTTCTTTGGGTTGGTCCCTTTGAAGAACGCCCATCAAAGCCTGCGTCCGTCCCACCCCTGGAGATCCTCTTTACTCCCTTCTGACCAGTTTAGGAGGAGAACGATGTTTTCACTTTAATAGGCCCTCTATCGGCAATTCTGGTTTGAAGGGAAGCGCTGCTCAGAATTTCTTGATCCAGATGATCGGTTTTTTCCGGTTCCATCTTTTTTTTGCTGCCGACCTCCCCCTTCCCCCTTGCCCCGCGTCTCGTTTGGTAATTAATGCGCTTGATTTTGGAAGTCCGATTTTTTCTAGTGCAAGTCTATCCCACCGGCGACTGCTATTCCTAGATTTTGTGCCAGCTCGTCCGTCCCCGATCTCAGAAAATCGTTTCCTCTTCTTCCGGCCACCGAGAACTTCTCCTCTTCCGCAGCTGCGAGGGCCGAACCTGATCTGTCCCTCTCTCAGTTCGAAAGAGGCGAGCCGCTCGTCGGTCGATCCAAGGACCACCCAACTTTCTAAACCCCCCCCTCTTGGCGAAAACATCCCTCCCGTTCCAGAACTACCGTTTTCCGGCTCTTTTTTACCCCCCTTTTTTTTACCCTGCCCTGTGTCTGGGGAGGCCGAAATCTATGATACCAATTAAGAGACCTCCCCGCCTTTACCCGAGGATGATTCATCGCCTAATCCACGCTACAATATGGACTGTGCTCATAGATCAGACCCTCGCGCCTGGCGAGCGCTGCGTTGCCTATTCGCCCGCATTTCCTCCTTTAATTTTCTCCTCACCCTATCAACCCTTTTCCTGACAGCGGAGCTTTTTCTGTTCTTCTGCGCTCGTGCCTATCACTTCACATTTCCCCCTTAGTATTGAGGAGTCTGCTTTATTTCTTTTTGGATCCGATCTTTTCGGTACAAAATCCTTTTTCGGTTCCCAGCTATTCGTACATTTCTCTTTCTGACCCGTCCCGATCATATTTCAGACCCTTCCCTCTACGATGTTGTTCCACAGGGCGGCCGGCCTCTTTAAATGAGAGAGAGATACCTGTGCCTTCTTGATTCTTCCTTAGAGGTACTCCGTACGTCCCAGGGCTTTCTCCTCGGATTGATTTAGCTCTTCTCCTCGGGAACTCTCTTTCCTCTTTCCCTGACGAGCTTTTTTGCTTGCCGACTTGCTAGATATGGTTCTTGAAGCCCTTTCAGAACGATTCTGCTGCCTCTTTCTGTCGAAGTTCCTTCAATCTGGAGGGGTGCTTCTCTCGACTTCTCCGACGGACCCACACTGCCCATTCTTTGATACTTTAGCGCGCTTCGCCCTGATTGGACGGCTTGAACAACTCGGGTGGGAGGCAATTATCCTACTTTCCCTCGAGGCTTTCTCTCTCTCCTTCTCTTTGTCAGTCGCTTTTGAAAAGCTATCTCCTTTCTCATCCTTTGTTGTTTCTCTGCTCCCCCTCCCTATGACCCGTTCGTTGCCGCATCGCAAGTGGCGACGAAGAAGCTCTCAGACGAGCCAGGCGCCCGGGAGCACTGGGCATAACCCCCCCTCTTAGCCTCCAATTCGCGAGTTTCCTTGATCGCCTGCAAAATTTTTCTTTCCCCTTCGGTGAGGAGAGGTTCTTTTAGACGAACAAAGACACCTCTTCCAATGTCTCTCCCCCACCATCTCGCAAGGAAATCGCTTCAGGCTGCTTAAAGCCCCGAGAGTCCCGGATAATGATGAACCATATTATATGCTCGAAGCTCCCCGCGAGAGAAGCTCTGAAGTAACTCAGAGGTCGCGTGACCAGTCGTGGTCTAGTTCCCGGCAAGGCCGGAAAAGGGCGGCGCGACATGATTTTTCTTGCTCCCAAGAGTCTCGCTCCGCTGGGCCCCTGTTATCTTCTACTTTTGTCTGGTTCTTGACAGTTCCGCGGCCCAGATGCAGGATTGTTAATCGTTCCTTCAACCTCCTCCAGCTTCCTCAGCCACCGGCCGTCTTCGTTTGATGATGCCTACGTTCTTTTTCACCCTTCCCTCCTCCTCATCTGATCTCTCGCGTCGGTCGGAGGTGTAAAAGGGGTTCGCAGGGTTCCTGACTCCCCCCGTTCCTACCGTAAATTCGGGCCCCGGGCAATCGGCCCAGGCGCCTAGAAAGTAGAGAGAAATTTTTTAGATATCGTCTCTTCCGAATTTGGAGATCATCGGCGTCTCTCCTGCAATTGGGAATAAAGGCTCTCAGCCCTCTCAAGACTATTGCTTCCTCCACATCTCTTTGTCAAGGGTCCCATTTTTGTGCAGAACTTTCTGACTGAAACTTCTTACTTCTCCCCTTAATCACTTTCTTTTTTAGGGCGCTGTTTTCTCGCCTCCGTGTTAGGAGGTGGCATTGGTCGACCTTTCCTCTGCCGAATATTTCTCTCTTCCTTGACTCAGCGCCGATCGGCTCTTGACCGCAGAGAATTGCTGCTTGCAGTATTTCGCGTTTTTCTATAGACCGCCTTTTCGCTCGGATTTAGGGCGGAGTCGTTTTGCCCACCCTCAAGACCTCCTCACCCCTCCTTAGGATATCCTTGTTACCATAGAAAGCAGCCATAGTTTAGCCCTTCCCCCCCCCCCCCGCATCCCCCAGAGTCTTGCGAACTTGCAATATGTAGCGAATATAGCTCCCCCCCGGAGCGTGCAGCCGTCCCCTGAAAACCTTTTTTACATTTCCCGACCTTCTTCCGAGGCCCAACCGATTTTCTGATGAAGAGTTTGTGGGAACCCTTTCTTTTTCGAAGCCCTCCCCCTGTCCTCCAGCCTTATGGCCGGTCCTCCTGTCCGACTTCTTCTCCTTGTGGTCACTCCTCGCGGGGGGAGGTCAGAACGATCAGGACCCCAGAACCTTTTTCCCTTACCTGGATACCCCCCTTGACCCCTCTAAGTGTATTTTCAAACGTCCAGGTTGACCTTAGCTGTTTTTTCCCCCTTTGTGTCTCGAGATGGAGTTTTCAAGATTCCCATACACGGACGTTGATTCCTTGCAATCGATTGTTCGAATTGGATCTATCCGCGTTCAGTCCTGGAAAACTCTGGGGCACTTATAGGTAATGAATTCCACGCCTGCGGCTTTTTTCTGATACTCTCGTAGACCAGCCAATTTCACCTGCACTCGCAGCCAAGATCTGAGCCCCCTCCATGCCCCCAACCCGTGGAACCTTTCTGGCAGCCGCCTTCTCAGAGTCGGGGATCAAGCATTTCGGGTTGTTTAGAATCCTGGCAGCTTTGCTCCTTTTCCCCCTCTGCACGGTTGCCCCTATCCTTCATGCGTATTGGTGGTCAGGATCTTAGTGTCGTCCGTCTTTTCACCCCATACTGCCTCGATCTGACGGCGATGACCTCCTCTGGTCGTTTTTTCCCTGGAAGATAGTCCGAAGCTTCCCCTCTTTCACAAATTCCTTTTTCTCCCCCCCCGTTGCAGGCACGAGCAAGTTCTGTTTCCTACGACTCATGCTGATTTTAAAGCTCTTTCTATTTGCAGATTAAAGGCCGACCCAGATCTCCGGTATGAAAATTCCCCCCTAAAACCTTCCGGAGCGAACAAGAATCCCCCCCCTCTGTTCCCCCTATTTTAAAACCCATGGCAGCCTCCCCACCCCTTTTATTGGCCTTTTGAGGAGCCCCCCCCACCTAAGTTATTAAATGGCTTGTTCTTCCAGCCCCTAGGATAAAGGTCCCTGATTCGCCTTTTTATGACCTGGCGAGGTCCCTTTCCCTCTCAATACTCCTCCCCCCTGCTACCATAGGCCGTTGTAAATCGACTCGACCCCTCCGTTGTATGCAGGTTTCTTATTCGCATCCTTTAAGTAGGCCGTGTTTTTGAATCCCCCCCTTTTACGTGGTCAGGCCCGCCGCCTCACTTTCTTTCTGGGCGTCTGTCTTCTTCATTCCCCCCAGTCCTCTCGGCTCCTTCGTCTTATTTTGATGAGTTCGTTTCAGGTAAGGGATACTTCTACGGTTCAAACCTTTATCAGCTTTCTCGACCCCTCTGACCTTTTTTGTAGACCCTTCTCGGCTTACCTTAACGCTGTCTTTTAAAAAGGTTTTTAGGAGGAAGTTTAATGTGCGCCCCTTTAGTTTTCCATTTCGGTTCCCTAGCCTTCCCCTTGTTCCTCAATTTCCTTTTTCCTTCTTCGGCTGACTCTTGCTCTCGGCGGGGTTTCCCTCTCGCGTTCGTGCCGCTGAAGCCTTCTCTCTTTTTCTTAATCCAGCTTTTCCTTTAAGATTTATGATCTCAGCTTTCAAGTTCGACCAAGTTTATGTGATCTAATTCTACTTCGCGCATAGCCCGCTTAGCTGCGCTCCCTCTTAGGGCTTTCCCCCGGAGGAAAGTGCTCCTTTTCTCCCGTACTATTCGCCCTTATTAGATTATAGCGCACCTATCAAGAAAGTCATTCTGTACCACTCCTTTTCCTTCTTCCCCGCTACAGAGGCTCCGTGCGTTGCAATTTTACGATGCTTTTATCAAGCGAGACGACCGCGTCCCTGAACTTCCCGATCCTTGCCTCCACACGCTTTTCAGCCGTCAATTGAGAGAGCACTCCTTTTTTTACGCTCGGGCAACGTTTTCCTTGTCGTCTCATATTTCCCCTCCCTCGCCGATCATTGAACCTAGCCAGAAATCGTAATCTTCCTTTGTTACACGGAGGAAGCATTCCCTTTTCACCTTCTTTCGGCGTCCTCTTGCAAGAGAGTGACGCCGCGAGATCCGAGCCCGAAGTTCTTTTTTACCCCTCAACTGTGGGGGTCTACCAGGGTTGAATTTTTTTTACTGATGCACTTTAAGGCAATCCTTGTTTGAGCCACGTCGCCGGCCTCCCTTTCCCCAAAGAGCGGATGGTTTCTATTCCTCCTTAGGATAGTTTCCTGAAGAAGGGCCGATCCCCTCCCTTTTCCTACTTAGCGAACTTCTTCCAGGTTAGTACAGCCGATTACGGATCAAGTCAATCTCCATCCGCTCAGGCCGACCGTCATTTTTCTTCAACATGCCCCTATCAGCGCTCGAAGCTACGGCCAGCTCGGTTGGTTTGCTCGGGGTCTATTATCTTTGTTTGTCGCGCCGCTGCCCCCCCCGTCCTTTTTTTTCTCCTATCTTGTTCACAAGACTGTTTCGGCCAGGCGCAGCTCAGATTTTTAGTTCCCCCCGGCCTCTTTTTCTCGTGTCGAGGCCTTCTATAATGGCGACGCTTTTGGTCCCTTTAAGTTATTGGCTGATTGCGGCTTCAGCTTTCTTTTCCATTTCTCGTTTGCGCCTCCCATTCTTGAAAAACTGAAATTTTTCCTCTTTGATTGCCCATCTTTAGGGAAGATCTGTTCTTCCTACTTTTTTTCCGGTTTTGCTTGGTATGCAGACTTGTTTTCCCCCTTCCCCTGAATTGGCGAGCAGCTTTCATATTTCTTTTTTCCCGCCTCCGCCTTGATTCGAATGTTTTTCCGGGTCTGAAAGAATTTGAGCATTTTTTTACGAGTTTTGCCGGACCTTCACCTCAATTTTCCTCCGCTTCATAGATTAGTCTTTGTACACTAGACGACTCCATGCAGGCTCACTAGAAATCCCCTTCCTCTTCGAGGCCCTCACCGGGCTCTGGCCTCATTCTTCCTACCCCAATCCGTGACTCCTTCTCAACCTCCCCCCCCTCATTTATGGCCCGGCTCGTCCCTAGGCCCTTCAAACCGTCCCCCGCCGTTTTTTCTCTGATAGTGAATGTATGCTTCCTTCCCCCCTCTCTCAAGACTTTGACTCGTTTTTTTACGGAGCCACATCTCTCCATCATGTGCTCCATCTATTCTTCTTGAGGTAAGGTCTCTACGAAGTGCCGACACTTCGTAATAAGGATATCGACACCGACGGCGCTCCTGTTTGAACCACAGTCCGGGTAGAATTTCTTTTCTCCAATATATTCTAAGTTTTTGATATTTCTAGATGGCAGACAACAGAGGCATCCCAATCACGGATCCTTCTCAAGTAGGTTCGAGACCCCCCCCCCGATTTCTATTTTCACGGTCGGAACCGGTCTCTGACCCTATGACAGCCCTTGCTGCTTAGACCAAATCGGCCCTTCCCCCTTTTTGTACGCTCGACGAGCTTCTTTCGCGCGGCTGAGACCCTGACCTCATCATGAGGTGTTGCATCTCCTCTGCATCCATGGGAGGGGATGATCTTGTTATTTTTACGGCTTTAGGATTTTCTCTCATTCCCCCCTTTTTTCCCAAGATGGCCGTTCGCCAAGCTTCCTTCTTCTTGTTTCATTCTCCCTGCGATGGATTGGAATTTCGTCGATGTAGGTTCGAGTGGTTTCACAACTACAGATCCTATTAGATTTTCATCGCCCTGGGTTCCCCCCCCCCCCCATTTTGGCCTTGCCGCTCTTCGAAACGAAGCCTTACCCCTTTAGGTCTATCTCCCGCCCGTTTTCCTGCTCCCGAAGACTTATCTGACTCTCCCCCTTTCTTGCCGATGATCGAAAAGGCCCTTTGATTCCCTTCCAGACTGTCAGATCGTCACTTCGACCTCCCACTTTCTCCAAATATCGTCCTAACCTATGGGCCAATCGAGCTGAACCTGTCCAGCCTTACCAGTTTTTATTTCCCTCCCCCTAGGCTACCAAAATTTTCTACATCTGTTCTTAAATCTATCCCAGTTCAACAATAGTCTCCCAAGTCCTAGTGATCGGAGAAGATTCATAATAATAATTCCCTTTCCTGGTCAATTCCTCTGACAGGCTTCGTGGGTGACTCTGCTTCGCAATACCATTCCTTTCTGCCAGCCCCAAAAACGATTCCCCCCCCTGTTTACTGCCTCCTGAGAAAAGCGGGGCTGCTTGTCATTTTACACTACTTCACTTTTCTCTCTTCTCATTAGGCACGGTTTGTTCGGGTTCTTCTTGAGTTCGATTGTTGATATTGTTCCCAAAGAATTGATTCGATTTTGTCCCTAATTTACGACAAATTTGCCTTTCCCACTGACGGAGTTCTTACTCGGGCTTTCAAATCCTCCACTCCCCCCCGACCCTCTTTCCCAACCACTGTGTGGACTCTCCTTTACTGCGCCCTATCGTTCTTTTGCTTCTTATATTCTGTTCCCCCTCCCTTTCCTGGAAATGTTCATTCTTCCTACGACGTTATGAATTCGCAGTCTCTTGGCCTCCATCCCTGCTCTTAGGATTTCTATTTGCTGCTCTCCTTTTTTCTTTTTTCTCTTTCTGTGATTTCTCCGATTTCTGCGCTCTGATCGTGGAACTCTTGGCGGGTGAGGATCTAGACTAGTCCCTCCGGCCCCCCCCGTCCCGCTCTTCTAGCTCCTCGCCCTTTCCCCCCCCCTAGTTTTGTTTTCCTTGGATTCAGGGCTGTAATCTTTTTTCTCCTTGATCGTATTTTCCGTTTAGTCTCTTACACAACTACTTATGAGCTGTAAGGTGACATATCTATCTTTTTCTACGTTTTCTTCTGATCGGTCCAGATACCACAGAGTGCGCTCTTTTATCTTCCTCTCTGAGAGACCTTTCCAGCCCGTTCTCATATTACTGGTCTCCCCATTCACTTCCTTTCCCCCACGGTCCGTCGATCCCGTCTAAGGATCTTCTTCTAGACGGCAATTGTTTGTTTTGGGAGCGAGTCATCTTCCTCTCCCACCGTTTAGTGCCCCTTGACCATTCTCTGTGAACCCTCTAGATCCCTTCCCTTTTTCCCCAAAGAAACCCATCCCCTTCAAAAAAGCGGCAAAGCACCTTAATCTTCTTTTGCCGCCAAGGTGATTTAGACTCTCCTCCCTCGTCCCATTGAACAGTAGGTGGTCGTCACAGTGTTGTCCTCGTCTTGAACTTCCGTAAACTATCTTCTCTCCCTTAAACCCTTCCGGCAAGTCCCTCCCTTTCTGATTCCCCGAGTTGCTGGCCCTTTTTATTTCTTAAGTTCTTCCGATCCCAATTTTTCGAATAGCTTACCCGTTTTTCTTCATCGGATCCCTGAAACAGACTCAAATTCATTTAACCCCCCACACGCCTCGCGATGGGTACCAACTTGTCACATTCCCTTTTTTCGACTCAGGCAGACATCTTTCGGCGGCATCCCCCTTAGATAGGGTCTCCGCCTTACCCGAGTTGAGATATATCGGCACACTCCCTATCCCTCAGTCCTCCGCGTCGTTCGATCATTCTTTTCCCTTTTCGAGTGGTAGGCGATGTCCATTTTTGCGATCCTCATTCTACGTTCTGTTGCACCTTCTATTTCTGACGCCACCCAAAGGTTAAGATTGTCGTTCTCCTTCTCTCTCCGGACGAATTTTTTTAGTTTGATGCCTTTCCATAGTTGATGGCCAGTCTTTAGGTCCCTTGCGTTGATTTCCTTTATTCCGAATTGAAGAAGTGCTATCCTATCCCTTCCTGATCATGTTCAGATAGGTTTCTCCAGATTCTCTTTCCAGTTCGACTTGTGGTGTTTGAGATAGACCCTCCTAGACTCTTTCTCGTCGAGTGTTCCCAAATTTCTTAAGACCTGAGAGGATAATAAGATTCCAGTTTTCAATTTTCCCATCCCTAATTATCTCCTTCCCTCCAGCCCCCTGCTGAGCTTTCCGAACCTTTGTCATTCGCCTGCTCCACCCAAGATAAGTGACAATCAAATCCCCCCTCAACGTTCCTCTGATTCCTCAATTCTCTATTCCTTTCCTCCAACCCCAGAATGGACCACATATCGAGGGGTGCGTGAATCGTAATGTTCTTTCCCCCGACTGTCCTTCTTCGACCTTGAGAGATATCTCTGTTCCCCCCTCCCCAGCTTTGAGGGCGGTTCCTTCCCCGAAAGGGTTGGGGGGGTTGGTTTTTTTTGGAACTTTTAAAAGATCTCTCTACGGACCTCAACGGAGCTTCACGTATCCTCCCCCATCTTTATCTCCTGTGTATCAATCTTTCCCCCCCTCCATAAGTTGTTTTCTTGAGTCCACGAGGACCATTACCCCTGTCTTGATCACGGAATAGAATGACTGGTCGCATTCCCTCTTTACCCGGGTCGTCCCTCCCAGGTCATGTCCCCTCCAACGCTTTTAGACCATCACCGGAGCTATATGTAGCCGTTCCCTTTTTTGGACGCCCCGTATTTCGGACTCGGCACTTTCCTGAACCACGGCTCGGCCAGCGGTTCCTGAGAAGCCCCTTTCCTCTAGAATGTCGGGAACACGATGGTGCCCCTTTTCCTGGTCCACTATTTTGTGCTCCTCTAATGCCATTTTAGAACCAAAGCGAAGCTTCCCTGCGTGTTGAGTCTTGTTTAGGCCTGTTCTCCTGTTGACCCAGCCTAATAGATAATGTCCGGATATCATTTTCGGAATTTTCTTTCATTCGTTCCCCCTGAAAGAAGAATCTCTCCCTTGATTGTTCTATATCATCGTGCTGATCTCCTTTTTTAAGCGAGAGTCCGGGACCCGCTCCTTTCCTCCGATTCTCACCCTTTGCGACTTCCTAAGAGTAAAGTTATGCCCACTTTACCAAACCTCAACAAGGCCTCGACCCCTCTCCATCACTATGGGATCACCTCTTAAACTTTTCCCAGTACTCCCACAAGTTTTGACAGCCCATTGTTTCATCCCCCCCCACCAAGAAATACCTGCTCTCTTCTTTAGGCCAGACATATCTGATCAGTTCCCCAAGATTACTTTAAGGTATCCAACGCGAGACTCCTTTGATCTCCCACGAACAACTTGCCTTTCTCTTCTTTCTCCTTCCTTTCTTCACTTTTCACGCTGGTTTCCGTATTAGCTCAGCTGCCCCCAAAAAAGACTCCAAAAGGTGGATGAAGAACTATCACTCGGTCCCGAAGCGGCGTCTCAGTTTGTCCCCTCTTTTCACCCCTTTCATATCGGTTTTTTAAGAGTAGGCCGGGTTCTATTTGGCTGCTTTCTTTGTCCTTCCCCGTATCCGACGGTACCCCCCCAATAATTTAGAAATTCTGTCTTTCCGAACATCGCGCGTTCGCATTTCTCCCCGGGTAGACAACTCCTTTCCCTCGCTCTCCCTGCTTGGTTCTTGTTCTTGAAGCATTTCTCTCTCTCCGTTGCCGGTGATAGGATTTTTTGGCTACTTAAACGACATGGTTTTGCGACCTTCCCCAGGCTCCTTCGTCAAGCTAGTGCCTGCGCGGACTGCTCTTCCTCTTTTGCGCTTTTTCCCTTTTCAGTGACATCTCTCTTCCTCATTTCCTGTCGACGATTAAGATAGTAGGAAGGGGAGTTCTGCCCCCTTGCTGTTGATCTCGTCCCCTTCCCCCAATTTCTCTCCTCCCCCGCCACTTAGATTGCGCTCCGATTGACGGAGGAAAACCCTCTTTTTGGAGAATTTCTCTCGGGAGAACGTATAGAAGGTAGTATATCGCTCTTTTCTCCCCCACGCCCCCTTGAAAGACCCGGAAGTTTTCCCCCCATCTCCTCCCCTACGTTTTTGTTTGTTTCTTTTCTTTTCCTTTTCACGTACAGCGCCCTTCTTTTGCGCTTTTCGACGAGACTCTCATCCTCTTTTCCCGGCGGACCTTCGGGAGAATGGAATACCATTTCAACCTCTTCCAGCAAACCTTGCTACCTGCTGGACCTTTTGTGGCCTTTTGAGACGAGTCGAGATGCTTTTACCCCGCCCCTCCTTTCAGGCCCCCCCCCTCGCATATCTCTCAATCGTAAGGCCAGGCTTTCCAGACCTTTTCTAGTCACTGCGGTCAAGCAACCCATTTTGCATAGTTTCCCTAGCTTTTTTTGAGCCGCTCCCCTTAAGCCAGCGTCTCTTGAACAAAGTTTTTTCCTTTCCTAGTCCATCAAGGCCGGCAAAGTCTTTTTCGCTCCCCCAAGCTTACACCGGACCATTTTTCGCGGTCTCTCTTTTTTTCTTGATTTCTTTCTTCTCTTTTCTTCTGCTACTTATGTAGAGATGCGGAACCTTCTCCCCTTCTTTTCAAAGTAGATAGGACAGGACTTCCCTTGTCCACCTCCATACAGCACCCCCTCCTCCCGATGATGCTTCCTCTAAGTTTCTTCCAGCCGATTTTCGCTTGCGCCTTCGGCCTTCACCTTGGTTTGGTGGGTCTTCTCCCGAAGGAAAGCTTGTCTCATCTCTTAAAAAGCGAAGAGGAAAGGCGCTTGACCTTCCTTTTTTCCTTTAACTTTTTGATGATCGATTTTCTCCCCTCCCTTTTAGTTTTTTTTCTGAGTTCCATCGCGACTCCATCTCGGCATTTTTCTACCGGCTCATTTTGGAACTTCCCCTTAGTCCCTCCACTTTCTTTAAAAAGGGTAAAATTATCGTACAGCGGCCGCTTTAGTTCTTTTCTCCCGTGCTTTTGGTTAAAAATTATTTGGCCTATCCTTTGCCCCCAACCCCCCCCCCCCACCCCCCCCACCCCCCCCCCCCCCCCACCACACCCCCCCCCCTTTTAAGGTTTGGGTTCTTGTTCTTCCTCCCTAAGAGCTTCTGAACAATCGGTCATCGGTAGGGTCCCTCCAAGACCATGCTCTCCCTTCCCTTTTCTTTCGACGTGACCTTTTCTATTGAGGGACTCTGGCGTTTTTTTTTTTTTTGCACAACTACGAACCAGCGATGATCTCTCTGCATTTTCATTTCTTGCTCGAACGTTCCCATCGCCACAATCACTTCCTTCACTTTTAACCTTTTAAGATGAGCGGGCTTTGAGGTCATTTTCTCCATCGGAAACACTTCTCTAGCCCTCCAGACAAACCATAATCTGCCCTTGCGAGGCTTCTTTCTCAACCCTGCTGGCAGATATCGACTTGCTTCCTGTTGTGCGCTCTCTTCGCTTTGTGCGGCCGCCTTCATACGAGCAGGTCTTCGGTCCTGTACGATCGGGCCCCCCCTGAAAGGTCGCCCTCCCACACTTCATTTCCGCGTACGCCGGTTTTTTGATAACCCCCTCCAGGGTGATCGTCCGGTTGG
>Ga0179593_1420664_pt1 | contig 16519 bp, 18 predicted proteins | sample CZODoug2_1_08_16_FD_185931 | JGI IMG/M metagenome (GOLD analysis project Ga0179593, IMG submission 185931) | Vadose zone soil fungal communities from Angelo Coast Range Reserve, California, USA - CZODoug2_1_08_16fungal (PacBio error correction) | ecosystem: Environmental > Terrestrial > Soil >... | reverse complement strand
TTTCGACGGAGTCTCCGACTTAAAATCGTTACGGCGAAAATGTTTTTCACTTGCCTCCTTCCGTCCCCGTCTTCCTTTTTTTCAAAATGTTTATGGCAGTCGTCCTTATTTTCTCTTTTTGCCCACTCCACTATCGGCCCCTTCCTTGAGCAGTTTTTCCCTTTTCCCCCGTCCACCCTGACTTAAGAGTAAAGGCGCAATCCCGCTTAAGACAATCCCCCCCCTTTCCAAAACGTACCAACTGTCGTTCACTGTTTGCTACATCAACGATTTTTTTTCAGCCCTCTACCCCCCCTCTTCGCTTTCCCTTCCTTGCGAGAAAGATCCTTCGGCGCCGCTTCCCTTTCTCAATACTTTTTTTTATGGGAAGGAGTCCTCTCTATTTGTTCCCTTTTTTTTGAACAAAAAAACATTAAGTTTCGAACAGAACCTTCCACTTCCGTTCTTTTAGCTTTTTTTCTTTTTCCATCTGATTCACCCCTCCCTTTTGCCGTGCACGCCCGATAATGAAATCCCTTTTTCTGATCAAAGCTTTTTTCCCATTTTTCCAGGTCTTTTAGAATAGACCTTTTCGAGCCAGAGTGAGATACAATTCATGAATGTTTTCCCCCTCATTGCGTTTCCGGGTTGAAAACTTCGCAGAGCAAGGCCATCACCGAGTCTTTCTTTGCTCTTTATTGGTTCGTCCCGAGTTTTTTCACAACGATATTTTAACGTCTTTGTTTTCCTCCTGCGACGTACCCTTCTTCGTGTACCACGGGCGAGTGCCGAACCTCTTTTTCCATGTTTTCTCCCAGTGGTTTCGTCGATGGCTCCCTAGCTGCCCCTTTTTGTTTCGTTTTCACTCGATCACATGTATCTTCAGGTGTTCTTTTTCAGTCTTCCTTCCCCCCCAAACTTTCTAAAAACAGTTCACCCCAGGTGTCTCCCTGCCGGGAGCCGGTTTCCATATCCTTGGATGCGTCCATGCAGATCGCCTGCCGTTCCTACTCAGGAAAGAACTATCCCTCTTTTTGGTATCACCCCTTCCCTTCTTCCTGGTCTACCAGCCCGACAGAGTAGGCATGAGTTAGGATCTTTTCTTTGTTCCTCCCTGCTTCCTTAGCCTTTTTTTTCCAAAGTCTTCTTAAATTTGTTCACTCGTTTGAGCGCGCAGTGAAACATTCCCAAATGCATTTTTCCTTAACCAAGAGTAAAGTACATTCCTTTATCCTACAGTTCGCCGCGAAGGCATTTTTCCTCGAATTGAGATCACATCTGGCATTTTCCAGCTCCACTTTTCCTCTGAACCTCCTAGTAGGGGATTATCACCTTTAAACCCCGGACCACCAAAACATTTCCTATCGAGAGATGTTTTTTATGATTGTCTCCCCCCTTACTTCTTCTTCCTACTCCCCGTGACCACCCCCCCTTTTCAGGGAGTCTCATCGTGAGCTCTTTGCGGTGGCCTTTAGACTTCTTTTCTATCCCTCCTATACCCATTTCCCCTAACGCCAATTGAGGAAATCTTTGGTTCCTCCCAGCTCCCCTAATTCTTTTTGCTGTTTTCCAAAGGTACTTTTCCTCTTAGTCATAAGTGAATTCCGCGTTGGCCCGTTCAGGCCAAACTAGACTTGGTCACGCCTGAAGGGTAACCGTTTCCTTTTTTCTCTCCCTTCATCTCTTCTGATGCGCTTAGGGGTCGCGAGCCCAGACCGGCATTTCAACCTCCTCGTTTAGTCTAATACCGACAAGAGCCTCCCTTGCTACTTCGCTTTCCTTCAACCCCTCTCCCCTTTCCCTTTTTTGCCCCCCTATACGACCGCCGACCTCTCGCTTCCCCTTAAATTTTTTCCTTTTACTGGTTCTTTAGGTGTGGAGTAGGGTCCCGCTATGCAACGGCCCACTCATGTATTCCCCAATCCCCCGCAACCCAGGAGTTTCCCTCTTCCCACCCCCTTTTTCTTTTTTTTTTTTTTTTTTGTTTTTTTGTTTTTTTTTTTTTTTCGTCCTTTGCATTTTCTTGTCTCGTTTTCCTCCGTCTTCCTATCGGCCACACCCCACTTTTTTTTTGCGGTATTGCTCTTCCTCCCATCGCTGGAAAATACCCCTCTGGTCTTCCCCCCCAACTCCCATTTCATAGGTTTCTGCCGTAGGAACCCTGTTGCCGTTTTTTAAATCCTTCCCACCTGAAGAGCCCGGCGTAGCAGGCCGTCTAACGTTCTTAAATTTCTCACTTATTTCTCTCCTTTTCCCCTTTTTTTTACCTATGCGTGTCCCTGCGAGGACTAGGCGTTGCCCTCCTCCCCATCCGTCAAGTTTTAGTGCAAGACCTCACTCCTCGGTGGAGTCCCGGGTCTTTCCCCCCCTCTGGCGCGTGGTCATTATTCCCGCTTTGTCGTCCTTTTTTCCTCGTACATAGATTTGGATCTTTTACGTTGTAATGACTGTGACCCCCTTCGCTTCTTCCTGAAAGTTCCTTCTTTCCCCTGTTCCGCTGAGTTGATCCCACCCTTCCGTCTTTTTTCCCAAGAATTCAGCCCCTTCATCTCCGGTCTTTTTTTGGTGTCTTAAGGACGGAGAAGGAGTGATGAAGTCAGTACTGCCTGTCGTCTCTTTCCCTTTGTGGTCCCCCCAGAGTTGGTATGTCAAGTTGCACTTTACTTGAGTCTGTTTTGAAATTCTTTGCCAGGGGTCCCCCTTTTTCGGCCCTCTCCGGGTCCCTTGCCCCCCGGCCCGCTCTGGGGAATGCACAGGGGGCACCTGAGTTCCTCTTCCGGACCGCCTTTTTTTAATGGGAAGCCCGGTAACAAGCAAGATCGAGTTTTGCTTGGCGAATTTGGCGCTGGATTTTACCGGTCATTGACCCCTTTTTTTTTTTCCGACTCAGGATGTAAAGTTCCTAGGCTTTCTTCCCCTCTTTTTTCGAGACTTTGGGTCCCAAGATGGATAGGCATTACTTGCACCCGTGATTTTGATCCTAGCAACCACAGCTTCCTCTTTTTTACGTTTTTTTTTGACAAAATGTGATCGGATTGGACGAAAGAGTCAGTTCATCCCTTTCAGTCAACTGGATGCCACGTGGAGGTCCGAAAAATTTTATAGCTATCGTTGATACCTACCCTTTTGTTGTTGGAGATCTCTTCCATGCTTTCCGCCTAAAGTGCGAATTTGAGAATACTTTTCCCACCCCCCCGTAGATTTTTCTTGTTATCTTTTCTTCCTATTTAGTACTGGGTTTCAGAGATCCAATTTCCCTTTGTCTGAATTCGACCAAGTTTTCTCCTACCTTCCTTTTTCCTTTCAAAGGGTCGACCAGTCATAAAGCCGTCATATTTAATTGAAACATCGGTTCACCTTTTCCTTGTTTCGAACCCCACCTTCCGCCACATAACCCCGCCCTTCTGTTCGAGATTTCAAATCACATGAAGCCTCCTCCCTTAAGGTTTTTGTGTCCTGTAAGCTCTTCTCACCCTGGCATCCTTCCCCCCTTGTTCCTTCCCTATCGTATCCCTGAGTTTCCCTGTCAAAGAACGGCTCAAGGTTTCCTTTCCCAAGCCCTTTTCCCTTCCCCTTACAACATTTTCACCACCCCCAATCATAAGGTTTGAAGTCCGCAACGTCTTCCCTTCTTCCCTACTGAGTTCCCCCTCAACACAAAGCAGCTCCCAGTTTGGGCTCGCCCTTGGTTACTCGCGGCAGGTTTGAAATTTCCTAATTACTTTGCTTCCCCTTTTTTGAAATCTTTATTGGCGGCCAAAGAAGGGGTAGACAGTCTCCCACCTCGTCCTCTACCTTCTTCTCATCCCCGACCCCCGCGGGAAATCCTCCGTGCCCGGCTTGATCCGGCGGCTCAAACTGTTGATGAGGTGCCACTCCTCCGTGCCCATCAGCCCTTCTTCGGTCAGGCTTGCCCTTTTTTTCTGCTTCCCCTACCGAAAGCCGCGCCCTACATCCCGTTCTAAATTGTTACCACTTGGAAAGCACGGCGGGGTTCCAGTTGTGTTTTACGACTTTTTCCCGAGTGGGATTACCTCAATGCAATTGTATCGACGGTAATCACATCCTTTTCTTCTTCTTCTTTCCGATTAATCTCTCTTTTGGATGTACAATCAGAGGAAGCTCTCGGGAGAAGACAACAGTTGCGGTTGGCCACTTTCCTTTTTCGCGTGACCAACAGCATAAAGAAACCATTCAACGTGGCCCCCATTCATTTTCCCCAAATACTTTTTTTTCTCTCCATTCAATCCCCCCTTCCTTTCTTGCATGCCTTCCCGTCCTCCCTCTAACTGTTTCCCACAACTCTTTTGATGTTGACCTCTTTCTCTTTGTCTTTTCGATCGTTTTCGACCTCCAGTTCGAAGTCCCATTCCCCCCATCTTATGGAGTCTCTGACCTAAGTCTGAGCGTATTGTTCCGATGGTTCGGTTTCTTTAGGTTTCCCCGCGTCTTTTCATAATTCGTTCTTGCCTATTTTTCCCCCTCGGTCGGAGGTTGAACAAAGTTCTGGTTAATCCTCAAGCCCCTCTTCATCCCTCAGTCCGTCCGTCCCGGACTACGCTGGAATGGTTCCCATCTTTGTGACTGACATCCCCCAACATCTTCTTCGGGCGGTGGCTGGACCAGAGAGTTCCTCATGTGTTCTTTGAGGTCATGATCTTTCGCCGCCAAAGTTACGGGCGAAAATGGCCCCCTTCAATCCGACTTTTTCCTTTTCCTAGCAGGACACTGTTTTTTCCGGTCCCTCCTGTTTTCCGCCCTTCGCGGACCCAGAAAACCAGTCTATTCCGCCTTTCCTATGACCCCCCCCTTGTGTGCTTTTTCTCCTTTTTTTTCTCCCCCTTTTGACACTTTTCCGCGACTGTTGTCGGCGTTCCCCCATCAGCAACCTCACCTTCTCAAGTCTTCTGACCCCTTTCGGTCCCCCTGCGATGGCAAGCAGAATTTCGTGCCTCGGATCCCTATGGTGTTGTCCTTTTTTGCCCCTTTCCCGCTAAAAGTAACTCTTCCAGCCTTGGGCCCTCCCCTTTATCAACTACTTTCGTTCTCCTCAAGACTCTCCGTCCTGAGCATAAATTATGGCCTTTTCTTCGTCCTGGAAATCTCTTCCCCCCCAACGACTTCTTATTCTTGCCCCTGTACATACTTTTCATTTTTTAGATAAGTCCCTTTTCGCTTTCCCGGCATGGCCCCACTTTCCTTTTGAATAAACCGGATCTGGGGTTCCTTACCGCTTGGTGTGTGGACCTTTTGATGGACTCACTCCCGTTTTTTTTGATAGCGTCCCCGCACCTGTAAGAAGCTACATTTTCGAGCTCCCCTTTCCTTCCTCCCTTTTCACTGGAAGAGGTCACCCTCGAATCCCCGGCGTATACCAACCCCCTACGTCAATCTCCCCCTTGATGTTATGTGTGTTTTTTTTTTTTCCCCCCTTGGCATCCCGGGAATATTCTGTTTTTTGAATACCCACCTCTCCTGTTGTCGAAAAACAAGTAGGGAGAGTAGAACATTTTGCTCCAAGTACGACTTCCTACCCCGAATAGTTCGGTCGAGTTCCCCCCCCTTCCCCCTTTTCCCTTCCCGAATCCCCCCGAAATTACGTACCTTCAGCTTTTTTTCCCTTTTACTCGGGTAGTTTTCTTCTTTCTCAGTTCCCCTTGCTTTCCCCCCTCCCCTGTGATCTCCCTGTATGTATTCTCTTTTCACCGTCAAAGTTCGTGAGATACTTACTTAACTCCTGAAGGTCTGAGACTTCCTTAATTTGTGTCTTGAACACTCCGTTTTTTTCCAGGAAGCTCCCGGAACTTCCGGCCCGACAAGGATATTCCCTTTTTATCCATAAGAAAGCGGTACGGGTTCCTTTCGGACCTCGGTCCCCGAACAATTCGGAAGTCGTTTTTGCATTTTTTTCCGTCCCCCCCCCGCGTTGTTCTTTCTTTTTGGAATCTCGCCTCCTTTTTTTTTTTCCCAGGGGTTTTGAACGTTAAATAGGATTGCATCCTTTCACTTCTTCGCATAGTCCCCCCTTTTAGTCGTGCCCTGCGGTTAGACGTCCGTTTCCGTCCTCTTGTTGACTTAGAGCAGTCGCTAGCTTTTAATTTACTCCCAAAATGCATTTCCCCCCCCCCACCAGATTTTCGGTTCCTGACTTTCTCCCTTGAACTGCATATTTTTTTCCCTACTCCCCTTTTCCGTACCGTCCTTTACAAAAAGAGGGAAGTATAGTCCCCCACTCCCACTGTCCTCCCATCCCATCTCCCCTTGCCCCGCTATGGTGCTTCCTTTTTGAAATGCCTGTTTCCCCTTCCTGCTCCCCCATGACTGCATTCTTCTGGTCCCATTTTAGTTTAGTTTCCTCTGAGTTGCGCTAGTCATGATATCTCTTTTCCTGCCCCCTCTTGTGTTTTTCTCTCTATGTCAATCTCTCTGATTTCCTCCTTCTTCCCTGCGCAACGGCCCATGTATAATTTTCCGGGGGGCGCGTTTGGAGCACTTCTTGAAAACCTTCCGAACCATACGTGGTCCCTTTCTTTCTTTTTTTGACTGGTTAGATGGGAGACGTTCTTGTGTCCTCCCCTGCAAAAGCGGCGGGCCTTTGATCCAAGCAATCTGTTTCTTGTACGGTTCTCACGTCCCCTTCCCCTGTTCCTGAAATGGGGTATGGCAGTTGGGGCTTACTCCCAGGCTTCTCCCCCTACGGCCCCCTCCCTCCATTCTCCTCTCTTCCCCTTTCTCTTGGACAGCCACTCGTTGGTCTATTCTCGCGTCCCGGAGCCTTCGATAAAGCCCATTTCCCCCCCTCGTCCCACCTCCCCTTCCCAACTTTTTCTAGATTCGCCGTCCTTCCCCTACCCCCCAAAGAGTGGCCACTGCGACCCACGTTGTCGCCCATTTCTCCCCCGTTTCGAGCGCCCTATATGGGCGAAAGTACACGTTTTCTTATCTTTTTTTCCCCATCCTTCCGGACTTCCTTTTTACGGGAAGACCTTCTCTGTCCCCCTCCCCACCCCGTTAAGGAATCTCAGAACATCAATTAAGTCCGGGTCGCTTTCTTTACCTTTGGAATCACGTCGAACTTTTCCGTAAGGTACACACGCCTCCGACCTTTCCCTCTTCCCTCCTACCCAGGGTGCCGGTGTACACTACTTCTCTGACCTCAGATTTCGACATTTTGGGACTTGGTGTTTCCCCACAGCTTGAGTGCTTTCGTTTTGACCCTTCCTTCGCCTCTTGAAACCGTTTCGTTGCGGTTGAGTCCGGTACACTTCTTTTCTCCGGTTTTGGTCCAACCTCTTTGCTCCCTTCTTTTTTTCACTCAGTCATGATTTCCCCCCGTCCCCCTCACTGGCGAGTGCCACTCCCTTTGGCTTGGCCGCGCTGGGTCGTGCTTTTTTTCTGAATTCCCAAGGTGCACGGCCTATTGCGTATCCTCCCCCCCCCTGATCACGGTAAGTTTCCTTGTTAGTGCTGTGAGAGATATCAACCCCCCCCCCCCCCAAATGTCTTTCCCCCCTAAACCATAGTTTTTCCCTCCCCTTCCCTTTTTTCACCGTCAGGTTGGGCGTCCCAAATTTGGGCTTTTTCCTTCCCGTAAATATATGTAGGTATGCCGTTCCCTCCACTTCCTACTGATTCCCTCTTTTTTTCTAAATGGCCGAGCCTTGAGAGGGTACTCCACTTCTCCCCCCCTTTTCGCGTTTTCTCTTTTTTTTCTCCTGCTCCTCGGAGTTGGAGTGGGACCACTTCTTTCCCTTTAATAGCAGGTTTGAGCGACTGGCAAATTTCCCCCTGAATTTTTCAGTAACGTAGATTCCCTTCTTTCCCTTTGCTCCCGGCGACTTTCTTGAGATCGACTTGACGTGCGCCCCTAGTTCATTTCCACTCCCTACACTGTTCCCTCCCCTGTACGGTTTCGGGCAGAGAAACGGACTCCCCCCCCGGCCCACCCCACTGTTGCTAGTGAGCTTCATGATTCGTCCCCCCCCCCTCCTACTCGAGTGCCGAAGATCGTTCAAATTTTTCTTCCCTTCCTTCCCTCTTTGTGACTGACGGTGGACAGTTTTCCCCTTCTTTTTTTTGAGGCCTCATACTGCCTCACCTCCCACCTGTTTGCGTTAATAGGTCCAGCCCAGATAGAACTTCTTTTTGCTGTGCGAGCCCTGTTACAATTGTGTACCTTTTTCCCTCCCCTTTCTTTCTTATCCCCTAGTCACTGATGTGAACCCCCCCACTCTTCTTGTTCACCCCGCCTTCCGGGGTCGTCTTTTTGGCGTATCAGGAAGAAACCGCAATTCTTTCCGCCTTCTCTTTAGACTTGAGACAACCGGAGCGCCCCCATAGCCTGACTTATCTCTCCTCCCTTTCGAAGCATCATATGTTGGACTTCGATAAATTTCCCCTCTCGCCACGTTTCTGCTCCCCACGCCTTTCCTCTAGCGTCAACTCTTTTGGCGTTGTACACTGTTTATGTTTCTATTCTTCGTTTCTGCAGGCAACCCGGAAATCCCCCCCTTATGCCCATTTCCCTCCCCCCGCTTGTCCCTCGAACGTGTTGCTGTCTTTCTTTTTCCAGTTTCGCGGTAGCCCCCTTTTTTTTAAGATTCCCCTCACTTTTGTTGCGAGAACGAGGCCTCCCTATTAAGATTCTCCACCCCATCCCCCCACTGAAAGTTTTTCTGACCCAAGCTAGCACAATTAAGAGACGTACATTAGTGGGCGTTGTGCCGTAGGACCCCTTCCCTTTTTCCCCAAGAACACCAAGCCCCCGTTCGCTAAATTCTTCCCATTCACTTCTGAATTGATCACGGGAGTTCTTTCCCCGTGGTACACTTTTTCTGGCTCGTCTGCCGCAAGAAGAGGTGGCCGACTGACAGCCCCTCCGTTCCAAAGTTTTCCTTCCGGATGCACGCGGTCCCATCTTATCCACGCCCTGGTGAGTTTTTCCTGTCATCACTTTTCTCTTTGCATTCCTTTTCCGATGGGTTGCAGCCTTAGAGTCCCCCCTTCTTATCCGACCTTGTTGCCGGTACTGCACGTCTACGCCGCCCCCATTACCCAGAATCAACTTTTTTTTCACTCCCTTTCCTCTTTCGGTCCTTGCCCCTTCCCTCTTTATCCCCAGTCCCCTTTTTTTCCCGACCCACCGAATTTTTTTTCTTCTCTTTTTTTCCGAACTAGCCAGTCGGTCAAGGTCTACTTTGCTGACGTCATTCCGGGTGCGGATTAGTTGTTTTTTTGACCACCTTTGTTGCAAGTTCGGTAGGAACTGTCCAGTGTCCCCCTTTCCTTTCCCGGATCTTGCCAGTTGAAAAATCCAGTCGATCTCACGGGACTTGGCCTGGCCCTCGAGGGGTCTTTTTTTCCTGCCCTTTTGTCTCTCCGGACGATACGACCGTCGATTTTGGCCGGGAGGCTTTCATGTTTGCTTGGCCCCCCCATCCCTGTCATCTTGTTAGGCCTTTTTTTTTTCTTGTGAAGAATTTGCACCGTCTCGTCTCCTCTTTCCCCCTTATGTCCTTTTTTTCTTCCGGGGTCGTTGCTGGCGGAGAAAATATTCTCATCATCCAGATGTTCTCCTCCTTACCCCCATTTCGGATCCTTCACCCCCCACCTCGTTTCCGTGGGTTGATGACAGATTTCGTCTGTCTTTCCCCCCTCTTTTCCCTCTCCCTTTTTTTGAGATCGAAAAGTGATGCCACCTTGGTCTTTGACTCCCATTTCTCGTGTGTGGTTTGTTGAAGTCTCCATTGTGACTTTACGCCTCCAGTTTGGTTGTGTTGGGCCTCCCCTTTTCGACCCTCAACCACCGTCTATTTTCCTTCCTCTTCTTTCCTGCTCATTCTTCGCTTTCTGTGGTTCCAGTTGATCCACTGGTCATTGTTCCCCTGGACTCCCTTGTCTTTCTGACTCCTTTTTTCCTGCTCCGCGTACCAGCTTTTTCTCAAAGACTTCCTGCGTGAACTTTTATACTCCCCCCTTTGTCATTCCCCCGCTACCGCCCAACTCCCGCAACAACAGCGATCTTGTATATCGCAAATCATCCTCCTCACATTGTTTTCGCGTCCCCTCTGGTCCCCTATCTGATCCGGGCATTAGCCACGTCAGTCAGTGCAAGGCCCGTGCTCGTCCCTTAACTTTTCCCTTGTTCCCAATCCCACTTTATCTCGGCCTTTTAAAATGGTCCCCCTCCGCACAGAAACTCTCCCCTTTTTCCACCCCCCCTTGAATACTCCCGTTCGTAATGACGTCTTCCACGGAACCTTCTTTCCTCCCCTGACTTGCGCGTACCCTCTACGCCCACAGTTCTCTCGGCAGATCCCGTTTGGTCCCTTTCTTTTTCTGCGCGGCAGTTTTCAAATTACCTAGTTAAGTCGGTGCCCATTGAAGATGCTACTTTTCCTTCCCCTTACGTGAAGGTTTCTCCCCCCTTCCACCCTTAGTCCCTAGAGGACAAAGTGTCCCAAGTTTTTTTACCCCTGAAAGTATACTTCTCCTGGAGTCTCCCCCTCTTTGATGAGTTTGAGCTTCTTCGGGTCCCCCCCTCCTTCCAGCTTGACGTCTTTTTTCTTTTGTAAGGCGGGTTTTGTACATCGTTTCGGCCAGTGCTTTCCACCCCCCCATTGCAATCCGAACCCTTTGCAATTTCGAAGGCGTCCCGCCTGGGCGTTCCTTTTCTTTACGTTTCATTCTCCCCCGGCCCTTGTATAGTCAAACCACTGACTGTTCTTGCTGATTTTCCTGCTTTGGGCGCGTCAATTGGTTTTTATGTACTCCTCTGCTGACTTTTTTTTCAGGAGCCATCGGGCGCGACCCCCCTTTTTTTGATGGGCCGCTTCGTTTTTCCTCCGTGAACCTCTCACATTCAATTCCACTCATGCCCCAGCGTTTATCGCCAATCCTTTTTTTGACGATTCCACTTCACTCCTTCCGTTTTCATGACGTCTCCCCCTCCCCCCCACTCGTTACCAAGCTCCAGCATGACGGGTTGACGCTATTTTGCTCGCGTACTCGTTTTGACGCAGCCCACTATTTGCTTCTTCGTCCCTTCGAATAATTTCCCCCCCTCTAGGTTTTTTAGTAATATCTCAGACGTCCTTTCTTTTGCCTCTTTTGGGGATTCTCTCTCTTCCCCGCTCTTTTCTTTCCCATCATTCTTCCCTCTTCCCCGATTACGAAAAAAGACTGAACAGGTCCATGGGCTTTTTTTCACTCGCGTTGTGTTTCAATCACCGTTCCTTCTCTGCCCGTTCCGTTCACTTACTTTTTAGCGGAAGTTCCTGGAACATGGCCCTAGCCTCCCCAACGCCGCTTCTCTTTCACCAGATCCAGTGCGTCTGCGTCTTTTCCCCCGTTCCCAGGCTTTTCTTCTGCCCACCAGCCGTGTTCTGAACCACTGCCACCGCCCCTGATATTACTCGGAGGCGGCATCTCGGCATCTATTAGAGGAGTTGAGCCTCATATGAAAACAATCCTTCCGCGCTCTAGATAATGCAATTTGTGGAAAGTCTTTTCTCTTCCCTTCCCCGTCCCTCTGCCTGAAGGTGGGCTGACCAGCCCTGGTTTTCTCTCCCCGTCGTCCACTTGTAGGGACGGCCTCCGAGAACTTCCCGATGCACTCTGACGTCGGGCTATGGGGTCCAGGATCCCACTTTTTTTCATTTGTAGAGGCTTTTTCAAACCGGTCGCACGTCCTCCCTTACCGGGGAAAACGAAGTTATCTCTCCCGATTTCCCCCCCCTCACGCGAATGGCCTACAGGCTTGTCCCAACGCCCATTGGCTCAGATCCCTTTGAAGGTTACACTCCCCCAACATGAATTAGAATGAGGGATGGGAAATCATCTACCGGCAGCTCCTTCGGCGCGGTACAAATGTCTATTACACTCTGTACTTTTGCTCCCTTTCAGGCCCCTGGTTGTGGACAAACGGTTGAAACCCCTCCCCCTTTGTTCTTTCCTATCGGCCACCCTTCAAACTCTATTCCCTGCCCCTTTCCTCTCGCTTGGAGCACCGATCCCTGGTCTGGAATCATTCCCCCCCCCCCCCCTGACGAACCTCTCTCCCCAATCCTTTCACGTCTTCGGGCACTCGCCTTGATTTTTTTCCGGCATTTCCACTTTGTTAACAACCAAGCGTGCCATATCGTTGTTCCGACCCCGTCGGGGTAGCAGGACTGCTCCGGTAACCGGACTCCCTCCTTTTTTTTTTCGTCTGGTCCCCCGGGCGACGGCACTTTCCCCTACCCTCTCGTTACAACTCCCATTAAAGCACGGCCCTTCTTTTTCCAGTCGTACGTCTCCTTCAGCCCACCCACTCCTCAATGTTAAAATTTTCCACTTTTCTTCGTCACCTTTTTTCATTACGGGTTCCCGGAAAGTGCGGCCTCCACCTTATCTTAAAAACTTCTACCTTGATGATTGGACTTTGTTCTCTCTTTCTAATGTTGGTTTTCACTGAAACAGATCCTTCTCTTCTACCCCTCCCCCCGGACAATCCCGCACGGAGTTGCTCCCTCAGCACCGGTACCGGTCTCTTTTGTCCATTACCCTCTGTTTTCCTTCCGGATTTTTCTTAAAATGGGAGACTGTCTCCTTTTTACCTTCCCCCCCCCCCCCCCCGCTTGAGCCGTTCCTCCGCCGTGGAGTAACGGTTTGCGTCTTTTCCCTCTTTTATTCCTCGGGAAAGCGATTGCATAGTGTGACGGTTGCCTTTCCCACCTTTTCGCTCTTTCTAGGAGTCCCAGTCTCTAATTCGCCCCCCCTCTCTAGTCCTTTATGGACTCCCCCCCAACTTACATCACCTAACCCCAGCATGCCCGGAGCCGACTTAGCCCCAGGAACCTGCCACCTTTTTCACCTTCTCCCATTTCTTCTTTTTAAGTGCGTACACCCCCTGTCGCTCCATAACAAGTACCACTTCCTGCCTCCCCCCCTTTCCCTAATTGGTTTTGTTTAATTGTTTAAATGTCACGCGTGCCCTGCCCGCTTTGGCTGTCAGTTGCGCTCTCTTTTCTCATTATTATCCAATATTTTCCCTCCTCTTTTTTCTAGAGCTGTTGTTTGTTGATCTTCCTATGACCCTCCCCTCCTCCTTCTTTTCACTCCTTTCTCTAAACTGGACCGACTGAGCCCCGGTCTCCTGTTCAGGGCGTGTCACGTTGAGCTCCGACCAACCCCATTCCGGCCACCCCCATCGCGGGAGTACAGTCGGGAATTGGAGTCTTCCCCTTGTCCTTTCTCTTTTCTTCTTTCCCCTTTGTCTTCCAAATATTGCCTTCCCTTTTTTTTCAATGCATTAGTTTCCGGTTTCTCCCAACGGCTCGGGCTTCAACTGGGTTTTGAACTGATTTTTCAGTTTGGCTTCCTTTCCATTCTCGATAGGCGCGCCCTCACCTTTTCACTATCGGCCTTCCTGCTCCCTTGGGCATGCCCAACGATCCACAGTTATGCCCGAATGCGTTCCGGGGTCCGAACAGTCCAACCCATCTTGCAACCTCCTTCACAACCCCCCTTTAGGAGGGCCGGACGTTAAACAGAAAATCGTTTTGGAACCTCCACTTCCCGACCCCATCCGTCTAATTTTCTCCATCCTTGCGCTTACCCTCTGTCAAGCGCCGTACCCCTTGGCATTGGGGTAGTTCCCTCTGGTAGGGCCCCTCATTCGTGAGCTTTCATTTTTGTTCAGAAAACCCACCAACATTACTCTTTTGAATTCAGTCTTTCATCTTTCTTTACTCTCTTTGACCCCTAACTGCTGCCTTTAACCCTCATCATCCCCTCCCATGTTTACAAAGATCGCCCCTGTTGAGGTTGCCCGGACGTCGACTTCCCTCAATCATTTTCAGGTGATGTAACCGTCGGGTGTATAGGTTTTCAACTCGAACGGTTTCAAGACCCCCATCACCAGAGCCGTCTCCGGGGGTCTTGGTAGTCGTTTCCTTGTTATGCCTAGCTCTCCCTGCCCTTTTTATGTCCCAACGATTATGGCTTGGGTTTTGCAGCCCTGAAGTATTCAATGTTAGTGCCCCCCCCGTTCCTTATTGCCCGCCATGACCAGCTTTGTTAAAGTAAGGGTCTTTTTCTGGTGCCATAGATAAGTCCCTTCCCGGTAGCCGGTCTTCCTCCTCCACGATTGCAAACGTAGATATAGGTGGGGGGGGCCCTGAGTTATGGCATTTTCAAACCCCCAATTCGTAATTCCCACAATTTTCCCACGGTCACCACTTGAAAGTGGGCGTAACCGTAAAGGTGTGGTCATTTCTTGCTGTCGATCCCCTACGATGCCTGTCTGGCTTCCGTTACCCCTACCATTCATGTTGCCTCATATAAGTGTTCTGGTCCCCCCTTTTTCCTTTGTATCAGGCATCTACTCAACCTGGTTTTCCTTAACTTCGCCCGGATCTTCTCTTTATCCGATGAACCCCCGGAACCGAGGGAGATCCTTCTCTTTCCTTCCTCCTCTGGGTAACCCGCTGTAGATGCCTCTGTCAATTGCAGTGTAATTCGACCAGGTAGGGACCGCAGCCGAAAGGAACCCGACTAGTGTTTTGTTCAGAAGTCAACAAGAGTAACGTCAAGTCGCGGCTTTCGAGAGTGCTGCTCCTTTCAGTAATACTTCCTACTATTGCAATTAAAGTTTGATGCGCCCCGCCTCCCACGTGACCTTGCCGATGGAGGTGGAGCCGGTTTGCAATTGGAGTGCAAGAGCCACGCCTCCCCCCAAATTTACAAACCAACAAGTGATGATGACCTCTAGACGCGAGATCTTTTTTTCATTTCGTGAAATTTCTCGGCTAAGAACTATCCCTTCCAACCCTTTTTTCAGGCAGTTAGTGATTATTTTTTCCTGGCGTGTTTTTCCCTTTCTCCCCGTAGTGTGATATACACGCCTCTTTTGAAAAGTTGCAATCACCCGTCCCAATGGAGGACATCTTTCTTTAAAGTCCCGGCCGATAGTTTGTTCTAGTTTAAAAGTGGTCACCCCCTTTTAATTAGTTCTCCCCCGTGCGGTTTCTTCTGACCCGCCCTTTCGGTTTTTCAACCGCCGTCTTCCCCCTGTCTTCGTCAGTATCGGAAGAGACTCCCTTCTCTCTAGAGTTTTTCCTATCCTTCCCAATTGAAAAAAAGAGAAACCGACCCAAATACGGCAGAAATCCGTTTATCAAATGGTATCCCAGAATAAGGGATAATTAGGACCCTCTCCTTTTTCCGGCCCCCACGATTACTGCCCGAAGCAATATCTTACCTCAAATGGTTTTTTCCTTTAACCAGAGGAGGTCTTTCGCTTCATCCCCTGTCCCTGACCAACACCCCTGGAAATTTCCTTATTGAAAAAACAAACCCCCTAAATTCCAAAAATGAGGTTTCGCATGAACCCACCCTCTTTTCTTATTGACGTTGAGTTTTCCTCTTTTCTCCCCATAAGATTAACCCGCCCAAAAGGTTTTGTTGAGAGAAGCGAATATTAAGAAAAACTCTTACATCGCTGCGTCGACCATCAATTAGGTACCTCACCCCAAGCCTAAAACATTAAGAATACTTTACTTTGTTGACCATGGTCCATAACAGCCCCCCTCCCTCCTCCTATGTCGCCGCCCCCGTGTAATTCCCCCACTTTTCTTTGGTCCTTCTCACTTGAGTTCTGGCGCGGACACTCCCTGTGCTCGTTGTAATGAGGTCCGACCCGATGGCTGATGCCATCTTCAGCTTTACGCGTCCCGGTATTCACTGCTAAATTACAAGCGTTTTCGGTCCCGCCGTCTTTCCACTGCTCCCTTGGTTTTTTTCCTTTATAATGTGGTGTGCTCATTTTTTAGAGACAACGAGATCTATTATTACCTTTTTATTTTGCCCCCGGAACTTGCTTACTTGTTCGCCACCCAACAGTAAAGTCTTTCACTAGGTTTTTTAAAAATTACCTAAGTATTGCCTTTCACCCCTTTCTTCACCAAATCCCATTTCCGACACAACTTCATCTTGCTTTCTATGGTTGTGCCATACTTTCTCTTACTCAAGACTTCGAGGACCCTGTCTTTCTGTTCTTTCCGAGTTTTTCCATCAAGGTTCGGACATTCTTTTTTTGGTTGAAAATGTTGTCGTCCCTTGCGGACCTGTCGTAACTTTTTTTCTCATACTCAATTTCTGCCAGTGTACCCCTCTTTGACTTTGCCTCATTGCTGTCCCTCCCCTTTATATAATTGGGTTCAGAGCGGGACCCGATACGCTCTCGACGGCACCTTCGTTTCCTTTCTGCCAGCTTCGGCCCTTCTCTCGCTTGTGAGTTTCAGTCGTCCGATCGTTTTTCTTTTCATTGCCCTCGTTTCCTTTTTCATAAAGGATGTCTGCCTTCCTTCTGTTTCTGATCTGTTCTTCGGACAACTGAGGGATTCCCTCCCTCCCGGGTACTTCCTCCTGTGAAAGTGGGATCTTCCCCCCCCCCGCGCTTCTGCTTTCAGAAAATGTTGTCAGGCCCCTCCTTCCTGCCCTTTATACGGTGTGGTATTCAACAAACACTGTGACCGAGGCGTACCCCCTGTCCCATTGT
>Ga0179593_1563943_pt1 | contig 16520 bp, 26 predicted proteins | sample CZODoug2_1_08_16_FD_185931 | JGI IMG/M metagenome (GOLD analysis project Ga0179593, IMG submission 185931) | Vadose zone soil fungal communities from Angelo Coast Range Reserve, California, USA - CZODoug2_1_08_16fungal (PacBio error correction) | ecosystem: Environmental > Terrestrial > Soil >... | reverse complement strand
TCCTTTCATTAGATGTTGGCACTATTTTTTTGTTTTCTACTGTAAGACCAGCGTAGGGGAACCTTCATCTCCTGCTATTAACGTTGGTCCTTTCTTTTTTTCGTCCTGGACTTCCTTTGGTGGTAGGGGAATCAGGTCCCTGGCGCGGGCCGTGAGTGAGCCAAGCTCCCTCTGAAAATTGCGGATGTCCTCAGTTGTTCTTTTTTTACATAAATGTAGGTCTTGGGATAATAAATTCATGAAGGTAAAAATCGTGCACAACCCAAAGGTCCCCATATGGGTCCTATTCTGTTTCTCCTCTCTTCCATGGAACCCTTTCCCCCTGAAAAGATCCGGAATTGAGCGTGGGATCTGTGAAGATTTTACATGGTTGCGGCTTTTCGCTTTACCCCTAGATGAAACAGTTCCACCAAGTCCATATGCGAGAAGATGTCTGGTTGCTGGTAGCGTCTTTTTGTTTTTCTCCCCCCCTGCTGTCGATCCTGAGTCCCTTTCCCCCTTTTCTATTAATATTTATTGGGTGCTTTTTCTGCCCGTCGGATGCGCCGTCGGCTGGCAGTCTTTCTCTTGGCTGCGCTCCACGTCGTTATAAACAGCACTCCGTTTCTTTAACTGGCCCTGGTGGATACCTCTTCTTTTTTGTTGTGATTTGCTCCCCCTCCCTCCTGCGAAGTATAATACCTTCTCCCGTTGGGCCGCTCCTACATTATGCTTTTTCCGCTGGCAAAGTTAGAGCGAATTGATGAACCTTATGCTGCTATTTATGCTTTCCATCTCCGTTGCAGGTGTCGCTTTTTTTCTGGTCTGGTATGAGGTGTTCAGTATCACTCTTGCCCGTTTAATATAAACATCGTCTCTCGTCGTGGCCTGCCTTGCATGCAAGATTTCTCCTATTTGACAGCGTTGTTTTTTCCCTTCCCCCATTCGGCAAGATCCCTTTTCCCCAATGACCAGCTACTTTCTGGACCGATGGCCCACCTTTCCGAGGAAGGGGATCAAGAATCTTCCATACATTGTTGTTTGTCCCCGTCTTTTCCTGGGCTTGACCCCTTTCCTTTACGTGAGATGGGATGCACGCTTGGAACATGCGACTTTTCTCTTTTTTGCACCATATGCAATCAAAATGGCTGGAGTGATCAGTCTCTCATATGGTTCTCTTTATCTTTTCCCTTCCTTAAAGCAGTAAGTTTCCCCCCTCCAGTTTTTGTCATCCTGGAACCTCTTTTTGCAAAGAAATATGGAAGTTTGGAATACAGGTCTATACACACCCCGTCCTCGAAATTCGCTCCCCTTCCTTCTGTTTTTCCTCTAAATGAGGAGTGTCATTTCCCCCTGGTTATGGAGACCCCCTGGAAAACCCCAACCTACCACTATCTCCTTTTCGTTAGTCTTTGTACTTATGTTTGCACGCTCCGATAAGGGATGGATTTGTTAGGGCTCCTGTGTGCTGCTTTACCATTCCTTTCTCTATATTTGAGGCGCCCCTCGTCTCTACGGGTTTTTTTCCCCATTCTGTGATTGTACTCACCGTTGTCTCTTATGGTGGGTATTCCAGGTTTTCCCCTACTGTTTGCCATTATTAGAACAAGAATACACCCTTTTCTCTACAAGAGGGATATGGTGTATGAAACCAGATTTTTCTTTTCCTCTTTTTTTTCACCTGAAGGTGGGCTGACTCAGCTTTTCGATGAACTCAAAAACCGGTCCCCTCCCTCTTTCGATGGAGCACTTTTTTTTTCTCCTTCGGACTGGGAAAGATACTTCAGGGCTGAGTTACCATCTTTTCATATCATTATAGACAGAAGGAAAAATGTGATGACCTGTACCCTCTCGTTTTTCGTTTCTTTTTTTTTTGCTCTTCGCTCTTGTTTCCTTTTTTTTTCTGTGATATAGCGATATGAGTCTATTTCCCTGCGATGTTATACCTGCCCCATTTTTCTTCTCTTTTCCTCTCTTTCTTGCAAATTATGATCTCGAGACTTCGTTTCTCTTCCTTTTTCTACAATGCTGGCCCCCTCCTTTTTCGAATCTCGCTCTGTCTCCTCATCCGTTGTTTCTTTTCACCTGATCTGGTTCCATCTTTCCTCCCCAGGAAAGAGAAACCGCCTCCTCCTCGATCCCTCTTTTCTCTCCCGCTCTTCCCAATCTTCCTCAAATAGGAAGTCAAGATCCCTTCCCCCTTAGGCTTAAACGCCCTCCCCCTCTTAGAAGAGGGCCGTTTGTCCACTCTTTCCCCCACAACGATATTTTCCTCTTCCCGTACAAAGTTTCTTCCTGTAACGCCGCACGGCCCGTCCTTTGGTTTAATTGCCCAGTCCGAATGCGGCGCCGTTGTGATCCATCGACATATGCTTCTTCTTTTTGCTGCAACATCCCTTTTCTCCCCACTTCATTTGAACAAATCTCTTCCCTATGGGCGAGCATATTGTTCTCCCCCTATCCTTCTGGATCCATGGACTTTTCTTTTTTGTTCTAGCTTTTTCCCCCTGAGGTTCAAGATGCTTTAAGATAAAACGACTTTCTAGCGCTCACCGAGATATCTTTCTCCTCAGTGTTCTCCTCACCCACTATCGCTTCTGCTTCGTTTTCCCCTTTTTCAGCAACCCCCCTAAAAAAAAAGATTCCATGAGCAAATTGCCGTCCACGCCTCTTTTTTCCCACTCCCCTCTCCTTCTTCCGGGACTGAGATAGTGGTAGTCTCCCCCTTTTCCGGGTGGTGCCTTTCCCTTTTCCCCTTATGAAATCCCTTCAACAGAATTAACTTGTCCGCCTTCTTCCTGGTTTATATTGTCTGTATACTCCCAAACCCCCTATTTCTTTCCTTCCCCTTTCAAGTTCCATTTCAGGATCGTGTTCTCCTTTACATCTTTCTCAAATTCCTTAACAAGCTCCTTTTCTCCTTGGCGAGACTTTGCTCTTCTTTTTAGGTCTCTGTTGCAACTCTCCCTTTTCCCTTTCTTTTTCAGTAGGGCTTCCCATACAATCTCACGTAAGTGTCTGCGGAAGGGGGCAGCCCGGCACTTACTAATTTGCGTGGACCCCCCCTTTTCTTTTCTTTTCCCATTTCCCGTGTGGTCATCGGTTGCCTAAAGTGATTATTTGGGCTTTCCCGTCCTAGGGCCTAAAGTGTGATACGTGATTCCCACCCACCTCTCGGTCTCCCTCTTTATGCAAGGCAGGCCCCCTCCTCTCTCCCTTAAAGGGAATAAACCTCTTTTGATACCTGACCTTCAACCAGAAATAATAAAGATTGTCCCCACCCTACCCCTGCACGGTAGCCCTCTCATCAATAGAAGATCAGGGGCCTAATGCGCTGAATCCCCTTTGAAGCTTCCTCAGGCCTCTTTTTTCTTCCCAACTTTCTTCCCCGTTCCCTGTAGTAACTTCCCCGCGCATTGATCACCCCACCAACCAGATTCCGCAGTCCATCCCCCAAGGGCCCCTTTCCCCCGGTCTCTGTGATACCTCCTTTTTTGGCCAATAGGCCTGCCAGCCTATCCCTTTCATAGCGAATACTATTCTCTCGCATGCACCCATTTTTTTTCCCTCTGATAGGCCCCCTCGAGGTAGATCAGGAACGACCCCCCGTTCAAAGCCCCCCGTCATCCTCGCACCCAAAGAACAGGTCTCTGTTCTCTGTGGTACCTTTTCTTCTTTCTGGTAAGGGACTCCAGAGCTCCCTCTTCAGATACGAAGCAGTCCCCCCCGTTCTCCCGGGCAGGTCAAATGGTGCGGTAATTGGCAAACTTGTTCCAACGCCAATAAAGTTGAAAGATTTGTCCCAGATCCCAGATCCCACTTGACCGTATTTCTTCCCTTTCATTGTATTTCCCCCCCTTGAGGGCAGGAAAGGCCTTGTCTAGTACTTTTTTCCATCTGGGCTGCACTACGCAACGCGCCGTTTGTTTGTCATACACTGTTGAGGTATCCTCCCACCAGAGTAAAGTTTTCGATCTCCATTATCCCTTACTTTCCCCTTTTAATATCGGCCTATCCAGGGGTAACATACCGCTCCTCTTTTCCCGAGAATCAACCCCTGGCCCCTCCCCCCATCAATGCCCCCCCCCCCCCTTTCCTCTTTCGAGAGCAAAGGAGACCAGCTTTTTCCATTGGTGGAAAACGATCTGCTCTCCCTGCTTCCCCCCATCGATAGGGTTGAAAGATGCCCTGGATTGCGCTCTTGGTCCCCGACCGTCCGCTTTCTCCCAACACAAGCCGGTTCTTTTTTTTTCCTATAAGCGAAGATCCCCCTTTTTCTTCTTTTGATGATAGAAGAAACCAGTCCTTTTTGTACCCTCAAGCACGAGCACATCCTGCGCCTCTTTCCTTAACCGTCCCTGTCAGGCCCGCATAGACCTTGTTCTCCCTTTTCTTCTATAGCAAGATATCATGGTTTAGTATTTTCTCGTTGGGTGGGTGTGATCTCTTTCCCCCAAGGACTCTTTGACTATGAGATCGCCGAGATCATCCTTCTTGCTTTCTGACATTTACCCCTTTCCCTCCGTTTTTTTCTTCCTTGTGGGGAGGTTTTCCTTTTTTTCATAACATAATAGGGGCTAGCTTTTTCTCAGGTGCCCTCCTGTATATTCGCGTATATGGAGTCTGATAGAAAGGAGAGCTTTGGACAATTCAGTTCCCCCCCCCTCGCAGGTCAAGTTTCTTTTCCTATCATTGAAGATGGATTCCCCCCAAATGCAAGAACTGTTTATCCCAGTGCCTCGATATTGTGGCGCTATGCTTGTGTTGTGCCCCTCTTTTCTTGCTCTCCGGTAAGACAGCGGTTTTTCCCCTTTCCGATATGAAGTTGATCTTTCTTTATAACGGGATCTTTTTGTGTCTTGCTCCGGAAAGTTATGCAATTTGTTTCCCGCTGCTCTCCCCAGATGTTTCTCCCTTTTTCATAAGTGGCTTGTTATGAGCAGGGTTGGTATCCCTTCATCTGGGATATGTTCCCCTTTGGCCCAACCAAATGGCATTGATGGGTTTATATCTTGCCTCCTTCCCTTCCCCTTTCTTGACTGAAATCTGTGAATTGAAGGATGATATCTTCCCAGAGGGGTTGCGCTGTTTTACCATATTCCGCAATCTCAAAATGGCCACCAAGTTTCAATTCTCTCCCCCAGTCGTTATTGTTAGATTTAGTTGGGATGCGACCCCAATTGCTGCGCTTTTCTACTCCCTTCAAAGTCGCTTTTTATTATTCCTTTCTTTTTCTGCGATACTTCTCCCTTCCGTTAGGAGGCGCCTAGGCTTTCTTCTATAAACTTCGTTATAACAATCCTTTGCGTCAAAACTGGCCCTGGGGATACAGGCTTTCTGATTTCTTTGTCTCATATCCCCTCCCCATAAGTAAGCCGCAGTCTTCCCTCCTCGCGTCCACCGAGAAGTTGGTTTCCCCTTCCCTGAGCATGCTAACGTAAGCTGGCAAAGTTTCTCGTCATTGCTGCCCCTTCTTGTTTTTCTCTTCATGTGAACTTTCCTCAGGGGGACAGCCTGTATGATTTTTTCCCTTTATCAAGGCTTAGCTTCTGGTGTGTCTTTTCCCCTTTTCATTATAAATGGTGCAGCTCTATCGTCGTGCTGCCTCATGCAATATTTTTCATGTGTTGCTCGCGGATCACCTTCCCTTCTATTCTTTTCCCCCCCAATCCATATCACCTTCTTTTTGTATGGGTGCCCCCTTTCTCTGTCCCGCGGAAGGGACAAGCCTCTTCCTTGGTTGTTCCCCACTTCATTTTTTTCCTTGTGCTTGTTTCCCACCCCTTTTTCCCTTCCGTAGCTGTGCAAGGCCGGCCATACCTGGAACATCTTCAATGTTTCTTGAATGTAAGATTTGTCCCCCTCTCCCCCAACCTTGCTGAGCAGCCTTTCTTTTTTTCTGAAAAATTAGCTTGTTACCCCTCTCTTAAGTCTCAATGGCCCACATTTCCGCCTCGCATCCTGGAACTGCGGGCCTGTCAAATGCCCTCTTTTTTTTCTCCCCCTGGAATATATAAAAAAGGTCCTCCCCTCCCCCTCTCAAAGGACATCCCGTAACGGGGAACTCCACCCCCCCACACCCCCCCACCCCTCTTCGTCATAATGTCTTTCTCCTTTTTATTTCGACCACCCTGAATGGTTAGGAAAATACCCTTCTCTCTCCCCTCTTCCTCTGGGTTGGGGGTGTTGAGCGACACGCTGCAGTTGTGTCACCGCTACGATCCCCGTGGTCTGGAGCGTTGGTTTTCTTTTTCTTACCTGTGTGTGGCTCCTTTCCCTGGACGCAACTAACACCGATTTATTCCTCTTCTCTCTTGTGACGCTATGACACGTTGATTCCCCTCTTTTTTCCTTAGGTATTGCCAGTTTTCGCTAGAAAAAAGAATCCCCCTTGCATCTTTCTATCCCATCTTCTCTTTCACCCTTAACATTGCTCGATAAGATGTCCACGGCGCTCGTTCACCTCGTGGGCGAATCAGCTTTCTTGGTTGCTCAACCGGTTCAAGAACAAGATATGTTCGTAGCGCTCACCGTCTATTCTGCCCCCTTTCACTTATCCACAGAACCTTTCCCGCATCCGCTTTTTTCCTCCCTCAGGAAACATGTGATGATGCTCACCCCCTCGTTTTTCTTTCCCCCTAGCATCTTTCTTTTTCTTTTCCCTTTCCTAACGCCGTGTAGAGCCCCCCCACCTCTGAGATTGATCTTGACGACTCATATTTTTGGCTTTCTACATGCCATTTGTCTTTTCCTCGCTGTCGTGCCTTCTTCCTCTTTCCCAATAATGGTGATATTCCCTTCCCCTGAGTGGCACCAGTCAGTTTTATACTATAACATATCTCTTTTTACTCCTCAGTTGTGTTTTTTCTCTATTCTTCTCTCCCCCTTATATCAAGCATTCCGGACCCCTTTCTCACCCCCCCAATGTTTTTTTTTTGATTGCGCCCCTCTACCCTAGTTTGCATCCTGTTCTCCCCTTGCAGGTCTCCTTCTCGTCCAAGACAGCCAGTCTTTTCCACGAAATCCCCCCTATAGACTCGTGCTGTCCATGCCAGCACGACACCACGATCTTTACCATCATTTCCAGTTTCCTTTTTTTTTCCCTCGGGTCCTCCCCCCTCTTTTTGTGGAAAGGCACAGTCCTTCCCCCCTCCCGGGTGTCGCCATCGGAACCCTGCGGTTTGCGCCCGGTTGTCACCCATACCGCAGTCGCCGCTCCCAAAATTAAGTTGCTCCGTCCCTCTGGTTCGATCCTTTCCTTGTGATACACCTCTCCTCTGTAGAAAGACTCAATTTTGTTTCTTCTTTTCCTTTCCTGTAGGGCACTCTTTCTGCAATAACAACAGCCAAGATAACGCAGCATATTTCCATCAAAAATCTTGTGCCTAGCGCTTCATTTTCGTCTGACGCGATCCCTGAGCCTAAATATTTCCTGATGGAAACGCTTCCCCTGGTAGAAATTCCACCCCGCTCCACTTCCCCCCCCCTTTCTCGTGATTTTTGCAGAACATGACGTCGGCCTTTCCCCCTCTTCCCTCTCAGATCCTTTTCTCCCAGATAGTGGGAGGTTTCCTACCCCTTTCCTGGGGGTGTCCCCCACCCCTGCTTATATATCTCTCCCTTTCGAACTCATTTCTCCCGTTAATGGAACCCTAATGGCCGTAAACACGAACTTCCCTGGTTTATATATTTAATGTTATACACCCAATCCCATGGTTTTCTCTTTCCATCCCTTTCCCTGATGTCTCTCCATCGGTCTTGTGCTTCCTCACTATCTTTATCAATCACCTTTTATGGAGAGAAGCTGACCGCCATTTGTTTATAGGCAATCTTTTCTTTACACCTTTCCCTCCTTTCGCATTTCCGTAGGGCTGTTATTTTGGGCAATCCATCTCTTTCTCTTTCCGAGGAGTCCTTTTTCCCCTCCCCCATGAGCGGGGACCCCTTTCTGGAAGGGTTGTCCACTCCCCCTCTTTTTGTTTCCCTATCGTGGCCCTATACCCCTTTCCTCGTCTGGATTGGGGTTGCCCCTTTCCTGTTTCCTTTTTCTCAGCGATGCCCCACACTAGGGCTTTGCAATGCCGGCAGGCCCCTCCGTCTTCTATTTTATAATTAAGGCATAAAACAGCCATATCTTTTTTATCCTCTGCTGCCTTTTCCACCCCCCCATATAACAATCCTCTTTTCCACACCGAAAATAGTTGCATCTGCACTCCTCCCTAGTGCAGCTCCCTTTCCTTCCAATTGCGATCGAAACTTTGCAAGCTTTTTAGCAGGCATCCTTTCTCTCCCCAACTTTTTCTTTGAAGCGAGGTGCCTTTCTATCTACTTCGCTTTTTTCCTCCCCCCTATACCGGAGACTTATTCTCACAACAAGATCCGCTTCCCTTTGAAAGCAACGTTTGTTGATTCACGTACGTTGAGCGAGCAAGCGGCATCAAATGACAGCCGGGCGCATTTTTCATCCTTTTCCTCCTTTTCCGCACCCCAGATTCCCCCCTCCGTTAGAATTTGACGATGTATTCCTCCTCCCGCGGGGGTATACGTTCATTCCAATAAGCTCCCCGCCACCCTACCCCCTCGGAAAAATGAGTTGTGGTCAAATGTGTCCCGGACATCTGGTTTAAAGGCTAAATCAAAACCCGCTGTCTCGTCCTCTCCCGTCCAATTCATTCCCCCCTTCCTTCCAAATGGTGCCCTTTTCCCCCTTCCTTGCAACGATATAGTTCCTTGCAAGCCCCCTTTTGCCCTCTGTCCCCCCTTCCCCTATCCAAATGGAAAATTTATCCCCAATGTCAGTGTTGGGACCCCCCACTGAGGGTCCAGGCCCCCAAGCTTTTAGCTTTAAACCACTTTTCGCACCTCCTTTCCTCTCTCTTGCAGTGTTCCTTTTTTTCTTCCCCGCCACAAAGAACGTCACTCCTTCTCGCAGTTCCATTAAGCGCCGTTAATATCGTCGATCAGGTGGTAAAATACGCTTCTCCCTTTCCCTCCTTACCACAGCGATGCCCTCCCCTTCCCCTCGCACTGGAGCAAGAATTTTTTGGAACGCTCTGCTCTTTTGTCCCTCCTTCATCAGCGATAGGTTTTGTGCCCCAAATGGACCTGCGCGCTTTTCTTCCCTGAAATTTTTCGCCACCCCCCTCTCGATAGAGGCATTATTTAAGACAGCATCTTTGCCCAACGCAATTTCCTCTTTTGATGATCGAACAACGATTTTTGTATTAGAAAATCCAGCCCCGACGCTCTGCCTCCTCCTGTTCCTTCACACCTTGTCCTTCCCCCCTTCTGGTCAGGGCACGACATAGATTCGATATCTAGAAGTATCCTTCCTTCTTCCTCCCCCTTGGTTTTCCCTTTTGTTAGAGATCTCCCCCATTCTCTTTTCTCGATAGCCGAGCTCCCCTTTCCTTTTTATTCCGACATGGGGAAGAATGGGACCCCCCCCATTGAGGAGCAAGGAGTGTTCCTTGATTTTCTAAATAACAGAATCGTTGCTTAGATAATCAAGTGTTTCTCCCCTCTTATTCCCCTCCTTGTCTTCCTTACTCTGATCGAACGCTTCCTCCCCCTTCAGGGAAAGTAGGGACCCTTTGATCTTACAACCTATCTTTTTTTCCTCTGGCCTTTTCAAAGAGCAGATCGTTCCTATCCCCCTGCCCAGTAATCTATTTTCTGGCTCCCCTTCTTATGTGGCGCTGAGTGCATTTTTAATTGGCATTTGTCTTCCCCTTGTCCGACCAGCGTATGGAGCTATCGCCGATCCTTTTATTCCCCTTCGATCTAGTCCCCCCCCCTTTTCTGTGCTGGGTGGCTGGGACACGGCCTCTAGGCGCGTGCGTAGTTTATCTGATTTTTTTTTTTCCTACATGAGGCCTTGGGCCTTGTCCCCCCTTCAGTTTCTTCTTTTTTTCCCATACCTTTTTTCGTTGGTATAATCCTGTGTGGTGGATCTGGGATCCTCCATCGTGGCACCACCATGGAACTGTTCTATATCCTTTCCTCAGTGAAACGGTCCCCCCTTCTTCGCTAGGACTCTTCCTCTGGCTATCTTCCTGTAAATAGGGTTCGGTTAACTGTACCATTCCTCCTATCCCCTTTTTCCCCAGCTCAATTGCCGAGACGCTTTTTTTCTTGAGCTTCTCTTTGCTTCAACGTTATACCTATGTATCCTGATCTACTATCCTTTCCTTCTCCAAAATTTTTCCTCTGGGTGAGCGCTACATTTTTTTTTCTACAGTAGGATTGCGCCTCGTTTTCTCCTCCCTCTGCTGCGCCAACGTTCACCACAACCTTTGCGTTATTCCTTTTTATAAATGGACTTTTACCTTGTGAGATATTCGCCATCCCTGGAAATGCGCTCACCCGACCCTTTTTTTAAAGCTCCTAACAATGAGGACTGCTCCTGAGCTTGAACAGTTCGGAGTTTGTCTGCCCTTATGCTATTGTCTTCTCTGATCCGTGCGGTGTTTGTTTTCATTTCTTTTCTTTCTGGTATGATGTTCTGTATAAAGGTTTAGGTGTTTTGCTGGTTTCTCCCCTTTACTTCTCTTTTAGGGGCCTGCCTTTTCCCTTCTTCCGGTGTGGGGAATAGAGTTTCGAGGCACGGGGCACGCCCCCCCCTCCCTATGGCCAAGGGGATAGTTTACGATGGAAGAAATCGGGCTTTCCTTTTGACCTCTTCTTCCCTTTCCTTTCCGCTTCATGTAGTAGGCCTCCCCCATTCTCGGGTCCTCTCCCCCCTTTCTTTCGATGGATTGCCCAGCAAGGCCGTCTTGGACAGCTACTTCCTCTCCCCCCCAGATGCCTATAACCACCTTTTTCCTCTTCAGCTGATATCATATGAGGAGCCTCCTTTTATAAAGATAGTACGTCTACCACACCCTTTCCTCGGACATCATCCTGTACGCTTCTTTTTGGCAAAGTCCCTCTTTCTTTGGATATAAGAACCCTAGTGGGACGACACCCTTTCTGTTTGTCCAGTACTGTGAACCTAACTGATTCAGTTCTGTCTTTCGATCCCCCACAATGAAAATCGGTTCTCACCCTACCCACGAGCCCTTAACGGCTGAGCGTGATTTAGCGCCCCTTTTTCCTCATGTGTTCTAAGTGGATGAGCGTTGTGTAGGTTTCTTTTTGCGGTGCTGAGGTTCAGCCTCTATCTATATTGCTTTTCTTCTCCCCCGAGTAGCCCTTTTCCGGGTGAGCGCTATGTTTCTTAAATATGCTGGTTGTCTTTTTTTATTGCCAGGCAGCTTGCACTTCTGGTCCACTTCCGCTAGAAAACCCCCCTTTGCTATTTCTCTCTTGAGATGGTGTATCACCCCATTGCTCGACCGAGGGACAGGCGCCGTCCTTTTAAATGAGCTTCCTCCCTCCTAGGATGTTTTTCTTACCCCCCGACAAGAAACTTCTGGCTAAAAGGATGATTTTCTTCCGCAGTCGGAATGGGAACTTCAAGAACGGGCCGTTCATTTCCCCTTTAAGAGAAGTCAGGAGGGGAGACGGGCAAAAAAACCTTCCTCACTATATTCTGTTTTTTTCTTTCTTTTTTTTTTTTTTTTTTTTTTTTGAGAATGCTGTACACATGTTTTTAGTGTTTTTTCTCCGGACTCTCCCTCTTTCTGACGTGTATGCGATATGAGATGGATCTACCGAGGGATAATGAAATTGGGTATTCTCCTCTCTGTCGTGCCAAATATGATATTGTCTTTCCCCTCCCTATTCCATGGTTCTCTTCCTTTCCCTTTTTGCAACAGATCTTCCTTTTTCCTCTATTTTTACTACGACTCCCATAGTTCGATTCTCTTCCCCCTGATTGGTGCCAAATACTTACTAAAAGGAATCTCCCTGATTGCGACCAGAATAGATCAAGATTTGCACGACTTCTCCCCCCTCGATCACAATTGCATTTCTCCCCATCGCCAGAAATAGGGAGTTCACACAAGCTCATAGCTCTCCCCCTCTTCTTAAACGCCCCTATTCGAAGAGCCCTCCAACGATATTTGGACAGCAGTATCACCCCCTCTTTTTTCTTCCTTCGCTTCATCAGGGAAGACAGTCGTCACTTTTCTGTGGGATTAATGCTTCCCCTGTCGGACGCTCTTCTTTGAACATAGCGTTTCTTCTTGAGGACTCCAGCAGAATTTGCTTTTTTCCCCCCCCCTTCATTTGACCAATCTTGATGTCCCTCTGTTTCTCTTTTTTCTCCCCCCCTCTCCCTCCTTTGGTCCTCCCCACTGGGACAGTTGTATTATTTTCTCCCCCCCGGAGCGGCAAGATTCCTTCCATACCCACAGACGGCACAAGCCCCAGTTTTATCCCAAGAACTTTGGTCTCTCGTCTCACCGCGATTCTCTGCTAAATATATGATCTCTTCTTCCACTCGCCCGCACACAGGTAGCAACCCCCCCACAACGCTACATCCTTCCTCTTTAGCGGTTAGCCCCTTAACGCGTGGCGCTAAACTCCCTGCAGGAGATCGTTTCTTTCCCCCCCCCCTTTTTTCAGGGGGTTCCCCCCTTGATGATCTCGCCTTTCCTCCTCACGTTTCAATGTTCAAAAAAGAATTCTTTCCTTTCGCTCCTGTTTATATTCCTCCCCAAACCTTCACATATTTCTACATGCCCTTTTTTCGTTATTCTCTGAATTTCCCCCTTCCCTGAGGAAGTTTTTAAACCTTCTTTTCACATTTCCCTTTAACAAGCTAAGTCTGCTCCTCATCTTGAGAGGAAATCTTTGTCCCCCCTTTCCATGCATATGTTTCCTAGCATGTTCAAGTAGGGGCTTCATCAGAACGTACTTCCCTTAGGAACGGGGGAAAAAACTCCCCAATACCTGAGCCTTTTTCCCCCCCCCCAGCAGTAGGGAAGAGGCTTGTTTCCCCAGATGGTGGAGTACCCTCCCCCCTATCCCCCTTTGGCCTCCTTCCCGCCGCTTTGTGCTCTCCCCCGTCTCTCGATTTTTCCCCTTTCTGAGAATATGCATGCCAGGCATTCTTCTTGCAGATTTATAATTAAAGGCATTCCCCCCTCCCTCCTCCGTGATCACCTTGTATAACATCACCAGATAATACAGGTCACTTTCCCCCCTTTCCCATGCCCTCGTTAGGCCCTTTTACCCCGGATCATCAATAGCCTGGCAGCAATGCGCTCTTTCCCTGCTTCCCGGTAGCAGGCATCATGTCTCCGGCTTCCCCCAAAACTTTTCTCCTTTCGAGTGCTTTTCCCTCGTATAACGGAAACAACAGATACGCCTCTTTTCCCTTTTCCACAAGGGCCAGTGTCTCAGGTTATTGCCTGTGATACCCTTCGTCTGAGGCCAAATCTTTCTTCTGCGTCCTCAGCGGTCATAGCGACCGCGTTGCAATTGTACGCGCACCCCCCCTTAAAGATGCTTTTTCGAACTTTGACGATGTCTCTCTCCTCCCTTCCGGGTACCCTCCCCCAAATCAAGATACCAGCCCCCCCAGAGTAGAGCGCCCGGATAACCATGTTCTTTCTCCCATATGGTTTAAGGAGCAAAGAACAGCTTTTTTACTCTGCTCCCTTCTTCTCGTTACAATCTCTTTTCAATGGTGATTTTCTTGCTTCAATTCCCCTAAAGCCAGTGGTTTGTGCAACTCTTTTTTCCCTTCCGATCAAAATGGAACGTGTCCCCATGATCAGTGTATTTTTTTACCCATCAGTACACCACTGAGGTCCTGGCCCCAGTGTCTTCGTCTTCCCTTTCAATACGCCCAACGCCGCCTTTTCATAAAAAGGTTAAGGTAGTCCTTCTTATACCGCCTTTTCTCTTCGTCCCCCTCCTATTGCCAAAGTTCCTTTGGGTTAACATCCCTTTCCCAGTGCACATGCCAAATAGGAACCCTCCTCCTTCCCTCAGCTCCCCAACCCCCGCTACTGGAGCCCCTCCAAGTTCTGGCATGTTTTCCTTTCCCCTTTTCCTCCAGAATTTCAATGCTTCGATAGTAAGCTGACAAAGTCTTCGCGATTTCCCAGACCTCAATTTTTCGCCAACAACTCTTTTACGCAGAAGAATATCTTTCCAACGATGAACGAAGCACTTCTTGATCCTTTTGAAAGCAAACATCCTCTTTTTCCATCCAGCACTTGAGCCACCTTTTTTTCCTCCACACAGGAGTTTTCCCAGGTCTTCCATGTCATCGCATAGAAAGGATGGCTCCTTCCTATCCTGTTTTTTCTCCTCATCAGTTGTGATGTTGGTTCCCTGATATATTGCTAGAGATCGCCCTATTTTCTTTCTTCGTTCCTGACATGGAAGGACTGGGACGACCTTGGGTGGACATTGAGGAGCAGGATTTTTTCCTTTAACCCCTAAATCGTTTCTTTCGTGCAAAGTGCTATCGTCATCGTTGCCCCGAGTATATGACGATGCATCGCTTTTTTTTTTTCCTCCAATTAATTGACGTTGCTTCACCCCGTCAGGTCCATTTGGCATCCTCCCCCCCCCCCTTATGAATTGTGTCATCTTCCTTTCTATAGTTTCAAAAAATGACCGCCCTGATATAGATTATTTGTTTCTTTTTCTTCCTTCGATGTTGGGCATATTGTTGTCGGATCAAGAGCACCCGCTTTTACCCCTGGATCCTCTTTTGGCATCTTATGGATACTTGCGCTTTTTGTGCTGGGGGGCTGGCCTCCCCCCCCTATCCACTGATCGGCGCGTTTTTAGTTAGCCCAGCTGGTTCCTTCCCCCCCCCCCAGCCTGGTTTTCCCGTGTAATGATGTTTTTTATGGTTTTTTCCCCCTTGCCGTTGGATCGGGGATCTGGTCACCAGTGCACAACCCCCGGTTTCTTCTATCTGTTTGCCGAAGTGTTCACAATTTGACCTTTTCCCTTCCGAACAGGATATTACTTTTGACCGATCTGGGTTGAGCTGGAGCCTTTACCAACCGCTTTAATATTCACATGGTTCACCCCCTTATCAATGCCGCTCTTTTTTTTTTTCTTAGCTCTTTGGGCGGTACCTGGAATGTAGAATACCTGATATACATCTTCCCCCTATATTCATCTTTTATTCCTCCTCTACATTGCAGAGTATTAGCTTCCCACTTCGGAGATGGGACTGGCTTGTCCTCTTATGCGATCAACGTCGCTCCCGTGCGTCAAGGGAACGGTTTGAGGGATCTGGTTGTGCTCTCCCTCTTTCGACGTATTACGTCCTCCAGATTACCCTCATCTTCCAAGACTGTTGGTGAGTTTCCCCCTTCTCTCTACCGATGAGTGGAAAAAGTTCGCTTTTTTCTTTTGTAGTTGCTCTTGCTGTCCAGATGAACCGTGCAGGTTTCGTCCTTCCTGTATGAGTCTTTATTGTTTTAAGTGTATCCATTTGATTATTTCTTTGGTTATGCCCCAAATCTGCAGCGATATGTCCGCTGCCAATATTCTCCTTTTCTTTCAGAGGTGTTTGGTATCGCGGATTTCCCCCCTTTTTTTTCTATTGGGCACCCCCTATAATTGGGCCACCTCGGAAAACATCTTTTCTTCCTTTTCAAGACTTTCCATAATGCTGGTTGGTCTTTTTTTTTTTCTCGGAAGGGGTCTTTTCTTCCTAGGGGCCCCCCCCCTGAGGGAGTGAAGCCAAGTTTCCTGGGACATGCCGAAAGATTCCTATATTGAAAAGATGCATCCCTTTCTGAGCTTATTCAGCTTCCCTCTCTTTAACTAAGCTGGTTAAAGGAATGTTTTGCTTCCAAGATTCCTCGGCATATCCTTTTGTGCCTGGCCAAAGAAAATCTTTTCCCGGTGATATACAGGCCTACCCCTTTCCCCTCTAACTTAGTGTTCCCTTTCCCTTCTGTTTGAAATACCCTGAGGAGTTCCATCCTTCCTCTATCCTCAAGGAGGGAACCCCTGAAACTATGGGTAGGAACCCCTCCCCTATTTTCGGATTTTTAGTTAGCGACCCCCTCTCATGTGATAAAAGACTAAACTCTCCTTTCTTTATCTTTGTGTAGGTTGCTACCTTTTTGTGTTCGAGTGTCCAGCCGACGTACCTTTAGGCGCAGGACTCATACTTTTTAATAGAGTATCTCCTTTCCCAACTCTCTTAACTATGCTGGCGTTGTATCCGGTTTTGGTTATTGCAGACTTTCCCTTCCGCTAGACCTCCTACAAACTGGCCTATTTATCCCCCCAAGGAACAATTCCCCCCAGAGGGAACCTCGATGTTTTTTCCTCTGTGGGCTGACTCCTTTTTGATGTTGCTCAAAAACTTCCTCAGATGTTCGATGGCGCCCCTTCTGCGTGCATGCCGAGTCTATGGCCAAATGATCCCACCGAACGTTTTTCCCGCTGATAGAAATTTCTCCGTAAAATGGTGATCTTTCCCCCCTCCTTTTTTTTAGTGCTGGAGTTGCCCCACATTAACGGCCTATCTTTTTCTTGTTAAGACTCCTTTATTCTCTTTATATTGACGATCCTATTATGGTCCCTTTTAGCGCTGTTCAATATGTTTTCTCTTTCTCTCTGTGGCGCCAAATCATGGTTCTTCTTTAGTCCTTTCCCAGATCAGGTTG
>Ga0179593_1540450_pt1 | contig 16520 bp, 17 predicted proteins | sample CZODoug2_1_08_16_FD_185931 | JGI IMG/M metagenome (GOLD analysis project Ga0179593, IMG submission 185931) | Vadose zone soil fungal communities from Angelo Coast Range Reserve, California, USA - CZODoug2_1_08_16fungal (PacBio error correction) | ecosystem: Environmental > Terrestrial > Soil >... | reverse complement strand
AAGGGAATTCCGCTACCAGAAAAAGCAAGGTTCTTGACCCCCCGGACGTTTTATGAAGTTCTGTTCAGCTATGAGGTGCACGACGCCCCGTCCCTGCTACTGAAGATGGTATGTCCCTTCGTATATCTTAGTTGTGATAGGCAAAACCACTACAGAGAAAAAGAGGGGAACTTACTCTCCTCTTTCGGAAAGGGAGCTTCAGGACGGTGAGTCCTGAAGCTCCTTCCCCCCCATCACTAAAAAGAGAATGTCACCCATGCGTCACATTTCCTGTCCTTCATACCCCAGTTGGGACCCCTCCCACGATCCCATTGTTACCGTTATGACCCCTCGTCACCCCCCCTAAAGTGGCATACACTTCTCCCCCCTTTTCACCTAAACCCTTTCCGCGGGGGCCCGATTCCCCCCCCGTCATTTTCGGTAAAAGCAGTGCCCTTTTGCACTGGAGGTTTTTCCTTGAATTAGGTTCTTAATCGGCCGAGACCTCTCTCATGTCTCCTTTTAGATCCGGAAATTGAGAAGGTTGTTCCCCCCCCCTTCCGACCTTCCCTTAAGGCGGGTCTTCGAGCGAATCGGGACCCCCCGGTAGAGGGATTTTACACACACACTTCCCCCCGGACTGTTTTAGGGCCCCTAATGGTATTACCAGGGTCAGAGGTAAATGAGTTCTCCCTTGCGTCTCTTTTTCCTGATGGAGAACTGGGGTTCACCGCGACCGATGTTCTCACCTTTTCCTGAATCTTTGGTTCACGCGATCTCGCAGATCTTAAGTCGATACGAATATTAGATAATCTGATCCGTACTTTCCTTTTCCCCCACGGAAGACCTTATCGAACTCTATCTGTCCCCTCCGAGAGAGCTCCTTACTTTCCTCTCCGATGAAGAAGGCCCTTCTCTACCCTTTTTCTTTGTAAGCTCCCTCTTGCCCGAAAAGACACTTTCCCTCCCCTTACGTATAACAAGAAGGGCACCCCCCCTTTCGCAGAACTTTTTTTTTTCTCCCGAGAGGGAGAGTTTGGAGCTTCTCTTAGAGTGCTTTTGTTGTTGTTCGGCACCACTTTGCCACCGCGTTCCATTCCTTCCCTTCCCCTTAGAAAGAAGAAGCGTCCTTGCTCCCCAAGCAGGATGTACCCTCCGGGCACGTACAAACATTCCACGAAGTCCTTCCGCTTTCCCCCTCATCCAATTGAGGACGGTAAGGACGCCTTCTCTTAGCTTTTCGATTTTCCTTCCAGAATAATCCCTGGTGGCGCGGTCGAGCATTCTCACCTCCCCCTCGACAGCAGGGGGGAAGGAGAAAGTCTCCTCTTCCCTCCTCCGCCTTCCGGTCCCCGTACCCCTTCCTCGGACCTAATCGTGCCTCCCCCTGGCGTCTTTTCCCCTCCCGCCGCTCTCCTTTCCTGAGGAATAAGTTTTTTTCTCTTCTCCCCCCGATTTCGAAAACGCTTTTCCTTTCCTCCTGGAGGTCCGATGATGTCCTGTCGTGTACGGGGCGGAAAGCGGAGTCCTGCAGGCGACTTTTTCCTTCCCCCCCCCTCTTGACGGCCTGGTAGGAAAGGTACCTGCTCCCCCCCCTTTCTCAACCAGGGAGTTTTTTCTGATAGATCGCCCCCTCAGCGGACGGCGGCTGTCCTTGGTGAGGTCCTTTCTCTCTTTCTCCCCTCCCTTCGACTTAAACCCAATGTTTGAAGTGAAAGTTCTTTTACGACGCCTTTCCCGTGAGAGCGGCGGGTCTTGATCACATAGGTCCTCCCTCCTTCTCTCAGTCATAGGAAAGGAATGAAGCACCCTTCTTCACCCTTCGAACAACCAGAACTTCCCACTATAGTCGTCCGTTTCTTGGCACCGTGACCTTGAAGACATTCTTCTTTAAACTCTTTTATGGTCGGGTGCCTTTTCTCGAAACGATATATCCGGATACCCTTCTTCCGCTTTCGAGGGAGGGCCGTCGGGCAGCAGGTTGGGTCCTTTTTCGTCGATTCACTTAGTCAAGTGTTTCCTTTTGCTCGCTTAAGGGAAGTTTTTTTCCTCTGAGGAGCTAAGATTTCCGAATTCGAGGACTGACCTCCTCCCCTCCAACAATAGGAACGGTAAAAGTCCCCCCCGCCCTCAGGTAGACTTTTTTTATCAAGACGGTGAGCAGGGCCCTCCTGTGAGACGATAAGCCCTGAGTTTTTTGTTCTTTCCCTCTACCCAGCAGTGGCGGTAAAGCAAACATTTGTTACCGAACCCTTCCTTTTTTTTTCCCGAGAGTAGAACTCGACTACCCTCGCATAGAGTTAGTCGTGGTGCCCAACCTCTCATTCTACAACTTGAGAAAGATAGACGATCCCATAGAGGCACTATTACTCAGTCAAACACGGGAACCCCCATTGTCCCTCCCCCCTCCGGGCTACCCATGCATAATGTGTAAATTATTTCCCCTCCCTGACGTTTTTGTTTATGGCTTATTTCTTCAGTGCAAAGGACCCTTCTTAGTATTTTCCTTCTTTCCCCTGTCCAATTGTCTTTACAGTTGAGTGTAAAAAAGGTTTTTCCCCTGTCCATTAAGCAGTATCGGTGTCGGGCTTTTGGTGTAGTGAAGCGTGCCCCCTTAAAGTTCTCCCTTTTTTCCCCCGACCCCGTGAGAAAAGATACTTCCTTTTTTTTGGGTGGAGGTTTCTCCTCCCTATCTACAAAGTTTCCTTTCATCGTCTGTCGTGATAGTCGCTCCCAGCTTCTGTCCCCCTTCGGAAGAGTTTTCATTCATGAATGCTAATAAGATTTCTTCTCCCTGATAACCTTTTTTTTTTTTATGGTAGCTACTTTTCCTGGATGTTAATGATAAAAAGGGCACTTTTCCTTAAAGTTTCCTTCCACCCTTGTTTGAGTGAATTAAGACCCCCCCCGTAAACTCTTTCTGAAGAAGAGAGTTCCCTGTACTCGTTGATTCAGTTAATGTCACCCCAAACTTCCTTTTTTTCCTACGATACTTCCTACAGGGTATAGAGAGGCCTTTTCCCTTTTCCCCCCTTTTTCGCTGGCGTTCTCTTCTTCCCCTTTCATAAATAGAGTCTTCCCTCTTCTGCAAGTGAATGATCTTCCTCTGGACTCCCCCTGTGTTAGAGAGAGTTAGTATTGTCTTCCCTTCCCCCCCCCCTTGAGATTTTTTTGCAATAGATCAAGCCCAGGTAGGAACCTGAGCGAACCGTCCTCCAAACCTTCCGTCTTCGACCGCCAATGATAGCTCCCTTTTTCAGCGCTTTTTTTCTTCAATCAGGTTCGATCCCTGATCCGACAGAAGGTGCTCCCTGTACTCTTTTCAGCTCTACCTAAGGAGGAGCATGAGCCCCCTTCTTGCAGCCTCTCCTTTCTGACAGCCATACTGGGCGAGCAAAGGTCAACTTTTCCCCCCTCTTCAACTGAATGCAAAGGGCAGAGTACTTTCCCCTTCCGCGCGCCTTGCAAATTCCCCGCCACCGTGAAGATCGTTTCCCTTTTCATTCGGCGGAAGATGAATAGTTTTCCCATGTACTTTTTTTCCAGTGAGGGATATTCCCCCCCACGCGCATATTTCCCTCCCATCCTTTTTTTTTTTCCCTGTGCCATTTGGAAAGATTTCACTTCAATTATTCATCCGGCTTTCTCGGCCCCGATGACCGATCCCCCGGTCCTTCCTCTTTTTACGGTGGGCGCGGGCATTTCCTTTTGCATTTTCAACCAGTAGCAGGCCCTTTCCTTTTGCCCCGGGCGCCCCTGCTTCTTTCCCCCCGTGGAGGAAACACGGTCGTCTTTCCTCATAGATTTTCCTTAGTACGGCTGCTCGGTCTCAGCGAAGCCGCCTTTTCCCCCCCTCCCCCCCTCGGAGAGAAACGGCTTCTGGTATTTTTTTTTCTCTGCACCGAGGATTTTTTTTTTCCTGGCTCCCGAAGAGAGAATGGCGGCTTCCCCTCCTTTTCCTTTTCTAGTTGGTTTTTCGAACTGCGTGTCTCTCAGGTTCTCCTCGGTTATCAGCCCCCCCCCTCCCTGTCGCCCCAACTTACGAATTCTAAAACCTTTCCGTAGGGTCTTCCCCCGCGCGGCCGCCCGGCCGATGTCCCACCCCCCTCCGAGGTATAGGGAAGTCTTGAAGCCCGCCCGCTTTTTTTTTCCGCTCGCTTTTCCCTTCCTCGCCGGCTCCCCTTGCTGCTCTACTAGGACGCTCGTTCCGTAGATCCTCCCGACGTTTCTAAGGAATCACCGCGTCGTGGCCTCCTCTTCTGGCGGCTTCTCGGTGACGATGTTTTTATCTCAGTCCCCCCGGCACCGTCCCTTCCGCCATTTTTTCTGAGCCCCCTCCGGTTAAAATAAGGTCATTGTCCAGCCCCCCTTCCCCTTTTCTACGCTCACTTCGGTGATCAGTTGCTCCCTTCATGAATTTCTCCCTTATCTACGTTGTCTAAAAGAACCTCGCGATCCCGGTAGCTACTCTTATATCTTCAGTTTTGAGTGCTACCGAAGCTTTTCCCCTTCCCACTTAAGGATGCTCTCCCCCGCGAACTACGGGAGTAAAGACTCCCCTCCCCCCTCTCAGGGAAAAACATTGACTTTTTTCATTGGGATCCTTTCCAACGTTGGACCCGCATCTATATAACAATTGTTTGACCTTCCCCCCCTTTTCCAGACCCATAGATGCAGTACCCCCCCTTTTCCCTCTCCCCTGAAGAATAAACACCCCTCTTTCTGTGCCCGATGATCGTATCGTTCCCTCCTTCTTGGTGGAATTTGAATTAGGCTCCCTTCCTCTCTAAGCTTCCTCTTGTGTTGGCGACTAGCTTGCGCAGGTTGTAAAAGCATCCTCCGATTTCGGCTGGTTCGTAGATATTCTCCCTGTTCCCCCTGCCAAACATTTGTTTCCCCAAGACCGTCGGCCGGCCTTGCACGTCTCTCCCTTCTGTAAGACAAAGAAGGGCAGACTTTCTGTTACCCCCTTTCATGAAATGATACAACTCTTGGGAGAACAGGGAGAATATTGCTTTTTCTCCCGTGGGAAGAATTCCCCCCCCGTTGAGAGCCAGGACTTCAGGTTTTCTGATCTTCGCGATCTGGAATATTCATCTCCCCTCCAACGGACTAAATAGAAGGAAAACGGCTCCTCCCTTTGGCGCCAGCCCCTTTTTCTTTAACTCCCGAGGTCGACACCAAACCAAGGAAAGTTCTTGCCCCCCCATTGAAGCAGTTTTTGGAGACATTATCGATCCTTTTCCGTATTCCCTCCCCCTGACCGATCGTAAGAAGAGAACCTTCCGTCCGGCAAGGCCTCCCCCCCCGGCTGCTATCATCGATCTTTTCTGCAGTTTTTTTGAGATGCCCCCTTTTCCCCCTCCCCCCTGTTGACTCGTGAAAAAGAGAGGACCCCTACGGAAGGCCTTCCCCTCCCGAGTTGTCACACGGCATACCGCGCGCCGCGGAGACCCCTGCGCCCCCCGGTCAGAAAATACCTTTCCTCCTCCCCTCGAAGGCCCTTCCCTTCCATAGACCATCCACCCTTCGGACGGTCAGCCGACGTTTTGCGACTTCTCTTTTTTTCCTCTCATAACTCCATGTTGGAGATCATTTTTCTTCCCTCCTAAGTTTCCTTTCCCGCCCTTTTTTTCCTTTCCACGGCGCCGGCAGAAGCAGCTTCCTTCCCCCCCTCTCCCTGCCCCCCCCCCTTCCCCCAGGGAGAACGCCCTCCGAGTGTGTGAACATCCTCTCTCTCTTGTCCTATTAATCTTTCTTCAAGATGTAGGACCCCCTCCTGGTCTCGAACTTTAGTTCTTCGGAAGATGTAAGTGTGTTTCTTTTCTATCTCTCTGCACTTTTTCTTTGAAGGCCCACCCCATGGCTTTTTCGTCGCGACGGAGCGGTCTCTTAGCTGCAGGTATTGCGGGAAGAGATAATGGCTCTTCCCTCCCCTCCCGTTTCTTCTCAGCAGTTGGGCGAGGTCGTAGAGTTGAGGAAGTCGATTTCTTCTCCCCCTTCAACGTTTTAAGAGAGGGGTTCTTCGCCGAGGTTTTGGTCTGAGTGGACCCTGCGCCTCCGTATGGACCCGTTTTGTCAACCCGGCCTCCGTCCCTCCAGGTCATATTTTGACCAAAAAACGACCCCCCCCCCCCTCCTTTGATGATATTCTTTCCCCCTGATGCAAACTTGTTCCGGGCTTGAAGAACTGGTGGTTTCAAACAGTCTTCTTTTTTCCCCCCACACACACCCCCCCCCCCCAACCCCCCCTTGCATAGAAAAGCTCTACGCCCCTTCGAGAGGTATCGTCCGGCAAGCTTTCTTGATCAGTTCGGATCGAATTCCTGTGTACCAGCGCCTTTCCTCAACGTCTTTCCCTGATTATTCCTGGCCTTTTAGAGATTAAGAGGAGTCTCCTTCGGAAGACCCCTCCTTTCAATGCGCGACCTCCACATGCGTTTCCAACACGCATCGGCTCTTTTTCTCCTCAAGAAGGGTGATTCTTCCGCGGTACGCTCAGGAACCCGGTGCTGACCCTACCCGATCGACCGAGTAACCTCCCCCGGCTACGTTCGTGTTCAAGACCTGGTGTGTTTGGTAGAGAGCTCCCCGCCCTTCCCTCTTTGGTGACACCTTTTCACGGGCGATTTCCAACACCCCCCCCCCCCCCCCCCCCCCCCCCCCCCCCCCCCCCCCCCCCCCCCCCCCCCCCCCCCCCCCCCCCCCCTTCGATCGCGGGAGCCCCCTGCACCTATTCCGTCCCTCCCAAAGATGTAAACCACACCCCTCCCTTTCATTGGGGAACTCCCCTCCCTCGGGCCCGACCTGCTTTTTTTTTTGTTTATGCTTATCAGTGTATTTCCTCTCTCTCCTCTTCTGATTGTGCAGGTATCCCTAACAATTTTCATATCTTTTTGTTTCCAAAAGGTTCTTCAACTTCCATTTCCTCTTTTCTATTTCATGCGAGGTGGTTTTGTGGAGTGACTTTCCCTCCCCTTTTTTATGTACTAACCGTCCACCCCGTGGCATCGACTCGCCCCGCGTTCCTTTTTTCTTCCACATGATGTGGGGGGGAGGTACCTTCTCCCCCTAACCCGAGAATCCTCAGCCCTCTGTCCCCTTGTCTTTCCTTTTAGGTGATCCTCTTTTCAACTCTCCGATGCTACGCCGCCACTCATAAGCAGGTGTCTCAAAATGTGCTGCTTGTCTTGGTAGATCTGCCGGAGGTAATGAGAAACTGGTTCCTAACCCTTTCTGGCGGCTTAGTTCTTTTTCCCTCTAGTTTACTATCTAATAGGAGAAGAGTCCCCCTCCCTCCCCCTTTCTACGCCTTTTCCCGAACATTGCTACTCTTTGCACTATCGCCTCGGATATCCTATAACGGGTATCCTTCTCTTTCCCCTCAACTTGACTGGGGGAGAGTACCCCCCCCCTCTGCGTTCGTATTATTTTTTTTTCTTTTCCTCGCTTAAGAACTATTTGAGCTACGTTTTCTTTTGTTCATTTCGGTCTTGCAGGGGTTTTTCTCTTTTTTCCCAACTAGCCTCCCCCTTTCAAGGAAGAACCTGATTCCGCAGGTCGAAATGGCCCCCTCAAGTCCGCCTTTTTCCCCTGCTGAAAAGGAATGTGGTCTCAGTTTCCCCCTTCCATCAACGGCGAGAAAGTCAGGTTCTTCCTTCTCGAGCAGTGATGAAAGAGTTCCTGCTTCCTCCGACCATTTTTGCCGTTACTACGCTCTGACGTCCACCTTGGTGATAAAAGACGGACCTTTCCGGACCTTCAAAGGGACACTTGGCCGGACTGGTTCCCCCTCAACCAACCCGGTGAGGAAAAGAGTACGGTCCCCCGTCATCCCTCCTCGGGCAGATGCTTTATGAATGCCAGGTCAAATGCCCCTCTTCTTAACCTGCCCCCTCATCGCGTCGTCAGAAGAAGACGTGTTTTGAGAGACTATGCCCTTTTCGCTCTCAAGCCCTTTTTCATGCCGTCAGAGGTCTTTTTTCCGTTGACGGACGGCAGCTTCCCCCTTCCCGCTACTCCGGAAATGTCTTTTGAATTTTGTTGCCGGCGCGGAAGGGCACTTCTCTTTCTAACGGTGAAAGAAATCTTTCTTGCCAGGCCCCGCTGGACGTTGGCTCTTCCCACACTGCCAGTCCTATGATCGTCTTAAGCGATGCCCTTTCCCCGGTCTCAGTCGGCAGGCGGGGAACTTGAAGCCCCCCACGGATTAGGAGCCCCATGCCTGCCCCTCCCCTTCGACACGAGCTCGGTCTATCCACCCTTCCTTCTGCGGTGGAGGAAAGCAAGATGTGATTTTTGGATGACGCTTTTCCCTTCATTTTGTCTAAAGGCTTCCCCCCCCCCTGTTCCCGTTTCTTTCCGCGAGGTTTCAGAAACCCCCTTTATCCCAATCTCAGAACCGCGCGTACCCAACGCCCCCCTTAGCTTTCCATTCCCGTTCCTGACGCCAGAAGAGAAATGACCTTTCCAAAGCCTCCTCCCCTCACTGATTCTTGATGAATAGCCCGCGCTTTTCCGCTCTCTCCTGCCCGAAAGATACCTTCCCTCAGCCCCGAGGCTATCTCCCCAGGCCGATCTTGTGCGGACCCCCCCCTTTCGTCATCCCCGCGTTACAAGCGATTGGCTCTCTCGCTTCTCACGGTGGCATCTTCTCCGGAAGGCCCCTAACCCTCCCTTGACTAGACGTGACCGGGGCTACCTCCAGGTACAGCCCTCAAGCCCGCCAGCCTCTGGTGATCAGTGCGAAGCCCCTCCCGACTTCCTCGCTAGTCAGAAGAGTCTCTTTGGTTGACTCCTTCCCGCCAGGACCTTACGATCACGACAATGTCGTTTAGATTTTTTTTTCGTGTTGGGGGACACCCCACCAGACAGTAGCGGGATCACGGTCCTTTTTCCTGCTGCGAGGACCTCGATACTCCTGGCTTTCCCATTCAGCGTAACGAAAACGATCCCTCCCCCCCCCCCGCCCCCCCCCTTCCCCCCCCCAGGGTTTTCTTCACTCGGCTTGAATGGAAATGTTTGCCTCCCTTGCGAAAAGAAGATATACCACCTTCCCCCCCTCGTTATGACTTTTCCCCCCTTCTGTCACCAGAACGCCTCCTGCTGCAACAATTACTGCCCTAAGAATAAACCACTCCTTTGCGGTCCCGATTCCCCCTTCAGGCCTTGTATCGGGCCCTCCTGCGGCGGCACTTTCCCATTCCCTTCGGTCCGCGATACTAAATCCAAGAGATCAGGCTTTGTTGTCTTTCCTTGAGAAGGTTGTCCTCAGACGGAAGAATTGCCTGCTGTTTTTCCCTGACCAGTACAAAACCAGGGCGTTTACTTCCGTCGGACCGGTGGTCCTTGATCGTGGAGGAGTTCTCCCACCCTCGGGGCGAGGTCTTTCCACCTTCTTTTCCAAATTTTTTATAATTCGTGCCCTCCCGATGTGCGTTTCGTTTCTCGGTGGGTTCCCTTATCTAGACACACCACAGAGCACCCCCCCCCCCACAAGGACTCTTGATCTTTTTAGTTTCTCTGATATGTAAGATCGCCCTTCCCTCCCCCGTTCCATTCTCCCCCTCCCAAAAGGGACGACTTGCCAGCTGCGCGGGATCTCGCCGCTTAAAGTAAGTAGACGTTTTCAGAGTCTCTAGGAGAACCTCTCCCCCCCTGGGGAGTTCTCGAGTTGTAGCAGGTCCAAGCAAAACCTCTCCTTTTATCCCCAAAAAAGTGCTTCACTCCCGACCCTGTTTTGTCCTTGCCTAAAGAGAGTGAGCTTTGATGGAAATTTTTCTTTTGGCGATGGACTCCCTTTTCCTCCCGCAGTGAGTTTTTTTGAAACTCTGGACACCCCCCGGGAGTAAATCATTCTTCTTGTCCAAGACTCCCCTCTCTCTCAGGCGACCGGCACCCCATCCCGGACATTTTCAACATGGTCTGACCTCGGATCTGAGATAATCGGAAAGAGACGTTTCCTCCCAAAACCCCTTCCCCTTTTTCCAAGTAAAGCAGGAGCGGTGAGCGATTCAGAATGCCCCCCATGGTTGGGATCTTAGATGAAAGTGACTCTTTCCTCCCAGACAGCCCCTCCCCCGGAGAAGGCAGAAGATCTCCCATCGATCATTCGCCCTGGGTTCCCCCCCCTTGCCTAGACCCTCCTGACTCCATTTTCCCTGAACCGCCGAGTGCGTCTTCTTTCGACCTCGTTCATCTCTCTCCCTTTTGAGATAGCTCAAAGAGTAGACACTCTTCTTTCCGGAAAAGGGCGTCCCCCTCCCCCTATCGGTCGAGGCAGTCGTCTGGGGACAGGGCTTCCTATGCTTCTCCGGTTCGCCCCAATTTGTGGTCGGAGAGATAGGGCGCGCTCCCCTTCCCCTCTCAAAAAGGGAGATTTTCCTTCCTCCTTTTTTTTTTCGCAATAGCCCCTCTCCCTCTCGGCGGCTGACCTCCCCGAGTTTGGAGGTCTCTTTTCTCTGGAGGGCCTTCTATTCAACCCCCGTTGAAGTGCAAGTCCTCTTCTTGTGCCGGTAGACGCGGTCTCCCTCGAGCCCCCGTCCTTCGGGAGCCTTCTTTCTTTTTCCTCCTTTAGGTCAGGTAAAACCCGTTTCCCCCCCCTTCGACACTTCGAAAAACAGAACTCCACGCATATCAGCCGTGGGAGCGCTGCACCCTTCGGACAAGGTGTGAGCAGTAGTACCTTTTTTTCTTTTGAGGTTCTTTTTCCCACGACCCTTTCGAGAGGATCTCCCTTCCTAGGTCCGCGTTGCTTTTTCGGGACTCTGTAGGAGGACTCTGCCGCGCCCCTCTTCTCCGTCCCGGTGTTTTCCCGCTGAAGGGCTTTTCTTAGTACTTTTCCCGATTATTTAACGAATCGCTTCCCTCCCCCTCATGACGACAAAGAAACTCTTAACCGTGATCCCCCTAGCAGTCTGCCCCGAAAGGTAGAACAGCTTTTTTTTGAGGACCTTCCCTAGCAGGACCTCGAGTGGCCGGAAGACCCTGCCTTCACGTAGATTTTACCCTCGAAATGGTGTCCTCTCGGCTTCGGAACAGAAAGTTTTTCTTTGTCTGCTCCCAACATGCGAACGGTTTTCGCTCAACATCGATGCCCCTTCGCCTTCATTAATAAAAGGGGAACAACCCCCCCCACTTTCCGAAGCCCCCTGCCTCTGAAACCCCCCTTTTGTAATCGGGACACCGCCCCCTTTCTTGCTTTTGTGAATAAGTGGCCAGCCTCTCTCCTGTAGTCGGATCTTTTTTTTGCGAGTCCTCCCGTTTCATAAACTGTTACTTTTTCTGGGTACCAAGGTAGTGGATCCAGTCCTTTCTTCCGCATTTCCTTGTCCTTTGGCGGGACTTGGTGGAGTGAAGTCACCTCTGTTAATAAAATCCCGTTTTTTTTTTCTTTAGTTTCCCCCCCCTCGGCAGCCGTCCGTCCTGAGAAATCCATATGTGGTGTGTTTCCCAACGACCGAAGATGATAAAACCCGTCTTCGGCATTGCTTGATCGTCGCTTTCCTGGAGTGATAGGAACCTCCCTCGCAGCCAACTTAAGTAATAAGAAGGTGTCCCTTTAAATTTTTCTTGGGTGGTACTCTGACCGGATTGGTTTAATGAGTTTCCTTCTAACAACACAGGCCCATGAGTAGTTCTTTCCTGAACCTCCTCTTCCCCCCTCGTAACCGAGATCCCCCCCGCGAGTCCTTAAGGGTTATTCCCAAAGATCCCCTCGGAATCGCCTCGGACCCCTACTTCCCTCCCTTCCTGCTGGATCGGTTCAACTTCCCCTATTGGGTTTCCGCACTACATTCCCTAGCGTTCGTCTACGTTCACCTGGCTTCCTGAGTAAAAATAAGTTTCTTTCTTTGTTAGTCTTCCTTCATTGCTCGGCTCGCCCCCCCGCGGGTGCTGAGAAACCCCCCAAGCCTCTCCTCACCCGCAGGTAGACATTTTTTTTCCGGCTCTTTCTGCGGGCCGAAGCCTAGACAAGTAAGGCCTTGCGACACAAAAATAGGTGAGACTTTTACTTTTCTTCCCTGAAGGGCCTACGATAACTAGAGACATTTTCAAGCCCAGATGACCCTTTCCTTCTCTGAGACCCCCCGAAGCTTATTTTCCGCCCCTAAGTCTGAAGCCACTCCTTTTCGAGCTTACAAGGAAACCTCTATGCCATAGTGAGGAAATACAATGGTCCCCTAAATGGTTCCTCCCCGACCTGCACGGAAAAGCCCCCCCTTCAAAACGGGACCATCTGCCGTGAAAGTAGCTTTTGAGGTAACTGCGTCCAGATGAAGAGGCGGTCACCTTTATGGATTTTTCGGACAAATGCCCTCCTCTATCCCTTTCCATCCGTGGTTTTTTCTGAGCTTCTCCTTTTGGGAAGGGAAAGCTCCCAGAACTCTGAAACTATTAACGCTTCAGACCCCTCAGACTGAGGCAGTTCCTGACATTCTCTTGGAGCTTCAAACTGTTGTGAAGTTTAATTGTCCCCCCCCCCCCCCCCCTGGCGCGGTCCCGCGTGGACGCGGCCCTTTTTTTTTTCTTGGGGGAAGATCCCCTGGAATTCCTTTCCCTTAAAGTTGGAGCGACACAGGTCTTCTTGCGAACCTTCCCTTTACCCCTATGACCTGTCGGTCCAGCGATACTGATTGTTTCCCGCACTCCCCCCGCTTTAGGGGATTAGGGTGCTTGCTGTCCCCTTAAGGTTAAAGAGAGCGAGGACACAGAGCAGGGATCCTCAGTTGGTCCTTCGTTGTTTGAAGTCTACGCGAGCATCCTTCGGCTCTGAGTAGCGTTGTTCCCCTCCCCCCGAGAAATCCTCCCCCCAACTCCCCTAAGAACCGTAGTCCAGTCCACGTAGCCCCCCCCTGCGGCCTCCCAGTTTTTGGCCCCGATAGAAGGACCCTCTCCTTAGGCATTTTGTTGTTGTAGCTTGAACGCCCCAGAGTGTTAACGCTTTTTGCAACCGGCTTGAGGACCCGCCTGAGTTTGATCCGAGCGGATTTCCGCCTCCTAAGGGGCGGAACGGTTTCTGACCATGACCTCCGCGTAAGAGAGTTTCTCCCGCTGTCTCCGAGATCCCCTTCTGAATAAGGCAATTACAGCCTCCCGCAGCCTGTTTCTTTTACTGAGCCCTGGGCTCATCCACATCCTTTTGCTAACAAGCCCAATTCCTACAGACGCGCACAGGGTGTGCGAATACCCCCTAAATTGATTCTCGAGGTAGTCATTCGAGGAGGGGTGGACCTTAGTGACACCAAACTTAAAGGGAAACTCTGCTTACGACAAGAACGAGGGGGACGTAAGGTTGGTAGATATCTCTAGGAATCTTAAAAAAAAAACGAATGTGCACGCGGGATCAAGGCGAGTTAAGGACTTATCGATCAAGAGAGACCTCTGCCCCCCCCCTTTCCCTCAGGACGTTAGCGTAAATCCCAAGAGTAACAAGAGAAGTAATTTTAGTCCTGAATGAGACTCTTTCAAGAGTGCCCCGTGAGGACCCCCCCCGCAGACGAGAGGCAGAACCCCCCTTGTACACTTGAAAGGAAAGCCGAACCCGCGAAAACCAGACGTAGGCAACATGAAACGGAAGGCCCTCACCCCCACGAATACCAAAACCCACTGGATTCGAACAAGAGGAAATCTCGGGCACGACGGGCAAAATGGCATTTGGTTCCCCTCTTGGAGGACCTTAGAATCTTTTAGCACGGTTTGTTGCCAGCAGCCCTTTGTAACATCCCCAATCCTTGATTAAGAGCCCAGAAGCCTCAGAGGAAACAGGAAAACCCCCCCCCCTGCGGGTATTCCAAAAATACTCAGTATTGGGTTCCCCTTCTCTTGGTTCGTCGTTAAGAACTGTATAGCGGTTTTTTTATACCAGAAGCCCCCATGGCTAAGAGATTCCTTAGAACTTGAGATGCCGCGAAAACCCTTCGGTCGTGGTGATAAAGGGGACCGAAGATGGCTACGTGCAGCCCCGGCCAGTTGGTTTTGCCCTCCCCTTACAGAGGAATCCCCCTTCCTACCTCACCAGGAAGCTTCCGATTCCCACGGGACGCGCTCATCCAAGCTTGAAAGGCCCGCTTTTCTGACGAACGCGTCGTAGTCGACCGCTTTTTTTCGAAATCACTACACCCGTTGAGTAGAGAGTTCGCCTGCCCTGACCCAAGAAGCCTCCCCCCCCCTCCCCGGGTCTTCATCGAAGGCCTGCAGCGCGTTGATGACCTCAGCGAGAGAGTTTTTTTCCGGTCAGGTTCGATGAATCCACTTTCCGAAGCCCTTCAGGGTTTTTTTCAAACGAGCATTCCCCCCGAAGTGTCATACGGAATGCCTCTCTTTTCCACGAAGCTGCCGCTCTCCTTCTTCCACCCCCAAGAGGCCGGAACCCCCTTCGTTTTTCCCCAAGTCGTAGACAGCACCCCCAAGGCGTAATCGCCCGAGAAGCCCTCTCCCACGGCGCCCAGGCCCCCTTCTTTTTCTGGCGTTCCTAGGGATCTCGATTCCATCCGCTGATTCCTTTACCGGGACGAACTCCTCTCCTCCAGACCTCCCGTGGGCTTCGCACGGCAGATGCAGACATTGACAGCCCAAGGTAAACACGTACAACTTTCACTAATAGAACTCCCCGAACGCCCCCCCCTGTTTGTGAACCCCCTCTTGCTAGGATACATATATTTTCCTTCTTTTTTGTTTCCTGAAAGATGTAGGACAACTTAACGCGGAAGAAACCCCCTGGAGGTCCCCTCTTCTGAGTAGTGTAAGGGGTTCCCTTCGAGGATCTTTTCTGCAAGGGTTCGAAGGAAACCTTTTCTTCGCGCGTCCTTGCTTTTTCAAGGGATAAGGCCCCTTCCTTCTTCCACCAGTTCTTTTTTTGACGAGGAAGGTCTCCCTCGAACCCTTCCTGGCTGACGTTTTTTTAAAGGTAGTCGCTTTTCTTTATGCCTTTCTTCCCCGGACGTCGAAATGTTTCCTGACCGATAGAGGTTGTGCCGGTTCGTCTCCCCCCCAGGGCGCGAGGTATGCCTCCCACTATTTCCTGGAAACGGCTTTTTTCTCTGGCTGAAGATTCCGACGCACTGTTTCGTAGTCAATCGACCATAACTGCACCCCCCCCTTTGATCGTCGACCTTTGGCGCGATTTCCAGTCGGCTTTATCGCGTTCGTAAAGGATGCTTTTTCGTGGCAGTTCCTTTCTGACATATAAGACCCAGGGCGCTTCCATCCAGGCGTGACCAGAAGGACCGTTTCGGTTCCCCTAAGGGTTACTTCCTCCCGTTGTTTTCAAAATTTATCCCCTACGTGGGATTTTTGCTTCGCTGAATTTGGGCTCGCGAGCAGTACCTCCTCGTAAAGTCATCTCCTCTTATCCTAGTTCTTACCACTTCTTCCCGCATTGATCGGGTACACTTTCCCACCAACGCTGTAGAGCGTGCCCGGTTATAACCCTGTATTCCTTACCGATAATTGACCCTTTTTTCGCGTCTTTTCTTGAACGACAGCCCCTGATCGCGTTCACCCGACCCCTTGGTTTCAAGACCCTTCTGGGTGCGGGTAAGCGAGTTCATCTAATACTTCCTTGAGTGATTTCCCCTGAGCGCGGAGATAAACCTCTCCTCATTTCTTCTTCCCCAGGAAGAGCCTAAGTAAACCCCCACCACCCCCCCTCGCATAAAGGGGGGCTTCCAATTCCCCTTCCCCTGGACCGCCTTGCGGTTGTCGTGCCCTTTCGCCGGGTAGGCAATTTTTCGTAATTTCTTAGATTTTCTGGTCATAACTAGTTAACCCAGTCCCTTTTTTTTTCGCTTACCCGTTCAACTCACCTGTACCAGTATCAAGATGTCCTTCACTTTTTCAGCTGACGCATTTCCTCCTCCTAGACGGTGGCGCCCCCTTTTCTTGCCTTACCCCGCGCATGCTTCACCCATCCGTACTACATTGCGACGGTAGCCCCTATTTGCTCTCTCCACTCGTGCCCGGAGAGAACTTTTTTTTTTCCTTTTATCCTCTGATTGTTTTTTTAGGCCTTAGCAACGACATCCAAGCCTGATAATTTACGTGTTTCCTTTTAAAAATCCCCCCCTTAGCTGTCGTGAGTTTTCCTGCTGTGTATTTTTTTTGTCTTTCCCCCATTTCTCCGCTACGCCTTTCCAGGCTCTAGAAACTCCCCGGTCTTGCCGTTCCAACTGTGAGCGCCTCTTGTCTTCCCCCCCGGGTACTAATTGCTAGGTAACTTAACACGGCTTTCACCCACGGCTCCCCCAAAGAGCGGCCCCCTCCCACTTACCCCCGCCCGTTTCAAGTTCCGCGTGCGGTTTTTTTTCTTTTTGTTTTTCTGGATCCTAGAATTTTTCGAGAATTTAAGCTCTTTCTGTTAGTGTTGCGCATTGATTTTTAGGTTTCGTTTTTTTTTATATTATTTCCTGCTCCAGAACCTTTTCTTTATCCATCTACATAGGCTTTGCCGTCGCCCCTCCTTCCCCTTTACATCCTGCCTCCTTCCATTGGATCCTGCTCTTTTATAGGGAACTCTTGGCGCTTGCCATTTTTTTTCACTC
>Ga0179593_1538302_pt1 | contig 16520 bp, 14 predicted proteins | sample CZODoug2_1_08_16_FD_185931 | JGI IMG/M metagenome (GOLD analysis project Ga0179593, IMG submission 185931) | Vadose zone soil fungal communities from Angelo Coast Range Reserve, California, USA - CZODoug2_1_08_16fungal (PacBio error correction) | ecosystem: Environmental > Terrestrial > Soil >... | reverse complement strand
CACCAACCTACTCCTGTGATACTTATCGACCCCCGCCTCTTCTAGTCTTCGGACCACCTACCGTAAGTTTTGGATTTCGATCGGTTAAGATGGGGGATGTCTCGCAACCCCACCTCCTTACCCACCTGAGACGATAGGAAATTAAATTCCCTTGGCGGTCCTCGGGGTGTTCCCCATCTCCCACCTCGGGTGGGAGGGGTCGTGGTGCACCGACAAGGCGTCTTTGAGTGCGCCGTGTCCGCCGGTTGGTTCCCTTACGCTCCTTTACGTCACGCTAACCTCCTTTTTTATCTTTTTCTTGCGAGGGCCTTTCCCTCCTCTCTGGTGCAGAACATAGAGCACCCACTGAAGAGGCTGGCCGGATTCCCTCCAAATCTCTGGTATAGGTTCGTGCCTGCGGGAACAAGGTCTTTCCTGTTTTGCAGACCCTTCTTTCCCCCCCTTAACATCGTACAAGAATTTTTCCGGGCCTCGGTATCTCTGTTTTCCCCCGTCTACACGCCTTCCGACGAGTACGCCCCCCAGTTTGATAAAGCTTCCCCCTCCGGAGTCAAGAACATGAGAGGTGCCTTCACCCCTTCGAGCATTCCCGACTTCTTGTCAGGTACTGCTGATCTCGCTGTGGCGGATACGCTCCCCTCCTCCCTGAATTTTTTTCCAAGCCTCCCCCCCTGCGTACAGGGAGGATAGGGCACCCCTATGTCTTAGAAACTCCTCCCCCCTCGCACCGTCCGAGCCAAAGGAGACGCGTTCCGTTTTTTTTTCCTGCCGATCTTTCCACTTTGCTTCTCCCCCAGAGAAGCCGTTGGCCAGACCTCAGAAGCCGTTACAGACCAGCCCTACACGCCAACATGAATGGTTGACCCTAGTCCATTTGTTTGTTTTTCGAGTACCATATCTAGAGTAGACCTAGACTCCCCTGCGGCCGGGACCCCCCCCACGAGCCGCAGGCTTTTGGGTTACCAAGTTCCATTCTGTAACATGCACCCTTACATTAAATTCTCGTTGGAAATAGCCCCGAAACAAATCACTTCCCCGTCTTCCATTCTTAGCAAGGTCCCCTGTCGATTTTCCTCTCGATTTCCGTTTCAAAGCACCCCCCCTCGATTTTTCGCCGGAGCTGACCGCTAATGGGAGTCACCCTTTCGAGGTTCTAGTTGGTTGTGTCCCCCCCCTTTCAAGTTAGCGCATTTTCGACTTCGCGCGGTTCGACCGTCCCCCTTCCAACCGATTGCAAAGCGTCCCCGGCCCTTCCCTTTCTGTGTGAGGGCTAATCGCGATATTGCGGCATCATGCGATACTCTACCCTACGGCTTTCTCTCTTCCCCGGCTAGAATGTAGCCTTCCCTCCCCTAGGAGGCTCGGAGAGGCGTGTTCCATTTCCCTACGGCTTCAGCTGCCCCCCCCCATCTTTTCCCCGGTGTTTTCCTCGGCGAGGGGACTCGGTTCATTGCCGACGGATTCATATCCCCAACCTTCTCTGTTTTCTGCCGGTAAGTTCCTTCATATTCCCTGACCGCCCATTGCTAAACATCTTTCGACCTGATGAATGGAAGGTTGAATTTTCGCGCACCCTCTCGCCGTTAACTTTTCTTAAGATTGCTTCCTATACGCTGAGATTTTTGAGTTCGTGCCCGTTTCACCTTAGTACCGACAGCGCTCTAGGGACTTCTCCCCCCGCTGGTTTTTTTTTTTTTTTTTTTTTTTGGTTTTGCCGGGTGTGGGTGGTGTTTTTGATGGCCGAAACACCCACACTTCCCCCCCGGTGTCCCCCGGACAGATTCCCACTGGCGGCCGCCTCCGTAGTCATTGCCCAACTTTGCAGTGTCTTCCCGTTGTCTGCGACGCCGTGCCACCTTCGATTGAAAAGGGCGGGTGTGATGTTCAACGTCAGCCCTGGAGTCTATTGCCTTTCTACGCGAATGCACCTTTCCTATCTTGTTAAAAGTCGGGGAAACTAAGATCAAAAGAGATTTGCCTTCCGAACTTTTTGTAGGGGGACGGTCTTTTTCCTCGGATTTTTTTCCTAACGTCACTCCCCCTCCCACTAACCTCTTGATCGTGGGAATGCGCTGACGTCTTTTTATTCCAACGTGTGCACGTCAGGTCTCCCGTTTTGCCAGCAAGTGAGCTCCTCATAGAATGCAAAGCATCGGGGGTGTTGGTTGGCGCCTTTCTTCCTTGTCCTCTCGCAGGATTCCCCCCCCCCTGATTGTCGATAGAGTCTTCCTCCGACGGCTTCCGAAAAAAAGGCCGCAGCGCGCCCTTTCCGTTACTCTAGTCTGCAGCCTACCTCTCTGCGCTCTTCTGAAGTCTTTCCGTTCGCCCGTGAGATTAGATCGGTTTTTCTCCCAGGTCCCCGCCGTTTCCGGCCTTCTCGATGGGAGGCTGGACGCGCCTCGCTCCAACCCTTACGACAGCCTTTATCCAGCAATCTCATCCTTCGATGTGTTTTGGTAGCGAGTGTTTTCCCTCCCCTCCCTCAAAGTCTGGCGGGAAGTGAAGCCGATGTAAGGCGGTCCGTCACCAAATGATTCTCCACTGCAGTCTGAAGGCTGTTTCCCGTACGGGATCGTGGGAAGACCTTTTGCTTCTTTTTTTTTGCGAGTATCGTCTCGAGCCCCCGTCCTAGGAGGTTCTTTTTTTTCTCTAGTACGTTCCCCCTCTGCCGGCTCTGAAGGCTGAGTTGTTGGGGGTTCAGCTTGCTCGAGCGTCCCCCCCTCGGTGCAATGGTTGTTTTCTCTGGCGCCTCTTAGGAACTCGACCGTTCGACGTCAACCCAAGGATGCTTTCCTTTGTCTATTCTCCGCACGCTTTTAGTGGCCGGGACGGGTGAATAACGGTGGTCTAGCCGTGCGGAGCGTACGCCCTTGTTCCTACACGAGCGAAGCATTTTGCTGGTCCGTTCTCTTGTTCGCACTGTCCAGTCTCCAAACGCGTCCCCCCCTGCACCCCCGGCCTCCAACCATTTTTTGGTTTGCTCCCCTCCCTCCCCCCTTTTCCTTTTTTCCCGACCTTGTGAACACGATCGTCGAATTCTAAGGCTGAGGGAAGCTATTCCTACAAGGGGGGATCGCGGAATTTGTCCTTCCCTCCCCCTCCCACCCCTTCACAAGAATTCGAAGATTTTTCTTTCGCGGCAAACATGAGTACAAGTTACGTGGCAAGGGACTCCTGTCCTTCTTTCTTTTTTTTATACGCCCTCCCCCTCCTCGGGCACCTTTTGGGTTTGGAAGGGTTTTTTTGTTTTTCTTGGGCCCCACTCTTTTTTGTGTGCTAGAGCAGTCCTCGGTCTTTTATAGGAATGTCCTTAGACCTCCTCCCTCAGAGAGTAAGTTACGTCTCCTGGAAGTCACTTTTTGTGTTTTTTCTCTCCTCCCCTCCCCCAGGCCCCCTCCTTTAATCGGAAGGTTTTTCCTTTTGGTTTTGCTTCGGGAGATGTATTCCATGAAATACTCAACCCACTGCACCTTCTTGGTTCCAATCCGCGAGCTTTGCCGATTTCTTTGCTGACCTTTTCTTTCAGTTCCTCTTTCCGGTCTGAGAATTGAGTGTCCACAGCTGTCCTTCCGGCCTCTCTTCGTTGCCTGTCTCCTTTCCCTCAGAATCCCGTAGTATATATGACCATGTTTGATATCCAGAAATCCGTCTCTCGCCAGACGTTCTCGGGTTTATCGCCTGGGGACTTTTGCGGGTCTATCCCCCCTCCCCCTCCTTGCAACGCGACCTGGCGCTACCTTCCCATGGGTTCTCGAGATTCTAAAATGCCCCATCTTGATTTTTCACCAGTCTCCAGACCGGCTACTCGGTTTTTTGGTGGCCTAGGCGAAAGGGATCTTTCCCGCGGCTTCTTTTTTTCTCTGCCTACCTCTTTAATCTTCTTATGATTAATTCTTCCCTACCCAAGGAGCTTCATGCCACCTTCCTTCCTCCTCCCCTGGCGGCCGGGTGTCTGCCATTCCCTTTCTGGTCTCCTCCGCTTACCCGAACTTGTATCGACTTCCAAACATATACGGTAGTCTTCCTTCTGGGCTTCTTCGCCATACTTCGTGCTCTCCGCTTCCTGAATTCCCCCCTCAGAGCTCTTCGGCCGATAGGAAGAGTGGGATAGCCTCTTTTTTTCATGTTCTGCCCTCCCCCCTCCCGCTCGTCTTTTCTTTATTTTTTGCTTTTTCGTAGTGAGCCCCCCCCTTCCCTCCACCTCTTCGACCGGTCGGACTTTGGTTTGAAGGACTCTGTTTACCGACTTGTTCACCTGATTTGCGTTCTTTTTGTTTTCTTTTTTTTGCTTTAGTGGGCGGGACTCTTCTCCCACACCCTGTGGGCGCGTCTTGTTTTTTTTTTTTTTCTATTTAAGAGTCCGGACGCTGTTGGCACTTACCCGATTGACTCTTCTTGATCTTTTCTCGCACGCAACTTAACCACCTTCGAACACTAACTTAGGGAACCTTGACCCGTCTCTTTTAGCCACCCCCGAAAGTTGATTTCTTTCTGTTTGTTTTGACATCGTATGTTCTTGCTTTTTACAGTATCCTTGAGGCACCCATGTAATGCTACTGATGAGCGTTACAAAGAATTTGGCCTTCTATCTATTAGTTTTTAACTCCAACTAAACACGGTGATTTGCCCCCCAGTCCCCTTCCCTGGGAGAGTCCTCCTCCGACGATGATTTCTTGATTCCGAAGTGAAGATTCGTTAACTTCACACCCCCGCTTAAACGCGATTCCTTCCCCTCCGCTCCTCTTTCTGTGAGAGAAATTATGAGAGATTCCCCCCCCCTCCTCTTGTTTTTGTTCTATAAACTTGATAGGTCTACTTCTCCATCCCTTTCTAAGTTTCTTTTCGCTGGAGGCTTGGTGCAATAGGGAGGTCTGTGTGGCCCCCCCGCGTTGAGAGTCCAGGAATACATGACCTTCACTTTCTTCACCCAGTTCTTCAGGTTTCCTCTGATTTTTAGGCAATCACCCTGCCGTGTGTAAAATTTCGTCCTCTTCTCCTCCCCGGACTTCCTGGGAGCTCTCCCTGCTTGTTTTCCCATCCACCGTTTCATTATTCGTATGCATTTATAAGAGTTCCAGCAAGCACCCTTCTCCCCCCTTCCCCTCGGACTGATTCGTTCGTTTCTTTGAGACGAATGCAAAGGTTACTTCTGCTGCGGAAAAGGAGTCAGGTTGTTTTTCTTCTCCCCCAATTATCAGCTGGGTTCTTTCTCCCCTCGTCCGTATTTTTAGTGAACACCCAGTAGCCTACTCCTAAAAGCAGTACACAGCGTTTGGCGCTCCAGAGTCAAGATGCCTGCCAAGGACCCCCAACCCCGCCGTCGGGCCGTCACCCCCCTTTCCTTGCCCTCCCAGAAACCCTCCTCTTTCCAGACTTGTACCGGCGAATTCGCGGCGCCTTTTGGAGTCTTACCTCTCACTGAATTCCCTCGCCTTCCCCCAGACCCCAGACAGAGAACTCTCAATTAGGTAGATTCAGGGATACACTCTTCTTTCGTGTCTAAAAGGCACGAGCTTTCTTTCCCCTTATCTCTTTTCTCGGCGAGCACTCGGGACTCGTTTGTTAAGCTGTCCCCCTATCCCCGCCGAAACTCCCCTTTTTTGGCCCCGCTTCTCGGTTTTGTCTGACCCTCTCCCTCCCCTAGTGATTTCCGCCCCACTTTACTTTCTTTTCCAGTTCCGCGGGAATTCCGCTTGTTTCCAACCCTTTCTTTCCTGTAAGTCCCTTCGCCTTAAGAGACATCGTCCCGCTATTTCTAGCAGTTCTTTTCCCTTGCGTGATTCGAAGAGGGCGGGCGCCTGTGAACCGCCCCCCCGCACCCCACCTCTTGGCGATTGCGCTCCTGTTCTCCCCCCTTTCCCTATCCTGTCTCGAGCTTCTCCCCACACTTGAAGGAGTCTCTTCGAGTTATTGCGCGATCCGACCCCCTTAACTGCGACGCTTTCCGTTCTTCCATAGTGGGAATCGCCGAGCGGGCTGTGACCGGTCAGAACTCCTCTCATAATTTACTCCAGTCTTTCAAGCGGACCCTGGGTCTCGGGTATCGTTCCTATCTGCGCTTGGCTAAGCCCCTTTTCTCCTTTTCCGAAACCTCTCACTATGTGCCGACACGTCTATCGATGTCCCCGGAATAGAGAGCTTGGCCTCCTGACTCCCTCGTGATTTAAATTATGCACCCCTCATAGACGTCTGCTGAAGGTTTTCGTGACCACCCCCGATGCCCAAGCGAAAAGTTTTTCCCTTCCTCCTTTCAGGTGTTTCTTACCCTGCAGGTACTTTGGTAAGGTGCCCTCGTTTCCTTTAGTTTCGGTTGGCACTTTTTCACCTTCCATTCCTAATACCCGGACTCTGACTGACTCTAGTGCCTCACGTTTCCCCCTCCAAAAACTATACGAAAAATGCCAACCCGGCCTCGGCGCGGCCACTTTCGCGCCCGCCCGCCTCGCCCCAATGCCGTTTTCTTTTTTACTGTTTAGAAGATCTGTGCCTCTCTTTCCCCTTCATTTCGGTTTCCTTTGTTTTGTTAGGCAGGTTCCACCTCAGTACTATTTGTTACGAGGCGTCGACCGCCCTTTGCAACTACTAGACGATTGTCACCGTCTCCCCGTGACTCAGAGGAGCGGGCCCGTGATTCCCCTCCCAATTTTCCTTCGGTGCAGTTTTACTCTAAGGTGCCTGATGAAAAAGGTACAAAAAACACCTCAATAGTAGCTCTGACTGATTCTTTTTTGCTTTGACCTTTTTTGTCCCATTCCCCCTTGCTCCCCCCCTCCATGACGGTTGGAGGGTACGACTTTGCACGACGTGTTTGTGGTTCACGGTCGCTCTTGGTCTCACCATCTTCCCCCCCCCAATGATTTCCCCCTATATTTTTCTTTTCTCCGGGCTGCCCGAGCCCCCCCCCTCCCCGCTCCTCTCCGTCAGGGAGTCAGTTCGCCCACCAGCCCTCCCCTCTATGCCCCCTTTTCCCTCGTTTCTTTCCTCTCCCCTTTCGATGATTTTTTCTTACTGGTCTCCCCCAGCGCCTCTACCGTTTGAGTCTGGGTCGATAGTGCGAGGCCCTTCCTCCCACGTTCTTCCCGTTCTTTATACTTTTCTCCTAATCTGTTTTAGAGAGGATGCGGCAAGGCGTGGCTTTTTTTCCCCCCGGGCTACTCTCGTCCCGCCGTTTTCTCCCACATAAGAACTTCTTTTTTTTCGAGGCTCGGATGGGACGCTATTCTACCACTCTACCTCGTGCCTTTCCTCTCTCCCCGGCGGAAACAATAGTTTTCTTTGAGGCTCCCTTCGCCTTTGAAGTCTTTCTTCTTCCCTTTTTCGGGGTAGGACCAGGCTTTCCCCGATTCGCGGACCGCGTCCCACTTGGTTGGATCTGTCGCGCGATCCCATCCTGCCCCGGCCCAGCCCCCCCCCTCCAAAACCCCGAGGCCTTTGGGCTGCGGCCCTTTGTGGCTTCTCGTCTCACACGGGATCGCCTTCTGCCGTTAGTCCCGGCGCCTAGTCCTAAAAGAGCTCCTTCTCATTGCTTGTTTCTAGCCTTTGGCAAGCAGAATGTCTCGTCAACACCCCCTTCCACCTGTGGGGGAACTCCCGTTTCTTCTTTTCTTCCTAAGTGCACCTCTTCTCTGAAGGTTTCACTGCTGAGTTTAGACCGCCTCAAGTACCTCGTTTAAAGAGGACTTTCCCCTCCCCTTCACCCCTTCTAGTGAACTCGATGTTCCTCTTTTTTCCCCTCAAGGCCACTTCCTTCCCCTGGATGGGCAGGCGGGCCAACGGGGGCGATCCCCTGATCCGGCCTGTGGGGCTGTTCTTTCTGTGCGGGTTCGAGTGGGATGGAAGTCCTCTCTGTTACAAGTCATCTGTTTTCTTCAGGTGCTTCTAGCCTCAACTTATTTAATTGCGCTCGGCCCCGGTTCCTTGAACACGGGCCGTTCCTTCTTTTTCCCCTTCCCGGCCAGTAAGGTATCCCAGGCCTTTTAGGCTTTGTTTCGGGTAGCTGAATTACTTCTTTTCCTTAACCCCCCCGCAGGGGGTTATGTCCTCCCAGCCTTGCGCCGCCTTTTTTCGCTGCTCTAGCGATCAATGGCCGCTGTGAGGTTTTCCTCACTTAAAATTTTTCACCTCCGAAGTCCAAGGTCGAGACCCAGTGCTTTCGCCTTTTCCAAAAAAGTCGTTAAGGCGTGTCCGCTCCTTTTCTAACCCTAGACAATCCTCTTCTCCTCTTTAGAACTCCCCCTCCTTTGCAGAGGATTTCCGTAGTTGTTGATGTTGGAACTCAGATCGACGAGATCATGATAATTTCATTTGTTTCCCCTAGATCGTGCACATAGACTCTTTTCTCACCTAGCTCCCCTCTAACCGGCTGGTGGTGTTTTTGGACGCAATTGTAATCTTTATCTTCCCCCGTCAGGGCTTCAGTTTTTGAATTTTCCTCCATCTCGGTGACTTGTTTTAGACTTCTGCATTCGGGAAAAAAAATGGATGGACTTACAGCACTTCCTCCTGCAACTGGAACTCCTTCTCTAGGTGTTTACATCTCCTACTTCGTTTCCGCCTGAACACGGTACTGCTAGTATTGCCCCCACCACTATGTGCTTGAGGGAAGGAGTTTCGGATTCTTTTCCCAAGTCCTGTTTTGTTAGAGAAGACTTTTTGAAACCGTTCGGAGTCCTTGCCCCCTTTGCCGAGGGCGTGTATTCCCCCTCTCCAGGGAAGGGCCTGAGAAGAAACTCCAGTTGGGACGCTGAGGGTCTGCTTGGGTTGCCCTTCCTTGCCGTGTGGTGTCCCTCACAACTCGCCGTCCTTTGTACTTACATTCGGGACGCGAATTTTTTCGTTCCATCCTTGAGGGGTTCTCAATCAGGTCCTCTTTTTCTTTTTTTTGTGCGTACTGACGTTCGGCCTGTTGACTTTTTTCGTCCACCCGTTTTTTTTGAGCGTCCGAGGGCTTCGTGCTGATCTGTCTGGTCCGGACATGAGGTCCCGTTCGCGATGGTGGAAGAGGAAAAATCAAGTGACATCTGTAACTGATCAGATGTCTCTGACCCTTCCCCCCCTGTATGACAGAACTGACCTGGCCCTTTTCTGAGGTCTTCGTCCCCCCATTCCACACCGAACTCGATTCCAACGGGACCTTTTTCCAATGCTATGTCAGCTCCCCGACGATTCTGTTTCCCTTGCTCGCTGCCTTCCGAACGGTGGAGTCTGTTCACGCTGGCCTGCCACTCTTCCCGGTGACCCGGCGACGAATTCTCACTCCCCACCGGTCCTTTTTCTCCCGCCACTCCACCTCTATGGTCGAGATGGCGCCGTATTTATGTCATCCTTATCGGCCTCTGATGAACAGGTGGTGCCCACCCGATTGCACGAGTCTTGAACCCCGCCGAACGTTACGTTCTGCCTCCTACGATGCTAGTCGAATCAGTCCTTTTCTGTGCTCCTCTATTGTCTCCTCTCTTTTTTTTTTGAGATCTGTCCACACTTCCCCTAACCGCCCTCTTCCGGAGGTTCCTTTTGAGGCGGTCCTCGGTTTAAATAGTGTTTTCTGTCCACGACGGGTACTAGAGCTGCGCGATTCGTCGTCCTTCCCTTTAATCTGGGTCGTAGAGAGGTCAACTCACCCCATCGAGGGTGCTTGCCCTGCCCCGGCCGTTGTTCTTGTCTTCGCCCTTCCCTTCCTAAGAAGAATGGGGCGTGAAGGCCCAAGGGCGTCACTCCCCTCAGTAAGCGTGAGGGAGCCTGCACTTATGAGTTTCTTTTTTCCTATCAACAAGCTCCATTCCTGGCGATTTGGCTTCCCTATTTCGTTCGCCTCACTGTGCATTTCCCCAGAACTTTTCGTGCGGGACCCATTCTTTTCCTTGAGATCTCCTGTATAAACTAAACTCGTCAAAGCTGTTGACTTTGAGTGAAACCTCCGTAGCTTACCCCCCCCACCAGCAGCACATGCATAACGATGTCCTCGCCCCCCCCCACGTGGGCTCTCTTTGTAACCGCCACAAAGGTCCAGAAGACCCCCCTGAATCTCGAAAAAATACGGTTACTACTCTCCCTAATGTTCCCTCTCACTTCCGTCGTAGACCGATGTTTTTTCGGCTACTATAACCCTGCGAAGCCCCTCGTTCCACCACAGAGCCCCCCTCCCCTTGCTACCCTTCGGTGAAATCTTTAACCCTCTTTCAAGCTCCACAGGACCTCTTCCCCTGCGAGGACATTAGGCTGTCGTTTTAGTTCTTTTCCCCCGCCTGGTTTTTTCGGTTTTTGGCCGCCCCAGCCCAATTCGAACCAAAGCCGATTGTTATTTCCATTTTTGTCTTGTATGCGAAGAGCCGCCTTTTCCAGGACACAAATTCCCCGTCGGTCAGTTTCCGCGCCCGCCGTTAAAATCCCTCTCTTGCCCTGTCCGAGTTAAAGGAAGACCCTTCCCGCTTTCTTGGTTTTTTGCCCTTTTTATAGGCCCCTTACGCGTTTTCCTATACGAGGTACTTGCGCACAGAAAGCCTACTGCCCATCCCCCCAAGAGAGGCGCAGGCTCGTTGCTTACCATTTGGATCACAGCCTTTTCTGTTTCTGCTCTTCCCCTCCCAAGCAACCCACATGGACAACCGGTTGCGACCTTTCTCGCTGCGTGAGTTCTACCCTCAACCCTTCAAACCCCTAGATTCCCTCCTTGAGGACTCTTCTGGGGATGGCTCATTCGCCCCTCTGGCCGGAAGACTCGCCGTTTTCCTCTCACGACGGCGACCCGGCGAGGCCTGTCCGCTTTCTTCGCCGTTCCTCTTTCAATCGGTGATACTGGCGAAAAAGACTTTTGCTTACCTTTATCGGGCCACGGCCTCGTCTCAGTCCCTTCCCTCATATTCCCTTCAATAAACGCGGATTGGAAACTCCTGAAGAAGGAGATGTGGTGATTACTTGTTCCCCCATTCGGTTCCATACCCTCCTCAAAAGAGGTGAACGCCCTTCCCTCTACCTTACTGGAAGAGTAGCGACCCTTGGAAAGTTTCCAGGTCTCTGAGTCTGCCTAAGCCGTCCGCTTGCTCTGTCCTTCCCCTAACCGCCTTTCCTACAGTCCCGTTGAAGTGACCACTCCCAGGAATTTCAAGCGGGATCCCTACCCCCCCAGGGCCACTGCAACCGGTTTTTTTTACTCTCTTCGTGCGCCACTGTGCGCTGAAGAAATTCTTTCTTCCCGCTTGCCGGCGGTTGATCCGCATCTTCGTTCCCATTTTTTTATCTTCGACTTGGGAGGTGTTGTGTTCGGGATGACCAGTCGGTCGCGTCGTTTTCTTCCGCGGGCTTAACCGCAATTCACCTTCTCGCTCTTTTTCGTTCCCTTCTTTCGAGTACACCGAGGGTTCGGGATGCTCAAAATGGTTGTCTGGAGTTTTCCGTTTATGCTGCTCCCCCTTTCTCCCCAAAGACTTTTAATCGTAGCGCGTGTAGGTTCACGAGGTATTCCTCGTGCGTTACCGTGTGACAAGGCAAGGGAGCCCCACGTGCCAGCAGTCTTTTCGGGCCCATAGCCCTTACCTCTGGGGTGGTTTCCTGGTCTGGCGTTTAAGGTTTCTCTCGCTGACCCCCCATCCCCAAGTTTCTCTAGATCGTGGACGAAGACTGCCCCCTTGTCTCTCACCCACGTAAGATCAATAAGGAAGGATTGCCGTAATCCGGTTCCCTTATCCCCCTATTTCCTTTAGAGGCGAGAGGGTTCCCCCCGCTGAGCTTAGCGTGGAGTGTTTAGCGTGAAGTCCCAGCCGATCCCTTCCCCCTAAGGTTCTTCTTTTTAGGTTTTCCGAACTGTGAATTAGGCTCGCCCCTTGCTTCTTCGCCTTCCCAGATTTTAATCATCTTGTTGTTGTGAGAGAGATGCAGCGTCCTCCAGGCGGCTTTCCCCCAAGGGCTCCTTCTTCAAGCAAGGTTACGCCCTCCGAGACGAAAGGTTAGATTTATTTGCGCTCGATCCCCCCCCCCCCTTTCCGCAATATTTAGCCCTCTCGGCCTCTGCACTTATTATCTTTCCTTTTCATAATTTTTTTTTGATAGTTTCGCTGCTTTTTCTCCGGGGCCCCAGGCTTTTTTCCCACGCTCCTGACTTGGAGATCCCCTGCCAATTGGTGGTGATTTAGACCCCACTCCTCCGGCCCGGCTCCGCATCCGTCACCCGATCCTTTTAGTGTGGTCTAGCTTTGCTTCCCAAAGGGTGTCAGCGGTTCTCTCCTGTCCCCGTTGGTCCGTCAAGCTAGCGGCTCCTTTACACCCTGAGGGTATGGCTGGGCTTGTCTGACGCGGGGCGACGCCCTCCCTTTTCAACTTTCTTTTCCGACCAACCATTTCGGTAGGATTTCTAACTTCCCCCGGAATGCGGGGTCCGAGTTCCGATTTTCGAGAATGTGGCATTGCTGCGGTCGCCTATTGTACCTTCTTTCGACCGGTCTTCCCCCTTCAGCATCCACACCTCGCTTCGTGCACGCGTGGCCCGAGCTTGCTTGCTCCCCTTCCCTCCGGGAAGCACGATACCTTGCGGGTTCCTCGCCGTTGTTCCTCCTCAGGTTTTTTTGGTCTTGTTTTTTATCCTTTTGCCTTCCTTATCCAGTAAACAGTAATAGTTTTTTCGGATTCCCTTTCTGACTTCGCAAAAAGCTTCAGGGCTTAGAATCTCCTTTTCCCGTGAACCCGTTTTCTGTACACCTTCCCCTGTAGGAATGGTCCTCCTTTTCCTACTATTGCGTCGTGAGAGAAGTAACTCTGTTACTTCACCAATGCGTTCCATGCCCGCCGTGAGGCAGCGTTCTTTACCCCCCCTGTGCGTTTGTCCCTCGATCAAGGTGTCGCCGTCCGGATACGTCCGCCGAACCGGCTTCGCAGGCTCCTTCCTCTTTTCCCTCGCCAGGCATAGTACTTAAGAAAAGCCCTTCGTATATTTTTTTATGTCTTGTGCTGCGCCTCGGCGCCATCAGATTCGCTCTGACCCACAAAGTTTTCCGGTCGATTTTATCGTTTTTTGGAAGGGTTTGGGTCGAACTCTCGGCTCACGCTTTCTCTTAGCTTCCATTTTACCATGGTGCTTAAGAGAGAACCCATATGCTATTGATGTCCCAGTTACTAGCCCCTCTCCCCTTCTCCTCTCTGTTTTCTTTTTGCCCTTATCAGGCCCCTTCCCCTTTGTTCATCTAAACCTCAGGGGCTCCTTATCCGCAAAGAGCGGGATGATTTTTTTTTCCTTTCCCGATTTAAACGACTTTACATCTTGCCCCTTCCTCTTGACTTTACCCTCCATGGGATTTTTTCTGGACCCCTCTTCGGTCTATTAGCAAACCTCAACATGGATATAAGCCCACCCACCCCGTTAGTTCCGGCGTGCAGTAATGATGTTTCCGAATCTTCGCCCGTCGCCTTCTTAAGAGACGCGTGACCCTTCTATCCGTCCTGTGTATCGTGGCCTCGGGATTATTCCATGTCATGGGTTCCCTTCCCTTAGACTTCTCCCAGGGTACTAGCGGTTTGCTTTTGGTGTTCCCTGCTTTCTGTGATTCTTTGATCCTCCCATGTCTTCTACCTCCCTGCGGGACTTCCGGGAACTCTTTGCATGAGAGTTCTGAGTCCACCGGAGTGGGACTCCTTCGTCTTGTTGATTTCTGTTTTTTTTTTTTTTTTTTTTTTTTTTTTGGGGGGCTCTTTAGCAACACGCTGTGGGCGCCGTACTCGTTCTGCTTAGGGGCCACGTTTTTTGGTTCCTTATGTTAAGGACGAGGTGTACTCCGGCCCATTTCCCTCTTTTTAATCTAGGATTTTATCGCCCATTCCTCTTGTTGCACACGAAACTGGAACCTTCCCTCAGGTCCGCAAACCCCTCCAACTCTCTCTCTCCCGGGCCTCTGACTGAGCTTTGCTGATTAAGAATCGATTTTTTTTCTGTGCCATCTATCTGCTGACCAGGCGTACGCCCCTCCCCTTTGGCGCTTCCCAATTTATTTTCCGTGACTGCCGATTTGACCTCCCCAAGTTTATTTTGCAACCTTGCCCCTTGCTATCCTATGAGTCTCGCAGCACGAGATTGCTTCTGTCCCTTCTCCTCGCAGTCGAAACCCTTCTTTTTTGTGCACCACAGATTTTCCTGATTACCAGCCCCGCAGTGGAAGGCTCCCCTCGCTCGGTTTTGTCCGTATTTACACTTGGAGCATGCTCCTATTTTTCCTTCCCCCCGTGTTGTTGTTTTCTTTTTGATAAAAAACCGTTGCTACTTCGTCCAAGCACTGGATTATTAGGAGGGCCTTGCGGCGGTTCTTTAAATACGGATTTTTTTTGTCACCCCGACCCGATGCCAGCGTTCGGAAGTTTTTGCAGGACCCCTTCCTCTCTGTCTGCTAGAAATATCCCCCCGCGAGGGTGTGGAGCGTCGTTCCAAAGACCCGCCGTGCACTGATGTTTTTAAGTCGTAGACGTCCTGCCCTCTTCTGATTTGGGCCTTCCTTCTTTTTCTTAACGCTCCACTCTTTGTCAGAGGCGAGCCGCGGGCCATCCTCGTTTGACCGATCGGCATTTAAATTCCCGTCGGATCCCCCTCTTTCTTGTATGTGCGAAGAACTCGATGGCAATTCTCCTTTCTGTATTCGGGAAAATTTCTGTCTTTCGTCATTAAGATTTCTCAATTTCCCTTCGTCACTTTGCGTGCACCTCTCCGTAGCTCCTTGCCACCCCCCCCTTAGAAGCCCCGCTGAAGCCGCCCGCGTACGCGTAACCCGCGTGTGGTCAGGTTCCCTCCCCCCCCTGTCCTGACACAATCCCTAAGTTTGTCGTCCCCCCCCTCCGGACACCCTCCATCGTCAAGAATTTTCTTGACAAAAGTCAAAGAATGCTTTGCGTATCTGTGGCTTCCAGTCCGCCTCATACTGTCAACCCAAGCCAGAACGCGTCCCTTCGGTTCTTCTCCGGACGGCAGGACGGATTTCTCCACCCCTCTCACGATCTTTCAGGATATTTTTCCTTTGTCCTCCTGACGCGGGCGAGATGTGCTTTTCCCCCGCAGGCCCGGACAGCCTTACCTCGTAGGATTTTGACCCAGACCCGATCCCGGGTTTTTTCATCGAGCCAGGAAAGAAGATTCCCCCCTCGCCTCAAGCGCTCCCCCTCCTTCCTTGAAGTTATTGTAAATCCTCTCTTGTAGTGGCCTCGGTCAGCATGTCCTCGATAACTTCTCCTTCGGCCTCCTTCCCGTCCTTTTCCAAGGACGTGTTTCAGATAAGATTGCCCTGGGCGTCTTTTCTTTTCCCCCGCCAACCCAGGAGGAGCCCCGGGCGCGTTGCTCTCCGGTATCCTCCCAAAGTGTTAGATCTTAAGTCCCCCCAACCGGAAGAGCATGATTCTCCTTTTTCTTCCTCGTTCTCCTAAAAATTACCCCCCCCCCCTGACGAGACCGGGGAACTAACTCTTCAGAGTCGGGGCGTGTCATCGCGAGAGGAGCTGACCTTCCTTTTTTTCCTTCTCTCCCTTCTTCTTCTTTAGTAATGGGGACACGGCGGAGCTTTTGATCGCCCGGTATCGACTAGTCTTGTGGATGAGCTGACATGTTTTTGCGACTTGAGGACCCCTTTTTTCAACATTCAGTTCTCTCTTCCACGGTTCTTTAGTTCCAGAGAGTCATCGTACGCAAAGGGATGGACTCTTCACCCCCCCCGGGTGGTTCTTACGGTCACGTTGCGTGAACGACTAGACGCCTTGGCTGTCCCCCTTCTTGCCCTGACTGGCCTCAGGTGAGTCGCGGACCGCCCTGTGTTTTCCCGTTTACGCCGAATCCGCCAGCTAAGCTTGTTTCTTTCCTTCCAGAGTAAGAAGTAACTGAGAAGTTGACTATAGGCCTCATCCCAGCGTTCCCCAGCCCCCCCCCCTTGCAAAGAACCTTCTGCGCGAGCCCCTTTTCTCTCTCCCACGCCTTTCGCCAGCCTTAACGGTTTTGAGCTCAGCTTCTTGTGCACTCTCGTTTTGCCCAATTTGTTTTTCGGGTTTGTCTTCTTACGTGCTCTTCTTCTACGAAGCCTTTGATCCGTCCAAGGACCGAAGATAACAGATTGGTCTGCTCCCTAACCATGGTTCGGTCTTTGAACATGGCTGATGCGCACCTGATCAAGCCCCCTCCATTCCCTCGTAGCCTCGTTCTGACGAGTTCTTCGTTACCTTCTATCCCCGTTTGCACGGCCATGAGTGCTCCAGCCGACGGTGCGGGTTTACCGACCTGCACCACGGGTTGTGAGACTGGTCGGAGGGGATTCGAGTCAAATTTTCCACCAATTGCCTCTTTTTCGCTCGAGAGTGAGACCTTTTTGGTGTCCTGCCCGTTTTTTAAAACGTATCGCACGAGCCTCAGGTGCTGCACGTCATCTTCAAAGACTTCTCGGTCTTGATCTGGCCCCCGCTCCATCTTTTTTCGTTGTGGGTCGGGAGACCAGCCGATCCCGTCTCGTCCTTTCTCTTATGAGCTGAATTCGCCCGCCGGATTAAGGTCCGCACTCCTTCTTTCTGCA
>Ga0179593_1635507_pt1 | contig 16521 bp, 26 predicted proteins | sample CZODoug2_1_08_16_FD_185931 | JGI IMG/M metagenome (GOLD analysis project Ga0179593, IMG submission 185931) | Vadose zone soil fungal communities from Angelo Coast Range Reserve, California, USA - CZODoug2_1_08_16fungal (PacBio error correction) | ecosystem: Environmental > Terrestrial > Soil >... | reverse complement strand
ATTTTCCAGCCTGAGACTTTTTCGCCTTCGTCCCCTTTTTTGCCACTCTAAGGCCTCTGGCAGCATAAGCTATTTTCTTTTTTAACCCGTTGTATTCCTGATGCGGGCTCTTTTTCCCTACTTTCACTTGACCCTGCCCTTTTCTTGGATTTTGTGTTTCCTTCGGCAAGTCTCCAGGTCTAATTCACCAAAGTCCCCCCTTCCCCGACACGTGTGGCCCCCCTCCCCTCCGATATTACCCCCCCCTGCAGTCCTTTTTTTCTACTTCGCTCCTCCCACCTGAGGATAGAGACGACCCCGCGGCAGAATCACTCAACCCTTCCTTTCCCATATACCTTTTTATTCGACAGTTTTTTTTTCCGCCTCAATCCGCTATACCCCCTTCCCTTCCTGGTTTTTCCCTTTCCCCCACGGATTACAAGCAAACCCCTCTTGCATAAAAATGTCTTAACCTGTCATGCCCCAATACTTGAAATTCCTTTTTTTCTTTCCCCCCCCCGGCACATTTTAGAGATTTCCCTCTTTTTTTTCCCCCCGGATTGATCACCTTCACCTTTTCCCATTCGCATGGGTGTTAGTTGCCGTATCTAGAATAGCTCTCCTTTGCGGTTTTCGTTTCCCCCCTCCTCCAACGGTGTGTTTGTGCCCTTCTCAAAACAACGGGTCCACGCCCAATCTTGAAATTTTTTCCCTCTATATCCCATTTCGTAGAGCACCCCTTTCCGGCTCAATTTTCCTTTCCCGGAGCTCACCGTGGGAATCGGACGGTCACGATGGACCACTGAACCCCGACGACTCCATTTGCACGTAAGAAACCTCTTGCACTTCCCCATGACATTACCGATCCCCGGTTTCATGCTTTTTTTTTTTTCCCCCCGCTGTCTACCCTAGAGTTAGAGTTTACCCCTCCTTGATATTGAAGAGAGAATATTTCTTGGAACAATCCATGTTTTTGGTCCTATGACCGGCACCCCCCCTTTTTTTTACCAAGGTTTTTCCCCGCCCCCCTTTGGTTCCCAAGGATCGGAACCCGCCGTAGTGGAAGACTTCCCCCCTTTCTGACATTGACTATCTTTACAAACTTTCACTTCCTGGAACCCCTTTTTCCCCGGTGCTCCCCCCTGGAACCATCTTCCCGCCAACGACCTCATGATGGTCTTTCCATGGCTTTCCCCCGAATCCCCTCCCGGTTTATTCCCTCCCCTCACGCTCTTCCCAGCCCCCATGCCCTATGGCCTCCGGTTCCTTTGAAGAATTCCTCTTTTCTCCTTTTTCTAAGAGAATTCCTTTCTTCAAGTTTTTTCTTTGCTTGCCCGTCCTTTCAAGCTACCCAACAAATGCCCCTTGACCCGATTTCGGTCGTTTCATCACCCTTCCCATGGTCTTCCCCCTTTCCTCATCTTTCCTGCGTCTCCTTCCGCTAAGGTATTTAACGATTCCCTCAGAGGAAGAACCCATCATTTCTTCCCTTTACATTGCATGATAGAGCGGCCCCCCTCTTTACCGCATCCTTTCCGCAATAACTTCCTTTCTTTCTTGTTCCAGCGAATTGACCCATAGCAAAGATTCAGCATACACTGGCCGAACGTAGGTGCGTTCTCCCCCCACTACCACACGTTCCTTTTTTTCGCTTTCCCCCCTTCGATTTTCCCTCGACATTCCTGAGCTTTTACAACCTCTCCTTTCGTAATGAATTAAATTACATCATATGTTTTTTTGACTTCCGTCGTATATCGTAACTTTTTCTTTTTTTCGAACTTGTGTCCCTTAGTTCGAATATACAAAGCACCATCCCTTTTACTTTTTTTGGAGCCCTTTCAAATTCGCGCGCCTTTTTCCCCCTTCCCCATTGACAGGCCAAAGTCCTCCTCCGACGGCAGTTTCTATTGCTAATCTCCCCCTTTCCAGTCCATTCCCATTCCGACGGACTTCCCCCCTTGATTTCTCTCCAGACTTTAAGACCGTTCCCTTTTCCCCGCATCTTCTCGCCTGCCCCCCCGCCCTTTACGTAATTAGCCCCAGGGAGTTCCTATCATCCATGCGATCAAGTTCCCGAGTCTCATAACATTCAGCGGGTCGTTTCCCTACAACATTCAATCTGCTCCCTTCTCTTCCCAAGGCAACTTATGTTTTTTTTTTTTGCGATCCGCTCATCGCCATCCTTGCCCTAAACTATATAATTACGTGTTTGACGAAGATAATGCTCATCCCCGCTTTTCCCCCCCCGCCTTAACGGAGCAGCAGGAATCTAGTTCGAGTTTCACGACCAGCTGTCGAATACATTCTTCTTCAGTAATCTTTTTCCCTTTCACTTTCCCTATGACAGCTCCCATGCCCACACACGCGCGAAACCTCCCCCCTCCCCCCCCACCCACTACCCCCCATTCCCCCCCTTTAAAAACCTTTCTTATACTTTTCTGCTGTCCTTGCCAACGAATTATAGTAGGAGATATACATAACTCCTTCTTTGATACGATTGATTCCCTCTAAGCGCTGCTCTTTACTTTCTCCTTATTTCGCACTGTCCGGAGCGCATCCCTCACATGGCGCAACGCCCCATCCGAACTACGCGGCGAACTTTGTAGCGGATCATAGTCTGAAAAATCTCTCTCTTTTCTCATCCATCGTTTTCTTTCACTCTCTAATTCCCCCCCCCCTCCAGATGTTCTCTTTTCCCCGCAGCGCGTCTTCTCGAAGGTGGCGACGATCCTCCCAGGAGAGCAACACCGTCTTTCCTTTTCCTGGATTTCTGCTCAGGTGCAAGACTCGAATAGAGATTATCCTTTTCGCGCCCGCTTCCTTTTTTAAGCGATTTTCCTTTTAGATCAAATATGCTCCCCCTGATGCGAGGTGAGCGTGCTTACTCCATGCAACATGCGTAATCCTCCTTTTTTGTTTCCCCCTCGCTTTGGGATTCTTATGAAAATTGACACCTTCTTAGTCCAACAAGGCCCCGTTTTTCCCCAAGAGTTTTTTTCTCTTTTTCGAGGTGCTCTTTTCGCGCTTAACAAGTAAGCATCATGGAAGACCAGCGGACTTCAATGGTGCCCCCTGCAAATGAATATTCAGTTCATGATGGCAAATTTTTTCAATGCCCCCTTTGACACCCCCAAGGCCTACTTTTTTTTTTTGAGACCGCCCGAGATGAATTTCTCGCAAGGGAACACGACGATGAAGTCATAGTCCTACTCCCCTTAGATGCCTGGTTTTCCCGAAACGGAGGCGCCTCTTTCCCCTTTCCTTTCCCCCCCAGAGTTTTTTTTTTTTCCAGAGTTTTTTCTTTTACAACTCGCGCCGATGCCGCCCAGCCGGAACTGCTTTCAACTAGCCGCCGTGATGCAGCGTCTTCCTGAAGTCGCTGTGCAGACCTGAACGACGGATGGGCCTCCCCCAGGATTTCAAACCCTTTTTTTGCCAAACTTGTATGTGTTTTTTTTTACAAAGAGGAGTCCTGAAACTAGACCACAATTCTCCCCCTCCTAGACTTTTTTTCCTTAACGAGAAGCCGGCTGTTCCCCCCCAGAAACCTTCCGCGAGATTTTTCCTGTCGATGAGGGAAGACTTTCAAGCGCTCTCCGAAGCGTTTCCGCCCGAATCAGCACCTTTTTTCCTAACCCCCTTTCCCCCCGTGCTCCTGGAATCTTTTTCGGACTTAAGTACTCCTTGGCCCACGACTCCCCCCTTTGTCCCCCGAGCTCTCCTTTACCCCCATGCTCGGCTATCGGTTATGCCCTTTTTTCTCCATTTCCTTCCCATGTCGCGGCTTGTTATCGGACCCCTTAAGCGGAGCCCAAGGCATCCCATTTCTAGGCCCTATTGACTTTGGACTTCTAATTGAAGATTTTTCCCACCCGACGTATTTTTTGGTTTTTCTGAGGTCGCCGACCTCTGATTGACACGTTCACCTTCCCCGAGCTCCCCTTCCTTTTCACTCGGGCCCCATTTGCATTTGGTTATGGAGCAGCTAGCATCAATTAGTCACCTTCCCCCGATGATTTCCTTTAGTATTCTTGACCGCTTGCTTTCCCCCCCTCATTTGCCCCGATGTTTTCGCCCGGCCCCCCCCCCGACGAACATTACCGACCTATGACGTTTCACCAGAGTTCCCCGCCATTCCTTTCGTCTCCAGTCTTTTCTACCTCCGCCGTGGTCCCCAAGACGATGGTTTTGCGGGGAGACTCCACCCTGCTTCGACCGGTTTATTGCCGTTTCCCCCTTAATCCGCCCATATTCTTTCCAAACCTTTTCCTACGCTAGACGCCCATATTGCTAGGTCGCGCACATCATTCTCCAGGGACCCTAACTGTCTTTCCAATTAGTTAGCTTTTTTTTTGCGTGCTTGGTTTCCCTTGGCTTGATTAATGTGTTCGACACCATTCATGGGGAGTCTTAGTTTTCGCCGCAGCACAGAGTCTCCCTGGATTTTTTCTTCTACGGCAGCCGGCAAAGGAATTTTGAAAGTTGTTTTTCCAAGATTCTTTCTTGTTCCCCTTCCGGCACCTTACTTTTTTTCCCCAAGCGTCTGCTTGAAGTGATATCCGAGAGCACTTCTTCCGGTAACCCAAAGACACAGCTTTTCGACCTATTCAGCAGCTCTTCATCCTCCCTTTAAGAATTTTCCTTTCCCCCGTTTTCAGTAGGATGCATCATTGCTCCCTTTTTTACAAGAGCTGTTTATACTGTTGCTTTCCTCGGTTTGTTTTGTCACTGGTCAACACCAGTCTACTTTTTTCTGATGAGCCCCGGAACCTCCCCCCTTTCACCCGTGCCCCGGCCTCTTCCCTTCAGAGGAGAGGAAGGGACCAGTGCCATGAACCCCTCAACCCCTCCCTTGGAAGCGGTACTTTCTTCCCCCCACCATTGTTTCTTTTGATTTTTGCCTCCTCCCCCAACTCCCGGCTTGAGTCCTGGTCAATCTCAGAATATCGCCTTAAGAACACCGGACACTGGCTACCATTCATGCACAGCCGAAGCAAGATTCTTGGATGCTAGTGAACGAGCGGTCTTTTTTTTCTCGGAACCCCCCCTTGGACCCTCCGATCTTTTTCCTCCCCTCGTAGCTATGTTGTTTTTCTATATGCATTCAACCGCCGGGTGAAATGGCATGGAAAGCACTTCTTCACGAATTCCTCCGCGATTTTTACCAGCTAAAACAATTGGACAAGGGTCCCATGGGATGTCCAGCTTTTGTTTTTCAGGACTCAAAAGTTCCCTTTTTGTCCTTTTTGGAGTATATACAGGTTTTCGTCCATGGTCCTTTTCCCCAAGACTCGACAACCTTTTTTCCCCTCATGCAGACTATTTTTTTGCAGTAGTCGGTTAAGATCCCCTTTATTTGTCCCCCGTCACGTCCTTCCCCTGCAAGTTCCTCCCCCACTTCTGCAGCTCCCCCTCCCCTTTCCTTTCGCCTACATGCCCCCCCCCCCCATCGGAATCATAAGAAGAAGACTTATCTGGTGTCTAGACCCGAATGCACCCCCCCCCCCCTCTTTTCCCAGCCCAAATGTATACCTCTTGTAACAATTTTTTTCAAACCCCCCCCATAATCTCCGGGAGTAAGCGCCCCTCATTTCAGAACAGCGATTTTTTAGCCTCCTTTTATTTTTAAGCAACGGACTATTACTAGTTTCGCCTCTTTCCGTGGCTTTCTTTGGGCCCGCTAGCGTAGCCCTCTCCCCCGTCCCTTGCGCTCCCCCCCTCCGTATGGTTTGCCTCCCCACAATAAACACGGGCATCTTGAACATCACCCCCCCCTGCATAACGCGCCACGTCCCTCCCTTTCTACCGGGGACTTCCGTTACCGAGAGGCAGCCCCTCAACGCCTAGCGACCCCCCTTAGCCTACCCCATTCCTTTCCCTTTTGCCCTTCCCTCCCCGACCTTTTCTGGACGGCCTGCTTTTTCCCCACCGACAATATACCGAGCGTTTTAGAGATGAGTTTCACAGCCCTTCCTCGATTCTGAGATATCTATCTTGAACAATTTCATTTTCCCCCCTCGCCCCCTGCTCCCGGTTTTTTCCCTCCGGTGTGCTTTTTCCCGCAAACCCGCCTGCGTCGTGGGTGCCCACTTTCCTTTTTCAAGTTTGTCCATCTGGACCTATCTTGCAAAATCATTGACATGGAAACCAATTCATCCCTTATCTGCGCTGTGCCGTGACTGGCCCGTTCGTCACTCTTGATGGGCGCTGCGCCCACGCGGCATACTCCCCCTCCTTTATGCTCGACTTTTCCTTTCAAGATCCAGAAACACACTGCCCTATGGCCGCTGCTCAGTGCAAAATTTCCTTCCCCTTCTTCCTCCCCCTTCAAGGTTGTCCCCCGCCGAGACCAGAGGCTTGCGCCCAGTAAAAAACATAGCCGCCTTTTTTTTCGTGTCTTTTCCCCCCCCTAGAGTTGGCCCCCAAATGTAAAGATTTACTTGCCGCTGCATTGTTTCCCTCCCCTTTTTTACCTATCCAACCAAGTCTTTTCCATAAGAGCTTTGATTTTTTGTATCGCCGAACTCTACCTGGCAGGCATTTTCTTTTAGCTAGCACTGTTTTACCAGCTCGGGCAGAGAATTGCTTCCCGAATCGGCCAATACATTCAGTCAACCCCCTTGTCTTTTTCCCCCGTGAGCAGACACCTCCCTGCCCTCCTTAGAGAATCCCAGGGCTCACTCACTCTTTTCGTTCCTCCCCCAGAACCGAGAAGAGATGAACCCTTTCGAATGCTTTTTTTTTTGCAGCTCCTCCCGAGCTGCTCGTTTTCGAATTTTTGTTTTAAAGATACTAAAGACCAGTCCCATTTATGCAAATTCAACTTTTTAACTCACCCTCAGTATCTTTTTGAGTTCAACCAATATTCGGTGCATCCTCTCTTTTTTTGACAAGCCTCCCTTCCCCCCCCAGTTTCCCCTGGCCTCATCGCCCCATAGGAAATTAGGCCTTTTTCGAATATTTCTCGAGAACCGAACTTTCCTCCCTTGCAAGTTTCCTTGCACGCACTGCTTGGAATCTCTTCCGCCTTTCTTTTCCCCTCTAACTTTCTTTCGTTCCATTGATGCCCCTCCCTTAAGCAGAGACCCGTATCCCATTCCCTCGACTCATCTAACCTTTCTATACACGCGCCATTCTCTATGGCTGTCGAAGTGTATATTGCTCGGCGGTCTCCTTTGCTCACTATATCCCATCTTTCAAGGCGTGAAGTTGCCCTCGCAAGCTTTCCTCCGACCATCCGACCATCGCCCCTACTGCCACGGGTCCCCGAGTAGGCTGGCATTTTTCCCCCCTCGCCCTGCGCCCTTTTTTTTTGAAACAAAATTGGAAAAGTTACCTCGCGTAACACCCAACACTTCCAGTTATTCCTTATTCTAACGTCCCCCAACCCTTCATCGAATTTCCCTCCCTTCTCCATAAGCAATCTCATTTTTCTTTGAAAACACTGGGCTACTTCATCCTTCTTCATTAACTTGGTTCGTCTCCCTTTGATCTATAGCCCTTTCCGGCCGCGGCAGCCTGATATAAGCTTTCCCTCGACCTTTTTTCGCGGATTCATGCTTCGCCCCCCCTCCTAATATCTCTATTTTCTACTCCTCTGTCGAGCAGAGAGGCTTGATCATCTCTTCCCCCCTTTCCGCCGCTCAAAAATTTTTCTCCAGCTGGACAGGCGAGTTTCCTTTTTTTCCCCTTCCCCCTGCCTTGACGTCTTCCCGCAGGGCGCAACCCATTTTTCCTTTTCCCTAAGATGAAGAGCACCATTTGCTCCGACAGAGATATGAGTAGGAAGATCTCCCTCCTACCCGGTTTTAAATTTTTCGTTTGCGATCGACTGGCATCTTCCCTCCCTTAGAGAGTTTGGCCGTGTACCTCTTTCCCAACGCGCCCCCCCCCCCAGGTTTAAAACCCTTTGCGCGACGGCGAAGGTAACGCTTTTTCCCCTTTGCACCCCCACCTGCTCGCCGGGCCTTCCTTCCCCCCACAGTTATACAGCGCTCCTCCACCTTACGCGGGTCAGCTCTTCGTCCCCCTTCGAGACATGCGACTTCCGCAATTTAACTGTTTACTTGCTATAGGAGCGGTTGTATTGTTCGATGATTTTTTGTTAAAGCCTTTCCCCATTGAAAACCCCCAATAGGAAGGGGCCCTTGCACTAACGGAAGGAAGACGCATTGTGATTTTTGAGCCCGCTGAGCCTTATTTCCTACCATCCAAGGCCCCTTTTCCCCTTCCTTTCTCTGTACGCTTGTCCTTTTCTTGCATCGATGAAGCAATCCCTTTTTCATAAACTCTGACGCCAGTACGGCGAGAAATCGCCAGCCTCCGATGCCGATTTTGGCACTATGAGCAGAGAAACTGCTTTTATGGTTGCCTCCCTCGAGCTCCGACTACGAAGATGGGCTTTTGGATTGTTGTTTGCCAGCGTAACACCACGACGTTTGTTTTTGCTGACGGAACCCTTTTCCACATTTTCGAGTCTACCTTTTTTAACCTTGAACCCCCCCCCACGAGCATGAGCCAGAGATATCTTCCCGACGGAAGCAGGCGAAACATTTTTCCTCATTCCTCTCCATTCTCATAGCACCCCTAGCTTTCCTTTCGCGCTTTCCCCTGCAGGAGGCCCTGCACTTTTTTTCCCGATAAATGGAAAGCTTTGCGTCGCCGCTCCCAAGTAGACATCCTCCTTCATTATTGTCTAATCATCCTTGCAGAAAACGCTTCAGGTCTTTTCAATTTTTCTAGGTTATGAACGTTCTGATCCATTAAAGAAGCCCCCTTGGCGTCGCGATTGTTTTTCCTCCTTCAAACTACATTGTAACAGCCAAGACAGGTATTTTCCCCATGTGTTATCGGCTCTTCATACGCCTGAAATAGTCCGGCCTTTTCATGAAGGCCCTGACCGAGCAGTGACACCTTTTCTCTCTGCCTAAAGCGCAAGATGTTCCCGCGGTTCTATGCCTTCGTTAATTGATCGCGTAGTTTCCTTTCGACACAACTCAGGAGTTAGGCCAGCTATTTCTTTCCGTTTCGCCCTCAATTCTCCCTTAGAAGCACACAAGCCCACGGGCCGTCCCCGCGGGCACCTTCCTACTGGCTTTTCCATTTTTTTCTTTTTTGACATTCCGGAATAGTCCTCCCCCCGGCTGCACCCCGACCCCCTTCTAGTTTTTGCGAGTGCAGCCCCAAACACATTGTTCGCCTCTCTTGATCAGTCATCCCTTCCGTGTTGATTCCAACGAAATTTCCTCCCCTCTCTCCTGTTTTCTTCAACTCCCCCTCTTTTCCTATTGTAGGTCGGCCCCACGCCGCATGACCGGGTCGGGAACTTTTAGTCACCGAGCCGTGCCTTTCTTCGCCTGATCTGCTCTTCTTGGGCGACATAAGGAGGTCTAGCGAAGTCCCATGTTCCTTCCGCTGATTTATGCACGCCCTTTGCGATTGCTCCTTTTTTCGCGTGTTTTTGTGGCGATCAACCCCACTTGGAATAAATAGCCCCGGGTTTCTCCCCTGCGACGCATTCGGCACACATGGTGCTCCCTTTTTTTCCGTATCCCCTAACCCTTACGAACTAGTACCCTTTTATAAGATGGAATTCATGCTTCATCATCATGAAATTCCCTAGCTAGTTCTCCCCCCTGGAATTGTACCATAGGTTTATTAAGAAATAGAGAGCGATGATTCACCTCCCCGGACATCATAGAGCTCTTTGATGAGCGAATTTAGGTCCGGTCCCTTTTTTGGGCAACCCGTTCAGTCTTCCTTCCTTTTCCTTCCCCAGTTACTTTTTTTTAAATATAGAATGACCAACTACGGCCAGATCGCTAATAGCGGACTTTCTCTTTCCACCCCCCCCGGTTTTTCGACGGGCCTTTTTTCACAGCTCTAGTCCCCCCCCCTCGTCCTGCGCAGCAAGAACGGCATGTCCAGCGGTACTTTTTTCCAAGATTACCGCCTGCGCGTCTTTTCATCGCATGACTCCTTCTGAGCAGTCGACAGCTCAGGCCCACCCCAAGGCTTTCTTGTCAAGCATTTTTCCTTCCCCCCCCTTGATGCATTTTGATATGACGGTCCCCTCACAGGGGTCTCCTTCTTTCAACTAGCATCGTCATCGAAGGACACTGCCTCTTTACCCCCTTGGCTTCCGGCTTTATTGGACATATTCTCCCAGCGCACGGCTTTTTCTTATTAGGTGGTGCTCCTTCCAGGCTTGTATTTCACCCCCCCGGGAAAACATGTGGATCATTCGATCTCAATTTCCGTTAGTCGGTTCAGCCCCCTTGCCCGTCCTTTCCCCTTTTTCCCCAGGGGGCATCTCCTCATTCCCGCTTGAAATTTTTTATCAGACGGTTTTTAACCTCCAATACCCCCGTCGGTCAGACCCTATTCACCGATTAAAGCAACAGCCCCCTCTTGAAAAATGCCGTTGAGGCAATACTTGCCATTCCTGGAAAGGCAACTGACAGAGATGACTCCTCCAGGAATTAATAGGTTCTTCTTCTCTGGTGTTCTTTTCCTTGATCGAGTGCTATCCCTTTTCTTACTTTCCCTTCCCCCAATGTACTCCCCAGAAAACGGCCCACTTTTTCCATCAACTATAAATCCATTCGGAGGCGGCATCTCCCTTTTTTTCCCCCCCTGAATGCGGAAAACCGTGTGAATTTTTTCGCCCGGCCCCCTGAACGACTTTCTCAAGGAATCCAATACCAGTACCAAGCGTGCCATCCTTCCCCCCCCGTTATACTTACCGGTCCCTTCCCCCCCTTGAGTACGAAGTAGAGTTTACCAGAAGAATCTATTGCGTTCCTCTTTTTTGACCATCACGAAATGGAATGACCCAGCCCCTTTCGCACATTTTTTCTCTAACTCCCCTTTCGTTGGTGCACCGTTCCAGGTAGTGTCTCCTACATTCTGGACAGACTATCCTTTCCCCAAGCCCCCAGCGACGGAGGAAAACAAACCTGTAGTCGTTTCTTTTGGCGGCACTCCAATGAGGGGAGTCACTTGCTGGCCAGTCTTTTCAACCTAAGAACCCATCGGTTATTTTTTTTCCTACTCACGCCCATGCACTATTCAAACATTCCCTTTTGCTTTAGTAAGAAGCTCTGTGTCACTGCCAGAAGGTCTCTTCCCGCATTTTTCAAAAACATGCCCGTTTTCTTTTTTTTCCATCTCGGACCACCCCAGTCCACCCCCCTGGATCGTGTTAAGCAAAGCCCCGATGCCAAACAAGCGGTCCGCCATCCAGGTTTTTCGTTGAAATGGATTGTTTTCACGGTCTTACACTATACCTCTGCATTGTCCTAAGCTACGCCAAGGAAGTAGTGGCCATGACTTCAGGCCCTCAAGATGAAGTAACCTTTCCTTTTGACCCCCCAACGTGCGAGTACCTCCCCTTGCGGGCCTTTAGTTTATTTCACGACTCCCCCAGGGCGGAAATAGATTGCATTCCTAAATTGTTTCCGATTCCCGTTTTCTCTTTCCTATGTAGTTCCGTTCGATATCCCCCCTCCAACTTCCATTTTTTTCCAATAAGTTGGGAAAAATCTTTTCTCAATTCCGGAGATATGCCCTTTTACGGTGACGTCTTTCAGAAAAGCGGAAGTTCTCTCACCAGGGCTTGCCTCGAGTTTCCTCGACGGCAAGAGTTCCCTCAGATGGAATTATTAATTCTCGCCAGCCGTAAAAAGCGTTTACCCCTGAGTCGGCATTCATAGTAGTTTACCTTGTTTTCCCCCTTTTTCAGTCCCCCACTTCCCTCCTTTCTTTCAGGCCCTGCCTATGTTGTTGGAAGGACAGGAGTGTCTCGCAATCATGGTGATACAATATCACTTTTCCTTTTTGAAGTTGTTTTTCTTATCGTACATCTCTTTCCCATCCCTCCCCTCCCGCCTTCCTTCTTCCTGGCCACTTCCGGGAATAAAAATGGAAAGTTCTTTGCCCGCACGCTTGGCCTTGTACAAATTAGCCCCCGTACCCTCTTGTTAACGTTAAAATGGTCATCGGTAAACACACACACCCAGTGCTTCTCCTTAACTGCTATTACATCTTAATTGCTCTTCCCCCCGTAGTTCGATCTCCCCTTGATAGAGCTTGCCTGGTGACTATCATTCCTTTCCCTTAAAGGTTGTTGCGAGAATGATGATCTCGGCCACATACTCTCTGCTTACATCTTTTCTGACCCCCTTCCCCCCATTTGGGAGCGGCTTCATGCTTTTCTCCTCCCCCTATATTTTAATACTACCTAAGTTTTTTGAGTGATAGATGTAACTTCTCTCCTGACGAAGCAAATTTCGGCCAGGCGGAGATTCCCCCCATACGTTGGCGCTGGGCCTTTCCCCTTCCTCTTTGCGCGCACAACCGTTCCGGTTTTTACAGGATGAAGAGAACCCGGGTAGCGCGATCAGAGATGCGTCTATTCTGTTTTCTCGACGGCTTCGTAAACCTCAGAGCTTTTTTCTAGACGGTTCCCGAGAGCCCGAAAGTGAGGGTGGGAGTGTTTCCCTCTTATGGTAACGTCATGTCCCCCAGCGCGGGAGCTCTTCGCCCCCCCAAAATGCCAGGCGCGTTTCCCCCCAAAGAAAAGGGACAGGTGGTTTCCCAGTCGTTGCCGCTGAAGGGTTTTTTCTCTGGTTTCTCTTTCTGAGCCTTGGAAACGGGAACTATAGGGTCAACATGCCTGTTTCTGACGACGCCTCCGTCAGACCCTCCACCCTCGCGGTCCTTTTTGCCCGCCCCGTAGGAGCGAGGGGACTTTCTTCCTGCCTGTATTTCCTTTCGATTTATGACTCTGGGACTGTTTAGATCGATGAAGGACATGCTTCTCGGAAACTCTGCCGTCCGGTTTCTTTCGATGAAAAATCGCGTCTTTCTTCCTGGCCCCGGCGCCTTCTTGCCGCGGTGATGGGATTTTAAATGAAGTGCTCGCGCCGAATTGACCTTTATTGTGCCACACGGAGGTGCTCCTCTTCAGCAACTTCCTTGAACCCTTCGAAACGAGCCCGCGCTTGACGAGAGAACGTTTTAAGCGGCGAACATCCCTGTAATCCGCTCGATTCAATCGCCCTGGCCGTCTTTTTTCCTAACCTTTTTTCCCTCCAAGGTGTTCTATTCGGTTGTGGCTCGGGCCCGGGGTATTCTTGTTCGTAAAAAGTTCGCGTCTTTTACTTGAATCCCCTAAACCTCACGATTTTCTGGGCAAGCTTAGAGTATTATTCTCGGTTAGTTCTTCCGCCCCCAGTGTATTCCATTTAACCTCCTTTTTTTCTTTTTTTTTTTGCATCTCCCCCTGTAACAAGCAGCACTCCTGAAAGGGGTAGTGCCGTGCCAGGGGGCATACTTTTCTTTTAAACTGCAAAGCCGGCCGGTTTTTTACTGCGTTTTTTCTCGTGACCCTTTTTGAAATCCGCTTTTCGGCACTAGGGCAGTTTTTGATAGCGAAGATAACTTTCCCAACCGATGGAGGTCGGATCTTCTTTCCAGTGCCTTGCGCCATTGCCCTGGCGCACGAGGCTTTTTCACCGTTTACCTCTTTGCCATTTCCTTCGATATTTTTTCATAGTCGTCCAGATGTACGTTGCACTACCTTACGACGTGCCCCACGACGATGTTTGTGTATTCACTCACACTTAGCTTTCTAAGGAAAGGACGTGGACTTGTCCCCACCCTCCTCCTTCCTCCTCCGTCTATTACCCCCCCTTCTTCTCCTTTCCCCCCCCCTTATCTCTTCCCGCCCCCATTCCCCCCTTGTGAAGATTCACGCAATAGTTCTGCGTCCCCAATTCCAACTATCGTCCGTCCCGGCCGACTATTGTAGGTCCGCCTTTCGGTTGTTTTCCTTTCTCAAATTTTATCCTGCATCGGAGTTATGGGGCTGAGGCGAAGTACCAAGGTTAATCTTTTTTTTCCTGTCTGATGCCGCCGCCGGATCCTGTCTTGATTTTTCCCTCTGGGTTTTTTAACCACTGCTTTTCGTCCCCCTTGATCGAGAGCCCCTAGGCCCAAAGACCAGCGAAGGCGAGCCCTAGTTAAGATCCCTGTGGATTTCTTTTCCCTGCTTCATCTCCCTTTCCTTTTTTCACCGTTCTTTCCCCTTTACGGCCTTGTTAAAGAGGTTTTTCGAAGAGGGGGTGAATCGGCACACCAGGAACATAATTCTGGGATTAGCGATTTGTTTCCATTTCGGAAACAACTTTTTTTTTCCGTGATGCTTTTCGCCCCTGGGGAAGTCTTTCTGAAAGAACTACGGTCTGCGGAATGAGGTCCCCATGGTTGTAGACGGCTTTTTTTGAAAGACCGGCCATGACGCATATTTCCACCACTCCGGAACAGTTTCCCCTTAGAATACTTCTTCGCAACCTTTTCCCCCTTCGATTATGCCGAAGCTTTCTTAGGGAAGAGAGTTCGCCAGCGCAGGTTTCAACCGGCTTTTGGAAGCATATCTCTTTCCCCTCCTCACCGTTGTTTTCCCTGCTCACACATTGGGACCCTTCTTTCACTTGCTCGCATCGTCCACGAAGGCCGCTTATGGAATAAGCTTCAGGGTCCCAAGGGGGCTTCCGCTGGTCATTCTCCTACTGTGACCAGGACCTTCTTCTTTTGTCTTTTCTTTTTAACCAGGCCGTTCTTCATGAGTGTGGTCCTCATTCCGCTATTACTGCCAGGTGCGACGTCGGACATATTCCTGCCCGGTCATTCCCCTTTGTCAAGGGCCTCCTCTTTTTTTTGTTCCTCCTCTCTCAACGCTCATCGGAGATCTGGTCATGGTGTGAAAATCATGTGCCCCCCCGATTCAAAGCAACAGTAACACTTCTTTTTTAACAATTTCGTACATTTTTGATCCATACTTGCAATTCCCGTTGGTCCCTGAGAGACCCTTTCCCCCTCTCACTTTCCCCTAGTTTTTCTTATAGATGGGGTTTCCGATATTCGTGATCTAGACGTGGTCGCGGTGCTTCTAGACGAATACCATTTTTTGCCCCCCGCCCACTTCTTTCATATCAATCCATCCCCCCGGAGGAGGGCACATCCCTTCCCTTGAAGTGGAACCGTGGACCTGCCCCCGATTTCCCTTCACGACGATGTCAGGATCAAGGCCCTCCCTCCGGTCCTTGAAAGTTCTTCCTCCCTTCCACTATCCCGGCTTCCTTTCGTTCAAGAAGGAAGCTATTGGCAATCTTTCTTGGAACAATCACGAAATGTCTTCCCCGGCAATCCCAATTTCTCACACACAAGGGTTTTTCTCCCCCAACTTTCCCCGGTCTCTGCACACGTCCCTCTGATCTTCACAAAAAGAAGTTGAATGGAAACAACCAGGTCGGCACTTTTCGTTTTGCCCCGCCCGTGGGCTCTTCCCCCCGGGCCTGGCATTTCCTTCCAACTCTGAATACTCCTCCCCCACTAAATAGGTTATGTCGGTTATCTACGCGATCAAGAAAAAATGCCCCTCTGGTCGTCCCCGAATCTCTTAGTAAATGCTGCAGCTCACGACGAGGCGGTGCCGCAGTAAACCCATGCCTGACTATTCCGGTTTTCCATCAATTCAAGCCTCTACCCCCCCCCCCCCCCCCTTCACATGGATGCTTGTTCCAAGTTTTCCTTTGGCTCAACCCTCCCTACACCTTTCAGCTTTGCTGGCGGACAGAGTCAGAACTATACCGAGTTCTGTCACTGCTAAGCTGGCCCACTTTTTGAATGGACTTTCAAGATTCCCCAACAAATGGCTGCGAACGTGGGGAGACCCCACCCCCCTAGAGAGCTCGAGCTAGTTTCTTCCTCCTCTAGGGAGATTTAGGAAGACTTTTACCTTTATGTTAGACGCTTCCTTTATTTCTCGTTACAGCGATGCTCGCTGGGATTTCCCGAAACCTTTCTTTTTCAGCACCCGTTGGGCGTCCCCCATGACTTCGCGAGTCACATTCGGCGCTTTGACTTACTTACTGCCCGCCTTCTTTTCTGTCCCGTTCCTCTTTTTCGACGCGATTTTTCTTCAAATAGAGAAGGCCCTTAAGAGTTGATACTGTTATCTTCATCTATATTTCTACCCCAGAGTCCCTTGTCTTTAAGTGTTCATCTTCATTCCTTTATGCGCCAATACCTCAGGAGATACAAACCTTCCCTCTGCTTCCTCCGTTTTGTCCCTGAATGGTTGGTTGTTTCCTTTTATGAAGACAAGTGAGTCGTCCCCCCCCCTCATCATTTCTCTTCCCCCTTCTATCCCCTTCCCTTAAAAGAGAGAAATCCATAATAGAGCTTTGGCCACCTGCGATGGGAATCCACACTAACGTTTGGTCCCTTGCGTTGACTCTATGTTAAATTTTTTTTTCCCTCTTCATGGGGACACCCGGAAGTCCCCTGGTCATCCGGAAACCCAACCCAAGTTTTATGTATCTGCTCCTCGTCCCTCACACGACTTCCGAAAAGTCCCCGGGGCTCTCCACAAGCAATCTTCTCGAGCTTGCCTTTCTTTTTCATCCAGGTTTTTCTCCTTTTTCTTCAATTCCAAGAGCTTCAATGGGGCCCCCCCTCAATCCCTTTTGAGCCCCC
>Ga0179593_1484722_pt1 | contig 16521 bp, 17 predicted proteins | sample CZODoug2_1_08_16_FD_185931 | JGI IMG/M metagenome (GOLD analysis project Ga0179593, IMG submission 185931) | Vadose zone soil fungal communities from Angelo Coast Range Reserve, California, USA - CZODoug2_1_08_16fungal (PacBio error correction) | ecosystem: Environmental > Terrestrial > Soil >... | reverse complement strand
TGACTTGCGTGATTATTTAATACGTTGGTACTTAAACGGTGAAGCATTTTTCAATACTCGGCAGAACATTTTCCTCTCCCCCAATTACCAACTCCGGACGATTCGACTCTCGATACCTTAACTATAATGATATCCTTTGAGTTCCCGTTCCTATTTAGACATTCTTATTTATATGAGTCATCGAGCACCTCCTCTTGTCCAACCGTGGTATATTTCATTAACATTTTTTCGCGGCTGACGTTTCCTTGGAGTTTCATCCACCTTTGAGATGGCCCCCTTCTTTGTATTCCCTTGAAGGAAGCGTCCTTCTGAGTTTCTCGCGGTTTTTCTTTGGAGAGTTCTACACTACAATTACGTATTGTCTGTGTCCTGCGCGTGTACCGTTGAGCTGGGGGGCTTCCGCACTTTTTGACCTGCCCCCGCCTGGTGAGACCCGACATTTATTCTAGATAGGTAGTACCTCTCCTTTCCTATCTTCTCTCCTACAGTCTATTCCTAGCTTTTTTGGCCCTGATCGCCCATGAACGATTCTTTCTCCTGCGGTTGGTCCAAAAGCTTCGTGTTGACAGGGTGATGTCCTCTCCGGAGCGCCCCCCCGTCAATTTTCGAAAGGGTGTGCCACTAACTTCCTTGAAGGAATTGAAACCCTCCCCTTATCTACGATGAGCCCTTGAAAACGATCCCCCTTTTCCCCCCTTTGCCGGGTGACCAAGAAGGCATCTTGGATTCTCTCCCCGGCCCTTTCTTTTCCGGCTCTCCCGATACGTTTTTTCCTCAGATGGACGCGACGCTCGTAGCACTCAGTAGTACCCCATGAACTCCGTCCCCCCCTCCTCCGCTCTTTTGATCACTCTTTTTTTTTTTTGTTGGGGGGACACCCCAGCTCCGTCCTTTTCCCCAGATGTCGTTTTTTTGCTTTTTCCAACCTCGAGAAAACACCTGACCCTGCCGCGACCCCCCCCCCAACATTAGCTGATGATTGCAACTTTCCCCTCCGGTGATTGGTTTCCGTATTCTCTTGAAGACCCAACCCTCGAAGTTTGAATGTATAGAGATTTCAAACTCTTTGATTCTGCACAGGCCTTTTGCTCCCCGAGGGATCTTCCCCCTTAAGACAGTTATTATAGCCATGCATTGGCGTTCGTCAAGTTCGGACTCTTATCGATGATTTTTTTTTGTCTGAGCACAGTATTGAAAAAATCAACGAATTATCCAATTGGACTCCGTAATGACATTTTCGACACGCTTCTTGTTATTTTTTCAGGAAAATTCACAGATATGCAAAATTTCGTTGCCGAATCATGAACTTCTTTCTTATTTCTCTCAATCACCTTCCTTGATCTTCGATCTTTTTGAGCTGTACCTTCTTCACCGAGCCTCACCCTCTGGGTCTTCCTCTTGAAAAGACATCCCCCTTTCCTCCCGAGACAACACCTTCTCTTTTTGAGTCGACATAGTCTGTGCTTTGTTTTTGCAATCCCTGTCCCCTCCCTTTAGTACCGCACTGGCGTATCTGCCACGAAACCCCCTTCTTCATCTTTTTAGTCACATTTGCTCGAGCTTGGTCTCTAAAGTTTCTTTGATGCCCTCACCACGGGTTCTCTGCTTTTGATTTGCCCTCCCGTCTCCTGCGAGGATTGTACCCTCCTGAGGCCGCGTCAAACCCTTTCCAACAACTTTTTCCTGATCCGGTTTTCCCCGTGAATGATATGGAAACGATCACTTTCGTGGGTATTAATACGGTTTCTTTTTTTTTTTTTTTCCCCCTTCCCTAGAACTCTCTCCCTTTTTTTCTGACCTTTCATCTAGTCGCTGATCCTGTTTGGCGACTTCATTGTTCAAAGATTTCTGAATCGTCCTTCCCATTGGATTTTCTTCTCTGCCCCATCCTCCGAAAAAGGATACTCCTGGATTCTCTGCTCTCCTTTCTTTCGGACCTGCCTTGATGCCGTAACAACCCCAGAAATAATTTTGACTCCCCTACGTTCAAATTTAGGATGCAATGCAGACTCTGCAGATGGACCCTCCCTTCCTTCCTTCAAACAATTCTAGAAGTTTCTTCTTCCTTTTGCACCTGCTTTTTTGAGCCTCTTTTAGTGTCAACCTGATGGCTTCTCTTCACTCTACTTTCCTTTTTCTTTTGTTGGTGAAATAACTGGCCTTCTGCCTTACCTCCCACATGATGTTCTCACGTCTCCGGCCCCCTGCGCGGCGTGTCTTTGAAGTGTTTGACTATTAACACGTTCCTCCCTATCTTATTCCTTCTATCTTTCTCCCTCCTTTTTTGTTTTTTTTCTATAGATTCCTCCTTCTCGGTTTTGTAGCAACACTCTTTACACGCCGCCCCCGTGCATCCTCCGTCCTAACATCTGTTCCTTCTTTTTTTTTTTCGACCTCGTTTCTGAACATTCCTCTTTTTTCTCTCCAACATTTTCCCTCTCCCCTCTTTCTGCGTTGCGCGGAAACCCCCCCCGAGCTTATCCCTCTTCAGCGACTGTTCCCCTTTTCTCTTCTTACACCGCTCCCTTTGATCGTATCTCTTTCTTCTCATTCATCTTTCTGTTTTTTCTTCATTCAAAAGGGATCCCTTCTAGCATCTCCCCGGCTGCGCGTCCTAGCCGCTTGCAGTCAATTCCACCCCTCCAAAGCAGTCCTCCATCCCTCTCCTTTAATACCCAAATCTCCACACTTTCAAGCTTTTGATCCTATCCCGTGAAAGGAAATCAGGTCTAATCTTCTCGTAAACCAGCAAGACCTTCGTCCAGCTCGCATTCTCGCATGCTTAGTTTACCCTCGTGGGTTCAATGTCAGTCCAACACTAACTCAGGTTCTTTTTTTCTCGGAAGAGTAAACTTTTTTAATCTATCTTCCCGCCTCACCGCTACCCCTAGTTTTGCTTATCTTCATCTACCCTTTAATAGAAAGAGACCCTTTCCTCCCTCTAAATTGAAGTTTTTTTTTTCCTTTTCCTCTACTAAATGCGGTACTCTTTATTTCCTGCATCTTTTCCTTCTGCCGCTTCAAAACCCAACTTGCGCATTTCTCCCCATTTTTCCCGGCTTTTTCTCCCCGTTCTCCATTTTCAATTTTCCCCTCCACGATGATCTCCTCCTTCGATTTTTCTTAAGCCCCATCCAACACCAGTCGGCTTTCGGACCCATTTTTACCCCGTTTTTCCCTTTCCTCTTTTTTATTCCAAATACATACTCCAACTGGTAGAAACTTTTCTTTACCTATTTTGCCAGATTATTTTTTATTTTTTCTGCGCACCTTTTTTTATACCTCCCCTCCTCTCCTTACTACTCCGACAATTCTTTCTTCTCCCTTTTTCCTGTAGAGAATTAATTTACTTTTTCAAGATAATTTTGCCTTGACTGCATATTCACACCCTATCTGATCTTACATTGCCCTCTCTTGGTAGTTTTACGTCTTTCTTCAACTTATAATTTTTTTTTTCCCTGTAGCTAAACTGGCGCTATTGTTGTTGTAATTGCTCCTTTCATTGGAGAGTCACATTTTCTTTTTTCATCCTAGCGCTATCTCCCTTTTATTCCTCCAAGAGAGATTAGAAGGAGTTAATTTAGTCCTTTTTCCCCGTCTTTTTAGATCTTTCCAGCGGCGTTTCCCCCCCCACGGTCCGCGCGGAATACCCCCCTTTAAGCTTTCTGAATCAAACTTCTTTAAGCAGAACACTTTTCCTTCTTCTTTCAGGCTACTTTTACTTTCAGTTCCTAATTAAGGAAGGAAGTCATCTCATTTACCTGTCCCCTTTCTCTGCGGTCCCTGAGCGGTCCCTTCCACCGAGGCAACTCTTTTCCCCTGAGTCGCTTCCTTTTTTCTTTAACATAACTTCCACATGTTAAGAGAAAACTCCTCTCTTACTACGTAGTTCCTTTTTTTTTTCATAGTCGGCCGCGCTCCCATTTTGGGAAATAACTCTTTTTTCTTTTTTCCAAGTTTCTCCGTACATCCCCAGAGAAAACTGTCCCTCCTCTTACTACCATTACACCCTTTTTAAATGATTGATCTTCCCAAGCGCGCCACTCGTGAATACACGCGCCCTCCTCTTTTCCCAGCTCCTCCTCTCCTCACTTCTCCAGGTCCCCCCCTCTTTTTCTTTTCCATCCCCCCTCTTAACTGAAGCCACTTTTTGTATGATTGATAGTCAGGAGTCGCTTTACCTTTTTCCCCCCCCCCCCCCGGTTTACACTTCATTTGGCGTCTCCCCCTCTTCACTGGTAAACTTCAGACTTTGATCAGATTCCCATTTTCTGATTTTCAATATCTCCGTTTCCCTTTGGTTATATCCATCTTTGCTGCCCTTTCTTCATCTTGGGAAAAATTCATTCTTCCTCCAAAGTCTTTCTTTTAAACCACGGTAGTAATACTCTCCTTTCTTAATATATATATTTAATCAATTCTTTTTTTTTTTTATAGATTCCTCCATTCGGTTACTTTACAGTTTTTCCCCCTCCTCAAAACTTTTCCTATTTTTTTTTTCCCGCCAGCGTGCCTCACTTGAAAACTTTTTTCCCCTGATGACGACTCCCCTTTCTCTTCTCGCTCGTGACCCCCTCCCTGTTCCCTTCTTCTATTTTTTTCCTCTTGGTTTCCTTCTTAACCTATACAACCATGCTTATCCTCTAGTGAAGAGCATGAACCTCTCTCCCTTCTTAGCGTGCTTTCCCGAGGCCTTCCTTTGACTTTAGGTTCATCAAGATGGCCTCCCATCTTCGGATATGTCCCTCTTTTCTAATCTCTGAGAGTTTATTTTTCCTAGGGGATTCCCGAGGACAGATTTTGACGTATTTATTTGCCCTTTCTTAGAGTGTCGCTGGGGATTTTACTTTCGACCCTAATTTTCTTTTTTTCAAGAAAGAGCGGATCCCCTTGCCATTTATCCTTCTTCTGGCTCCTCTTTTTCCCGAGATGGGCTCGACTACGTCCGTATCAGCTGGGAGTTAACACCCGATTCAGAGAGTTTTTTTCCTCACATCAAGATTATTCTCTCCTTCTGATTCAACGACTTCTTCTTGCGTTTATGTTAAGAATTCCTCCTCCCTCTCTCCGTGTCCTTTTTAAATCTATGTCTCTCCCTTCAGAAGGAAGTCTTCCCCCTCCTATGAAATCGCTGTTAATATCCTGCAATTTTCTTTCGTCTCCGTCCACTTTTATTCAATCACCTTATTCCCCCGTGCTTGCTTCCCCTTTCTGAATCTCTTTCCCTCTCTCACTCCATTCCCCGCATCCGACCATGACTGACGCCGACGCCAGGGCTGCATTCTTCAAGTCTTCTTTCCCCCCTATGTCGGTGGCTTTTCACAACAAACGAGGAAAACCATTCTTCCCCATCAACACACACACCACTATACCTCGTTCACTTCCAAACCTTCTTTATGTCTATCTCCCTCCTTCCCCAAGACAACGAGAAGTTCATTTACAGCAACCGTGGTGATGTTAAACTCCGGTCTTTCTTTTTTCTCATTTAAGGTCTTCCCATTTCCTTCCCTTAGCCAAAGCATTGGCCCTCTTATCTCCCTTCATCGACAGCTTTTTTTGGAGGTGCTCCACCACGTAAATCACCATTTCTCCTCCTACTACCCTTTCTTGGAGAAATTTTCTCTTTCTTTTTCCAGGAAACCTTTTCTGACCCCTTCACCCATTGCCAACCTTTGCGCTGGACCCGCACTAATGTCGGACTCCTCAACACTACTAAGGCCCCTTCTTTATGCGACCTTTTTTCCGTGACTTTGACATGAAGGAACAGTGGTTCACCAAGCCTGATGGGTGTTTCAATCTCGCTTGCTTTTTTGTAGCGTCCTCCCTGCCACCATAAGGGAAATTCTTCCCCGCTAACCACCCACCGGAGGGTCATAGCGGTCAAGTGCTCTGTCGCTTTTGTTCTACCTTTCCTTCCCGAGTTTTTTCCTCCAAGTCCAAACTGGGGTATCGCAGGTGCGGTTCATGAATCGCCTTTTCTTCTGACGCCGAGGCCGGCGCCCGGCCAACGGCTCTGAAAGTCCTCCTTTCCCGATCGCGCTTCCTTTCTGCTCGAGCTTTCGTGTTTTTCCCCTTCCCCGGTTTTATGAGCGTCGTGCCCCCTTTCGAAGTGGATGACGATCTCCTTGATTTCCTGTGTTCGATGCATTTCCCCTCTGAAGTCCGGTCTGAACGGCTGCCTGGCACCTTGAGTTTCCCCCCCCGGGAATTCTGCCTCCGTCTTCACAGGGCTCCCTCTCGGGGGCTTTTCCTGGTCGACTCATCAAGGCGTTTCCCCGTCCACCCACCCTCTTTTTTTCCCTAATCAAGCAAGCTTACTATCCCCTTAGAGATGTCTGAAATCCTACTCGTTACACGCTGGTCCCCCCCCAAGCGCTACAAAGAGAAATTCTACAGTTCTGTTCACGAGGTTGGATTTTTTCTTCTCAACTTGCGAGTGGCTCTTGTCAACTGTTCTGCGGACCTGCGCGGACATTGTGCTTTCTTTTGGACTCCCCCTGCCCAACAATTACCCCCCTCACTTGATGTTTAGTCACGCCCTCTTTTCCCTCTGGGTCTGAAGTTGTCTCTTCCGGCTTTACCGATTCTTTTCATTATTTTCCATTACTCCCCCCTTTTTTTTTGAGATCCGCCCTTCCCCCTTTTCTTTCTTTTGAAGAGTCCCCCCAATACTACTCGTGTCTCGAGCGAAATTTTGCGAGTAATTTGTCGGTAGGTTCCCCCCGATCACATGTCACTTACTCAGCCCCCTTGATAGCTAACTTCGCTGTTCTTTGTAACTTCGCGGACTTCCCTCCCCCCCCTTCGCCTTATGTTAGTAGGATCTTCTGTTTGTATTTCACTCCCTCCCCCATAGTACCCCCCATGGAAACGCAGCTTGCTTCTGCCTTTAATGTCCCAGAAGAGCCCTGTTCCTGAGCTCCAGTCTGCCAAGAGCGGTTCTTCCCTCTTCCCTTGCTTGCAGAAGATTAAAAAGAAACTCCCTGTGTCACTGCTACTATAGTAACTTCTCTACAACATTGTCTAGCGACCCCCCTCTCTAATACGTTCGGCACGCCCTGCGAGTCTCGATTTGACAGCCGATGGATTCCCCTCCCCCTTTCTCTTCATAGAATAGTTACACTTTCCCTTCCTTTCTAAGAACTCACGTTCTTCGCGCTCGTTTCCATAATTTCCACTGTCCCCCCCCTTTTCCCTGCCGCCCAAGCGATACAAAGTTTCTTATTCCCACATGCCGCCCCACGTGCTAGCCCGCGCCCTTGCCTGCGCGAGACTTTGTGGTTTTCCCCAAGCATGCGGTACGCCTTTACTCATATCCTCTTCTTGCGAGTGCAAAAAACCCCCCCGCCGATTCACCCCCCCCCCCTCCTACTTTTCTTCCGGTGTTTGGTCTTTTCCGTTTAAGAATTTCCCCCACGTCAAACGCTTCCGCGATAAATCGGCACCCCAGATAATTTTCGACCCATCCCCCTGCCCCCTTTGTCGTGCTTCGTCAGCGCACAAAGTTGTTTAAATTTTGATCACTTTATTGGCCCCTACAAGAAAAGGTGTCTCCATGTCTCGAGTTCTTGTGCGAATTTTTTTTTCCTGTTTCAGCGCCCTCCAAAACAACTCTTCGATATACGCCCTCTTTTTCGTCTCAAGAGAAAATGATTGTCCGCCCTTCCAAGTGCCGCGCTTTATGCCTCCGCTCATTTTGGCTCGATTGGATTCTGCATATCACCTTGACATGTCGCGGGGGTTTCTTGTCTGTTCCCCCCCTTTTCCTCTTCCATTAGGTTGGGGCAAGGCGTTTCCCCCCCGCTTTTGCGGTTTATTGCTGCTGTCTTTGTTTTCTCCTATGTGTCATCCAGCGGAAATCGTTTTGGATTTGCAGAGAAGCCTCTTTCTCAGCCCTAGCTTCGAGCGCTTTTCCTTCTTTCCCGACGATTTTCCTAGCGCGCCACCAAACGCGGTCGCGGAACTAAACCGTGCCGCAGGGATTCACCAAGACGTGGCGCGTCGAACCCGTAGTCTTTTTAATCTATTCGTCGCCTTGACCCGAGCCTCCCTTCCTTATTGAAGAATCTCTAAGTCACCTGGGTGTGGAGGGTCTTCTTCCTCCTAGTACATCCGGAGGCAGCGACTTTGCCCTCCCGCCCGCCTGCCCTGTCGGTTCTCCCTCTCTAGTATTTTCCCCACATGTTACGCCTCCTCTTGTTGATCAGCCTCCTCGCGACGCTCGCCCACGATGCCGATATCCTTCCGGGCTTCGCTTTTCTTTAAAATCGTTGTCAGTAAAGCCCCCCCCCCTCCTCCCCCCCTCCCCCCCGCCAGAAATGCATCATATTTCACGATGGAAGGCTTGCCGTACCCCCGAGGTAATCCTCTCATTACTGCTTCTTCCTTCCACTCTGTCCCCATGAGAAGGAAATATTCGTCCCCTTTGTCTCACCCAACTTGAGTCAGCCCTCGAACGCTTCTGTGGTTAATGAGGAAGCGTTTAGCGAGCCCCTCCGTGGACCCCTTCCTTTGTAACCGCTTTTTCTTCCCGGTCAAGGTTAAACAGGACATGCCCTTCCCCAGTCTAGTTTTGGCATTGCAGCGCTTACTTTGATCTCAGCGGTGCTTCATCAAATCCGGTGTTCACTTTTGTTTCTCCCCGACTTGCCCCATGCTTCACTTATTGAAGTGGACCGGTAGTAAGTCTCCGTGCTTTTTCTTCTTTTCCTGTTTTGTTTGAGTTCTTTTTTCACGTGGAATTAATTATTTGTTTCCACGACCTCCGGTGAAGCCTGCCTCCCCGGCAGACATGCAACCCCCTTTTCCCCCACCGGTAATTGGCTGTCATCCAATCTGGAGAGCTGTCTCTTCCAATTTGATGATTTTGTTTAAAATGTCATGCCGGAATCTCATGTGTCGGATATATTACACCCATTCAGCCTCTTGTCCTCCCCCTATTCCCGCCTCCGCATTAAAACAAGGCGTTCGTTTGACTCGGTCATGGAGTTACATTCAGTGGATGCGCGCTTGCGTTTTTCGACACGATCCCGATCTTGATTTCTCGGTTTCTTCCCCCCAGGTTTTGCGCGTGTATTTCGGCACCCCTTTTCTCGTTTGAGTATTCTGTTGGTTTCTTTGTTTTTTTCCGTTTTTCTGTTTCTTACCCCTCGAAAGTTTTTTTCAATCACGCGTTCTTTCTTCCCTTCAGACGCCCGGCGCGTACGACTGCTTCGCTCGACTACCTTACGATGCAGTTTGCGTGGGATGTTCCTGAGCGATTATCCTTTTCGGCTTTTTGCCGGCGCGAATTTTGCCCAACGGTTGGTGCTTTGTACCAATTGGCCGCTTACGCCATTTCCCGCATCTCCCTGTGTCTTTACGTTTTCTCACGGTTTTTCGACCTGCCGCGCCGCCTATGGACCTATCTTCAAGTGGTTTTTTTTTTCTCGCTTGCGCAACGGGAATCTGGTACTTCTTACTTTGACGCTTGCCCCCTGCTGATTGGTTGACGCCGGTAACCGTTTACTATTCCAGTCCTTTTTTTTTCCATGACCGCTTTTTCGCTCTGGATGTCCCCTTTCTTTTGCCAAGTTCGCGGCTTCAACCTCATGTGCTTGCGTGGCCAACCGAGTATCCCCCCAAACAAGAATGTTTTCCTCCACTTCCACCCCCCCCAAAAGACTTTCGCCAGCCTTTCACCTTGTTCACCCAAACCGCGGAGTCCGATGACGCCCAGTGACCAACCCCCGCCGACTTCCTTTTTGATTGACGTCTTCTTGGGCTTTGATCGTCCGACGCAATTTGGTTTCTCCCGATTGGAATCGCGGACCTTTGAAGAAGTTTCTCCTCTGCACCCCTTCTGCTCCTTCAGGTCGGAGGTATGTGATACACCCCTTGTTGTTTTGCGGGTCCCTTTCTGCAAACAGGCAAAGACCCCCACCAACCCTTTTACCCTCGCCTTCCTTAACGAGCCCCATCTTGGTTTGCTTTTGTTGATCATTTCCCCCCTTCTTTTTTTCAATGTCACAAACGACCATTCACAAAAATTCGTCTGGAGTGACTTGTGTGCGGATTGGTACCCCTCCTGCCTTGCCTTATCCGTCGTGTTGCGCGTGGCATTTTTTCACTCTGACAGGAAGATTGGATGACCAGCCCGCAATTTGAGAAACCTGGATGATGTGTTTCTTGACAGCGCTGTGCTTGTTTGTGCAAAGCGTGCTTTCCTGATATGCGGACCCCTTCTAGTACCTCTTCTTTAGCTCTTGAAACCGCCCCCATGTCATTTTATTCTTTACCCCAAATGTGCTTCGTGGGTTTGGGCTCACGTTTTCCCTTAGTGGAACAGCCTCTGGTTTTACTCTTTTCCTTCTTCATTTTCTCTTTTGTCCGTACGGCGAGGGCGGAGTCAAACTGTAACCCGTTTCTTTTTTTAGAGGTTGCAAGTTGATTTTTTGGACCCCCCGATCACTTGCGATTGCGTCGCGCTGGCTCAGGCGTGTTTTTTCCCCTACCTTTTTCATAGTTTTCTGCGCAGGGCCGGTCTGAACTTATTTTGAGATCGAGTCGTCACCAGTGTGGTCCATTATTGCATTGAAGATGAACTTTTTCCTTGATGCCTTTTTCTGGCACTGATGTGCGGTGGGTGATAATCCTCTCCCTCGTTCTTTTTTCCATTTGGTTCCCCTGCCGGGCGTTTCAATTTCCGTCAGTTTCGTGTATGGAACAAAACAGGCCCTGATACTTCTCGCACCTATTCCGGCTGCCTTCCGATTTCCCCTCTTCCGGATTCGATCTAACGCAGGTCCCCTCTTTTGAGCATTCCCCCTTTCAAATGCAGCCCTGGCTTTCCCTTGGCACCAGCTTCCGCGCACTGAAGCGTGGGACTGATTGTCCCCCTTTTTTGCCCTGGACCCCTTCGGGTGAAATGTGCTTGGTGGTGCCCTACGCAGGTCTCCCAAAAACCCCTCCCATTCTGTTTCGCGCTCGAGACAACCTTCGCTTTTATGAAGTGGCTCTCCCTCGCCTGATCCTGCGGCATTCTTTTCCCCCAGTTTGATCTGTATTCCTCAATCGGTAGGCAGTTTAATTTCTCTGCTTTTTCGAGCGTGACGAACCATCTGCGGTAACCTTTTTCTCCCTTGGTATTCACACCCAGTGCACACTTCCCCGCTGCGCAGAAATTCAGTTTCCCTCTTGCCCTTTCGACGTTGTGCTGGCCAAAATCCAGATTTCAGAACACTTTCTACTTATAGATAGCGTCCCCTCTTTTCAGCCTTGCTGCCTTCCGTCCCTCCCTACGCCAATGGCAGTAGTTTGTCTCAATTCTTTTTTTTTGCCACCCCCCGTCCCTAAGACATGGTTTGCGCAGTCGAGAATTCTTTTCTCTTTTCTTTGATGAATTCAACCATGCCACAGCAATTGCTTATCCAATGAGACTTCATTTCCTCAATTCTTCACACCTTTTCTCCCAGACCCATACTTTCGCCCGGCAATCACCTACGTAGTGATTGAAAAAAGCTTAATTCCCCCGCCCCCTTTTGGGACAGTGATCGTTCAATCCTCATTCCCCTTTACCGCATTAAGGTCCCAACGAGCGCCTTTTTTTTCATTTTTATTTCTATGGCCGTATACATCACAGAGAGTAAACTCTTTCCCAGTAGTCCCCCTCCCCAAAGTTTTGCTTCTTCAAAAACTTTGTTCCCTTTCCTAACCCGTTCCCATCCAGTGTGAAATTCCGCCGTGTTGGGATTGTTCTCTATGACCCCCTTTCCTCTCTGTCCTCATTAGTTTGCTTTGCCCAACACCCCAAACAGATTTTTTTTTCCTCCCACCATCTCCGTTTTTCTCTGTGCTGGTGCCGGACCCCCTTGTCCCTTCTCAGTTTCCAAATTGAGCCATATCGCCTATCAATGAAGAGAACTTTTTCTTCTACCCCTTCATGGTTTCTTCCCGCCCCGACATTTTTCCCCACAGCGTTTGGACAATTCTTCACGTTGTTACTGTTGGTTTGAACCTACCGCCAAGTTCTCAATCCTTCTCTGATTTACGGAGGAGTCTGTGGATTTTTCCTTGGGAATTGCAGCCGCATTCCCCAACCCTCCCCTTTCGCTAAGAAGTCCTGGGTATAAGAACCTCTTGCTGATTACTTCCATCCGCTGCACTTCCTCGTGTTCGCAACAGCAAGTTGTGGCATTGCTGACCCGATCGATTCCTTTCCCCCCCTCCCCCCCTCCGTTCCTTCAATATCTATTTTTTAACTGCCGTCTCTTGTGTCCAGTATGGTTTCAAAATCTCTCCCGCGTTTTGTGGAGGTTATGCGCTATTCTTGGCCTAGCTGTAATTCTTTCTCTTCCCGATTTTTACTCAGAGACATCCGTGGTGAAGCCGCGCAGGGAGTTCATCCTTCTTCTTTTCCCCATCCCGGATTCGACGGCTTTTCATAAGGCATTTACGACCCCTATGACTTTCGTCGCCCTTCCCCCTTGAGCAAACTTAGCTTGCGCGCGTTGGGGCTTGCAGTAGGGATATAAGTTGCGCGTCGTCCGGCCGAACTCCCACTTGCAGGATCGTTGACTTCCGTCTCTGCATTCTCTGCATTAACATCCGTGAATCTCCGTTCTCATTTTCCCCGTTCCCTTATGAGACTTATTGTCTCTTGTACCACGGTCCCAATGAGGCACCGCGAACGATGAGAAACTTCGCGCCTTCGCTATTATGGTTCTACCTTCTAGATGTACTTGTCCTGCACCAGCAGAGAAAGGTAGTCGATGCAGATGGAAGAATCGCGCCGCATGATTGCGAGATGACAATGTCCGGGCAAATCAGCAGCGCTGGTAGTTCCCCATAGAGCATCGATAACCCGCGCCCAGTAACACTTCGCAGGAACCCATCCAAGACGTCCCTATGTCTCTGGCCTGGCCAGAACCTCGTCTAAAAAGAAGTTTAATTCCCAGGCGCCCGCCCATCTTTCTTACTATTTTCCATACGATCAGGAAATATAGACCATGTCCCACTCTTGATTCAAACCTTTAATCCTCTCACTCATCTTTTTTTTAATGAGTTACTAGTTCATGCTCAATCTATTCACCTTTTTTGCTAGGAATCATCTGTATCACCCCCAGGAAAGGTTGTTAACTGAAGGAAGGGATCAGCTAAACGCTTCGAGTTGGGCAATGACACCTCGCGCTCGGCGATCGTCCAAGGCGTTTTGCCTGAAGAATTCCGATGATGCGGGGAATCATTTTGCCGCTTTCCTTTGAAAACTCTTCACGGAGTTCTTATGTTTAATATACCTCTCCACGCTTCGGAATCCTCTTTTTTTTACCTCCGGTTTTTTTTCGGATCCTTCCCGAACTTGCTTCTTTCTTTCATACTTCCAGGTACACCTTACACCTACTTGGCCTTTTTAACCAGTAGGCAGAACTCAAAAACATGTTCTCCCCCAGTCCGATTCACATGTCTAAGAATTGGATACTGCTTCCCGTGTCAAATTTGTGGGCGTGCCCCCAACTGGACATATCCTCGGAGTTTCAGCGGCTGTTTGATACCTCCGCGATTCCTATTTAAAAATCTTAGCCCCCGAGGGAGGCTGACCCGCTCTCAATCACCCCTCTTTTGAGTTCGCGTGCGGACTTTGATTGGAGGTTCATCAATATGTTCTCCTGTCGCACCCTTCCTTTTGATTGTAATCGTGTCAAAGCGCGGCTTCGCGGGCGATTCCACAGCCGAGTGTTTCCTAGGTAGCTCCATCTTCGTATTTATTTTTCGTCTTTTTCCCTTGGCGTAGGTTCTTTTCCTTCTAAATTTTTTAACTCCCCCTCGCGGTCACATTGATATGCTTCTGTGCGTCCGCATGAGCTGTCCTCGACTACTCTCGCTTTGTTTGAAATTTTGCCACTTTCTTTTCGAGTTTCCTCAACAAATGCAAAGGGCTTTTCTCCTTTCTCCCCCACAACCTCGTTCTTCTTTCTCCTTGGGACGGGAACCGCTTACTGGCATCCCCGCCCCGCCCCCCTGTGTTTGATTTCTATTCGCTCCTTCTTTCCTTCTGCCGCTCAGCCGATCGCCTCCCCGAACCTTGGAAAAAGATAATGTCCAGTGGGTCTCGACCGATCCTAACGGATTTATCATCCCATCTTCCCCCTGCAATTGTTGCGCCATGTGCTTTCCTGCCTAACGTTCGACGTTTCCCCCCTTTTGCCTTCTTTTTTCAAAAGTACGCTTTCCCGCAGTCGTCCCCCAGCGAGGTCATTTCGGCCCCTCTTTCACTGTGTGGCGGGACCCCTCGAAACCTTAAGCCCACCCCCTCACACCCAAAATAGCGACAGATTGTCCCTCCCACTTCCCCAAAGCGGGTCGATCGATTGTACCTTCCCCCCCCGCAAACGCTTCCAATGGTCATCGCCTACGCTACGCTGGGATTTTCTCTATATGCAAGGTTGTTTTTTCTGCACTCATGTAGGAGCTGCCCACCTTGCTGACCAAGTGTGATACCTCTTTCCTGCCGGGGATCGGGATCGACAGATGTTTTTTTGCTGGCGGTTCTGCTCAACCAGGACCCCCCCCCTCACATTAGACATCCGTCCTCGAGAAAATTCGACCCCTCCTGGCGATTTATTTCCATGATTTAACCCTATGCCCAATACAATTTTTGAACCCATGTTTTCTGCCGGAAGCCTCTGTTGATTTAGGCCGCACCCTTCTTCTGCCTTGCGCGGGTCCGTATGACCAAGCCTCTTGAACGTGGGGCATGTCATTTCGTTTTCGAACCCTCTTGATTGGTGTTGGCCGAATTCGCGTTTTTGGTTTTTTCCTTCGCACGCGTTATGCGGACATGCTGGGTTCCTCCCCCACGCACCCACAAGGCGTCATTCTTCCCTTTTTCAGGTGGCGTTCCGGTTCTCTCACGTGTCGTTGTTGTTTGCCCCCGAAGGCAAACCGCTTTTTTTCTTCTCTTTGCGGTTTCAAGGTTTTGTTAACTCTCCCGGATGAATATACGGCCTCCAGGAGACTTCATTGCTGCGCTGTTTGATTCGGTAATGTCCCTTTTTTTCTAGTGGAACGGTCAACGATCACTGCGCTTCCTGCTTTTAGCGGTTCCTCCCCTTGGCGTGCACACTCGAAGCGCGCCTTGTTCGAACGGGCTTTCTTCCCCCTCGTCGACTGATGTTTTCGATGCCCCGAATTTTGAAGTCTGCAGGTCTCTGGGCGGAATGCTTAGTTTTTTTTCCTCTCTCCCCAGGCCCCCTTCTTCAGCCAGTCATTCCGTTCGTGAGGCCGGACAACTCCCAAAGAAAGATCATGACTTGAGGAGGAAATGCAGCCCTCGGGATACCCTTCCCAGAAGTTGCGCTACGGAAAGATCCTCTCTTAATTTTCTCTTCCTCCCTTTCTTTTTTTTGAAGTCCGACCAGGTCTCTTCGCTATCCCTGCCGTTGTGATGCGCCCGAGTGAAATTTCAGGATGTTTGTGTACCTACCTCTGGTCGGACTTACCGAGTAACCCTATTTTCTCCACGCTCTCTGAACAGGCGCGTCTGATTCTTCCTTTTTCTACCTCCCTCTCTGGAGGCTTCTCTTTTTTTTTTTATAGATCTGTCTTAGGTTCTGGCCCAAACTTCAACACGCTCTTTTTCCCTCGAGCGTTCTTCCTGGTTCCTTTTTTTTTCCTCCTTCTTTATCTCCCCCCCCAGACCAGTAATCGATTTCCGCCCCTCAGTTCTCGACTCACTCGCCTTTTGGCGGCCCTAGCGGTTTCCCTCTCACGAGAATTTTCTTTCTTTCTTCTCTCCTGCTTTCTTTGCTTTTTATTTCCTTCTTTCTGCCTTTTCCTCGCTAACTCGTCCTCTATGCTTTCACCCCACCTATCTCTTTTTTTTCAGACGATGCCTTCGAGCCCGAGCAAGCCCCTTCCCTTCCTGCCTGTGCCGGCCTAATGATTCCCCCCTGCAGCAGTTCCGGCCCGCTTTCTGTCAATTAATCAATGCTCCAACACTCAGTCGAATGATTCACCTCCTCGAGCAGCAAAATCTTTGAGTTCTGAAAAACTCCTCCCTTTCCCGCGCTCTTGATTGATCGTCCACTCGCGTCCTTCATTCTTTCAACACTAAGCGAACCGCTTCGCCTTTCTCGGCGTATGCGTTTGCTCCGCCTCCGACCCGCGATACCCCATTCCCACATACGTACACGTGCAGACACCCGCGCTAGTTTCCTCGCGAGAATTCGCCGGGGGGTGTCGTTCCCCCGTACGCCCTGAGACTTGATTCATACTGCGCCACCGCTGCCTTTGCCACCCACCTCCCGCGAACTCCACCCCTTATCAGGTGTCTTCGAGTTGCTTGTGTTTTATACTTTCTTCATGCCCCCTGAATTTTTGCGCAAAACGATCATATCACTCCCGGCCCCTTCTGAATTTTTTGCGGCCGACCTCCCGCCAAAGGTCCCTTAGGCCAGCGACATTCTTTCCCAAGAGTTTTTCCCCTTTACCATTGTTCCTGTACATAGAAACTTGCGTTTCACACTTCTTTTGTCCCGAGGAAGC